>OLWA01000303.1_pt1 | contig 64078 bp, 53 predicted proteins | sample 1673251 | NCBI WGS metagenome assembly OLWA01 (sample SAMEA3178937, study PRJEB25190) | human gut metagenome | biome: human gut; feature: human-associated habitat; material: faeces | place: Austria | collected 2013 | reverse complement strand
CAGCTGCAAAAATGACTCTGCACAAATATGACTTTCAGTAAAACTATTTGAATTAGTATAACTTATATTACGCCAATTTTCTAGTTTTAGAAATTCAAAAATAGTATGTCTTTCTTCAGTAAAATAAAACATAACAAAAATCAAAGTAACAATTTTTAGTAGCTTTATTATTTTTTCTATAGGTAATATATTTATTATATTAAAAACATATATTGTTGGCAAAACAAATAGAGATGTTTGAACAACACTCCTAAAGCTAAAAGAATATCCAACTTTATGTGCAGCAAAAAAAGAAAAAACAGGAGGAACAACAATGGCAAAATTATGGGGCGGTCGGTTCAGTAAGGATACTGACAAACTGGTAGAGGACTTCCATTCCTCTATCTCCTTTGACCAGAAATTATACAAATGGGACATTACCGGCAGCAAGGCCCACGCCCGTATGCTGGGAAAAATCGGCGTGCTGACAGAGGAAGAAGCGCAGCAGATTCTCAGCGGTCTGGATGAAATTATGGCAGAGATTGAAGCGGGGCAGGTTACGTTCGACCCGTCTGCCGAGGACACCCCGTGGTCGGCGTAAAAGCGATTCTGGTCGATGGCTCTTACCACCCCGTTGACTCTTCCGAAATGTCGTTCAAGACGGCGGCGGCTCTCGCTTTCAAAGAGGGTATCCCGCAGGCCGAGCCTATGCTGCTCGAGCCGGTAGGCAACCTCACCGTTACAGTTCCCGATGATAAAACAGGCGACGTTATCGGCGAGCTGAATAAGCGCCGCGGCAGAGTTATGGGCATGATCCCCTCTGAGGAAAAGGGCATGACTGAGGTCACCGCAGAAGTGCCGATGGCTGAGATGAGCGATTTCACTCTCACCCTCCGCCAGATGACTCAGGGTCAGGGCACTTTCACCCTAGAGCAGGCGCGTTACGACCGCCTCCCCGAAAACCTCGTTGCCGAAGTTATTGCAAAGAATTTCGCAGGTTAAAAATCAAAACAGCATAAAAATAACGCAGGAGTTTTGCCGCTCCTGCGTTTTTGTTTGCGTAAATTTATTCAGCGCCGCTTTTTTCGTCAGAACCTTCGCTTTCCGACTTCGACTCAGCTTCCGTAAAAGCCGCGGGGTATTTCGTCTTTAGGTCGATAGGTTCAGTGGCAAGACCATTGTCGTCAAGCTCCTCCGCCTGCTCGGCAAGGTCGTTCGCCATTTTCTCGAAAACTTCGTAGTAAACGTCGTAGCTTTCCTGCATTTTCTCCAGCGAGTCGCCTAGCGTAGCAACGGGTCGGCGCAGACATAAATGCAGGTCGTTCGGCATATCGTCAAAATTCAGCTCTTTAGCGAGGAAGCCGAAGTTCAGCGAAAGTCCGTTGCTGTCGATGTACTTGTTGTCGGGCAGGTCTTTCGTCAGGTCGTCCTTCATCAGCGCCTGCAAGCCGGGGTCGGTGTTCGAGTCGGTGATGACCATTATTATGTCGCCCTCTTGCAGATTTGCGTAAAATTTCGTGCTGTTGGTGCTGTAAGTCGGGTCGTTTGAATAATCGTTCAGCGGTATGTTCATTATGGAAACGTGCACTTCGCCGTCGCCGTTCACATCGGGTGTGTACTTCTCAAAAAGCTTTTTCAGTTCATCGCTGTGCTGACCTATTCCGTCGTCCGCGATTACCATTACCGTGATGTCCGGCTTTTCGCGGGTAACGATGTCCACCACGAGGAACGCCACCACCGCCACGAGAAATATGCCGAAGCATATCCACATCTTGTCGTGGTACCAGAAGTTCACGAGCTTTTCCTTGCCGCTGAGCACTCGCTTTTCCTCGTGCTCCTCCTTTATCTCCTCTTCCTCGCTGGCAACGCCCGCTTTCATTTTCATGAGGTCGAGCTTGTCCTGCGCTATCTTGCGGTCGCGTGCCGCCTTTGCTTCACGCTCACGGCGTATGCGTTCTTTCTGCCGCTCTTCGGCTTTAGCCTGCGCTTCCGCCTGCCTTTCGCGCTCCTCATCGGCGAGCTTTTTTTCGTATTCAAAATCATCGTCGGGCAGCAGCTTGCCGTTTTCCCCTTCGGTTTCGATTTTTTTCATATTTTTTCATTCTCCCTCTTCGGAATAATATACAAATAAATTATAACACATACATATGTACATTCTATTAACCGAACCGTGAAATTTAGGTGAAAGATCAACTTAGCAATATCCATATTTTGCCCAATGATTTAGAAAAGTTCACAAAACTGTCACTCAAATTTGTGCAGAATAACGTTGACATCGGCTAACAATTCTGATATAATGCTTGTTAGCAGGTTGACAGTCAGCTCTATAACTGTCAGCCTAGAAACTGTATAACGGTTGACAATAAATAAGAATTATATGAGGAGATATATGGATAAGATAATAAAACTGGCGCTGCCCGAAGATTGCAGGATAATTGCGGTGAGCGATATCCACACTCATTGGCAGCTTTTGGATAGTCTGCTGAAAAAAGCGGGATATGACCCGAAGAGCGATTATCTTGTTATCGTTGGCGATATACTGGAACACGGCAGCGATAATATAAAGACCCTTGAATATGTCAAGGCACTTTGTGATAAAAGCGATAAGGCTGTATGTTTGATGGGCAATAACGATATAATGTGCTCTAGAATGGCTTATCACTATGATTTTAAGCGCTTTCAGCAGCAGTTTTATAGAAATGAACATAATACTTTCAGACAAATGGCTAATACCCTCGGGTATGTTGACTGCTGGGAGGGCAATTGGCTTGAAATAAGAGGAAAAGTTGTTGAGAGATATGAGGAACTGCTGACTTTTGTTAGAGATCTTCCTATATGCCTTGAAACGGAAAAATATGTTTTCGTTCACGCAGGGCTTGAAGACCGTCCTGACTGGAGAAATACAGATGATATTTATGCCATAACTGTACCGTGGTTTTTGCGTAAAGAAAACCCTACGGGCAAAAAGCTGGTGTTCGGACATTATCCTACATACAATTACAGACGCTCAAATGTGACAGATCTGCCGATATTCGACAGCAGGAAGAATATGATCTGTATCGACGGCGGTCTTTCTATCAAAGAGGCTTGCCAAATGAATATGCTTGTGATAAACAAGCGCGGCGACGAATATTCTCATGAGGTAATTTGGGACACCGACGTGCCAAAGAAAACGGTGATAAAAGATCATCACAGCGATAGTCAGCCTGTTTATATCGACTGGGAAAAGCAGGACATATCTATCGTTGAAAAAAAGGGCTATTTTACTAAAGTAAAAGATGAATACACAGGCGGCGAAGGGCTTATCCCCAGCCATGAGATATATTATTTTGATGAAAAGCCGCACGTTTATCAGTTTTTATCTTCTTTTCCTAATGCGAAAATGGGCGAGAAAGTATCGGTCTTTTACGAGGACGAAACTATGGCTTTGGTCATAACTGAGGATTCTACAGTCGGCTGGCTGCCGTCTGAGATAATAGAAAAATAAATAAAGGAGGGTAATACCATGTGCGAAGACTGCAATAACTGCGGCGAGCCAATAGTAAAAGGCCCGCAGGACGGCAAAAGCCATATCGGCGCGGAGATGCGAATGATCTCAAACCTCATTCGCCGCCGCTTCAACAGCACGCTCAATAGTGAGGACGAGGCCATCAGCGGCTCAAACGGCTGGATACTCGGCTACTTGGTGCAAAACGACGGCAGAGATGTTTTTCAGCGAGATCTGGAAGAGGAATTTCACGTCCGTCGCGCTACTGTTTCAAAGACCATCTGCCTTATGGTGCAGAAAGGCTTGATCGAGCGGCAGTCAGTTCCCAGCGACGCACGCCTTAAAAAGCTGGTGATAACCGAAAAGGGCAGACGCCTGAACGCCGAAATCATAGAGCGCTTCGATGCGATAGAGCGCGATGTGGTGAAGGATATACCGCCAGATAAACTCGAAAATTTCTTCGAAGTGTGCGATATGATAGTGAAAAATCTTAGTGAAACGGAGGAAAAAGGAATATGATAAAAAAGCTTGCTTCCTGTATCAGGGAGTATAAGAAAGATTCTATCCTAACGCCCGTTTTCGTAGCCTTAGAGGTAGTGCTTGAATGTATTATCCCCTACGTTATAGCGCTGCTGGTAAATAATATACAGCGCGGCTGCGAACTCGGCGTTATAGTTAAGTACGGTCTGGTAGTTTTCGTTATGGCTTGCCTTTCGCTGCTTTGCGGAGCGCTTTCGGGCTACTTCTGCGCCAGAGCTTCCAGCGGCTTTGCAAAAAATCTGCGCAAAGACCTTTTCTATAAGGTGCAGGGCTTTTCGTTTGCGAATATTGATAAGTTCTCGACCTCCAGCCTTGTTACCCGCCTTACCACCGACGTTACCAACGTGCAGAACGCCTACATGATGATAATCCGTATAGCGGTAAGATGCCCCTTTATGCTGATATTCGCGCTGGTAATGTCGGTGCTCATGAGCCCCTCGCTAGCTATGACATACCTCTTTATAGTTCCTGTACTGGCGATCGGCTTGGGTCTTATGATAAAGATCTCTATGCCGATATTCAACCGCCTTTTCAAAAAGTACGACGCGCTGAATGAATCGGTTCAGGAGAACGTAAACGGTATCCGCGTAGTAAAAGCTTACGTTCGTGAAGATTACGAGATAAACAAGTTCAACGAAGCCTCGCAGGAGCTGAAACGCAGCTTTACCCGCGTAGAGAAGATACTCGCTTTTAACTCTCCGCTGATGCAGTTCTGTATGTACGTCACCATGACTGCCGTTTCGCTCTTCGGCGCGGGTATGATAATCCGCAGCGGCGGCTCTGCTTTCAACGTCGGCGACCTCTCGAGCATGATAACTTACAGTATGCAGATACTCATGAGCCTTATGATGATCTCGATGATCTTCGTTATGGTAACTATGTCGGTAGCTTCCGCAAGACGTATCTGCGAAGTGCTCGATGATGAAAGCACCATCAAAGATCCCGAAAACGCCGTTACCGATGTAAAAGACGGCAGCGTAGATTTCGATAACGTAAGCTTCGCTTACTCGGCAGACGCTGAGAAAAACGTGCTCGAGGGCATAGACCTGCATATCAAGTCGGGTCAGACGATAGGCATTATCGGCGGAACGGGAAGCTCAAAGTCCTCGCTGATACAGCTTATACCTCGCCTTTATGACGTTACGGGCGGCTCGGTAAAGGTAGGCGGCAGAGATGTACGCGAGTACGATATAAAGACTCTGCGCGATCAGGTGGCAGTAGTTCTACAAAAAAACGTTCTTTTTTCGGGCACTATAAAAGAAAACCTGCGCTGGGGCGATGAAAACGCAAGCGATGAAGAGCTCGAGCGCGTATGCAGACTCGCACAGGCTGACGAATTCGTTCAGAAGTTCCCCGAAAAGTACGATACTTATATAGAGCAGGGCGGTACTAACGTTTCGGGCGGTCAGAAACAGCGCCTTTGCATAGCCCGCGCACTGCTCAAAAAGCCGAAGATACTTATTCTCGACGACTCCACCAGCGCGGTAGATACAAAGACCGACGCGCTGATAAGAAAAGCTTTCGCCGAAGAGATACCCGATACTACCAAGATAATCATAGCTCAGCGTATCTCCTCAGTGCAGGCGGCAGACCAGATAGTAGTTCTTGAGGGCGGAAAGATAAACGGAGTAGGCACTCACGAAGAGCTGCTTGAGAATAATGAGATCTACCGCGAAGTTTATACCTCGCAGAACAAGAACAGCGGAGAGGAGGATACAAATGCCTAAGAAGCCGTATGTAAAAGCCCCTAATGCGCCGAAGCCGCAGATGGGCAGGATACTGAAAGACCTTTTCAGCAATTATAAAAAGCGCCTTACGCTGGTTATCTTCTGCATAATTATAAGCGCAGTAGCGAGCACCGTATCCTCGCTTTTCATGAACCAGCTTATCTCGGTAATAGAGAAAGCGCTGAAAGTTTACAGCGCTGAAGGTGCGGCCGCCGCTATGGAGTACGCAAAGCCGGGAATTACAAAAGTTATCGGGCTGATGATCGCGATATACGTTATAGGAATACTCGCGACCACCGTTTACACGCTGAACATGGCTGTTGTAACGCAGGGCCACCTCGCTAAAATGCGCGAGAAGATGTTCAAGCGCATGGAAAAGCTGCCGATAAAGTATTTCGATCAGCACCCCCACGGCGATATTATGAGCCACTACACCAACGATATAGACACCCTGCGCCAGCTTATCTCGCAGGCACTGCCGCAGGCGCTCACCGCAGGTCTTACACTGCTGGTACTCTTTTTCGTAATGCTCTACCTCAGCGTTTGGATGACGCTTATCGTGGTAGCGGGCGTTATGCTCATGCTTTGGGTGACTAAAAACATCGGCGGCAAGAGCGCGAAGCACTTCGTAAAACAGCAGAAGTCGCTCGGTAAAGCTGAGGGCTATATCGAAGAAATGATAGAGGGTCAGAAGGTAGTAAAGGTCTTCTGCCACGAGAGCCGCGCGAAGCAGGATTTCGATAAGATAAACGAGCAGCTCTTTAATGACGCGAACAACGCTAACAAGTACGCAAATATCCTCATGCCTATCATGGGCAATATCGGCAATATACTCTATATCCTCGCGGCATTCATCGGCGGCGTGCTGATAACGCTGAATGTGCCAAACCTCTCGATCTCGGGTCAGGCTATGAGCATAGCGGTAGTAGTGCCTTTCCTCGGAATGGTGCGCCAGTTCAGCCAGAACGTTTCAAATATCTCTCAGCAGATAAACGCGGTAGCTATGGCTATGGCGGGCGCTTCGAGGATCTACGATCTTATCGACGAGCAGCCCGAAACCGACGAGGGCTACGTTACCCTTGTAAACGCTAAGTACGGCGCTGACGATGAGCTTGTAGAGTGCGAAGAGCGCACCAACATCTGGGCTTGGAAGCACCCCCACGAGGACGGCAGCGTAACGCTGACTAAGGTTACGGGCCATGTAGAGTTCGATGACGTAGACTTTGGCTATGTTCCCGAAAAGATAGTTCTGCACGATGTTTCCATCTATGCGAACCCCGGCGAAAAGGTAGCTTTCGTAGGCGCGACGGGCGCAGGAAAGACCACTATCACAAACCTTATCAACCGCTTTTACGACATCGCCGACGGCAAGATACGCTACGACGGCATAAATATCAACAAGATAAAGAAAGACGATCTGCGCCGCTCGCTCGGTATAGTTTTGCAGGACGTAAACCTTTTTACAGGCACGGTAATGGATAATATCCGCTACGGCAACCTCGCCGCCAGTGACGAAGAGTGCATAGCCGCGGCGCGCCTTGCAAACGCCGACGATTTCATCAGACGTTTGCCCGAGGGCTATAATACCATGCTCACGGGCAACGGTGCGAACCTCTCGCAGGGTCAGCGCCAGCTTATCTCGATAGCCCGCGCAGCGGTAGCCGACCCGCCCGTAATGATATTGGACGAAGCCACTTCCTCCATAGACACCCGCACCGAGGCGCTGGTACAGCGCGGCATGGACGGATTGATGTACGGCAGAACGGTTTTCGTAATAGCCCATCGCCTTTCCACCGTGCGCAATTCCGACGTTATCATGGTGCTCGAGCAGGGCAGGATAATCGAGCGCGGCAGCCACGATAAGCTGATAGCCGAAAAGGGCAAGTATTATCAGCTTTATACAGGCGCTTTCGAGCTGGAATGATATTTGTTTAAACGCTTATACGCTAAAACGGCAGGCTTTTTACGGCCTGCCGTTTTTTTATTCACAATTCCTTAGCCGTTTTCGCCACCGCCTGTATCAAACTATCCACCTGCCGCGAATTGTTGAAAGCGGCGGGCGAGAAGCGCACCGTGCCCTGCTCCAGCGTGCCGAGCGTGCGGTGCGCCAGCGGAGCGCAGTGCAGCCCGCCCCTCAGCGCGAAGCCTTTTTCCGAAAGCGCCGCCGATACCCGCTGCGAATTTTTCTCGCCGATGTTGAATGAAACTATCGGCGCGCGGCGGTCGATGCGGTAAAGTTTCACGTCCTTTATCCGCGAGATACCCTGCTCAAACTGCTCGCAGAGCGAGATCTCGTGCGCCAATATCCGCTGCGGAGTTTTCGTCTTTACAAACTCCAGCCCAGCCCGCAGACCTATTATGCCCGCCGTGTTGACAGTGCCGCTCTCCAGCCGCTCGGGCAGGAAAGGCGTTTGCTCGGGCTGCTCTGAGGTCGCGCCCGTTCCGCCTTCCATTATCGTGCTCAGCTCGTACTCGCCGCTTGAGATCAGCAGACCCGTGCCCGAAGGTCCGTAGAGCGCCTTGTGCCCCGAAGCACATATGAAGCTCACCCCGCCGCCGACTTTTAGGTCGATAAGCCCCGCCGCCTGCGCCGCGTCGGTGATGAAACATATCCCATAGCTGCGGCAAAGCTCGGCAAGCTCGCGTATCGGCATCAGCCGCCCCGTTACGTTTGAAGCCGCCATGCAGCATATGCACTTCGTGTCGCTTCGTATCAGCCTGCGGAAATTCTCTACCGTTTCCTCGTCGCTGTCGTTGATCTGCGCTACGGAAAATGTCGCCCCGCGCCGCTTGTACAGCGCGTATACGGGGCGGAAAACTGAGTTGTGCTCGTAGTCTGAGATTATGATGTGCCCGCCGTACTGCATCATTCCCTTTATCGCCATATTCAGCGCGGCGGTGCAGTTTGCGGCAAAAACGGCGTCCTGCGGCTGCGCGCCGAACATATCAGCCGCCGCCGCGCGCGTCTTGAACACCTGCTCAGATGTCGCGACGGATAGCTTGTGGCCGCCCCTGCCGGGGTTTCCGCCGTACCGCGTGAAAGCAGTCTGCACCGCCGCCGCAACGCTCGGCGGCTTCGGGAACGTGGTGGCAGAGTTATCAAAATTTACGAAATTCATGGCATTATACCACCCCCTTCATATCAGTGTATGATATTCGGTGCGGCTTCGTGCCGAAAATGTCGTATTCCGCCGCGAACTTATCCCGCCCGCGGTGAATATAATGTCGATATACGGTCTTGTGCCGATGATATAGATAAAGCCTCTCTCTGCGCTGAAATTTGTCAGAGTGAGGCTTTTTTTGCTTTATATCATCTTTTTGAGCTGCTCGGAAAAAGCTATCATCTGCTCCATGCTCATGGCTTCGGGGCGTATCGTCGGGCTAAGGCCTGCCGCTTCCGCCGCGCTTATCACCGCAGATTTCTCCGCGCCGATGGTCGCCGATACCGAGTTGCAGAGCGTCTTGCGCCGCTGCTGAAACGCCGCGCGGACTACCTTGAAGAAAAACTTCTCGTCCGTCACCCCTTCGGGAGTGTGCTCGCGCAGGTCGAATCTGATAACGCAGCTGTCAACGTTCGGCGCAGGGTAAAAGCTGCCGCGCGATACGTCGAAAAGCTTCTTCGGCTCGGAAAAATACCGTACTGCGAAAGTTACCGCGCCGCTTTCGCGCGTGCCCGTTTCGGCGCAAAGCCGCACGCCCGCCTCTTTCTGCACCATCACCGTTACCGACTTTATCGGCAGACGCTCTTCCAGCAGGCGCATTATTATCGGCGATGTTATGTAGTAGGGCAGATTAGCGCACACCGCCACGTTCAGCCCTTGAAATTCTTCGTCGATGAGCTTTTTCAGGTCGGTCTGCATGATGTCGGCGTTTATTATCTTCACGTTGTCGTGCTCCGCCAGCGTTTCCGCCAGCACGGGTATCAGCCGCTCGTCAAGCTCTATCGCGCAAACCTTGTCCGCACGCTTTGCAAGCTCGTGGGTCAGCACGCCAACGCCCGTTCCTATCTCTATTATCCCCGCGCCCTTTTCCGCGCCGCCCATCTCGGCTATCCGCGGGCATACGGCGGGGTTTATGAGAAAATTCTGCCCCAGCTTTTTTGAAAAAGAAAAGCCGTGGCGCTGCATTATCTCATTCACGGTCTTTATCTGATAAAGTCCTTCCAATACCTGTATCCTCCACTTGTTTCGTAATTGTGATCGTTTTAAGGCAACACCGCACAACTACCGCCTAGCGGCTTTGTGCACATCTTGCTTGCGTTTTTGCGAAGCCAAAACAATTTTCCGTCATATCACCCAAAACCTCCTAGCTTAACGCGAGTTAAGCGTCGTCGGCTTTAGGCAATCTGACGAAAAATCTGACGACGCAATCTGCACACAATAGTTGTGCGGTATTGCCTTAATTTTAACACGTTATCGCCGCAAAGTCAACTTTTTTCAGGCATAAAATTTATTTTTCAGCGGATAATATTTTCAGAGATACATCGCAGGAGGTGAAATTTTATGTGCAGAAAAAGACCCGCCCGCAGCAGCGATATTCCCTTGGGGCTTTCGATGGCTATGGCGCAGAACCCCGCCGCTTTCAAAGTTTTCATGCAGCTTCCGCCCGAGCGCCGCGAAAGTCTTGTGATGGGCGAGGATAAGCACGCCGCCGCCAATATACGCGGTATGCGCAGCTTTTCCGATCACCACTTGTACGACTGACCTCGCCGCTGCATTGTGAAATTGCACAATTATCAGCAATAAATCAGTAACAAATTTTATATCAAATTCTGTTGAATTTCGGACGAAAATATTGTACAATATATAAAGGGTATGCTGAGGCTATTATGCCGGCGGCGTACCGCAGCGGCTGTTTTGAGTAATGCCGCTTCCCCCCGTGCGAGCTTCTGAAAGGAATGGTTTTCGATATGCAGAATTTTGAGCGCCGATTCTTTTCATATTTATGTAAGGATATTTCCGTTAAAGGCGGATCTACCCTCGGCTTTTCGCACTCTAATTGTAATTTATAGCAGTATTATAACAGCAGTTTGCTTCATATAGCTGCTGTTTTTTTATTATACATGGTAATGATGGAGGAATTTTCTTATGAAAAAGGTTGCAGTTATAATGGGCTCAGACAGCGATTTTCCTATCGTGAAAAATGCGCTTGCCGAGCTTAAAAAGTACGGCGTGCCTTTTGAGTGCCGCGTTATGAGCGCTCACCGCACCCCGGAGCTTGCCGCTGATTTTGCGAAAAACGCTAAGGCTAACGGCTTCGGCATAATAATCTGCGCGGCGGGCATGGCGGCTCATCTGGCGGGCGTGATCGCGGGAAACACCACGCTGCCCGTTATCGGCATCCCGATAAAATCGACTTTTGAGGGTCTTGACGCTCTGCTCGCTACCGTTCAGATGCCAAGCGGCATACCTGTCGCAACAGTGGCTGTAAACGGCGCGAAAAATGCCGCGATTCTCGCGATAGAGATGCTCGCGCTTTCAGACGATACCCTTGCCGAAAAGCTTGAAAAGGCTAAGCAGGAAATGGTAGAGGGCGTAGAGGCGAAGGATAAAGCGCTTCAGGAGCAGATAGCTCAGCTTTGAGGATATAAACATTTGAAACATTACGAACTGATACTTTTCGACCTTGACGGCACTATAACAGACTCGGCTGAGGGCATAATCAACTGCGTAGAGCACGCTCTGCGGCAGATGGGAAGAGATGTTCCGCAGCGCAGCAGTTTGTACCGCTTTATAGGCCCGCCGCTTATGGATTCTTTCCGCAATTTCTGCGGTATGGACAACGAGCAGGCGGCTGAGGCGACGCGCCTTTATCGCGAAAGGTATAAGAATATAGGAATATTTGAAAACGCAGTTTACAGCGGCGCGGCGGAAATGCTCGCGCGCATAAGGGCTGCGGGCAGGCGCACTGCGCTGGCTACATCTAAGCCCGAGGTCTACGCGCGCAGGATAATCTCTCACTTCTGCCTTGACGAATACTTCGATTTTGTCGGCGGGGCGGAGATGACAGGCGAGCGCACCAATAAAGCGGCTGTTATAAGATATGTCATGAAAAGCTGCGGGGCTGAGGCGGATAAAACGCTTATGGTCGGCGACAGACATCATGATATAGAGGGCGCGGCTGCCGAGGGCATCGACAGCTTAGGCGTGCTTTACGGCTACGGCAGCAGGGAAGAGCTTGAAAAAGCCGGCGCTGACTATATAGCCGAAACTCCCGCGCAGACTGCGGACATTATACTAGCATAAAATCAAATTTTACATATGATCTTAGGAGGAAATCAACATGGCAAACGTAGTAAAGGGCGAACAGCTTTATGAAGGAAAGGCTAAGAAAGTTTACGCGACTAACGATCCTGATCTCGTTATCGTAGATTACAAGGACGACGCTACCGCTTTCAACGGCGAAAAGAAGGGCACTATCACCGGCAAGGGCGTTATCAATAATAAGATGACGAACTATATGTTCAAGCTGCTGGAGAACGAGGGCGTGCCTACTCACCTCGTTGAAGAGATCAGCGACAGAGAAACGATCGTTAAGAAGGTAGAGATAGTTCCTCTCGAAGTCATCGTAAGAAACGTAGCTGCCGGCAGCTTCTCTAAGAAACTCGGCATTGCTGAGGGCACTAAGCTCAAGCAGCCTACTCTCGAGTTCAGCTACAAGAACGACGATCTGGGCGACCCCTTTATCAATAAGTACTACGCTCTCGGTCTTGACCTCGCTACCGAAGAGGAGATCGCAGACATCACTAAGTACGCTTTCAAGGTAAACGAGTTCATGCTCGGCTTCTTTAAGAAGATGAATATCGACCTCATCGACTTCAAGATCGAGTTCGGCAGATTCCATGGCAAGATAATCCTTGCAGACGAGATCTCTCCCGATACCTGCCGCTTCTGGGACAGCACTACTCACGAGAAGCTGGATAAAGACCGTTTCCGCAGAGATATGGGCGGCGTAGAAGAGGCTTATCAGGAGATCATGAAGCGCCTGATGGGCAGCGAAAAGTAATTTTTCGCCGACAAACACAAACGGATATTTCGTTTAGAATTGCGACGGCAGAGGCGCGTGGGGCGCTCCCTGCCGCTTGCACGTTTTTATAAATTTTGGCATTGCAGGTCTGCGGGCAGGCTTTCGCCGCCGAAAGACCATTGATAAGATGCCCACGGAGGTAATGAATAAATGTTTGACAATATTCATGAAGAATGTGGGGTATTCGGCATTTACGCCGATAAAAAATGCGATGTAGCCGCGCAGACATATGTGGGATTGTATGCGCTTCAGCACCGTGGACAGGAAAGTTGCGGCATCGTAGTGAACGATGATGGATTGTTCAATTATTATAAAGATCTGGGTCTGGTAAATCAGGTGTTCGATAAAGACCGCCTTCAGGCTCTTGGCGATGGCAATATGGCGATAGGTCATGTGCGCTACTCTACAACTGGAAGCTGCAACGCTTCAAACGCTCAGCCGTTGGTAGTCCGCCACGGCAAAGGCCCTCTCGCGATAGCGCATAACGGCAACCTTACCAATGCGCGCGAGCTGAGGATGCAGTACGAAAACAAAGGTATGATCTTCCATACCACTAATGATACCGAGGTCATCTCTTATGTGATAACCGAAGAGCGCCTTGCCTGCGGATCTATCGAAAAAGCGGTAGAGCAGATGATGTACAGGGTAAAGGGAGCGTACTCGCTGGTGATAATGTCGCCGCAGAAGCTTATAGCCGCGCGCGACCCGGAGGGCTTCCGTCCTCTCTCTCTTGGTAAGCTCGGCGAAAGCTGGGTAGTTTCGAGCGAAACTTGCGCTTTTGACAGCATCGGCGCTAAATTCGTAAGAGATCTGAAACCGGGCGAGATAGTAGTTATCGACGACAGCGGCGTTAGGTCTATCGAAACGCACTGCGGCAGCAAGGGTCATATCTGCGTGTTTGAGTATGTTTACTTCGCACGCCCCGACTCGGTGATAGAGGGTTCCAGCGTACATAAGGCAAGGCTTCGCGCAGGCAAATACCTCTGGCGCGAGCACCCAGTTGACGCGGATATAGTAATAGGCGTTCCCGACTCGGGACTCGACGCGGCGCTCGGCTTTTCACAGGAGAGCGGCATACCTTACGGCATAGGCTTTATCAAAAACCGCTATATCGGCAGAACGTTTATCCAGCCTACTCAGGCGGAGCGCACCAATTCGGTAAAGATCAAGCTGAACGCTATATCCTCTACCGTAAAGGGCAAGCGCGTTGTCATGATAGACGACTCGATAGTCCGCGGAACTACTTCGGCGCGCATAGTGAAACTGCTGCGCGAGGCGGGGGCTACCGAGGTGCACGTTCGTATATCCAGCCCCGCTTTCGTAGCGCCATGCTACTTCGGCACGGATATTGACAGCAAAGAGAACCTCATAGCCTGCAATATGACTAACGAGGAGATCTGCCGCCACATCGGCGCGGACAGCTTGGGCTACCTCAGTGTAGAGAGCGTGAAAAAGCTTGCGGGCAAGTCAGACTGCGACTTCTGCGTAGGCTGCTTTAACGAGCAGTACCCGATAGAAGTACCCGCAGAAATGCCAAAGGATAAATTTGAGTACAGAATTTCGGACAGTAAATGATTTGATATGAAAGGAATATAACATGAAGAGTTTTTCTGAAAGCTATAAGGAAGCGGGCGTTGACGTTACCGCGGGCTATAAGGCGGTAGAACTTATGAAAAAGCACGTCGCTAAGACTATGACGGCGGGCGCGCTGAGCGGTATCGGCGGCTTCGGCGGACTTTATGAGCTTGACCTTACAGGCATCACCAAGCCCGTACTCGTTTCGGGTACCGACGGCGTAGGCACTAAGCTCAAGATAGCTTTCCTTATGGATAAGCATGATACAGTCGGCATCGACTGCGTAGCTATGTGCGTGAACGATATAATCTGCTGCGGCGCTAAGCCCCAGTTTTTCCTCGACTACATCGCGGTAGGCAAGAACTACCCCGAAAAGGTAGCGCAGATAGTTTCGGGCGTTGCCGAGGGCTGCATACAGTCGGGCGCTGCGCTCATAGGCGGCGAAACTGCCGAAATGCCCGGCTTCTACCCCGTAGATGAGTACGACCTGGCAGGCTTTGCAGTAGGCGTTGTTGATAAGGACAAGATACTCAAGCCCGAAACGCAGAAGGCGGGCGACGTAATGATCGCTATCGCTTCCAGCGGCGTACATTCCAACGGCTTCTCGCTGGTAAGAAAGGTATTTACCGTAAACGAGCAGAACCTCGCAAGACATAATTCCGAGCTGGGCGCGCCCCTCGGCAGCGTGCTGCTCACACCTACCAAGATATATGTAAAGGCTATCATGAGCCTTATCGAAAAGGTGAACGTAAAGGCTATCTCGCACATCACCGGCGGCGGCTTCTACGAGAATATCCCGAGATCTCTGCCCAAGGGTCTTTCTGCTAAGATCGAGCGCAGCGCCGTACAGGTACTGCCGATATTCAACGTTATCGCCGAAACAGGCAAGATCCCCGAAAGAGATATGTTCAATACCTTTAACATGGGCGTCGGCATGACGGTGGTAGTAGATAAGAACGACGCCGACAAGGCTGTTGAAACTCTGAAAGCCGCCGGCGAAAACGCTTATATCCTCGGCGAACTGGTAGAGAGCGAAGAGGGCGTTATCATCTGCTGATGACTACTCTGAAAGGAGCAGATGGAGTAATGAAAAATATAGTCGTACTGGTATCGGGCGGCGGCACGAATCTGCAGGCGCTCATCGACGCCGAGAAAAGGGGAGAGATAAAGGGCGGCAAGATAAGCTGCGTCATCTCCTCAAAAGAGGGCGCGTATGCGCTTGAACGTGCGGCAAACGCAGGCATACCGAGCGTTACCCTGCCGAGAAAAAATTACGCCGACAGCAAAGCTTACAGCGAAGCGATACTTGCCGAGCTGAAAAAGCAGCGCGCCGACCTGATAATCCTCGCGGGCTTTATGACGATACTCGATAAATGCGTTACCGAAGCTTACCCGTATCAGATAATAAACGTACACCCCGCGCTGATCCCGTCTTTCTGCGGCGAGGGCTATTACGGACTTAAAGTGCACGAAAAAGCGCTGGAGTACGGCGTGAAAGTTTCTGGCGCGACGATACATTTCGTAAACGAGCAGGCTGACGCGGGCGCGATAATCCTTCAAGGCACGGTAGCCGTCGAGAACGGCGACACCCCAGAGATACTTCAGCGCCGCATTATGGAAAACGTAGAGTGGAAGCTGCTGCCGAAAGCTGCCTCGCTTTTCTGCGAGGAAAGGATAACCATTAAGGACGGCAAAGCTTACGTCGATTACGAGGGCTGAGGGTATGCCGACCGAAAACGCGGGCAGGTCAAAATTTTCGGGACTTGCCGACGTGTATTCAAAATACCGCCCGTCCTACCCCGCCGAGAAAGATTCGCCCATAGCGGCGGAGATAAGCCGTATCTGCGCGAAATGGTGCGGCGACTACCTTATAAGAAAAGGCTTGAACACGCCTATGCGCAAGAGCGCCGAGGTGCTCAGCGGCTTTTTTGATAATTTTGAAACGAAGATATTCAGAAACGATCTTCATTTCGATAAGCAGGCCTTCATCGGCAACAGACTCTCGCGCTCGTATTCGCTGAAAGAGGGCGACGAGCATTTCGATGAATACAAAGCCGAGCTTGCCGAGATGTTTGAAAGATACGCCGAAAACGGCGTCATAACAATACCGAACGTGACCGAGTGTTACCTCGGGGAAGTGGAGGAAAAATATGAAAACTCTTGATATTTACGAAGAGCTGAAAAGCAATTCCTACCCCGGCAGAGGCATTATAATAGGCAAGTCTGCCGATGGCAAGAGCGCTGTAACGGCGTACTTCATCATGGGCAGAAGTGTGAACTCGCGCAACCGCGTTTTCACCGAAACGGCTGACGGCATAAAGACCGAAGCTGCCGACCCAAGCAAGCTTTCCGACCCGCACCTTATCATCTACTCGCCCGTTAGAAAGCTTGGCAACAAGACGATAGTTACCAACGGCGACCAGACCGACACTATCTACGAGCTGATGGATAAACAGCAGACCTTTGAGCAATCGCTTCGCACACGCGAGTACGAGGACGACGCGCCAAACTACACTCCCAGAATTTCGGGCATAATGCACGTCGAGAGAGGCTCTTACAACTACGCTATGAGCATACTGAAATCCGCCGACGGCGACCCCAGCTGCTGCGAGAGATTTACTTTCACCTACACCAACCCCGTAGACGGCGTGGGCCACTTTATCCACACCTACATGGGCGATGGCAGCCCGCTGCCCAGCTTTGAGGGCGAGCCTAAAAAGATAAATATCCCGAACTGCATCGAGGAATTTACTGGCGGCCTTTGGGAAGCGCTCAACGAGGATAACAAGGTATCGCTTTTTGTAAGATACATCGACATCGCTACGGGCGAGGAAAAGACCAAGGTCGTAAACAAGTACACCAAGTGACATCACGATACGGAGGAATTGAAAAATGGCAAATGAAATGCTTTTAAAATACGGCTGCAACCCTAACCAGAAGCCATCGAGAGTATTCATGGCTAACGGCGAGGAGCTGCCTATAACAGTTCTCAACGGCAAGCCCGGCTATATAAATCTGCTCGACGCTTTCAACGGCTGGCAGCTTGTGCGCGAGCTGAAAAAGGCTACGGGTCTGCCCGCGGCTACCTCTTTCAAGCACGTTTCGCCCGCAGGCGCGGCTGTAGGCAGACCTCTTTCTGATACGCTCAAGAAGATCTATTGGGTAGACGACCTCGGCGAGCTTTCGCCCCTTGCCTGCGCATATGCAAGAGCGCGCGGCGCGGACAGAATGTCCTCTTACGGCGACTTTATCGCGCTTTCCGACGTTTGCGATGTGCCTACCGCTAAGATGATACAGCGCGAGGTTTCCGACGGCATAATCGCCCCCGGCTACACCGACGAAGCACTCGAGATTTTGAAATCGAAGAGAAAGGGCACTTACAACATCATTCAGATGGACGAGAACTACAAGCCCGACCCCATCGAGCGCAAGCAGGTATACGGCGTAACGTTCGAGCAGGGCAGACAGGAACTGCCTATCGACTTCGATATGCTGAAAAACATCGTTACCGAAAATAAGGATATTCCTAAGGAGAAGCAGGAGGATCTGCTCATCTCGCTTATCACTCTGAAATACACTCAGTCAAACTCCGTTTGCTACGTCAAGGACGGTCAGGCTATCGGCATAGGCGCTGGTCAGCAGTCGAGAATACACTGCACACGCCTTGCGGGACAGAAAGCGGATAACTGGTGGCTGCGCCAGAGCCCGCAGGTAATGGGTCTGGAATTCCTCGATAATATCCGCCGCGCCGACCGCGACAACGCGATAGACGTTTATATGTCGGACGAGTACGAGGACGTTCTCGCAGAGGGCGTATGGCAGAATACCTTTAAGGTAAAGCCCGCGGTATTCACCCGCGAGGAGAAGAAAGCATGGCTGGAAAAGAATACCGACGTATGCTTAGGCTCTGACGCATTCTTCCCCTTCGGCGACAACATCGAAAGAGCACACAAATCAGGCGTAAAATACATTGCCGAGCCGGGTGGATCTATCCGCGACGACAACGTTATCGAAACCTGCAACAAATACGGAATGGCTATGGCATTTACAGGCATCAGACTGTTCCACCACTGATAGAAAAGGAGTAGAAGAGATCATGAAGATCAAAAAGACACTTGCTGCACTGCTTGCAGCTATGACCGTAATGGCAATGGCATCCTGCGGAAGCAGCGATGATTCCTCTAAGGAGGACACTAAGTCTAAGGCTGATACTACTGCGGCTACCACCGCTGCTGAAGAGTCTAAGGCTGAGGAATCTGCTGCTGAGAGCGTTGCTGAAGAGAGCACCGCTGACGAGAGCGCAGCAGTTGAGAGCGCTGCTGACGAAAGCACTGCCGATGAGAGCGCGGCTGACGATTCCGCTTCCAACGCAAATACCGGCTATGCTGACGGCGTTTACACCGGCGAAAAGTACACCATCGAGGCAGACCCCAGCGTTTGGACTTACGGCGAGGGCGCAGGCACTGACTGCCAGTTCACATACGCAGGCGACCTTGATGACGATATGGCAGTTACCGCTAACTTCAATGTAGTTTCCATGTCTGACGAATCGCTCAAGGGCACTTCCGTTTCCGAGTACGCAGAGGATATGCGTTCGGCTTACGAATCTACCGACGGCTACGAAGTAACTGCGGCTGAACCCGGCACCCTCAACGGCGTTGAGAGCTACACTTTCACCATCAGCTACAAGCTCAGCGATGACGTTACTATGGAGATACATCAGGTAGTTGTAAACAAGGACGATACCCTTGTTGCCATCAGCTACGGCGCGGCTGACAGCGTAATGAGCAAGCTCGACAGCGAGTTCAATAAGGTACTGGACAGCTTCAAGTTCATCTGATAAAAGCAAAATAAGGCTGGGCGCGGGTGTAAAAGCCTGCGCCGTAAGCTGTATAGAAAGGACCGATACATTATGAAAATACTGGTAGTAGGCGGCGGCGGAAGAGAACACGCAATAATCATGAAGCTCGCAGAATCGCCTAAGGTAGATAAGCTTTACTGCACGCCCGGCAACGGCGGTATATCAAAGTACGCCGAGTGCTTCGACGTTGCGGCGACAGATGTAGAGGGCGTAGTGGCGCTCGCGGAAAAGCTGCACCCCGATATGGTGGTAGTTGCCCCCGACGACCCGCTCGTGCTGGGCATGGTAGACGCTTTGCAGGCTAAGGGCTTCAAAACATTCGGTCCTAAGGCGAACGCCGCGATAATCGAAGGCTCGAAAGTTTTCTCGAAAGAGCTGATGAAAAAGTACAATATCCCGACAGCAGGCTACGAGGTTTTTACCGACAGCGAATCGGCGATAAAGTACATCAAAGAGCAGAACAGCTATCCGACCGTTATAAAGGCGGACGGTCTTGCGCTCGGCAAAGGCGTTATCCTCGCGCAGAATGAGGACGAGGCGGTAGCCGCAGTTCACGAGATGATAGACGAGCTGAAATTCGGCAAGTCAAGCGCCAGGATAGTTGTTGAGGAGTTTCTGACTGGCCCGGAAGTTTCGGTGCTTTCGTTTACCGATGGCAAGACGGTAGTCCCGATGATCTCTTCGATGGATCATAAGCGCGCTCTCGACGGCGACGAGGGTCTGAACACCGGCGGGATGGGCACAGTAGCCCCCAATCCTTACTATACCGACGACGTGGCGAAGCTGTGCATGGAAACTATCTTCAAGCCGACCATCGAGGCTATGAACGCCGAGGGCAGAACTTTTGAGGGCTGCCTGTATTTCGGACTCATGCTCACCCCGAAAGGCCCGAAGGTCATCGAGTACAACTGCCGCTTCGGCGACCCCGAAACGCAGGTAGTTCTCCCCATGCTCGACGCCGACCTCTGCGAGATCTTTGAAGCGATATACGACCACAAGCTCGCTGACGTTGACATCAAATGGAAGTCGGGAAGCTGCACCTGCGTTGTAATGGCTTCGGGCGGTTACCCCCTCTCTTATCCCAAGGGTCTGGAGATCAGCGGTCTGAACGAGATGGGTCAGGTAGACGGCGCGTTCGTTTACCACGCGGGCACAAAGCTTGCGGACGGCAAATTCCTTACAAACGGCGGCAGAGTTCTGGGCGTTACCTGCACGGCTCTCACGCTGGCGGAAGCGCTGAAAAAGTCCTACGCAGCTGTTGAAAAGATCAGCTGGGAAAACGTGCATTACCGCCACGATATAGGTCAGCGCGCGCTGAAAGCGGATGTAGACCCCCTTGATCTCGACTATAAAGACGATATGGAGGACTATATTGAATCGAACGGCGTGTATCTCAGACAGTAAAGTAAAGTAGCTTTACTTATATGTAAAAGCCCTGCGATTGCAGGCGGTTTGCAATACCAATACTGTAAAGTAAGATGGCTTGAAACACAGCCATCTTTTTTTATGTCAAGTTTTTTTAAAATAACACTTGCAAAAATCAGCGCTATGGTGTATAATATAAGTGGGCGGAAATTTTATAATCGCCGAAAATCAAAAAAGGGTTTGATCTTAAATGGCACAAAAGAAACGCAAAGGCGGATTTAGAATAGATATTATCCTTATTTTCTCAGTTATGGTACTGCTGATAACGTTTTTCGCGTATATGCTCAACACTTCGCTGGAAGATGTGCTGACAAAACAGCGCGGCGAGGGCGTTGTGATAACGCATACCGAGTCTGAGAACTGAGCGTGCCGCCGCTTCCGTTCCGTCAAAAAAACGGGGCGGATTTTTTTGCGCCTACGCACCGTATTCTAGTTTTACATATATGCCATATAATTTTTATATGGTACGCTCGCGTGTAAAGCAAAGCGCAAGTACACGGTAAAAACATAACTTGCATGAAATTTCTTACAATATGCAGAACACGCAGTAATAGTGCGGTTTTTTGTACTTTTAGCGCAGTAGTGGACGGCGGATAACTGAGATTTGCAGCGTTTAAAGCGGACATTTGCTGTAAAGTAGATGAGCTTTATAACACGCTGACTGACCACTTGACGGGCATATCTTACACACACGCAAATCGCCTTTTGCCGTAATAGTTAATTTGTTAATCTGCGGTTGTGCAAACTGTACAAAAAGGTTGCTTTCAATTGGTGAAAACGGCACTTGACATAATACGCAAAATACTATATACTTGAATACGGTGGTTTTTGAACCACAAGATATAGTATGTCGCAGCCGCTCAGTAGGGCGGCAGGTACGATTTATTGATAATAAGCGATATTTTGAGATATACGAAAGCGGAGGAAGAGAAATGATAATCAAGATCCAGAAACGCGATGGCAGAAAGGTCACCTTTAATATAGAGAAGATCGCCAACGCTATCTACAAGGCTGCCCAGTCGGTCGGCGGCACGAATTACGAGGAAGCGCTAGAGCTTGCGGGCAAGGTCGGCGATATGCTGATGGAGAAAAAGCTCACTTACCCCACCGTTGAGCAGATACAGGACTGCGTGGAAAAGGTACTGATCGAAGAGGGTCATGCGTCTACCGCCAAGTCTTATATACTTTACCGTTCCGAGAGAACCCGCGCACGCGAGATGAACACTCGCCTTATGAAGGTATACGAGGATCTTACGTTCAAGCCCGCGAAGGAGAACGACCTCAAGCGCGAGAACGCGAACATCGACGGCGATACCGCTATGGGCACGATGCTGAAGTACGGCTCAGTCGGCGCTAAGGAATTTTACGAGATGTATGTGCTCGACCCCAAGCACGCCAAGGCGCACGCTGAGGGCTTTATTCACATCCACGACCTCGACTTCTATACCCTCACCACCACCTGCACGCAGATAGACCTCACTAAGCTTTTTAACAAGGGCTTCTCAACGGGCCACGGCTTCCTGCGCACGCCTAATGATATTTCCAGCTACGCTGCTCTCGCCTGCATTGCGATACAGTCAAACCAGAACGATCAGCACGGCGGTCAGTCGATACCAAAGTTCGATTACGACATGGCTGTCGGCGTAAAGAAGACTTTTGCGCACAGATACCGCGATAATATCCACCGCGCGCTCGCTCTCGAAGCTAATCTTTCCGACTCATTCGAGATAGCTAAGAAGATAAATGAAAAAATAAAGGAAGAAATGGGCATAGAACCTACTCTTGCCAATGATAACGGCTATATGGAAGCTGAAAAGGAATACCTGCTCGCTTTCACCGACGAAAAAACTGCCAATAAGATACAGCAGTTCGCTTACAAGACCTCCGTTAAGGAGACCGACCGCGCTACCTATCAGGCGATGGAAGCACTTATCCACAACCTCAACACCATGAACTCCCGCGCCGGCGCGCAGACCCCATTCTCCTCTATCAACTACGGTACCGATACCACGATAGAGGGCAGAATGGTCATCAAAAACGTTCTGCTCGCGCAGGAAGCTGGTCTGGGCAACGGCGAAACGCCTATCTTCCCGATACATATTTTCAAGGTCAAAGAGGGCGTGAACTACAACCCCACCGACCCGAACTACGACCTCTTCAAACTCGCCTGCCGCGTTTCGGCAAAGCGGCTGTTCCCGAACTTCTCGTTCATCGACGCGCCTTTCAACCTCCAGTACTATAAGCCCGGCAATCCCGATACCGAGATCGCGTACATGGGCTGCCGTACCCGCGTTATAGGCAACGTCTACGACCCCTCCCGCGAGATCGTTACGGGCAGAGGCAACCTCTCGTTCACCACGATCAATCTGCCACGCCTCGGCATACTCGCTGACGGCAACGTAGGCGCGTTCTTCGACAGCCTTGACGAATACATGGATCTTTGCATCGACCAGCTTATGCACAGATTTAGGATACAGGCAAGCAAAAAAGTCAAGAATTATCCTTTCCTGATGGGTCAGGGAATTTGGCTCGACAGCGATAAGCTTTCAGCAGATGATGAGGTCGGCGAGGTGCTCAAGCACGGCACTCTCTCGGTCGGCTTTATCGGTCTTGCTGAGTGCCTTGTGGCGCTCACGGGCAAGCACCACGGCGAGTCGGAAGAGTCCCGCCAGCTTGGTCTTGAGATAATCACTCACATGAGGGAGCGCATGGACGAAGAGTCGAAGCGCACTGGTCTGAACTTCTCTCTCCTCGCAACACCCGCCGAGGGTCTTTCGGGACGTTTCGTAAAGATCGACAAGCAGAAATTCGGCGAGATCAAGGGCGTTACCGATAGAAATTACTATACCAACTCCTTCCATGTGCCCGTTTATTACCCAATCGGCGCATATGACAAGATCGCTATCGAAGCCCCCTACCACGCTCTTACAAACGCAGGCCACATCAGCTATATCGAGCTTGACGGCGACCCGATGAACAACCTTGCGGCGTTCGAGAAGGTGGTACGCTTCATGAAAGAGCAGGGTATTGGCTACGGCTCTATCAACCACCCCGTAGACCGCGACCCCGTTTGCGGCTACACAGGCATAATCGGCGACAAGTGCCCCAAGTGCGGCAGAAGCGAAGCTGAGCATACCATGGTGGCGCATGAGCGCATGAAGAGGATAAGCTGCTGCAAATAAACTTCTCCACATAAATTTTGGCGGACAGGTACGCGCGTGCCTGTCCGTTTTTTTGTGCAGTTGAACAAATGGGTACAAAAAAACGGACGGAAATCAGATCCGTCCGTTTGTGTTTTTTTGTGTTTTTATTAAGATGTTCAGCGTCTGGAACTTAGATCCTTGCAACGCCTGTATCTCTTGCAGCCTGAGCTACTGCCTTTGCAACTGCCGCAGCTACGTCGCGGTTGAGCGCAGAGGGGATTATGTATTCGGCGGTAAGCTCGTCGTCCTTAACGAAATCTGCGATAGCCTTAGCAGCGGCTATCTTCATCTCGTCGTTGATGTCGCTTGCGCGAACGTCAAGAGCGCCGCGGAAAATTCCGGGGAATGCGAGAACGTTGTTGATCTGGTTCGGGAAGTCGCTTCTGCCGGTGCCGACAACTGCCGCGCCGGACTCTCTTGCGAGGTCGGGCATGATCTCAGGAGTGGGGTTAGCCATAGCGAAGATGATGGGGTCGGGAGCCATGCTCTTTACCATCTCGGGAGTTACACAGCCGGGAGCGGAAACGCCGATGAATACGTCAGCGCCCTTGATAACTTCTTCAAGAGTACCCTTGCGCATCTGCTTGTTGGTGATCTCAGCCATTTCTTCCTTTTCCTTGTTTAAACCATCTCTGCCCTTGTAGATAGCGCCCTTTCTGTCGCAGAGCACTACGTCGTTAAGACCCATAGCGATGAGCAGCTTGATGATAGCTATTCCTGCTGCGCCTGCACCGCTGGTAACTACGCGTATCTCGTCGATCTTCTTGCCGGTGAGCTTGAGAGCGTTCATCATAGCGGCAAGAGTAACTACGGCAGTACCGTGCTGGTCGTCGTGGAATATCGGGATGTCGCAGATCTCTTTGAGTCTTCTCTCTATCTCGAAGCATCTGGGGGCGGATATATCCTCAAGGTTTACGCCGCCGAAAGAGCCTGCGATAAGGCTTACGGTCTTTACGATGTCGTCAACTTCCTTAGAGCGAACGCAGAGCGGTATAGCGTCAACATCGCCGAATGCCTTAAAGAGCGCGCATTTGCCCTCCATAACAGGCATACCTGCCTCAGGGCCGATGTCACCCAGACCCAGTACCGCAGTACCATCGGTGATAACTGCTACGAGGTTAGAACGTCTGGTGAGGTCGTAGCTCTTGTTTACGTCCTTCTGTATCTCCAGACAGGGCTGTGCAACGCCGGGGGTGTATGCCAGCGAAAGATCGTCGCGGGTCTCGAGAGGTGCGCGTGTGATGACCTCTATCTTACCCTTCCACTGCTCGTGAAGCTTTAATGATTCCTTTGCGTAATCCATGCTTTTCATGTCCTTTCATGATATATTCTTTAAAGCGGCCAACTGCCGCGATAAAAGACTAAGTTGTTAAGGCAGCACCGCACAACTATTGCGTGCGTTTTGCTCTTATTAGATGTCCAGCTCGTCGATGATGGCTTTCAGAGCCTTAGAGCTGTTTCTCAGCGCTTCGTCCTCGTCGGGGGTGAGATTTACCTTTATGCGCGAGATTATGCCGTCAGCGCCTACGATGTAGGGCAGGCTGAGGCAAACGTCCTCAGTGCCGTAAATGCCGTCGGTCATAGAGGATATCGTCATTACTGTCTTTGAATCTCTGAGTATGCACTCGCAGATGCGCTTAACTGAAAGCGCGATGGCGTAGAATGTAGCGCCCTTTGCGGCAATTACCTGCGCGCCCGCATTTCTTACGTCTACCTCTATCTGCTTGAGCATTTCGGGGTTCACCTGACGGTTGATAGAGCGGTAGTAGTCAAACATACTCATTCCCGCGATGGTGGTCAGCGACCATGGCGCGAAAGATGTGTCGCCGTGCTCGCCGAAAACGTAAGCGTGTATGCTGTCTGCCGAAACGCCCAGTCTGTCGGCTACTATCGAGCGCAGTCTTGCTGAGTCAAGCATAGTGCCCGAACCGATTATCCTGTTTTTGGGTATGCCGCCGTACTTGTGTACAGTGTAGGTGAGTATGTCAACGGGGTTGCTTACTATTACATATACCGCGTCGGGGCAGTACTTTGTGATCTCGGGAAGCACGCTCTTCATTATGTTTACGTTGGTCTTTGCAAGGTCTATTCTCGTCTGATTGGGCTTTCTTGCAATGCCTACGGTGATGATAACTATGTCGGAATCCTTGGTGTCCTCATAGTCGCCCGAATATACGTTTACAGAAGGGCAGAAGCTTATACCCTGACGAATGTCCATAGCTTCACCCATAGCTTTGGGCTTGTTGATGTCAACGAGTACCAGCTCAGAGCAAACGCCTTTGAGTGTGAGGGTGTAAGCGATGGTAGCGCCAACGTTGCCCGCACCGAGTATCGTTATCTTTCTGCCTTTCTTTTCGCTGCTGTTTTTCAAGATCTATTACCTCCGAAATCTATAATTTTGCGCTGCGGAGCGGCTTTTGGCTGCCCGCATGGTTTTTGTTTATGCAAATCTGATAAAAAATCAAATTCAAGTTTATTATACTATATTTTTTCGTATTTTACAATACCCATTTGCCATATATTCAGACTTTAATTGTGAAAATTGTGTAAAATATCAGCTAAACTCATGTAAAGTAAACGTTTGAGTCGAATTTATGTGACATTTTTCAAATCTTACATTTAAATATTTGTAATAATGTGTTAATAATGTTTCGCTTCTGCTAATTCCGCTGAGATAATCGAATATCCCACAAAAATTCACAAAATATCTGTATAAGTCTTCGCCGATGAGCGTTATAATTAGTTAGTAAACTAATTATATCATACGAAAGGAGTGAGATGTGCTTTGAAAGATAAAGACTGCGCTATCGAGCGCCCGAAGCGCCTGCTTGAAATGCCCGACGCTTCCCCATCAATGTTTATAAACGATATTTCGCACCTCTTTTCGCACATGGTGCGCCGCGAAAACGAGCGCCGCGGCATATCTGAAAGCTACCGCAAGGTGCTGATGTTCCTCTCGCACGACGATGGCGTAAGCCAGCTGACGCTTGTGCAAAAGACTCGCCTTACTGCGCCGACTATCTCCGTTGCGCTCGCGAAAATGGAAAGCGAGGGGCTGGTAGAGCGTCGCTGCGACGACGAAGATATGCGCCGCATGAAGGTCTATATCACCGAAAAGGGCAGGGCAGTGGACGACTCTATGCGCGCCCGCTGCCGCGAGGTAGAGCAGATAATGCAGGCGGGGCTTACCGAGCAGGAGCTTGAGGGGCTTACAGCGGCGCTGCGAAAAATACTCGAAAATATGATAGAAAGTGAGGAGAATAAGTGAAACTTTCCAAATATCTAAAGCCGTATATGCTGTTCGCGCTGCTCACCCCGCTGACTATGGTCGGCGAGGTAATGGTAGACCTGCTTCAGCCAAAGCTGATGTCTAAAATAGTTGACGAGGGCGTGCTCGGGCAGGATATGGGGCTGATAATCCATACAGGCTTGCTCATGATGCTGCTGATAATCATTGGCGGCGCTTGCGGAGTAGGCTCTTCCGCACTGGGCGGCGTGGCTTCGCAGGGCTTCGCGCGCGACCTGCGCAGCGATGTCTTTAAAAAGGTAATGGGTCTTTCTTTTGAGCAGACCGATAAATTCACCACCGGCTCGCTCGTCACCCGCCTTACCACCGACATCACCGCCCTTCAGCAGATGGTAGATTTTATGCTGAGAATGTTGGTGCGCGACGGTATTTTATTCATCGGCGGTATCATAATGATGCTGACGCTCAACGTAAAGTTCGGCATTGTTATCGCTGTCGCTATGCCTATCGAGATACTTATAGTTGTGCTCGTTATGCGTAAGGCTAACCCGCTTTACAGCATAGTCGCAGCGCGGCTCGACTCGGTAAATACCGTAATGCAGGAAAACGTCAGCGGCGCGCGCGTCGTAAAGGCGTATGTGCGCGAAGACCGCGAGTCGCAGCGCTTCGGCAAGGCGAACGAAGACCTCATGCAGGCAAACCTGCGCGTGCAGAAGATGGTAGCTGTCCTCCAGCCCGCGCTCATGATGATCATGAATATCTCGGTCATCGCCGTAATTCTCATCGGCGGTTTTCAGGTGCAGGCGCGCGAGATGAAGGTCGGCGAGGTAATGGCGGCTATAACCTACCTCACGCAGGTGCTCAACGGCATTATGATGCTCTCGATGATGTTTCAAACTATGTCCCGCGCTTCGGCTTCCGCCAAGCGTATCTGCGAGGTGCTCGATTCCGAGCCTGTTATTCAGGACGGCGCAGGCGCTAACTGTACAGAAAAAGGTACAGTTTCGTTCCGCGGAGTTTCGTTCTCTTACCCCTCCGCTTCCGGCAGACCTGTTCTCTCAGATATTTCATTCGACGTAAAGCAGGGCGAGAACGTCGCGATACTCGGCGCTACCGGCTCGGGAAAATCCACCCTCGTCAGCATGATACCCCGCTTTTACGACCCCGTTCAGGGCGATATTTTCGTAGACGGCGTAAACGTCAAGGATATGAAGCTATCAGACCTGCGCGGTAAGGTCGGCATTGTGCTGCAAAAAAGCGAGCTTTTCTCGGGCAGCGCGGCTGACAATATCCGCTGGGGCAAAAAGGGCGCTTCGCTCGAAGAAGTAAAGGCCGCCGCCGAGATAGCGCAGGCAGACGAGTTCGTTTCTACCCTGCCCGACGGCTACGATGGTATCATCGCGGAAAAAGGCGCTTCGCTCTCGGGCGGTCAGAAACAGCGCCTTTCTATCTCGCGCGCGGTGCTCAAAAAGCCCGAGATACTTATTTTCGACGACTCTACCAGCGCCCTCGACCTCGGTACTGAGGCAAAGCTGCATAAGGGTCTGCGCGAGGGGCTGAAAGGTACTACCGTCATCACGATAGCCCAGCGCATAGCAAGCGTTAAAAACTGCGACCGTATTTTCGTCCTCGACCACGGCAGGCTCGCGGGCAGCGGTACGCACGAGCAGCTTTTGCAGAGCTGCGGTGTTTATAGAGACATCTGTAATTCGCAGATGAGAAATGCAGGAGGTGAGGAATAATGCCGCCAATGCCGCCAATGGGGCCTAAAGGACCGGGTGGGCCGGGAGGTCCTCCGGGAAGACATTCCCGCATAAACGGCGAGAAGCCGAAAAACGGTAAAAAAACTCTCGCCAAGCTGCTGCGCTATATAGGCAGGAGCAAGTACATATTCTTCGCGCTGATGGCCGTAATGCTCATCATCACGGGGCTGAATCTTGCTGCGCCGTCTATCCAGCAGCGTGCGATAGACTTCATCACGATAACTGAAAAGCGGCTGAACGTTGATCTCGGCGGACTGGGCAGGTCGCTCGTTCTGCTCGGCGTAGTCTATGCCGCTTCCTCAGTGTTCACCTATTTGCAGGGCATACTTTCGGCGAAGCTTTCGCAGTACACGGTAAAGACCATGCGCCGCGACCTTTTCGATAACCTCGTGCACCTGCCGATAAAGTACTTCGACACCCACCGCCACGGCGACCTCATGAGCCGCATGACAAACGATGTCGAGAATATCTCCACCACCATCTCGCAGTCTATAGGCTCTCTCATTTCGGGCGTGCTGACGGTGCTCGGCTCGTTCGCGATAATGATGGTCTACTCGCCGCTGCTCACCCTTATCTCACTTTCCACCATTTTCCTCACGATAATCGTTTCAAGCGTTATGACGAAATTTATGCGCAAATACTTCATGCAGCAGCAAATATTGCTCGGCAGGATAAACGGCCACGTTGAGGAAATGGTTACGGGCTACCGCACGGTAGTCGCCTACTCTAAGGAGCAGGACGCGATAGATGAATTCAGCTCGATGAACGACGAGCTTCGCCGCTGCGGTATACGCGCCCAGATATGCGGCGGCGTTATGGGGCCGCTGATGAACTGTATCTCAAACTTCGGCTTCGTGCTGATAGCTGCTTTCGGCGGCTGGTTCACCATGCGCGGCATGATAACCGTCGGCACTATACAGGCTTTCATTCTCTACTCAAAGCAGTTCTCACGCCCGATAAACGAGATAGCGAACCAGTACGCAAATATCCAGACCGCTATCGCAGGCGCAGAGCGTATCTTTGAGGTAATGGAGGCGGAGCACGAAACTGATAACGGCACTTCCTACTTCACCGCCAAAAACGTCAAGGGCGATATTTGCTTTAAGGACGTAGTTTTCGGCTACGAAGAGGGCAAGACCGTCCTCAAAGGTCTTGATCTTGATGTAAAGCGCGGTCAGAAGATCGCGATAGTCGGCGCTACCGGCTCGGGCAAGACCACCGTAGTGAACCTGCTCACTCGCTTTTACGACATCGACAGCGGCAGCATCACGGTAGACGGCGTGCCGATAACGGATATTCGCATGGCAGAGCTGCGCCGCTCGATAGCGATAGTTTTGCAGGATACCGTGCTTTTCTCGGGCACTATCGAGGATAATATCCGCTACGGCAAAGAAAACGCTTCCCCCGAGGAAGTTAAAGCCGCCGCCGCTCACGCCAACGCTGATGAGTTTATAGAGCGCCTGCCCGAGGGCTACGCTGCTCAGCTCAGCGAGGGCGGCTCTAACCTCTCGCAGGGTCAGCGCCAGCTTCTCGCGATAGCCCGCGCCGTGCTCGCCGACCCGCCTATACTTATCCTTGACGAGGCGACCTCCAGCGTAGATACCCGTACCGAGATGCACATTCAGTCCGCGATGGTAGCGCTTATGAAAAATCGCACCTCGCTGATAATCGCCCACCGCCTTTCCACTATCCGCGACGCGGACAAGATAGTCGTTATAGACGGCGGCAGGGTAGCCGAGATGGGCAGCCACGATGAGCTTATAGCCCTCGGCGGCTGTTACTACAAGCTTTATCAGACCCAGTTCGCAGGAAATAAGACCTAACATATCAAAGCATAAAGAAACCGCAGAGCTTTTTCGCCCTGCGGTTTTTGTTTTATAAACTTATCTCTATGCCCTGCGAAAGCCTGAACGAGTAGATGTAGCAGGCCTTTACCGGCAGCGGAAGTATCAGGTCGAGCGCCGCCTTGTACAGCTTTAGCTGCACTTTGTACCTCAGCGCTTCTGAGATCTCCGCGAAATTGTCCGTCTTGTAATCAACGAGTATATACCCCTCTCCGTCCTTGAAAATGCAGTCGCAAACGCCTTGTAACATTCCGTCGGGCGCTATCAGCTCGGGAAACTGCTTGTCAAGCCCCGCGTCGTCCGCGCGCACCATAAACTGCATCTCGCGCCGCACGTCCTCCGAAGCTTTCACGCGGCGGTAAAAATCGCTCTCGAAATATTTCTGCACCGTCTCCGTGTAAACGCCCTTGCTCTCGCGCTCGCTGAAAATGCCTTTTTTCACCAGTCGCTCCAGCTCGCCGCTAACGCTCTTTTCGGCGTTCTCGTAGTCCGCCAGTTCCATGAAAAGGTGGGTGTACGTTCCCTTTTCCGCCGCCGTCAGCCGCTTCGCTTCCTCGTCAAGCGTGCCTAGCTGCGGGTAAAACATCGGGTCGGCGTCGCCCTCCTTAGCTCGCCGCAGTTCGCTCACTATCTCGGTAACGGTGCGCTTCGCCGCCGCCAATGCCGTGGCGTTCGGGTATACAAATTCATACTTTTCGCGCAGAGCCGCCGCCGCGGCAGGGTCGCCATCGGGCGTTTCAAAGCGCTTTTGCGCAGGCGCATCGCCGCCGTCGGCAGAATATTCGCCCCATACCGCTTTCAGCCGCACCCCGCTGCCCATAGAAAGATCGCCCGCAATGTCGCCGAGTTCTAGCTCTTCCAAAAGCGGACGGTTGCGGTCTGAGATCATTATAACAGCCGCCAGCCATTCTTGATAGCTCTTGCAACCACGCAGCAGTTTCGCCGAAACGCCGCCTTCGCGCATTATCGAAAGCGCCAAGTTGCTCAGCACCGTAGGCGTGTCGTACTGCGAATTTTTGTTGTGCTTTATCGTGATGGGTATGAAAAGCCGCTCTTTCGCACGCGTCAGCGCAACGTAAAGCAGGCGCAGCTCCTCGCTGAGCTGTTCGCCCTCGGTTATCGACTCCAGCGCGGCGTGTGCGATGGTGCGCACTTTCAGCAGCTTGTCGTGCCGCATATAGTTTATGCCCGCGCCCAGCCGTTCGTTCAGCAGTATCTTCTGTGAAAGGTCAGATCTGTTGAACGATCTGTCGATGTTCGTGAGAAATACGAACGGGTACTCCAGACCCTTCGAGCTGTGTATCGTCTTGACCTCTACGCAGCTGCCGTCCGCCGTCACCGTAAGCGCCTGCGCGAAGTCGCCGCCCGCCGCCGAAAGGCTGTCGAGAAACCGCAGAAATCCCGCTATGCCGCCTGTAGAGTCTTTCTCGTATTCCGCTGCTCTCTGTGTCAGCAGTCGCAGATTTGCACGCCGCTGCGCGCTGTTTTCGTAAATGCTCGCTACCGCGAAAAATCCCGTTTCGTCGTATATCGCCGAGATCAGCGCTTCAAGGCTCATGCTTACCGAATATGACCTCAGCCGCTTTATCAGCGCGGCGGCGCGGCGGCACTTCTCCTCCAGCACATCGTCGTTAAGCTCTATCCGCTCCGCTTCTTTCGCGTTCGCGCTCTCGGTCTTTGAGGCGGCGAGTATCATTTGGTAAAGGCGCAAGGGCTTGTCGTCCGCGCGGCTGAGCAGGCGCAGCTTCGCCGTTTCCTCCGCCGTGAAGCTGAATATCGGCGACATCATCACCCCCGCCATCGGCAGGTCTTTCATCGGGTCGTCGATTATTTTCAGCAGGTTCACCATTGTGATTATCTCTTTCGCGCCCATGTAGCCGTCCGTCTGCTCGCTCTGCGCTTTCAGCCCGACGTACTCCAGCGTCGCGGCTATCCTGCGGCAGCCCTCTTTTCCACGCGAGAGTACGCAGAAATCTCCCGCCGTGCAGGCGCGCGCTTCGTCGCCTTTCCATACCTGCTCGCCGCTCTCGATCATCTGCCGTATCCTGCGCGCTATGCAAAGCTCCTCCTCGCCGAAAATGTAGTATTTCAGCTCCTCGTTCTCCTGCTCAGCCGTGCGTATCAGCATAAGCTCGGTCGGCTTGTCCTCGCCGCCGTAATGCGCGCCGCACCGCAGTTCCTCGTCCTCCGTGTACTCCAATTCGCCAAGCTCTTCGCTCATAAGCGCGCGGAAAACGCTGTTTACAAAGTCGATGACCCCCGCGCGGCTGCGGAAGTTCCTCGTTAGCCGTATCTTGCAGAGCGCGCCCGTTTCGTCTGCGTCAGCCTGCTCGGCAGCTTTTAAAAACAGCCGCGGGTTCGATAGTCTGAAGCGGTATATCGCCTGCTTCACGTCGCCTACCACGAAAATGTTGCTGCCTAGCGCCGCCATGTCCTGCGATGTCGAAAGCGCGCGGAATATCGTTTCCTGCAAGTTGTTCACATCTTGGTATTCGTCGATGAGTATGACCTTGTACGCCCCGCTGCGCACTATCTCCTCCGCCAGCGGCGTTCTCCGCGCCTGCCCACTTTCGTTCGTTACCAGCAGCCGCATAGCCATTCGCTCGATGTCCGAAAAGTCAGCTACCCCGCGCTCCAGCTTTATATCGTTCAGTATCCGCTGAAAACGCATGGTCGCTCCGCAGAGCGCCGCGAATATCTCGCCCGCGTGCGCCATAGCCGCGCCGATGTCCCGCCCCATAGCGTGTACGCTCGTCGTCAGCCGCTTTATGCTGTTTTTCATCGTTTCGCGTACCTTTTTTATCTGCTCGAAAACTTCCTGCTGCGCGATAACTTCTTCGGTGGTGAGATTTTTCTCCGAGGGCTTGCGCATAGTCGCGAATTTTATCCCTTCCAGCGCGTCGTAAAGCAGCTCGTAATCGCCCGCGTTCACCGCCGCCCGCACGCTTTCAAGCGAGTCGAGGTCTGCCGCCGCGGCTTTCAGCGCGCTGTCGCTGTTGCCCAGTTTCAGGCATAGCTGCGCCTCCTGCTGCTGGCAGCGCACGGCTTTGTCCACCGCGCCCTGCACCTCGTACATGAATATCTCCACATCGCGCCGCAGCTTCTCGCCGTCGGTAAAGCCCGCCTGCGTTTTCTCTATCCAGTCTTCAGGAAACGGCAGCGAACATAAGAATTTGTAAAAATCATACACCTGTCTGCTAAGCTCGGTGTCGCTGTTGTTCGTCAGCGCGTCGATGAGCAGCTCAGCCCCCTGCGGGTCTTCGCGGCGCGTTTCCTCCAGAGCCGCCGCCATAGCTTCGTCTGTGATGACAGCCGTCTGCGTGTCGTCCGCCACGCGTATCCCCGCGCGGTAGTCAAATTCGTTCAGGTGGCTCTTCACCAGTTCCAGACAAAATGAGTTTATCGTGCTTATTTTCGCTAGCGAGAGCATTTCGCACTGCCGCTCCAGCCAGCGGCGCGCTTCGGGGTCGCTCTCGGCAGCGGTGCGCTCGGTAAGCGCACCGCGCAGCTTAGTTTTCATTTGGTTCGCCGCGTCTTTTGTGAATGTTACCGCCAGCAGCCGCTCGGCAGGGCAGTCGGCGCTGCTGTCTGCCAGCAGGCGCACCGTGCGCTCTATCAGTACGGCAGTTTTTCCGCTTCCCGCAGCCGCAGGCACTACCACTCCGCGGTCGGTAGTTTCTATCGCCCGCTGCTGCTCGTCAGTCCATTTTACCGCCATCAGTTCTCCTCCTTGCCGCCATTGCCGATCTCTTTTTCTATCTCTTCTAGCGCGCTCTCCAGCTTCTCCTTGTCCGCAGGGCTTACCGCACGCGGATTTTTCGGGCTGGGCTCGGGGCACATCGACTTGTAATCGCAGTATGTGCAGGGCAGCACGCCGCCGGTTTCAAGCGGGTCTGCCTTTATCTCGCCGCCGTGTATCTTCTTCGCCATCTCGCTGACCTTGTTCAGCGCGAACCGCTCCATAGCTTTCAGCCGCTCTTCGCTTACAGGCTTCGCGGTCGAAGCTCCATGCACCGCGCCTTTCGCCGTCAGTCGGTATATAGTGAAGATGCCCTCGTTGTCCGTGTTAAGCGCGGGCATTATCTCGTCGCCGAGCATTAGTCCGTCCGGCTTGTATTCGCGCGCCCTCGCCAGCGATGTTTTCTCCGCAAGCTTTCCCTCGGCTTCCGCTTTTTCAAGCTCGTAAGGCGTCATTTCCGCTTTCACAAAGCGTATGTGCGAGTACATTATGCCCGCGGGCCGAAGTTCGCCGTATTCGCCGCGCAGACCTGTCGAGGCTGCCAGCAGGTATATCAGCATTTGCAGATCCAGCCCGTGGTATACCTCTTCCGCACGGAAGCTCTGCCTGCCCGTTTTGTAGTCCACTATCCTCAGCCATGTGCCCGCGTCAGACTTGTAAATGTCAGCACGGTCTATCTTTCCGCGTATCTGTATGCGCGTGTCTGCTAGCCGTATCGCCAGCGCCGACCTGCCGTTCTCATCGGTGAGGTCGTACTCAAAAGCTATCGGCAGGAAAAGCGAACGTTTCATCTCCTCGCGGAAATACGCCGCCATGTACGTCACAGATTTTTTCAGTCGCTCAACCGCGAATTTGAAGGTCAGCGTTTTGCCGAAAGCTCCGCCCATTTCTCGCTCGATGTATTCGTCCGCGCATGCCGAAACCTCCGCCGCGAGCTGTTCGTCCGTCTTTTTCGTAAAGTTTTCGTCGTAAACTTGCTTGCCGTTTTCCTCTCGGCTCATTATTTTTTCCAGACATTCGTGCGCTATGTTGCCGAAGTATCTCGCGTCCATCTGCACCTTGTCCGTGCCAAAAAGCTTCAGCCCGTGCTTGCAGAAGTACGAGAACGGGCACTTGTAGTAGTCTGAAACGCGCGTTGCCGAGATGTTCAGGTCTTTCGGGAAAAACAGCGTTTTCGCCGTCTGCTGCGATATTTTGTCCGTCCTCTGCGCTGCCGCCATAGCCGCGTACTCCAGCCGCTCGCTGTACTCCGCCGAGCCTTTCAGCGAAAGCCGCACGTTCGCCGCCGCCTGCGTTTTGTCTTTTGAGTGTTGTAAACAACTGTAAAACGCACTGCGGTACGTCGTGCAGTAAAACTCCTGCCCCAGCGCCGAAGCGTTCACCGAAATGTCGTCCTCAAAAAGCTCCGCCGTCATAGCGAAAAGCTGCGACTTTGCACATGCCGTGCCCGTTCTGTCCGCATTGTGGCAGCAGATGTACAGCCGCTCGCTCGGCGCGGTAACGGCTTCGTAAACGTTCATCCGCTCGCTGTCAAGCTGTACGGCGGGGGAAAAGTCAAGCTCCGCGCCGTCCTTAGCCAGCGCCGCAGTTTCCGCCTCGTTCAGCAGCCCCGAAGCGCTCGCCCCGCGCGGGAAAACGCCGTCGTTCGCTCCGATGATGAAAAGCGCTTTTACTCCCGATATGCGCGATCTTTCTGCGTCCGCGAACCGCACACAGTCCGACCTCTGCGGCGGCGCAGCTATCTTTATGCCGTCCAGCATCAGCCGTATCAGCTCCGAAAATGCTCGCAGGCTTATCTTCTCGCCGCCCATGTCCTCGTATATTGCCTTTATCGCGCCGACTATGCCGAGCCATATCTGCTTGAAAGCGCGCGTTACCTCCAGCTCGTTTTCGTCCGATGCCGCCTTTACCGCCGAGTATATCTGCTTCGACATCTCCATCTCGTCCAGCAGCTCGAAAAGCGCGCGGCATATCTCAGCCGCCGTAGCTTCCTTGCAGGCGGCGCGGAATTTCTCCAGCGGCGTGATGAGCGCGGCGCGCGTTTTTTCAATGGCGGGGTTCTGCGTGGCTTCGGCAAAAGGCACTTTCCACATATTGCTGTCCACGCTCCATTTTATGCAAAATTCTTCCAGATAGTTGGCTTCGTAATCAAATATCGTAGAAAGCGGCGACTTCGCCACCCTCAGCAGATCTTCCGTGCGGTACTCGCGCGTAAGCGCCGCCTCAAGCAGGCTTATAAGGTACTTCGCGGGTACAGATGTCAGCGCCGAGGTCTTTGTGTCGATGTAGTAGGGCAGTTCGTACCGCTCCGCCGCGCCGCTCAGCAGCTGCGAATTTTCCTCCAGCCCGCCGCATATCACCGCGATGTCCGCGTACCGCAGCCCCTCTTCGCGCGTCAGCCTGTGTATCTCGGCGCAGACGTACTCCGCTTCCTCGTAAGGGTCGGCGGCGCTCACAAGTTTCACCACCCCCTGCGAAGCGCGTTTTTCGGGGCGGTATTTCCAAAGACTGCCGTTTATGTGCTCCAGCGCGGGCGATTGTCCGCAGCCGCCGCATGGCGTAAGCTTTACCCGCAGATCGCAGTCCCGCGCCGCATCCTCTATCTTCGCGCGCGTGCGCACAGTTTCCGCAAATGGGTCAGAGCCGCCATCGCTTTCGCCGCATACTAGTGAGAACACCGCGCTTTGGCAGCAGCTCAGCACGCTCTTTACCAGCTCAAATTCGTCCGCCGAAAAGCGCGTGAACGCTTCAAAAAACACGTTCTTGCCCGCAAAAAATCTATTCTCCCGAGCAAGCTTCGCCGCCGCAGCCGACTCGGTAACGCTTCCGCGCAGTCCCGCTTCCTCTAGGGCGGCGTTGTACTCGGCAAATATCAGCGCTAAGTCTTTCAGCTTCGGCGAACCGTTCAGCGTACTCTCGGCGGTGATGTGCAGCGTTTCGGGCGTCGCCCCCGCGTGCGTCAGCGAGCCGAAAAGCGATATGCACTCCGAAACGAACGAGGGTCTTAAAAGCGAACGGCTCAGCATTTCCAGCCTGCCCTCGCCGCGCAGTCTGCTCTGCGCTTTGTACATGGCTATCAGTTTGGCGTTGTCGTCGGCGTTTTCAAGCCTGCTGCCGCCCAAAGTACGGCATATCTTCCCGCATAGGCGCGAGATTCCCATAGTCTGCACCGAGTTGAAAAGCCGCGCGCCCATGTATTCGTAAAGTCGCTTGTCCAGCTCAAATGAGTACTGGTCGGGCGTTATCACGAGCGCCCCGCCGCTCTCCGCCGCTGCCTTTACCCGCGAGAAAAATACTTCCTCGCGCAAGCTGTGATTTCTACCGTAAATTATTTCAGGCATAGCGTGTTCTCCTTAATAATGACATAATAACTTTAGAATAATTATATCACGCTGTGCAAAATTTGTCAATCAAAAGTGCCTTCCCGCGCGCATTTTCGTTGACAACCCGCCCGCGTTTGTGGTATACTATTATAAAGAAAACACCAAATAATTTCTTGTTGGAGGATCAAATGTTTGAAACTGAAATAAAACTTCCGCGCGTTATCCTCTGCGCAGTGGATACCGGCGAGTACAACGCCGAAGCTTCTATGAACGAGCTTGCCGAACTTGCGCGCACAGCGGGTGCAGAGGTCGCGGCGCGCGTTGTGCAAAAGCGCCCCGTTATAGATAACGCTACCTGCATAGGTTCGGGCAGACTTGCCGAGCTGAAAGAACTTTGCCAAAAAGAAAATGCCGATCAGGTCATCTTCGACTGCGAGCTTACCGCTTCGCAGGTGCGCAATATCGAGGACGTCATCGGCGTTCACACGATAGACCGCACAACGCTGATACTCGATATTTTCGCTCAGCGCGCCGTTACCCGCGAGGGCAGGTTGCAGGTAGAGCTTGCGCAGTATAAATACCGCCTGCCGCGCCTTGCGGGAATGGGCGTTTCGCTTTCGCGTTTGGGCGGCGGTATCGGCACGCGCGGCCCCGGCGAAACTAAGCTCGAAACCGATAAGCGCCATATCCGCTCGCGCATACAAAAGCTCAGCGAGGAGCTTAAAGAGATAGAAAAACGCCGAGGTCTGGCGCGCAGCCACCGCAAAAAAACCGGCGTGCCCGTCTGCGCGGTGGTAGGCTATACAAATGCCGGCAAATCTACGCTTCTCAATACCCTCACCGACGCCGATGTGCTCGCTGAGGACAAGCTTTTCGCCACCCTCGAGACCACCTCGCGCGCCGTTACCCTGCCCGACGACCGCGAGATAATAATGGCGGATACCGTAGGGTTTATCAGCCGCCTGCCGCATAATCTCGTCGAAGCGTTCAAGTCTACACTGGAGGAAGCTGCCAACGCCGATGTTATAATCCACCTCTGCGACGCTTCCGACTCCGAGTGCCACGAAAAAAGCATTGTCACTCTTAAACTGCTTGAAGAGCTCGGCTGTTCCGATATTCCCGTGATAACCGCTTTTAATAAGTGCGACCTTGTGCCTGAGCTTTGCGAAGCCCTCTCGCACGAGCCGCAGAGCGTGCTTATCTCCGCAAAAAGCGGCGCGGGTACTGATAAGCTGCTCGCCGCCGTTGCCGAAGCGCTTGGCGAGAACTGCGTAAGCGGCCGTTTTCTTTTTCCGTTCGATAAAGGCGGCGTGCTGGCGCGCGTTCGCGAACTGGGCGGCGTGAAAAACGAAGAGTACACCGCCGAGGGCATTGCGGCTGATATTCGTCTGGATAAAAAATACATCGGTCTGCTAGAGCAGGCAGCGAAGCCTCTCAGCGCCGATAAACACGATGAAAAGGTAAGTGAGTAATATGCCGGAACGTCAGCTCAGATGGATGAAGCTGGATAACGCCGCGAAGATATACCCCGCGGCAAGGCGGCGCAATTGGAGCAATATCTTCCGCCTTTCGATAACGCTCGACGAGGATATAGACCCCGCCGTATTGCAAGCCGCGCTCGATGTCACGATAAAGCGCTTTCCCTCGATAGCCGTTCGCGTGCGCACGGGTATGTTTTGGTATTATCTTGAAGAGATAGAAAAAGCGCCGCAGGTGCAGCCCGAGCACGCCTATCCGCTAACGCATATGCCGTTTGACGATATTCGCCGATGCGCTTTCCGCGTGCTGTATTTCCGCGGGCGCATAGCCGTCGAGTTTTTCCACGCGATAGCCGATGGCAACAGCGGTCTGATATTCCTAAAATCCCTCGCCGCCGAGTATTTGGAGCAAAAACGCGGCTTGCAGATACCCTTTGAAAAAGGCGTTTTCGATAGGCGAGAGCCGCCGCGCGAGTGTGAGCTTGCTGACGATTTTCCGAAATACGCAGGCATGGTAAGCGCGGGCAGGGGAGAGCGCACCGCTTTTCAGCTTACAGGTCTGCCCGAGCAGGGCGGCTATAAGAACATAATAGTCGGCGAGATGAGCGTGAAAGACGTCCTCGACCTCGCGCACGGCTATGGCGTAACGATTACCGAGCTGATAGTTTCGGTGATGATAGCTTCCTTCGCCCGCCTGCAGGATGAGCGCGTGCCAAAACGCCGCCAAAGACCGCTGAAAGTGCTGATACCTACCAACCTGCGGCGTATGTTCCCGAGCGAAACTCTGCGCAATTTCGTGCTCTATATCACCCCCGGCATAGACCCTCAGCTCGGCGATTACAGCTTTGAAGAGATATTGGCAGAGGTGCATCATCAGATGTCGCTGGAGCTTTCGCCAAAGCGCATGGCGGCTCGCATACGCGCCAACGTCAAGATAGAGCAGATGCCGCTGCTGAAAATACTGCCGCTTTTCGTGAAAAATATCGGCATGAAGATAGCCTACGAGCTTACGGGCGAGAAAAAGTCCTGCATCACTATCTCAAACCTCGGCAACATCACCCTGCCCGACGAAATGGCGCGCCACACGCGGCGCTTCGGCTTCACCCTCGGCACGCAGGTAACTTCGCCGAACAACTGCGCCGTGCTTTCTTACGGCGGACGGCTGTATATCAGCATGATACGCCGTATAGAAGAGCCTGTGCTTGAGCGCGAATTTTTTACATATCTGCGCAAACTTGGTCTGCATATCACCTTGCGCAGTAATCAGAGAAGGAGCTGAGCAAAATGTATTGTGTAAAATGCGGCGTTGAGCTTGACGACGCCGAGGAGCGCTGCCCGCTCTGCGGAACGCGCGTTTACCATCCCGATATTGAAAGGGGAGAGGGCGAGCCGCTTTTCCCGCGCACTGATGAGAGCGAGGTGCAGACGGTCAGCCGTGGCGGCGCGCTTTTTATAATAACGTCTATCTTCGCGCTCGCCGTGCTTCTGCCGCTGGTCTGCAATCTCAGCATAAACCGCGCGGTTACTTGGTCTGGCTTCGTGACGGGCGCTGTCCTGCTCGCGTATATCGTGATAGTCCTGCCGCTCTGGTTCAAAAAGCCGAACCCTGTGATATTCGTCTCCTGCGATTTCGCGGCGGCTGCGGTCTACCTGCTGTATATCGACCTCGCTGTGCATGGCGGCTGGTTCATGACGTTCGCCTTGCCGATAACGGGCGGCGCGGCACTGATAACTACCGCGGCTGTTACCCTCTGCCGCTGCCTCCGCCGCGGGTATCTGTACATCTTCAGCGGCGTAGTGATACTCAGCGGCGGTTTCGCCGTGCTGGTAGAAAGTATGCTCACGCTGACTTTTGGCGAGCGTATGCGCATAGGCTGGTCGCTCTATCCTCTGGCGGCGTGCACGCTTATAGGCTTGTGGCTGCTGATAGTAGCCATCTGCCCAAACCTGCGAAATTCGCTTAAAAAGAAATTTTTTGTTTGATATTCGATAAAAAAAACGGAAATGCGCTCACTCGAAGTCCATTTCCGTTTTTTATGTACTGTTTCAGCCCTGCAAAATCACGTCCCTCGCAGCCGCCTCAGCAGTTTTTTCGCCTTTCATGTACTGCTCAAGCTGCACAAAAAAGCTGTTTATCTTCTCAGTGTCTTCAAGCCCTTTTGTCATCGGCTGCATTTCGTTCTGCGAGTCGGTTATCATCTTGCCCGCGTTGTATGCCGTGCCGGTCAGCATTTCCTTGCCGTCCAGCGTCTCCAGCGCCGACCGCGAAAGAGGTATGCCTTTCTCTATGCCCTGCAATTCTGCCATCTCTTCGCCGTTTAGCAGATAGTTCAGCAGGCGCGCCGCGCTTTGCGGGTCTTCGCTGTTCTTGCTGATAGCGTACAGGCTCGTGGGCTTTACATACCAGCCGCTGCGCAGCGGCTCTTCCGTGCTGATGTATTTGCCTATCACCGTAGTTATTTGCGAGTCGTCCGAATATGCGTAGTTCTGCGCGTCGCTCGCCCATAATAGCTGTCCTGCGCATTTGCCGCCAAAATAGTTGGTCTTGTCATAGTTTTCGCCAAGGTGTATCACGCCGCCCTCATTCAGCTCTTTCGCAAATCTCATCATAGAGGCTAGGTTTTCGGTGTCAAAATCCGCAGCCGCCTTGCCCGTTGTCTGCTCCTCATGCGCCGTCAGCATCAGCCATAGGTATATGTTCGCCGTTTCAAAGAGGTACTTTCCCTCAGCCGCAAGCTTGCTGCCGCACTCAAAAAGGTCGTCCCATGTTTCGGGTATCTCCTCGCCGATCTCTTTCAGCATATCCTCGTTGTAGTAAAATGTTATCGCGTTTAGTGAGATAGGTATGGCGTTCAGTTTTCCGTTTATCATGCCGTATGACAGCTGCTCTTCCGTAAAATTGTCCAGCGCTATCTCGTCGCTCAGCGTGTTCAGATCGTAAAATCCTTCGCCGTCGGGCGAATATTCGTTCAGCCATGCGTAGTTCAGTTGTATTATGTCGCTCTCTTTACCGAAGCTGTAAAGTGCGTCAAGGCTCTCTTTGTAGCCAATGTAGTCGCTGGAGTAGGGCTGTACGTTTATGTCGCTGTTTTCCCGCTCAAATATCTTTATGCCTTTGAATGTGTAATCAGCGCGCGCGTCGCCGCCCCACCATGCAAACGATATTTCGGTCGGCACGCTTATCTCCTCGCGGCTCTGGTATTCCTTGGAAATTCTGTTAGAGCAGCCCGTTGCCGTCAGCGTTATCACCGCCGCCGATGCCGCAGCCGTCGCTCTTTTTATAAAGCCGCTCATTTTGCCGCCCCCTCTTTGCTCTTCTCCGGCTTGTAGAAAGCTGCGCTGTTGCCTTCCGCCTGCTCGGCTTCCTTCATCGCCTCAGCCGCCTTGCTTATCAGCGAGCTGAAGTCCTCCGCGTGGTCGGGGTAGCAGCATATGCCTATCGAAACGTAAAGCTTCATATCGCTCTCGCCGCCCAGCGTGAATTCTTCAAATGCTTCCGGCAGCCCGCCGCAAACCGTGTTCATAGCTTCGTGCGCTTTGAATATGTCAAATTCGCTGAAGTTCACAAATGCCGCTATGCGGTCTTCCGAGATCCTGCCGATGTATACTGCCTTTTCGCCAAAGTATTCTTTTATAATGTTTATCGCGTTCACCCGCGTGTCGTTCCAGCAACTGTATGTAACGGTAGACCGTATGCCCGCCGCATCCTTTATCGAAAGCAGCACCAGCGCGTATGTACTTCCGATGATAGAGGTTTCCATCAGCTCGCTTATTTTTTCGTCCAGTCCGTACTCGTTAAGCACGCCCGTAGCGGGGTCGATGAATTCGCTGTTTGTGTCCGCCAGCTCGCCAGCCATGAATTTCGCAGTCGCGAGCGTGCCCGTCGCTACGGATATAAGCACCAGTATCAGCAGCATCGCCATAGCCGATGGCCCATCTATCGGCGAGATCTTTATCAGAGAAGGCTGTTCCATTATAGTGTATGCCGTCCAGCCGCTGTCAGTTGTCAGCTTTGCGCCCGTCAGCCCGTTTACCGTAACGTGCTCGTTTTCCGCATCGAACATTGATGAGTATTTTTTCGGTATCGCGTCGCCATGCTTCAGTTTTTTCTCGTCAGCAGTCGTGTATATCACCCTCTGCTGTTCGTCAGTGAGTATGAATATCTGTTTTTGTCCGTTTTTCGAGTTGATTATCTTGTCCAGCTCGTCGATGTACTCAGAAAGCAGCAGTACCGAGTGGTCGCTCAGCCGCCTTATGTAGTATATCTTTCTGTTAGCGCCGCTCAGCCCGAAAAGCCAGCATTCGCCGTTTTTCATTTGGTCGTTGAAGTATTCGTAGCTCTCGGTGTTCAGCACCGCTTTCGTGCCCGATGATGCTTTGCCTATAACGCTGCCGTCTGAGTAGAATATCATGAAGTCAACGTATGTCTTGCCAGCTGACATTTTCAGCAGCATCTCTTTTGTGCTGCTTTTCAGCTCGCTCTCATCTGCGGGGGATAGCCCTCCTTTTACGGGGTCGTACTCGGGCAGCTCGTTTACCGTGAAAAGCGCGCTCGTGTCGTTTTCCACGCCTTTGGTAAATCTGTTTACAGCTGTTGCGTACTGTCTGCCCAGCGCAGTTATGTCCTCCTCACATTCTTTGTAAACTATGCTCTTGAGGTTTACGAATGCGTATGTAAAGGCTGCGAAAAACAGCATGGCGGTAACTATCGTGTAGCATATCATCATGCGGTTTCGCACCTTGCGGACTGATACTCTCTTGCCGTTATCTTTTTCCCCCATGGCGTGCGGTCCTTTCTGAATTTATTTTTTGTGGAAAATTTTATCTAAAAGCTCGCATATCCTGAAAGAGTAGGTCACCTTGTCTGCCAGTGCGCCTCGTTGCTTTTCAGCCGCCGCCGAGCTGCTTATCTGCGGAAAGAGAAAAGTATGCTTCTCCGCCTTTGCCTCAGCTTCGCCGCCGCAGGCAGCAAGCATTATCGCCGCTGCGAACCCGCAGCAAAGCGCCCTCTTGGCTCTCTCAGATCTTGCCGATGTGCAAGCTATGTTATTGTTCTGGTATTTCATGCCGATACTTCCTTTCACTGTCTTTAAAGATGTCTGAAAGTATCATTGGCAGTTTTTATCGCGCTAATCACCCGCAGAAATTATTTTCCGAAAACTTCCTTGGCTATGTCGCATGAGCGCTTTGCGTCCTTAGCATAGTAGTCCGCGCCTATCATCTCGGCATACTCGGGCGTAAGCACCGCGCCGCCTACCATTATCTTGCATTCGTGCCTTTCGCGCAGCAGTTTTATAGTGTCCTCCATGCCTTTCAGCGTGGTGGTCATCAGCGCCGAAAGTCCTACCAGCTTTACATTGTGCTTTACAGCCGTTTCCGCTACCAGCTCGGGGTCTACGTCCTTGCCGAGGTCGATAACGTTGTAGCCGTAGTTTTCCAGCAGTACCTTAACTATGTTTTTGCCTATATCGTGTATGTCGCCCTTTACCGTGCATATCACGATAGTGCCCTTAGAGGCTTCCTTTTCGCCGCTCTGCGAAAGCTTTTGCTTTATTACTTCAAAGCAGGCCTGCGCCGTGCCCGCCGTAAGTATGAGCTGCGGCAGGAATATCTTGCCTTTTTCAAATTCGTTTCCAGTCTTGTCCAGTTCGGGGATAAGTATGTTGTTCACTATTTCCATAGCGTCGGTAGTTTCCAGCAGCTTTTCCGTTATCTCTGCCGCGTCGCGCTTCAAGCCGTGCGCCATAGCGTAGCCGAGGGTCATGTCCGCCGCCGCGGCTTTCGGCACGGGCGCTTGCTCTGCGCCGTAGTTCTCTATAAATTCCGCCGCGTTCTTGTCGATGTTCGCCAGCAGTCTGTAAGCGCGCACCGCCGATGTCATAGAGTCGATGTTCGGGTTCATGATAGGCAGGTCAAGCCCCTGCATAAGCGCCATCGTGAGGAAAGTGCGGTTCACTATCTCGCGCGAGGGCAGACCAAAGCTTATGTTCGATACGCCGAGCACCGTCTTTACGCCCAGCTTTTCTTTTACCAGCTTTACCGCCTGCAATGTCTGCATAGCCGCTTCCTGCTCTGCGGAGCAGGTGAGTACCAAACAGTCTATACAAATGTCGCTGCGGGGTATTCCGTATTCGTCCGCGCGGCGGCATATTTTTTCTGCTATCTTTAGTCTGCCCTCTACCGTTTTAGGTATGCCGTTTTCGTCAAGGCAGAGTCCTACTACCGCCGTGCCGTATTTCTTTACCAGCGGCAGTACTGAGTTGAGCGATTTTTCCTCGCCGTTTACCGAGTTTACTATCGGCTTTCCGCAGTAAACTCTCAGCGCCGCGTCCAGTACCTCGGGTATAGATGAGTCTATCTGCAAAGGCGTGTCGCATATGCCCTGTATCGCCTTTACCGCGCTCACCATCATCTCTTTTTCGTCTATGCCGGGCAGACCTACGTTTACGTCCAGTATCTCCGCGCCCGCCGAGATCTGCTCTATCGCCTGATTGCAGATGTAGTCCAGGTCGTGCTCAGCAAGCGCCTGCTTAAAGCGCTTCTTGCCCGTCGGGTTTATTCTTTCGCCGATTATCCTCGGGCAGTTTATCGGTACGGCTCTGCTCGCGCTGCATACTCCCGCGCCAAGCTCTTTGTACTTAGCTTCGCACTTCCTGCCGCTGAATTTCTCTGCGGTAGCCCTTATGTAGTCGGGCGTAGTGCCGCAGCAGCCGCCGATTATCTTTATGCCTAGCGGTATCATGTCGGCGAGCAGCTCGGAAAATTCTTCGGGCAGTACGTTGTATTCGTTGGTTATGGGGTCTGGCAGACCTGCGTTCGGCTTTATGATAACGGGCAGATTCGTGTGCGCGCATACCTGCTCTACTACCGGTCGCAGTTCACGCGGGCCGAGCGAGCAGTTTATGCCTATGGCGTCTGCCCCCAGACCGCCCAGCGTCATCGTCATCGACTCTACTCCGCAGCCCGTGAATGTTCTCATGTTTTCCTCAAAGGTCATGGTGACGAGTACGGGCAGGTCAGAGTTTTCCTTTGCGGCGAGCAGCGCGGCTTTGGCCTCCAGCAGGTCGGTCATAGTTTCTATAACTATAACGTCCGCGTCTTTGCCCGCCAGCACCATCTCTTTGAAAACGTCGTAGGCTTCCTCAAATTTCATAGAGCCGTTCGGCTCGAGAAGCTGACCGGTAGGGCCTATGTCCAGCGCGCAGTATGCGGTACGGCTCGCGCGCGCTTTCGCCCTCTGCGCTATCTCTACCGCCGCGCCGATTATCTCGTCTACGCTCTTGCCCGTAGCCGCAAGTTTCAGCCTGTTTCCGCCAAAGGTGTTGCAGTAGAAAATGTCCGCGCCCGCTTCGATGTATTTTAGGTTTATCTCCTCTATCTGCTCGGGGTGGGTGAGGTTCAGCAGTTCGGGGTTCTCGCCCGCCGCCAGACCCGCTGCCTGCAGCATAGTGCCCATTCCGCCGTCTAAAAATATAAATTCCTTTTCGTTAAGCAGTTTTTTAAGATCCACAGTGTATTCCTCTCTTTCTGAATTCGCACCTGCCCGCCATCTTGCAGATAGCGCAGCCGCGCCGCCCTTTTTCTATAGGCTCGTCTGAAACGCCTATCACCGCCGTTACCGATTTTCTCGGCGTCAGCAGCAGCGAATCGGTGCAGGCTACTCCCGCGCGCTTCTGCGCGTTCAGTGTTTCTATTATCATCGGCTGTATGTCGAGCGGGAAGTCGCCGTATCCCGGCGAGAACCGCCATGTGAACCAGCAGCCCGTGAGTTTTTCGTATATCTCTTTCTCCGCTTCGTCGCAAACGGCTTCCACCGCCGCGCTCGCTAAGCAGTCGGTCATGTAGCCGAGGGTTATGTCCTCAGCCTCCTTGCGGCGAATAAGCTCGTCAGCTTTTGATGAAGCCGTAGCGCATAGCAGTATGCACCGCCTGCACCCGCTGAGGTGTCGGCGTATGTCCTCACCTTTAAAGATCAGCTTCGTGCCCGCCAGTTTTATCCCATCGTCACATTCCTCGATGTCGAAAGCGCGGTATACCCAAGCGGGCGTTATCGCCTTTACCAGCTCGCGGCGGCAACTCTCTATCATCTCCATCTGCGGGGCGGGGGGCTGCTCGCGGTAGCCCATGTACCTAATCGCTTCGTTTACGTTTATATTTATATTTATCTCCATTTTCAGCTTTCCTTATAATAGTTTTATCTCGATGTTGTCCCATGGGTCGTGAGCGAGTATAACTTCGCCCGCCGCCAGCGACTTTTTCACATCTATGAACCGCTGATTAGAGCTGCCCATGAATTTCAGCTCGTAGCTTTTTTTGTCCATCTCAAACTCGCCGTCTACCAAATAATCCAGCCGTTTCAGCAGCTCGAGATAGCCGTTTTCCTCGTTCGCGTTTTCCATCAGATATTCAAAGGTATAGCCCGTGTACGCCATGACGTTCATCTTAAAGCCTTCGTACCCGAGTATCATGTCGGCAAGCTCGGTCAGCGCGGCGCATTGGCAAAAAGGCTCGCCGCCCGAAAAAGTTACGCCGTCCAGCAGGGGATTTTTGATTATTTCTTCAAATATTTCCTGCGTGCTCTCAGTCCTGCCGCCCTCGAATGTCCATGTCTGTGGATTGTGGCAGCCGCGGCAATGGTGCGGACAGCCCTGCACGAAAACGGTAAATCTCATTCCGGGGCCGTCTACTATCGAGTCATTCACCAGCCCAGCTATTTTAAGTTCCATTTTTACAATTATCTCCTGATCATTATTCATTCATACCTACTGTAAATGAGTATACATATTTATTATAGCAGTTATTATGTCTAAAAACAATAATAATCAGAAAAATTAACCTTGATTTAACATTTTAAATGACACCGATTCATCGCTATTTGCCGATTTGTCATATTTGAGATGAAAAAATTATTTTTTTTGTGAGTTATTTTTTGTAAATTTGCTTGATTAAATAACGATTATATGATAGAATAATATGATGAGGTCTGTATGCTCGGTTTTTCGAGCTTGCAGATAAGGGGATTATTTTTACCGCAGGGAGGCAAAAAAATGAAAAATGAAATGTCAGCCGCTCAAGCTATTGCCAGCAAGCAGAGCAGGCGGCTGAGGAACAGACACATAGGCTTTGCCGTTGCGCTGGGCATCATCTTGATGATAGCGATAGTCAGCATAGTGGCAGTTGCAAAGATACGCGCCAACGACCGCATAATGCTCGCGAAAAACCTTATCTCTCAGTTTGAGATAAATACTACTTACCGCGAGCCTGAGCTGGCTTCTGACGGCGACGAGGACGGCGACGGTATGCTCAACGAAGCTGAAACGCGCGCCAAGACCAATCCGCAGGACGTTGACAGCGATAACGACGGTATAAGCGACGGCGACGAGGTCGCGCTCGGTACTGACCCGCTCAATCCTGATACCGACGGCGACGGACTTCTCGACGGCTTTGAGCTGATGGCGGGTCTTGACCCGAAAAAGACAAGCACCGATGATAAAACGCCCGATAAGGACGTTGTGGTAGATATAAAGCGTGAGTTCGGCGAGATAACTCTTAACGTTACCGGCGACGCAAATATAGCTGATACATCTATCTCTGAGCTTAACGTTTTCGGGATCTCTTCTAACACAGGTATCGTCAGCACTGCTTACGACTTCGTTTCCGATCACAAGTTCCAGACCGCGAAGATCACTTTCAAGCTCGACAGCAAGAAAGTCGCACAAAAGGGCGCAAGCTTCTCTGACCTCTCAGTACTGAAATTCGACGCTTCGACTCAGAGCTACGAGAAAATAAAGAGCAGGGCAGACAGCTCGGCGGGTACTATCTCCGCAGACATCAACACTTACGGCACATATGTAGTCGGCACAGAGAAAAAGGCTAATTCGCCCGCAGTTACCAAGATAGCGTTCCTGCTCGATAACTCCGGCTCGATGTACCCCGTAGAGGAGTGCGAAACTTCTCCCGAAAACGACGTTAATTTCAAGCGCCTTGACTTCACCAAGAGCCTTATCAATAAGATAGAGGGCGAGGGCGATTACCTTTACAGTATAGCGAAATTCACAGGCACATACACCCAGCTCCAGAAATTCACCGCCGATACCGAAAAGCTGAATAACGCGCTCGAAAAAATTCGCGTCGGCAAAGAGGTATTCGATGGTTCTCATATCCAGTCAGCGCTCCAAAGCTGCATGAGCACTTTCGATAACGGCTCGAATAATCAGAGAAACATAATAGTGCTTCTTTCCGACGGCGCTTCCGATGAATCAAATCCGAAGAGCATAGAGCAGCTTGCGGAAATCGCAAATAATAACAACATCATCGTTATGACGATAGGTCTGGGCAAAGAGGCTGACCGCGCATGGCTGCAAAACCTCTCGGCGCAGACTGGCGGCAAGTACTACTCGGCTTCCGACGCAGACGCTCTCGAAAGCGTTTACAAGCAGATAGTTACCACTCTGAATTACGATATAGTAGATTATTCCGATACGGACGAGCAGGCACAGGGCTACTCGCTCTATAACACAGGTTTTGACCCCGTGAAAAACGGCTTCTCGTTCAGAAACTTCCGCACCTCTGATACCCCGAGCGTAGACTTCGGTATGGCGGTAATGGCGCGCGACTGGTACGTTGGCAGATTTCAGCTCAAGACCAAGGCCGTTTCTCCCGCGGACGACAGCGAGCAGAAATACGACGCTGAGGGCTATAACCTCAAGGGCAGTGAAGTGGAAGAAAAGTTCGAGGCAAATCAGCCGCTCTCTTCCTACGTTCCGTCCCTTATCATGGGCGACTTCGGCGACGTTAAAAAGTACCTCGATTATTCTTCCTCCGGCTCAGTTCTGAAAGTTGACGCCGACCTTATGGCAAAGGCTCTCCAGCAGGGCTGGTCGGTGAAGAAATATAAGCTTGACGCGAACAACCTCTCGTGGGAAAAGGTAGAGCTTCTCTCGCTTAACGTCAAAGAATGCTCAGACAAGATCGCAAAGGCAAGCTCCGACTCGGAAGCTGAGTTTTATAAGGCTCTCTACCACCTCAACGCTTTGCAGTGGGACGATACGCCCGTTACCTTCGACCTCTTTAACGGCGATGAGGGCTTTGACGAGCTGAAATCGCTTCTCGCTCTCGGCGAACCCGTAGTTACCACCATCGACGGCTCGCATACCGTAAACGCTATCGGTCTTATACAGGATAGCTCCGACCACCGCAAATATGTGCTTCAGGTCTACGACAGCAACTATCCCGGATCGATCAAAAAGCTGTACATCACCCGCGCCGTAAAGGGTAATTTCAGTATTTCAGATGGAAAGGGCAAACTGAAAGACGTTTCCTACGAATACACCTGCGAATATGACGGCAAACAGGTAGGCGTAAAATTCTCTGACGTAGCGGCATATTGACCGCGCGGCACTCCAAAAAGATATTTGGAGTGAGCATAAGTAAACGTTTTCTGTAAATACTGCACAAATTTATGGCGGGAATTTCGTAAGAAATTTGACGTATTTTTGAAAACAAATTTCACAAAAGCCCTTGATTTTACGGCGTTTTTCTGTTATAATAAATATTGAATTAGAACGGTGCGCAATGGGCGTACTGTAAATTCTAAATTACACTAATTAATGTGGAGGAGATTTAAAATGAAAATTTCTAAGATTTTCGCAGGAATGTCCGCTGCTGCTATCATCGCTGCTGCGGTAGCTATGCCTGCATCTGCGGTAGTTCCTACTCAGAAAACATTTACTTACACCATCACTCTTACCGGTGACGAGCTCAAGGCTGCTATGGATGCAAAGGGAACTAAGCCCCAGGTAGCTGAGGAAGAGATCGCTGATCCTAACGGCGCTGAAGGCGATACCATGAAGGCTTACAACATCGGCTTCAACATCCAGTTCGGTCATTTCTGCGGCGGTACATTTAGCGCTACTGCAACCGGCGGAGACCTTCTGGCTATGGGCACTGACGAAAACGGCGCTCTTACCTGCACCGGTGAAAAGACTGACAGCCAGAGCATGTGGCTTGTAAACGACTGGGCTGGTACCGTTAAGAATCAGTTCGTTGAAAACGTAGCTATCGCTGATGGCGGCGGAGAGTCTGCGGGTAACCCCGGTTGGAACGGTATGTGGATCCAGTGCTACACTGCTGATCTCGACGCTGGTCTTGAGGTAACTGTAAACATAGATGCAACTGACGCTACATGGAAGGATATGGATCCTGAAGATCCTGACTTCAATGGTTGGTCTGTACTTGTTCCCGCACTCGATGGCAAGGACGCTTTCATCATTAAGGATGCTGGCGGAGACAATTCTTCTGACAGCGGTTCTACTTCTTCCGGCGACAGCAGCAACACTTCTTCCAGTTCTTCTTCCGGAAGCAGCTCGAACTCTGCTTCTTCCAGCTCTAAGGGCGGTTCCAATGGTGGTTCCAACGGCGGCAGCACTTCCAAGGGCAGTGCTACTACTTCTTCCGCTAAGGATGCCAGTGCTTCCGATAACACTGCTAACGCAGAGTCCGGTGCAGCTGCAGGCGTAGGTCTGGCTATCGCTGCTCTTGCAGGCGCAGCTATCGTAGTTTCCCGCAAGAAGTAATTTTTAGCTAAGCTGAATAATTGCAAATAATAAAAGGCATTGTTTTCGGGCAGTGCCTTTTTTGTATATATTGTATGAATATGAAAACGTTATCTGTGCAGTATGAACAAAAGTGAAATGGATAATTGTACATTTAGTATATTGAATATTTTCGGCATTTGTGTTATACTTTAAAAGTAAATGGTTCTGTATGAACAATTATTTTTGGAGGTAATTACTTATGAAAAAGTTTTTAGCTTGCACTGTTGCGACTATTATCGCAGCATCTATGATGACTGCTTGCGGCAGTGATGATTCTAAGGACAGCTCCAGCAAGGCTGCTGAGACCACTGCTGCAACTACCGCAGCTACCACCGCTGCTGCTGATTCTTCCGAGGCTGAGGAATCCGCTGCTGAAGAGTCTGCCGCTGACGAATCTGCTACCGAAGAGTCCGCTGCTGATGAATCTGCTGCAGAGGGCGAGGCTGCTGAGCCTAAGCCTATCTCTGAGATGCCTGCAACTCTTCAGGATCTCGAGACCGCTTCTCTCGTATTCGACACCAGCATGGATCCCGCAGATTTCGTTAAGACTATGAATGAGGCAAACTTTGAGAACGATGAATCTGACGTTAAATTCTCTATCGAAGAGGTTGAGGGCGTTCCTATGCTCCGTTGTCAGGTTCTGACCCTTAAGAATGAAGAAGATCCTTCGTTCGGCTACAAGATTCCGAAGATCCAGTTCGATATGTCCAAGATCTTTGCCGGCAAGACCGATACTCTTGATAAGGTATTCACCATCGACATCGAGTTCATGACCAAGGCTGTTGGCAACTTCGTAGCTGATGACGGTACTGAGTCGCTCGTTCCCGGTAACTTCATGGGCGCTCTTTGCTCGCAGGCTGGCGAAGATCCTGACAAGCTCGGTTGGAAGGAACTTGACAACCAGATCAGCGAATCTGAGTGGACTTCCGAGTGGGCTACTTACAAGTTTAGCGTTCGTCCCGGTCTGCTTGGACCTTTCAACGCTGTTGACACTCCTCAGTACTTTACCTTTATGAGATGGAGCATTCCTAACCAGGCTGATTTCTATGTTGCAGACATCACCTTTAAGGATGAGGACGGCAATGTTCTGCCCGTTTCCATTGGCGCACACGCTGAATAATTCAGTTTACATAATAGACCGCACACACACTGTGCGGTTTATTTTTTTGCAAATTTGCTGAACTTTACACTCATTTCGCCGATCTCAGCGCTTTTCGGTTTGTCGTTTTTCATCTCAACGTCGTAATCCTCACTGCTGATTTTACCGCTGATTTTTCCCGCTGCGCATTTTTCCAACACCCGCGCCGTCAAAAATATCGGCGAATTTGCGGGCAACTCCTCGCGTGAAAAAGTCTGCTCCATTTCCTCAAAACTTATCTTGCAGTCGGCGTCAGTCAGCGAAATTTCCATTCCCGCGAGCGTTTTCGGCTCGCTGATGCTTATCTGCCAGCCGCCCTCTAAACGCTCGAACTGCGCTTTTCCTCCAAAATCGTCACTGGAAATATCGGCGGTAACCGTGTAGCTTTTCGGCAGCGAGATCTCCGCACTGTTTGAACTGCCGCACGCCGAAGCAGTCGAGATCGCGCAGATACACATACACATCATTATAAATCTTTTCATTCAGACCCCTCCATAAAAAAAGTCCCCCAAACCGATGGGGGACTTTTGCATAATCAAGCTTGTCAACTTGCAAATTGTTGACAATCGTAATTTACAAAATCGTGAGAGTTTCCTTGAAAGCGTTTATAATATCGCTCGCCGTGACTGCGGCAGGTGAGTACTTTTCACACAGTATTTCCGCAGTTTTTCCGCATATGTAATCGCCCAACGCGCAAGCTTCCGCCGCCGTAACGCCCTGTGCGAGCAGCGATGCGATAACGCCGGCAAGCATATCGCCCGAGCCGCCTTTTGCAAGTGCCGAACAGCCAAAATTCGTTATAGCTGCTTTTCCGTTGCTGAATGTCACGGAAGTCGCGTCCTTGCTGTGCAGTGTAACGCCGTACTTCTCGCTCAGCTCGCGGCAGATCGCGTACCGCTCAGCCGAAGCCTCTGCCGTCGTCCTACCGCTCAGCCGTGCCAGTTCGCCGATGTGCGGAGTCAGAACTATCTCACAATTCTTGTCCCTCAGTACATCTATATTCAGCGCGAGCTGATTTATTCCGTCCGCGTCGATAAGCAGCGGCACACGCACTTTTTTTACCAACGCTTCGACAAGCCTGCGCGTGCTTTCGCTCCTGCCGATGCCGCAGCCGACCGCAACAGCACTGTGTGAATTTGCCAATTCGACCAGTTTATCCATCTCGCGACTGCTGATCGTGCCGCCCTCAGTTTCGAGCGGCGTGTAAACGCACTCGGGCGCACTTGCCGCAATTATCGAGATCACGCTGTGCGGAGCAGCAAGGTTCACTATCCCGCAGCCGGTGTGAAGCGCCGCACGCGAACATATCGCCGCCGCGCCGATGTAATTTTCACTTCCGCAGATCAGCAGGACTTTTCCGAACGTTCCCTTGTGTGAGTATTCGGGACGCGCAGGTAACATTTTGTGCAATTCGCTGCCGAAAATCTCGTGAGAAGACATACGGTCATCGAGGTACTCTTCCCAGCCGTCCGGAATGCCGATGTTCGCAATTTCGATCTTTCCGCAAACAGAAAGCGCGGGTTTGAGCGCCATTCCGAACTTCATCGCGTGAAAAGTGATCGTTTCGTCGAACTTTACCGTTTCAGCAGCGATCTTTCCGCGTAGGCAGTCAACACCGCTCGGCATATCGCACGCTATCTTGTAGGTGTCAGATCGTGCAAATCTGCTCATCAAAAACTGTATGTTCTCGCGAAACTCGCCGTGAAAACCCGTGCCGAAAATGCAGTCTACAACTATATCTGCATCGCCAAAATCAACGTTTTCTGTAATAATCTTCACTTTTTTGCTGCCAATGAGCGCAAAAGCTTTCTTTGCAAGCTCGGTCTTAGGCTCGCCACAGACGTAGTCCGCGCTGACGTCGAATTTGTCCGCCAGTAAGGAAGCGCAGACTGAACCGTCGCCGCCGTTGTTGCCCGAGCCGCAGAGAACCAGAATGTTTTTCGCACCGATTCGCGCCGCCGCACTCTCGACTGTTCTCGCCAACTGCGCCCCCGCGTTTTGCATAAGCTCCCAGAGCGAAACGCCCAGCGCTTCCGAGGCCTTTTCCGCCTGCGACATCTGCTGAGGCGTTAATAGTCTATTCATCTTTATCGCTCCTTTCCGCGATGCACACCGCCTGAGCCAGCTCGCGCGTGTGCGAAATGCTTATCGAAAATTCCAGCCCCGCCGCCGCCTGTGCTGCCGCGCCCTCCAGTTTTAGGTAAGGCGCGCCAAGCTCATCGTGCGCTACGGTGATCTCATTCAGCGAAAAACCGCGCACGCCCGTGCCCAGTGCTTTCGCGAACGCCTCTTTCGCCGCCCAAGTCCCTGCCATTGATTGGTAAGGGTCTTTCATCTGAGAAAAACGCCGCCGCTCCTCATTTGAAAAGGCACGGCGGCAAAAACTATCTCTCTGAGCCGCATTTTTCACTCTCTCGACCTCTTGCAGGTCGCAGCCAACGCGGTATTTCACAGCTTGCTCACCGCATTTCTCGGGAAAAACGGCTTCATAAGCTGGGCCATTTCGGTGCTGGGGGTAAATACCAGCACGCCTTTTCCGAACTCGCGGTGCGTAAAACGCAAGTAATAATCGGTAAGCTCAGGGTTATTCGCGCCCGCCTTGACAAGCGTTTCGTCCTCTCCAACGGCAAAATCGCCGTTTACAACGCCGTACTCGCTGACCTTGTGCAGGTCGATGGTGCAAAGTCTGTTGCGCTTAGCCTGATTTATGATCTTGTCGATGTCGAGGTCGGCGTTTGTGAGAATGTATTCGTACTCAACGAAAAGTTTCGTTATCAGCTGGTAGCCGATGAAAATGCTCAGTCCTGCAAACACAAAGCCGAAAAGCGTTAGCGTCGTGTTGAAAGTCAGCAGTATAAAGAAGGCGGCGAGCGCTACTGCCGCGGCTATCGTGAAGATCTTCGAGGTCTTTTCTCCCTGCGAAAGCTCTCTTTTTACAATATATTCCTTGAAAACGTCCATGAAATTTGTCCTCCTAAAGTTGTGTATTAAATAGTATAGCACATTTTTCACGAAAAGTAAAGCGATATTTTGTTAATTTTGTTGAAAAGCACATTTACGCATTTTGCTGCCCAAACCCGTGATTTTCTGCCGTTACCCCTTGACAATCGACGGAATATGTGAGATAATATAAATATATGTTTTGTTACGGAAGTGCTTTTTATGGATATGAAAATAGCTATACTCCGCCGACTTACCTTTGAAATGGATACGCGAGTCGAGCGGCAGGTTTAAAATTCGTTTGAACAAAATTACAAAACTTGCTGAAAGGATAGATGAATATGAAAAGAGAGCTGGATAAGCTTTACAGTCCCTCTGATTTTGAGGATAGAATTTATAAGATGTGGGTCGATGAAAACTGTTTCCACGCAGTTCGCGACCCCGAAAAAACGCCCTACACTATCGTTATCCCGCCCCCGAATATAACGGGTCAGCTTCACATGGGTCACGCGCTGGATAACACTCTTCAGGATATTCTTATCCGCTGGAAGAGAATGAGCGGCTACTGCGCGCTCTGGGTACCCGGCACCGACCACGCTTCCATCGCGACCGAGGCTAAGATAGTCGAGGCTATGCGCAAAGAGGGCGTCACAAAGGACGACCTCGGCAGAGATGGCTTCCTCAAGCGCGCATGGGCTTGGAAAGAGCAGTACGGCGGCAGAATAGTTTCGCAGCTCAAAAAGCTCGGCTCATCCTGCGATTGGGAGCGCGAGCGCTTCACACTCGACGAGGGCTGTTCCAAGGCTGTTAAAGACGTGTTTGTAAATTATTATAATAAAGGCCTTATCTACCGCGGCGAAAGAATTATAAACTGGTGTCCGCATTGCCGTACATCTATCTCAAACGCCGAGGTAGAGTATGAAGATCAGGCGGGTCATTTCTGGCATCTTCGCTACCCGCTGAAAGACGGCTCGGGCTACGTTGAGCTTGCTACTACCCGTCCCGAAACTCTGCTGGGCGATACCGCAGTTGCCGTAAACCCCAAGGATGAGCGTTACAAGGACATAGTTGGCAAGACCCTTATCCTGCCGCTCGTTGGCAGAGAGATACCCGTTGTCGCCGACAGCTATGTTGACATGGAGTTCGGTACAGGCGTAGTTAAGATCACCCCCGCGCATGACCCCAACGACTTCGAGGTCGGCAAGCGCCACGATCTGCCCGTTCTGAACGTTCTGACCGAGGACGCTAAGATAGTTGACGATTATCCCGATTACGCGGGCATGGATAGATACGAGGCGAGAAAGAAGATAGTCGAAGACCTCGAAAAGGGCGGCTACCTCGTAGAAGTTGAAGACCACGAGCACAACGTCGGTACTTGCTACCGCTGCGGCACTACCGTAGAACCTCGTGTTTCGCTCCAGTGGTTCGTAAAGATGGACGAGCTTGCCAAGCCTGCTATCAAGGCGGTAGAGGACGGCGACATCAAGTTTGTGCCCGATAGATTTGAAAAGAATTACCTTAATTGGATGAACGATATTCGCGATTGGTGCATATCCCGCCAGCTTTGGTGGGGTCACCGCATACCCGCGTTCTACTGCGACGACTGCGGCGAAATGGTGGTTTCTAAGGAAAGCGAAGTTTGTTGTCCTAAGTGCGGTAAGCCCATGCGCCAAGACCCCGACACCCTCGATACATGGTTCTCCTCGGCGCTTTGGCCGTTCTCTACCCTCGGTTGGCCCGATGATACTGAAGACCTCAAATATTTCTACCCGACCAGCACGCTCGTTACCGGCTACGATATTATCCCGTTCTGGGTATCGCGCATGATAGTTGCGGGTATGGAAAATATGAAGGAAAAGCCTTTTAATACCGTTCTTATCCACGGTCTTGTCCGCGACGAGCAGGGCAGAAAGATGTCTAAGTCGCTCGGCAACGGCATCGACCCGCTGGAAGTTATCGACAAATACGGCGCTGACGCTCTGCGCTTCATGCTCGCTACGGGCAACGCCCCCGGCAACGATATGCGCTATTCAGATGATAAGGTAAAGGCTTCCAGAAACTTTGCAAACAAGCTTTGGAACGCGGCTCGCTTCATCATGATGAACCTGCCCGATGGCTTTACCGCCGACGAACTGCCCGCGCAGATGAACATCGAGGATAAGTGGATAGTTTCCAAGTTCAATACCCTCGCTAAGGAGATCGACGAGAATCTTACAAACTTCGACCTCGGCGTAGCGGTCGCTAAGCTTTACGACTTCATTTGGGACGTTTACTGCGACTGGTACATCGAGCTGACCAAGCCGAGGATCGCGGCGGGCGGCGATACCGCGGCTGCGGCGCAGACGGTGCTCGTTTGGGTAATGAAAGGTATGCTGAAGCTTCTGCACCCCTTCATGCCGTACATCACCGAAGAGATCTGGCAGACCCTTACCGACGGCGCAAGCATTCTCATGCTCGAAAAGTACCCCGTTTACGATGAGTCGCTCAACTTCTCGGCTGAGGAGATCGACTTCGGCAAGATCATCGCGGCTATCAAGGCTGTAAGAAATATCCGCAGCGAAATGAACGTTGTGCCCTCGGTAAAGGCTAAGCTTTACATCGAAACGGCTCAGCCCGAGGTTTTTGCAAACGGCGTTATGTTCTTCGAGCGCCTTGCCTCCGCAAGCGAGGTCGAGATACTCGAAAAAGCTGACGTTAAGGACGCCGTTACCGCAGTTACCGACGCGGCAAGAATTTTCATTCCGCTCTCCGACATCGTAGACACCGAAAAGGAGCGCGCACGCCTCGATAAGGAGAAGAAAAAGGTGCAGAAAGACATCGACTTCCTCTCGGGCAAGCTGAATAATCAGGGCTTCCTCGCGAAAGCCCCCGAACAGCTCATTGCGGCACAGAAAGAAAAGCTCGCTAAGGCTCAGGAAAAAATGGCGAAGATAGAAGAGTCGCTCGCGGCGCTCAAGTAAATCACAAGATATAAAAAGAGGGAACATCTCGGCAAAAGATGTTCCCTTATTTTTTGTTAATTTCTAACTTCGTAGACCTTGTTCAGCAGGATAACGCAGACTATGTAAAACGCCGCTGCGAAAGATCCCGCAAATACGCAGTCGGAAAGCTGCGCGGCTTTCGTCAGCGTTTCGCCCTCGCCGAAGATCTGCGTGAAAGTTTTCATCAGCCCGAGCTGTATGCAGAAATAGCTCAGCGCGACTATCAGCCCGCCGAATATAAATACCACCGTGCCGAAAAGCACCCGCCGCCGCGCCGCGCTCGCGATGAGCATTACCATAAAGCAGAAGAGCAGAGCCATCAGCATGAACATCAGCCCGCGCACCCACGATATGGGGTCGAGAAGCGCGCTCTCAGCCTGCGTGTACACCGCGCTCGTGCTGTTGATAAGCTTCGTCAGCAGGTTCATGGCGGTTTCGCATATCAGCCGCGCGGGTATGTACCAGACCGTACAGCAGACCAGCTTTGAGATCATCTGCGCGCTCGGCGGTATCGGCAGGCAGACTGTCAGCGCCGCTTCACGGCTGAAATACGCGCGTACAAATCTGCTCAGCGGCATAGCGAACGCCGTGGCAAGCATTCCCAGCGAGCACACGAACACCGCAAGTTCTAAGAATATCAGCATAGTCTGCGCGTAGCTCTCCGCGTTTTCGGGAAAGTGCGCGATGGTCGCGAGTGCGATGCCGACGATCACCGCCAGCGAGCCGAATATCGTCAGCACAGCCCGCACCGTGCAGGCTAGGTCGCGGCGTATGAGTTTCCCGAGGTTCAGCATTGGCAGACCTCCTTGAAAAGCGCGGCGGGGTCGCATTCGCGCGCTGAGCCGTAGTGCCGCACCGTGCCGTTTTGCAGTATCAGCAGATCGTCAAGCGCCTGTGCCGCCTCGGCAATGTCGTTCACGGCAACGAGCACAGCGCTCTCATCGTGCGCCAGCTCGCCTATCTTTTGATAGATGTACGCTCGCGTTCGTTCGTCAGCGCCCGCCGCAGGCTCGTCCAATAGATACAGCGCCGTCTGCCTCGAAGCCGTCAGCGCAAACTGTATGCCCCGACGTGCGCCCTGCGAAAATGTCCCGAAGCGCTTGTTGATGTCGATGCTCAGATCGTCCAGCATAGCGAGCGCCGCCGCCGAGCTGAAGTCCTTGAACCACCCGCTGAAAAGCCGCACCGCTTCGCCGATCTTTACATCGTCTGGCAGCATATCGCGGTCGGGGAGGCAGGCTGTCAGCGCGCGCGTTTTTTTGCCGACGGGCAGTCCGCAGATCTCGACTTCGCCGTTGTCAGCGCGCATAAGCCCCGCGGCTATCCGCAGCAGAGTGCTCTTGCCGCAGCCGTGCAGCCCGCAAAGCCCCACGACCCTGCCGTCGTAAACGCTCACGCTGACGTCGGTGAGCGCGGGCATTCTGCCCAGTTTTCTGCTGACCTCGCTCAGCCGCAGTATCTCTGCCATACTTCCTCCTCAAACACAAAACGCCGCTTCGCTCTTGCCCGCAGGCGCGAACGTTCGCGGCGTTGTTTTTACAAAAATCATCTTTCCTCGCAGATCAGCTTTATAGCCGTTCGCTCTTCGCCGTCGATGACGACGTTAGCAAATGCGGGAATACATATCATATTTATGCCCAGCGGTGCGAGGTAACCCCTTGCGATGGCGACTGCCTTTATCGCCTGATTAGCCGCGCCTGCGCCGACTGCCTGCACCTCAACCGCGCCGCTGTCGCGGACAACGCCCGAGATCGCGCCTGCTACCGAGTTCGGAACTGATCTTGAAGACACTTTTAAAATTTCCATTTATTGTACCTCCGGCTAAACAAATATCCATTCGCAGATGTGAAAAATTATCCGCTATGGTAATTTGATTATACAACATTTTTAAAAAATTTGCAACAGTTCGGCGGATTTTTTGTAGGTTATCTCATAATTATGCGCTCGATTTTGTTCGCTTTGCCCAATTTTTCATCAAATTCAACTGCTACAGCGTTTATGAAAGCCGGATTTTCGCTTATTTTAAATGTAACGGGGCAGTGGTACTTCATTTTTTGAATCGCTATCTCGGTGTCTACGCCCAGTACGGAAAGCTCAGGGCCGGTCATTCCCGCGTCGGTGATGTACGCCGTGTGCCCGCCGAGAATGGTTTCGTCCGCCGTCTGAACGTGCGTGTGCGTGCCAAAAACGCCGGTAACTCTGCCCGCAAGGTACTGCCCCATAGCTTTTTTCTCAGAGGTAGCCTCCGCGTGAAAATCTACGAAAATGTTAGGCGTGTCCGCCTCTTCGATAAGCTTGTCCACGCAGAAAAAAGGGTTGTCCAGCGCCTCAAGCCCCACTGTTCCCATCAGGCTTATAACGGCTATCTTCACGGGGAAAACGTCAACTATGCAGCTGCCCCTGCCCGAAACGCCCTCGGGAAAATTAGCGGGGCGCAGCAGCGTTTCAGCTTCGTCATAAAGGCTGGTGCAGCCCTTTTGCTGAAAAGAGTGGTTGCCGCCCGTAACTACGTCAGCGCCCAGCCGTATCAGCCGCTGGTAAGAAGCGCGGTTGACGCCGTTGCCGACCGCCGAGTTTTCGCCGTTGATTATAGTGAGATCTATCGCGAGGTCGCGCTTTAGCTTGTAAAGCCGCCGCTCGAGTATCTCGATTCCCGCAGTTCCCACAACGTCGCCGACAAAGAGCATTTTCATAGCAAATTTCCTTTCAGTTCGTACCCGCCATGCGGGTCTTTGCAACAAAGCGCCTCGGTATCTGCCCGAAGCGCTCGAAAAAATATGGTGCCGGTGGTCGGGTTCGAACCGACACGGTATCGCTACCAACGGATTTTGAGTCCGTCACGTCTGCCAATTCCATCACACCGGCATTATATATCTATTATATCAAAAAATGCGGTGTTTGTCAAGGGGAAATTTTGCATTGTAAGCATTTATTTTGTTGACTTGTTGATCGTGATGGCAAAAAATGCAAGGTTTTATCACTGAGGAAGATTTTTTCCCAGCCCGGAATATCCGAATAGTAATAGGAGCCGGGGCCAAAGGTACCGTCAATCAGCCCTGCATCCTGCGACATCAGATAAATGGCTATCAACAGAGCCACGCTACAAATCACGATGGCGCAACGGTTTAAAATGGTAACGATTTTTTCACGCATGAAAAGTCACATCCTGTTCTTTTGCAACATTACTGGATTAGTGTAGCACATTCCTATGTCAAATGCAATTTAAACAGTAGCGATATTTGGAATCGGCAGGAAGATGCCGCTCAGCATAATCCAAGCTACCAGCAGTGTCAGAACCAAGTTGAAGGTCTGACCAACTACGTACAGTGTCAGAGGTTTCCCACCCTGCATGTAGTATGCCATTTCCTTGAAGTTGGATTCCAAACCGATGGATGTGAAGGCCAAGCAGAAGCACCAGCCCTTGTAGTTGCTGAAGGTTTTCAGGATTGCGCTGTAAGCATCTTTGCCGAAAACTGGCATAATGACAAAGGAGAAGATTACAGAAGCAACGAAGAACCCAATGATAAATTTCGGGAACCGGTGCCAGATTTCACCAGCTCCAACCTTTCCGCGAGATTCATCTACATCAACTTTTGTAGCAAAGAAGATGGAAATTGCCAAAGCAATGAAACCAATCAAAATATTCTGAATCATTTTAACCAGAGCTGCAACCTGACCGCCGACATCGCCTAAAGCTTCCCCAGCCAGTACAACAGCGCCGGTAGAGTCTACCGTACCGCCAATCCAAGCGCCGCCGATCAGTGGGTCCATACCGATGGCTTTGATACCGATTGGCATAAATACCATCATCAATACAGTGAACATCAGGGATAACCCAATTGCAAAGGTCAAATCGTTTTTCTTGGCGCCGGAAGCAGCCGCTGCTGCGATTGCGGCAGATGTACCGCAAACGGAAGTCGCGGTAGCGATAACGATAACCATTGGTTTAGAAACCATTTTTAAGAATTTGGTACCAAAAATCCACATGAAAATGATAACGATCGGTGTTACAAACCAAGCGATAGCCAGACCGTAAATACCAAAATTGGAAATGTTGGAGAACAATACTTCAGCCCCCATGATTACCAAACCGGTTTTTACATAATATTCAGTTTGAATCCCTGGTTTCATCCATTCTGGCGTACCGATGGTGTTGCAGATTAACAAACCAACCACCAAAGCCCAGAAAGCGTATTCTACATAGTTACTCATGGTTTTCTGCGCAGCCAATGCATAGGCTACCCAAGCGCATACAAATACGCCGGTAAAGCCTAATGCGAATTTAGGAACATTTTTCCCCATAAAATAAGTACCAATGGAGAACAACACTAACAAAACAACAAAGGTAATCAGCAAGCTCACAAAATAGCTGCCGGTTAAGCCACTTAAAATGTTTGGCGCTTCTTCAGTGCCCCAGGTTGGGAATTTTACTGCTTTAAAGGTAAAAGCCTCAGTTGTAACAGAAATAATCCCTGCTGCAATGATAATGAAACCAAGCCATATCGCCCACCAGTCTTCTTTTTTGTAAAGGTCAGACCAGGCAAACTTATCGGCAACAACTTTTTCGTCTACTTGTGGATTTGCCATAAAAAATACCCCCCTCAAAGTGTATTAAAAATGCAATAAAAGCAGATGCTGGAGTGGGACAAGAAAAATTCTCAAAGGGTCCTATTGATTTTGTTCCATTTATGGCTAATTTAGAGAAACTTCATGGTGATGTATAATTTTATTATTCATTGTGAATTATAAAAATTTTTTTATATACGACTAGATTTATATTTTTACTTATGCTAATATAGATAAAAATAAGTTATATAGGAAGTTTGTAATGGAAAAAAATATTAAAAAAATATTAATTATCTTTATGATTCTAATTATTTCTTTTGGAATACTATATTTTTTTGGAAAAGCATTTAAAGATGAAAAAGGTAATTACCTATACATACAAATGAAAGAGATTAGTGATAATCAAAGTCTTATAGGATTATCCAAAGAAGAAATTATTAAAATATTAGGAAATCCAATATATGAATTTAATGATCAAAGTGGGAATGTATATGCATACAATGCAGGAACTTTAACACAAGGAACATTTTTTATTAATACAACACTTATTTTGGATTGTGCTTACAGTGCTGAACTTAGAATATTTTTTGATGAAAAAGATAAAGTAGAATATACTAGAATTAGTCTAATTCCATAAGAT
>OLWA01000302.1_pt1 | contig 64084 bp, 58 predicted proteins | sample 1673251 | NCBI WGS metagenome assembly OLWA01 (sample SAMEA3178937, study PRJEB25190) | human gut metagenome | biome: human gut; feature: human-associated habitat; material: faeces | place: Austria | collected 2013 | reverse complement strand
CTAAGGGTGGTATGAACCACTGCCAGGATGAGATGAAGAAGGCTGTTAAGGCTGGTTACTGGAATCTCTTCTCATTCAACCCTGCTCTTAAGGCAGAGGGCAAGAATCCATTCAGCTTCACATCTGAGAAGGGTGTAAACTTCGATGATTATCAGGCATTCCTGAACAACGAGGCTCGTTACACTCGTCTGATCAAGCCATTCCCAGAGAGAGCTGAGAGACTGTTCAAGGAGTCTGAGGATGCTGCAAAGGCTCGTTATGAGCATCTGCAGAAGCTGGTAGAGCTTTACAAATAATTCTGCCGGATCAGACTTGTCCAGTGACAGGATTTTGATAAAATAAGTAACTACGAGGAGGTTGTTGCACTTATGCAGCAGCCTCCTTTTTTTCAGTGTATAGAAAAATCCTCGCAACATAGTGAAATTAAGTGCAAACGTTGTTTTTGCTACTGACAGAAAATTTTTGATGATTTAGGAATGGAGAACACAATATGTGGGAAAATAATATATTAATAACAGAGATGATGAAGTATTATACCGGAGATCCCAAAAGGATCCAGCATTTTATCAAGGTATATCAATTTGCAAAGATGATCGGGGAAATGGAGGGGCTGCCAGAGGAGGAACAGCATATTCTGGAAACAGCCGCGATCGTCCACGATATTGGGATCAAGCCGGCAGAAGAGAAATACGGAAGCTGTGGCGGGAAGCTTCAGGAGCAGGAAGGTCCTGACGTGGCAGAAAAAATGCTGCAAAGACTTGGCTATGAACCGAAGGTGATTGACAGAGTGTGTTATCTGGTGGGACATCATCATACCTATGATCAGATCGATGGCAGTGATTACCGGATACTGGTGGAGGCTGATTTTCTTGTCAATCTCTATGAGGACGGTGTATCAAAGGATGCCGTAAAGAATGCATATGACAAAATTTTCCGGACAGAGACCGGACGCAGAGTGTGTTCCCTCATGTTTTCTGTATAAATACCACCGAAGAGCCGGTTTTATTCAAATTATCTTGTCACATACGCTGAAAATAAACAAAATCAGGAAAATGGGTTTTCAAATGTGTGATTTTGTGATAAATTGATTGTCGGAGCATTATCGAAAGATAACAGACAGAATATGTCAGATTGGTGATAAATTATCATAAGAAATCTGGCAGACAGATTACGAGAATGAGAATAAAGGAGTCAGAAAAATGATTAAGGTAGTAAAGTTTGGTGGAAGCTCTCTGGCAAGTGCATCACAGTTTTCAAAGGTAGGCAAGATCATCAATGCAGATCCGGAGAGAAAGTTTGTTGTTCCAAGTGCACCGGGAAAACGGAATGACAAGGATACCAAGGTTACGGATATGCTGTATGCCTGCTATGCACTGGCGAAGGAGGACAAAAGTTTCAGTAGTGCATTAAAGAAGATCAAGGAGCGCTATGAATCTATTATCAACGGTCTTCATATGAAGCTTTCTCTGGATGAGGAGTTTAAAACCATCGAGAAGAATTTTGCAGAGAAGGCAGGAGAGGATTACGCAGCATCCCGTGGAGAGTACCTTAATGGTATTATCATGGCGAATTATTTAGGATATGAATTTGTAGATCCGGCAGATGCGATCCGATTTGACGAGGATGGCAGCTTTATGCCGGAGGAGACAGATAAGCTGCTCAAGAAGCGTCTGAAGGGTGTGGAGAGAGCAGTTGTTCCGGGATTTTACGGAGCAAAGGCGGATGGCACGATCAAGACATTCTCCAGAGGCGGATCTGACATCACTGGTTCCATTGTATCCAGAGCGGTGCATGCCACAAGCTATGAGAACTGGACTGATGTTTCCGGTTTCCTGATCGCAGATCCACGTATTATTGATCATCCGGAGCCGATCAAGATCATCACATACCGTGAGCTTCGCGAGCTTTCTTATATGGGGGCAAGCGTACTTCACGAGGACGCCGTTTTCCCTGTCCGTCAGGCAGGTATTCCGATCAATATCAGAAATACAAACGCACCGGAGGATGAGGGAACATGGATCGTTGAGAGCACCTGTCATCACTCTGCATATACAATTACCGGTATTGCAGGTAAGAAGGGATTCGTTGCAGTCAATGTCGAGAAGGATATGATGAACTCTGAGGTAGGCTTTGGCCGTAAAGTGCTGACCGCTTTTGAGGAGAATGGCATTAACTTTGAGCATATGCCATCAGGTATCGACACCATGACAGTATTTGTCCATGAGCCGGAGTTTGAGCAGAAGGAGCAGAAGGTGATCTCCGCAATTCACCGTCTGGCACATCCGGACACCATTGATCTGGAGGCGGATCTGGCATTGATCGCGGTAGTAGGCCGTGGCATGAAGTCCAACCGTGGTACAGCAGGACGTATTTTCTCTGCACTGGCACATGCCAATATTAACGTAAAGATGATCGATCAGGGATCTTCTGAGTTAAATATTATCATCGGTGTCAGCAACGAGGACTTCGATGATGCCATCAAGGCAATTTATGATATTTTTGTAACAACACAACTGTAAAAAGACAATCCAATCATAAACGAGAGGAGGATGATTATGGCAGTCGTTCATGTAACAACAGATAATTTTGAACAGGAAGTAATGCAGTCAGAGAAGCCGGTACTCATTGATTTCTGGGCGGGATGGTGTGGCCCGTGTATGATGCTTGGTCCTGTCGTAGAGGAGCTGGCGGAGGAAGTGACGGATGTCAAGATCTGTAAAGTCAATGTAGACGAGCAGATGGATCTGGCACAGCAGTTTAAGGTGGTAAGTATTCCGATGTTGATCCTTATCAAGAATGGTCAGATTGTGGCGAAGGATATCGGCGTCAAGAGCAAGGAAGAGCTTTTGGAGTTTATGCATCAGTAAAAGGCTTGAAAAAGCGTTGCATTTTCTGAGTAAAAATTGTCAATGATAACAGAGTGAAGATACAGAAAGCAGGCAGATATGCCTGCTTTCTTGCGAATCGGTCAGGCGGAGAAACTCGGTCAAGTAGAGAAAATCAATTTAAGACAGGAATTTAAACATATCCTGATACAGGAGGGCTTATGGCAGACAAAATATATGATGTTGTGATCGTAGGTGCAGGAACGGCGGGGTTATCCGCAGCTATTTATGCATTGCGGGCAGGCAAGAGCGTACTGGTACTGGAGGAGAAAATGTATGGCGGCCAGATTGTGGTGACACCGGAGATTGAAAATTATCCGGGTATTTCCAAAATATCCGGTTTTGAATTTGCACAGGGGCTGTATCAGCAGGCAAAGAATCTGGGAATGGAATATCAGACCGGCAGAGTGTTGAAGATACAGAAAAACGGGGAAATATACAGTGATCAGAATCTGGAAGCAGCAGAATGGAAAGAGGAAGAGGCAGCGGATGGGGACAGAGAACAGAAATCCGGTGACGGAAAGGATTCCTGCAGACCGGTCTTTCAGATCCGTGCAGAAAAAGGAGATAAACAGGAAAATTATCAGGCACAGAGTGTGATCCTGGCAACAGGAGCCAAAAACCGTCCCCTGGGACTAAAGGAGGAGCAGAAAATGGTGGGTCATGGAATATCCTATTGTGCTACCTGCGATGGCATGTTTTTCCGGGGAAAACCGGTAGCAGTGGCAGGAGGCGGCAATACCGCTCTGGAGGATGCGTTGTTTTTATCACAGTATTGTGAAAAGGTATACCTGATCCACCGCCGGGAGGAATTCCGGGGAGAGCCGGAAAAACTAAAAAAACTGGAGCAGAAAGAAAATGTAGAGATTCTTCGTTCCTGTACGGTGACAGATCTGGATAAAAATCAAGACGGAAATTTGAAGCAGCTGCATGTATGGAATAAAAAACAGGAGAAGGAACAGATCCTTTCTGTGGCAGGACTTTTCGTGGCAGTGGGGCAGATGCCGGATAATCAGGAATTTGCAGAGCTGGCAGCTCTGGATGAACAGGGATATATTCATGCAGGAGAGGATTGTAAAACAGATACCGAGGGGGTGTTTGTGGCCGGAGACTGTCGTACCAAGACAGTGCGTCAGCTGACTACAGCCGCAGCGGATGGTGCAGTAGCCGCATTGGCAGCATGTGAATATCTGGGATGATCTATTCCTGAGTGTGTTTATTCCGGTATTTCAGAGGCGGCATGCCCATGAACTGCTTAAACTTGCCGGAGAAATAATTGCCGTCCGGGTAACCGCTCCGGATGGCGATTTCGGTTACCGGCAGATCGGTGCTGCGAAGAAGTCTTGCGGCAGAGCGGATGCGAAGAGTGTGGAGGTATTTCAGGGGACTGGTGCCATAAATGTCATGGAATACCCGGCGAAAATGGCGGGAGGACATACCGGACATAGAAGCCAGATCCTCAATGGAGATATCTTCCCGGAAATGATACTCCATATAAGCAGCAGCATTGGCAAGGGACACGGTATTGTCGTTTGGTTCCCGGCGGTCGTCTCTGGCAATTCGTGCCAGAGAGGTGATCATCTGCAGGAAAAGCCCACTTGTCATACTCTGGAAGCCGGCAGGATGTGAGATGTATTCGTGATGGATGCGGGTGATCAGGCGGTCAAAGTCCTCGAAGCGTTCCGGGGAGAGGCGGAGACGTGACTGGAAGCCGTTCTGCTGCGTCAGGGCAGGTTCGATCACGAACAGGGAATGATAACCGGGCAGAGATTTGATATCTCCGAAATCCCGCAGAAAATAATCCGGCTGAAACATAATATTGCAGATCTGGAAATGATGCGGATCTGTATAACCGTGGGATGTATTTTCATTGATGACAAATACATCCCCTTTTTGGATGGAGTATTCTTCGTCGTTGACAATATGGGTGGCGTGGCCACCCAGCACAAAAACCAGCTCGGAAAAGTCAGCATGGGAATGGATGAACATATTTTCATCATGATGACCGTACTGGATATAAAAAGGGAAATCCTTCTGGGCAGTAAAATAGTGAAGATGCATTTCTGAATTCATAATTTGTATCCTCCTGTTCTGACATTTTGTATGATGGCACCGATTTAAGGAATTTTAACTCAAGCTTCGCACAGCTATATTTTACATGTGTGCAGTTTGAGATTATAATATAAATTTTAATGATCTTAATATAATCCCGTCATGTCCGAAATGTCAAGATTAGTGTCCGTATTATTCTAGCGGATCCGCTGTTTATTTCGTATGATTATACTACAACATAAGAAATGTGTCAAAACACAGAATGCCTGGAAATATTGAAAAACAGGAGGTTTCTGGACAGACACAGGAAACGGAAATCATCCATAGTAAATCAATGAAAGAAACAGGAGGATATAAGAAATGGCAAATCCGTATTTACCAAGTTGGGAGTATATCCCGGATGGAGAACCGAGAGTCTTTGGAGACCGAATTTATGTATACGGTTCCCATGACAGAGTGGATTCTGATGAGTTTTGTGATTATAAACTGAAGGTGTGGTCTGCACCTGTGAATGAACCGGGCAAGTGGGTGTGCCATGGTGATGCATTCCATACGAAGGCAGACAGAGACCATGCTTCGGACATCGACTGGTCCGGGAAATGTCTCTATGCACCAGATGTGGTGGAAAAGGACGGTAAGTATTATCTTTATGCATATGTTCTGGATTCCAAGGGATGTGTGGCAGTCAGCGATAAACCGGAGGGACCATTTGAATTATTGTCCCGTTATGAGTATAATATCCCTAAGCATTATGATAACGGTACCTTTATCGATCCGGGTGTGCTGGTGGATGATGATGGCAGAGTCTATGTATATTGTGGTTATCTGGGCTCCTATATGTGTGAGATCAACGGAGACAATATGTATCAGGTGATCGACGGCACTTATCAGGAAAATATCATTCCAACCGATGAGCCATGGAATTTCTTTGAAGCATGTTCTCCGAGAAAGGTAGGGGATACATACTATCTGATCTATTCGCCAAAGAGAGGATGCCAGCTTGCGTATGCAACCTCGGATTCTCCAACCGGGCCATTTACTTATCGTGGCTATATCGTGGACAATGGCATTGATTTTCCGGGGGGCAACAACCATGGATCCATCTGCAGGATCGGTGATCAGTGGTATATTTTCTATCATCGCATGACCAACGGAACGATCATGTCCCGCAGAGGCTGCGTGGAGAAGATCGAGATCCTGCCGGATGGAACGATCCCACCGGTGGAAATGACGTCTCTGGGCTTTGAGGATTCCATGAATCCGTATGAGCTGACACAGGCGGATACGGCATGTGTCCTTAAGGGCAGTGAGCAGCTCATGATCACGGAGATCGATGCCTTCACCAGAGTCATTACCAATATTACTGAGGGGTGTGTGATGGGCTGGAAATATTTTGATTTTGGCGATGACTTTACCAATGGAACCATGACATTATCCTTAAAGATGCAGCCGAGAGGATGCAGCGGCAGAATTCACGTATATCTGGATGATCCGGTCGACGGAGAGAAGATCGGAACGATTGGGTTTGGTACCGGAGATCATGTGGCAGAGGGCATTATGCGCATGGTCACAGGCAGACATGCGGTATATTTTGTGGCAGAGGATGCACATAGTGGATGGGCAAAGAACAGTTTTACGGGCAGACAGCTTTTAGATCTGGAGGCGTTTGTATTCCGTAAATGATCAATGAATCGGAACTAAAAATGCAGGGACGCTTATGAGAAAGATTCCATGCAATAGAATTAAATAATAAGCAATGTGAAATTTAAGAAAGATAAGGGAGATTTAAAATTATGATGATCAGTAATCCTGTACTCCGGGGCTTTTACCCGGATCCAAGTGTATGCAGGGCAAATGGCAAGTATTATATGGTATGCAGCTCCTTTGAGTATTTTCCGGGAGTTCCTCTGTTTGAGAGTGAGGATCTGGTGCATTGGACACAGATCGGCCACTGTCTTACCAGAAGCACCCAGGTAGACTTAGAGCGCATTAACAGCTCCGGTGGAGTGTTTGCACCGACGATCCGTTATCATGATGGACGTTTCTACATGGTGACTACAAATGATACCTACCACAAAAATTTCTATGTATATACAGATGATATCTATGGGGAGTGGTCTGAGCCTGTATTTGTGGATCAGGGAGGCATCGATCCGTCTCTGTTCTTTGAGGATGGCAAGGCATATTTTATGAGCAACGGCAGTGACGAGGATGGCAATGGATGCATCTTCCAGTGTGAGATCGACATTGCAACAGGAGAGCGTCTGACCGAAAGCAAGCCGATCTGGAAAGGAAATGGTGGCCGTTATCTGGAATCGCCGCATCTGTACCATATTGGGGACTGGTATTATATTACAGCTGCAGAGGGCGGTACAGAATATGGTCATATGATCACTTATGCGAGGGGAAAGAGTCCGTACGGACCATTTGAGTCATATCCGCTGAATCCGGTTGTGACAAACCGTGATCTTGGCGGTCACCAGAGCCGCATTCAGGGAATTGGTCATGGCGATCTGGTACAGACAGAGGATGGTGCGACATTTATCGTATGTCTCGGCTTCCGTCAGGAGGGAATGTGGATGCCGTTCCACCATCTGGGACGAGAGGTATTTCTGGTACCGGTACAGTGGCAGCAGGACGGATGGTTTACTGCCGGTGTGAACGGTAAGGTGGAGGCTGAGATGGAAATGAATCTCAATGCTTCCGGCGAGGATACTTGCTATGATGTTTCTTTTGAGAAGCTGGGAGCAGACAGTCTCAGATGGTGTCATCTGAGAGCATATGCTCAGGCAGATTATCAGTTTACGGAGCATGGGGTGAAGCTTCGGGGCAATCATTTCACATTGGATGATGTGGATGCTCCAACCTTCCTTGGCGTGCGTCAGTCGGAGTTTGATACAATACTGGATGTGACCGTAGGAGGAAATTCTCCGGAGGCAGGTATAACCTTTTATCTGTGTGAGGATCATCATTATGATCTGTATCTGGCACAGGCAGATGGTGAGAGCAAGGCTGAGCTTCGTCTGACTACCGGTGATGCACAGTGCGTAAAGGCATCTGTTCCTCTGGAGCAGGGGCAGCAGGAGGTTAAGTTTCATGTAGAGTCTGACGGTGAATTTTATACCTTCTTTGCGGAAATCGCCGGGGAGAAAAAAGAGCTTGGAAAGGCAAGAACAAAATACCTGTCTTCCGAGGTGGCAGGCGGCTTTACCGGAACAGTCATGGCAATGTATGCCGTAAATCCGGAGGAGAAGGAAGATGCCTGGGGTGAGTTTACCGGCTTAAACTGGACTATGAAAAAGTGGGTAGATAATGTATAAATAAGGATGCTTATATTTGAAAAGAGTAATGACGTTTATAATGATGAACGCATGAGTCGTAAACAATGAGATGCAGAGGTGAGGATTTCCATGAACCGTGATGAGGAATTTCTGTCAAAAAGGATTATAGATCTGGCGGATCAGTCATACCGGACCGGATTATATACTTATACCGGTTTTTTGAACCAGCAGGAGCAGGCAGTTTACGATAGTGTACGAAAGGATGCAGCTCCTGTGACAGCCACACTGTTTGGCGGTGTGGAGGGATGTGAACGGCAGGTTCTCCGTTTTGGAGACGAGGAAAGCCTGGGATATGATGCGGGCTTTCCTATCTGCTGCATTGAGATCCGTCCGTTGATCGAGAAGTTTTCGGATGCACTGACCCACCGGGATTATCTGGGAGCACTGATGCATCTGGGAATTGATCGCAGCACCCTTGGTGATATTATGATACGGGACAAAACGGCATATCTGTTTTGTCTGGACAAGATGGCATCGTTTATCGTAGATAATCTGGATCAGGTGAAGCATACCCATGTGAAATGCCGTTTACTGGAGGAGATGCCGGAGGCAGTCCGTCCGCAGCTTCAGGCGGTGAAGCTGATCGTTCCGAGCATGCGGCTGGATGTGGTGATCGCAAAGCTTTATCATTTGTCGCGGAGTCAAAGCATTGCACTTTTCCGGGAAAAGAAAATCTTTGTCAATGGAAGAGGACAGGAAAATAACAGTGGAGTTCTGAAGGAAACAGATGTTGTTTCTGTGCGAGGTCATGGGAAATTTATCTGTGATGGAATTTCAGGAGAAACCAAAAAAGGAAACCTGAATATTCAGGTTTCCAAATATGTTTGACAGGTCCTGTTTCCGGGGAGTGGAATAGGTTTCCTTCGGCGGCGGATCTTGTGATCTATGACTCTTTGGGTGGAACTGCAAAATAGTGGTTCCACTTTTTGTCATTTTGATATTCTAACATACGGTCATATTGCTCATACATTTTCTGGACTCCGTTTTCCAGCAGATAGTAATGATTAATGTATGGAAACAGCAGGATCAGCAGTGGGATCAACAGGATTGCCAGCCAGATATTGGAGCTGGAAACAAGACCAACCACAACGGAGGTGGTCATCAGGGCAAACAGCACTGTGACGATCAGATGGATCAGCCGTTCATGCTGGAAAAAACGGATCTGTGTCAGATGGTTTTCGATGGCCTTGGTCCAGTCGGTGTCATCAGGAGGTGCCTGAAGCAATTCATCAATCTGCTGCATATAGGTCAAAATGCGTCGTTTCATAAAATCAGTCCTTTCGTAAATCTTTTGGTAGAATTATATCACGAATTCGTGTATATTTATAGGTGATGAGAAAATTACAATGAAGAAATGAGGAAAAAAGATGGATAAAATTAAAAAAGTGAAATTGACTCCGGCGGCCTGTGGTCTTGATCTGGGGGATGGAAGTGAGAGAGCAGAGTATGTAAATCAGGATTATATTTTAAATACTCTGGGAAGACCTCACAGAAATATTGGTATCATGTATACTTATTATCCAAAGGACAAGGAATGGCCGGAGCGGATCAGTGTGGCATGTAAAGATATGGAGATTCATTTTCAGTGGGATTATCCGTATGATGATTATTTTCCATATCGTGGAGGTCTTGATGGGGACACGAAGGGAGAGCCGTTTCAGCAGATGAGGGATATTCGCCGCCACGGACAGGATGTCGCTCTGACGCTGACCATTGACTGTTCTCTGGAGGATGAATATCTCCGTCAGATCGCAAAGGAGCTGAAGCCCTTTGGCAGAATGCGTCTGCGTATCAACCATGAGTGTGCCGGTGACTGGTTTACCCACAATCAGCGTTTTTCCTACAAGGAGATCGGAGAGTTTTTTGTACGCTTTGCAAAGATCGTGAAGGAGGAGGCACCACAGATCTCACTGGTATTTTGTGGAGGAGCTGTAGGAGATCTGGAGGCTGAGGATGCGCCGGTACAGTATGAGGAGGAGTTTAAGGAGGCTTTTGATATTGCAGATATCTGGTCCAATGACTGTTATCTGGCTCTTCATTATGGATGGCCCTTTGATGTATGCGAAAAGGGCGGGGACAGCTATGCAATGACACCGGTAGATCCGTTCTTTGAGCGTCTGAATAAAACTTCTAAGAGAATGACAAAGGTAAATCATGGGGAGTGCAAGCCATTCGTGATCTCTGAGTTTAATACAGACGGTGATGTGACCGGACCGATGCATCAGGGAGATTCCATTAAGCGTTTTGTAGAGAAATTAAAGTCCGAAAATGCGGACTGGTTCGATGGATTTTCTATGTACCAATTCAGGGACAGAGGACGTCTTGGACTGGAGATTGAGGATCCGAATAATTCTGCAGTGGGTATTCCACAGCCGATCCTCAAGGATTACAAGGACATTCTGAAGGATCCGTTCTTTCTGCCGGGATTGGAGGAGACAGAAGATGCAGCATTGCCGGTAACACTTCGCTGGGGAGGTGCAGAGGATGCGGAGGGAATTGCGATTCCGATCACCTTTGAGAAGACACCGGAGTTTTGCGAGATTACCTTTGAGGAAGATCTGAACCTGATGATGGAATTAAATGGACGCTGGTTCTATAAAGCACCGGGCACGAAGACAGTTGATATGATGTCTGCATTTTTTGAGACACCGGTTGAGCCGGGTACGGAGATGACTCTGAATATTTTTGCACCTCCGGCGACAGGAGAGAACGATCCGTCTCAGGGAGAGGACTGGGCAGTAAATTATTATACGACTATGACAAAAATGCCACAGCTTCGTATCCGTTATGAGGAGATTCAGGAGGTACTGTAATGGAACACGCAATCGTAACTCTGAAAAAGGGAGAAGGACGTACGATCAAGGCGGGAGGAGCTTGGATCTATGACAATGAGATTGCAAGTGTCGTGGGAAGCTTTGCCGATGGAGATGTAGTTCTGATCCATGATTTTGACGGATATCCTATGGGAAAGGGCTATATCAACCGTCACTCCAAGATACGGGTCCGGATGCTCACGCGTCATCAGGAGCAGGAGATCGATGATGATTTCTGGAGAATGCGTCTGCAGGCGGCATGGGATTACCGGAAGGCTACGGTAGATACTTCAAGTTGCCGGATCGTCTTTGGAGAGGCGGATTTTCTGCCGGGACTGGTGATCGACAAATTCAGTGATGTTCTGGTAGTAGAATCCCTGGCTCTGGGAATTGACCGCTACAAGGAGCATCTCGTAGAGATTTTGAGGGAAATTCTTGCAGCTGATGGTGTCACGATCCGTGGTGTTTACGAACGCAGCGATGCCAGGGAACGGCTGAAGGAAGGGATGGAGCGTGTCAAAGGTTTTCTGGGACCGGAGTTTGATACCAATGTGGAGATCGTAGAAAACGGTGTCCACTATATGGTGGATGTAAAAGAAGGACAAAAAACAGGCTTTTTTCTGGATCAGAAATATAACCGTCAGTCGATCCGCTCCATCTGTAAGGGAGCAAAGGTGCTGGACTGCTTTACCCATACTGGCTCTTTTGCTTTGAATGCCGGGCAGGCAGGGGCTGCCAGTGTATTAGGACTGGATGCTTCGGAGCTTGGAGTAGAGCAGGCAAAAAAGAATGCAGCGTTAAATGGTCTGTCTCATATTGTGGACTTTGAATGTGCAGATGTTTTTGAAAAGCTTCCGGAAATGGAGGCGGCAGGAGAGAAGTTTGACGTGATCATACTGGATCCGCCGGCATTTACCAAATCACGTAATTCCGTAAAAAATGCCGTGAAAGGATACCGGGAGATCAATCTTCGTGCCATGAAGCTGATCAAGGACGGTGGTTATCTTGCTACCTGTTCCTGCTCTCATTTTATGACCTACGAGCTTTTTACCAAAACCATTGGACAGGCAGCAGCCAATGTACACAAGAGACTGCGTCAGGTCTCCTTTGCAACACAGGCTCCGGATCATCCAATTCTGTGGGCTGCCGACACATCATATTATCTGAAGTTTTACATCTTCCAGGTATGTGATGAAAAATAAAATCATAAAATGTAAGGAATTAGAATTATTATGAGAGATCCTAAAAGGTAAAAAAGAAATGGAAAGGGAAATGATCTGAAAATTTCTCTTGACAAAATATCATCAAGATGATATAAATAATTTAGATAGTATGTTACTTGATTCGAAACGAACCCAAGGCATTAACTAGACATAAATTTTACAGGATATTTATGTGAGTTAGTGCCTTTTTTTGTTCCCATTTTTATCCCCGTTCCTGCGCAGATTCCGGAAAACGGTGGTATAGAATTTCAGAAAAAGTGGACAATAAAAAGGATATGCGAAAGAGCAGACGTTCCGCATAAATATCACCAAGAAAGGAAGGATGAATTATGAAAGACAAAATTTTTGAAGTCTTGCAGAGAATCGGAAGAAGCTTTATGCTTCCTATCGCAATCCTGCCTGTTGCCGGATTGCTTCTGGGACTTGGTAGTTCGTTTACCAATGAAACTACCATTGCAACGTATCATTTAGGAAAAATTCTTGGAGACGGAACAATTCTCCATGCACTTCTGGTTATTATGAATAAAGTGGGAAGTGCCGTATTTGATAACCTGCCGTTACTTTTTGCAGTAGGTGTTGCGATCGGAATGGCAAAGAAGGAAAAGGAAGTTGCTGCTCTTTCTGCCGTGATCGCTTATTTTGTAATGAACATTTCCATCAGCGGTATGCTGGAGATCAATGGAAAGATTCTGGAGGATGGAAGTATTGCAAAGGATGTGCTCAGTGGAACTATCGCTTCGGTCTGTGGTATCAATACCCTGCAGATGGGTGTGTTTGGTGGTATTATCGTAGGTCTTGGTGTAGCGGCACTTCATAACCGGTTCCATAAGATCCAGCTGCCAAATGCGTTGTCATTCTTTGCAGGATCCCGGTTTGTACCGATCATTTCCACGATTGTATATATGTTTGTGGGGATTCTGCTGTACTTTGTATGGCCGGTGGTTCAGAATGGAATTTATGCCTTGGGTGGTCTGGTGACCGGCAGCGGTTATCTGGGTACTCTGATCTTTGGTATTGTGAAGAGAGCATTGATCCCATTTGGTCTTCATCACGTATTTTATATGCCGTTCTGGCAGACAGCAGTGGGTGGAACTATGGAAGTGGCAGGACAGACGATCCAGGGCGGTCAGAATATCTTTTTTGCCCAGCTTGCAGATGCGTCCCATGTAGCACATTTCAGTGCGGATGCCACCAGATATTTCTCCGGTGAGTTTATCTTTATGATCTTTGGCCTCCCCGGTGCAGCGTTGGCGATGTATCGTACTGCCAAGCCGGAAAAGAAGAAACAGGCAGGAGGACTTCTTTTCTCCGCAGCATTAACTTCCATGCTGACAGGTATTACAGAGCCGATTGAGTTTTCCTTCCTGTTTGTGGCACCGATCCTGTTTGTGGTACAGGTGATCCTGGCAGGTGCCGCTTATATGATCGCACATATTTTAAATATTGCAGTAGGTCTTACCTTCTCCGGCGGTTTTCTGGATCTGTTCCTGTTTGGTATTCTTCAGGGCAATGACAAGACAAGCTGGCTGCGTATTATACCGGTTGGTATTATCTATTTCCTCCTGTATTACTTTATCTTCTACTTCCTGATCAAAAAGCTTGATCTGAAAACACCGGGAAGAGAGGATGATGACCAGCAGGTGAAGCTTTATACAAAGGCAGATGTCAATGCAAGAAAGTCCCAAAAAGTGGACAGTGAAAATGCAGCAGATGATCCCCTTAGTGCAGACATTACAAGAGGTCTTGGAGGAAAGAAAAATATTGATAGTGTAGACTGTTGTGCCACAAGACTCCGCTGTACCGTTTATAATGCGGATCTCGTAGACGATGCGCTGTTGAAATCAACCGGAGCCAGCGGTGTGATCCACAAGGGAAATGGTGTACAGGTGGTATATGGTCCGAACGTCACCGTGATCAAGTCAAATTTGGAAGATTATCTTGAAACTGCACCGGATATCGAATATACTAAAGATAGTATTGGTTCTGTGGAGAAAACGGAAGCACCACAGGAGGAGAAGACGGAACAGAAGGTTACAAAGACGATTGTGATATCAAGCCCGATCACCGGTGTGGCAGCAGATCTGTCAACGGCACCGGATGAGGCATTTGCAGGAAGAATGATGGGAGACGGAGCGGTTGTGACACCGACGGATGCCATCGTGAAGGCACCGGAGGATGGAGAAGTTGTATTTGTATTTGATACAAAGCACGCTATTGGATTTATGACAGATTCCGGACTCAGCATGCTGCTGCATATTGGTATTGATACCGTACAGTTAAATGGAAAAGGTTTTGAAGTATTTGTGGAAAACGGACAGAAGGTGAAAAAGGGAGATCCGATGATGAAGCTGGATCTGGAGTACCTGAAAGAGCATGCACCATCTGTCACTTCACCGGTATTATGTACGGAGTTAGAGGATAACCAGAAGGTCCGCCTTTTAAAGGACGGAGAGATCAAAGCAGGAGAAGAGCTGTTTGCTGTTGATTTCTACGAATAAACAGAAAATGTGAGGATCGGACATGTACAGAATTGGTAAGGTATTAAATCATAATGCAGTGCTCGCGGTAAATGGAGAGGATGGAAAACAGTATCTTCTGATGGGAAAGGGAATCGGTTTTGGCAAAAAGGTCAGTGAAAGGGTAGAGCCCGGAGAGGACAGCCGGATCTATACACTGCAGTCATGTGAGGAGCGTGGCAGCGCGGATGAGATTGTAAAGACGATAGATCCGGAGTTCCTGGAAATCTCTAATCTGGTGTTAGATGAAGCAGAAAAGGTATTTGGGCATATTGACCGCAATATCCTGTTTCCTTTGGCTGACCATTTATATTATGCAGTGGAGCGGATCAAAAAGCATGAGCAGATCAGCAATCCGCTGACCGAGGATATCCGTATTCTTTTCCATATGGAGTATAAGGCTGCAAGCTGTGTGGTGCCGGTCCTGAAACAAAAATTTGGAATTACCATCGGAGATGATGAGGTAGGATATATTGCACTTCATGTACATTCTGCCATCGATGATGATAAGGTATCTGATGCCATGAAAACGGCCCGTGCTGTGCGGGAATGCATAGAGATCGTAGAAAACGCCATGGGGAAACGGATTGATGTTATGACATTGTCCTATAACAGGCTGATGAATCATGTGCGTTATATGATCGTGCGGGCGCTTAGTGGTGAGAAGCTGAAAATGAGTTTAAATGATTATATGAGTGTCAAATACCCGGAAGAGTTTGCCATGGCAGAAAAGATCTGTGAGCAGATCGGAAAGACCATTGGCTGTACCATGAAGGATGCGGAAACCGGGTATCTGGCAATGCATATCTGTCGTGTGACAAGCGGTGAGCTGGATAGCGACGAGGAATAAGCAATCGGGATTACAAAGATACAGCAGTAAGGTGTCAAAGGATATAGCATACAAATGTAAAGTATAAGCACTTTAGCAATAAAGTGGATCAATAAAAAATATTAATAAAAAAGAAATGGAGGAATTCATTATGAAATCATTCAATTATGTTATTACAGACGAGGTAGGTATTCACGCAAGACCGGCAGGACTGCTGGTAAAGGAAGCAAAGAAATATGAGTCAACCGTTACGATCGTAAAGGGCGACCGCAAGGCAGACGCAAGCAAGCTGATGATGCTCATGTCTCTCGGTGTAAAGTGCGGTGAGGAGATTACCGTAGAGGCAGAGGGTCCGGATGAGGACGCTGCAGCAGCAGGCATGGAGAAGTTTTTTGAGGAGACACTGTAATTCGATTGCATATCCGGTCACAGGACAAAATGATAGAAAGCATGATGATCTCATGCGGAAATGGAGGCTGTGGTGGAAATATACGAGGGAAAGCCGATCTTTAAAGGGATCGCAATAGGAAAGATTTTTTATTATCAAAAGGGAAAGCAGCAGGTCAAAAGAGAGAAGATTCAGGACGTGGCTGCAGAGATCGCAAGATACGAGGCTGCCAATGAGAAGGCGTCAGAGCAGCTTCAGGCACTGTACGAAAAAGCGGTCAAAGAGGTTGGAGAAGCCAATGCGGCTGTCTTTGAGGTACACATGATGATGCTGGAGGATGACGATTATGTTTCCTCCATTACCAATATGATCGAGACACAGAATGTCAATGCAGAGTTTGCTGTGGCAACAACAGGAGATAATTTTGCAGAGATGTTCTCACAGATGGATGATGAATACTTTAAGGCAAGAGCAGCAGATGTCAAGGATATCACGGAGCGTCTGATCTCTGTTTTAAGCGAGCAGGAATCTGTCGGAGAGATCGGGGCAGAGCCGGTGATCGTCGTGGCAGATGATCTGGCACCAAGTGAGACGGTTCAGATGGACAAGGACAAGCTGTTAGCATTTGTAACCCGTCATGGTTCTGCCAATTCCCACACGGCAATTCTGGCAAGAACTATGAATATCCCGGCACTGATCGGAGTGGACATCAAAGAGGAATGGAACGGTCACATGGCGATCGTGGACGGCCGTGAGGGAAAGCTGTACATTGATCCGGAGGAAGAGGTTCTTACAAAGCTTCAGGAGGCACAGAAGAAGGAACAGGAGGCAAGAGAGCTTCTGTCCCTGCTTAAGGGGAAGGAGGATGTCACAGCCGACGGAAAGCATATTAAGCTGTATGCCAATATCGCCGGTGTAGGTGATGTTGCCAATGTACTTGCCAATGATGCCGCCGGCATCGGTCTGTTCCGCAGCGAGTTCCTTTATCTGGAGGCAGAGGATTATCCGGATGAGGAGACACAGTTCCTGGCGTACAAGCGTGTCGCAGAAAATATGGCGGGCAAAAAGGTTGTGGTGCGTACGCTGGATATTGGAGCCGACAAGCAGGTGGATTATTTTAATCTGGACAAAGAGGAAAATCCGGCTATGGGATACCGTGCGATCCGTATCTGTCTTGACCGCCCGGAGATCTTCCGTACCCAGCTTCGGGCATTGATCCGTGCCAGTGCTTACGGCGAGATCGCCATTATGTATCCGATGATCATTTCCGTGGAGGAAGTGTTAAAGATCAAGGAAATTGTGGAGGAGGTCAAGAAAGAGCTTGACGAGCAGGGCATCCGTTACGGCGATTTTGAACAGGGAATTATGATAGAGACACCGGCGGCTGTGATGATGAGCGAGGAGCTGGCAAAGGAAGTAGACTTTTTCAGTATCGGTACCAACGATCTGACACAGTATACCCTGGCGATGGATCGTCAGAATATGAAGTTAGATACCATGTATGATCCGCATCATCCGGCGATCCTGAGGATGATCCGGATGACCATTGAGAATGGCCACAAGGGCGGTTGCTGGGTCGGTATCTGCGGTGAGCTTGGAGCAGATACCACATTGACGGAAACCTTCCTGAAAATGGGAATTGATGAGCTTTCGGTATCGCCATCCTTTGTACTTCCGGTACGAAAGATCATACGGGAAACGAAAGTGAAATGATCATTCCTTTCGTCCGTAGGTTTCCCGGTATTGCCGCAGAGTATATCCGGTTTGTTTTTTAAAATGGGTTCCCAGATGGCTTTGCGATGAAAATCCCAGATAGGTGGCGATTTCAATATAGGAATAATCGGAATAGATCAGGAGGTTTTTGGCGCGGTTGATCTTCTCCTGAAGAATGTAACCGGATATACTGATCCCTTCGCATTCCTTGAATAATTGGGAGAGGTAGTTGGGATTACAGTCTGCTTCGGCAGCCAGATCTTCCAGAGTGATCCGGTCATGTAAATGAGAAAAGATAAAATCCTTGCATTTATTAATGCGAGGATTTTTCTGTTTTTTGGAAACGCCTTTCTGCTGCTCTTTGATCTCATGAACCATTCCTGCATATTGGAACTCTGCTTTGTGGGCGAGAGGGGTGATCAGGGCAATGTCCCGGCATTCCTCAATCTGCTGGATGTAGGAATCACTTAGAGAAAAGGAAATTTCAGGAGAGAGACCTCCGCGGATCGCAGCACGGCTTGCGAGAGTGACCAGAACAATACCGAGATTTTTGAGATTGCGCAGGGGGTCTTTTGCAAGTGTGCCAAGCGTTCCGTCATAATCCTCCTGCATACTTTTTTCCAATTGGATTAGATCGCCGTTTTCTATGCTTCCAAATTCCCGCAGTTCCTGATCGTAAGGGTTATGATGCATATTGTTTTCATGGTTTTCAAACAGTATGTCATTGAAGTTTTTCTGTACCTTTTCCTCATGTTCCGGGTTGAGGCAGTTATTCTGTATGACCTGCTCGACTGTTAACTCCACGCCGGTGATCATATGGTTAAGAAAAATCATATCTTCCAGATAGGCGGGCAGATCGGTCTGTGGAACATATTTTTCGATTTCTTCTTCCAGTGTGAGATCATCGTAGTCGCAGATCAGGGAAACGGAGGAGGTAAAACTGACAGGTCCGATAACATAAATGGCATTTTGATCCGGAACGACGCAGTAAATGTCTTTTTGGTGGATAGATTTCAGACAAGGAGCTTTCTGTGGCAATGCCTTCAGCAAAAAGGTCAGAAAATCCTTGTCTTTGATATAGGAATCCTGAAAAGAAAGAACTTTACAGCAGGAAAAGACGATTTCCCCGCCGATGGAAAATTTATAAGCGTGGGTGTGTAATTTTTTGGAAAGATATTGAAGTAAAATGATATCCTGCATTACGGTTTCCTCCTGATCTGTCATGTTCATATAAAGTATATCATATTATCTGATAATTATGTTAAAAATCTAATATTTTTGATATAAAGGAAACTGTTTTCATCATAAAATGTAGTCACAAGTTAAGAAGCGACGGAAAAAACGCAACGGAATATGTTAAATCAAAGAAAGGCAGGGTGATCATTTATGAAGGTAAAGGGAGTTAATTTGGGAAACTGGCTTGTTCTGGAAAAGTGGATGAATCCGGCATTGTTTGAAGGAACCACGGCAGAGGATGAGTATTGGCTTCCGAGGCAGTTATCAAAAGAGGTATATGAGGCAAGGATCAAGATACATCGCAGCGAGTACATTACGGAGCGCGACTTTGTGACGATCAAATCCTGGGGGCTGGATGCGGTCCGCATTCCGGTACCATATTTTATCTTTGGAGACAGAGAGCCATTTATTGGATGTATTGAGGATCTGGACAAGGCGTTTAACTGGGCTGAGAAATATGGATTGAAGATCCTGATCGATCTGCATACGGCACCGGAGGGACAGAATGGATCTGATAACGGTGGAATCTGCGGCGTATGTAAATGGGCACAGAATCCGGAAGAGGTGGAATTTGTTCACACGGTTCTGGAACGGCTGGCACAAAGATACGGACACAGAGAAGGACTCTGGGGGATTGAGCTGATCAATGAGCCGGCACTGCAGGGAGCATGGGAGCTTCTCAATATCCAGAAAAGATATCCACCGGTAGACGAGGAGATGGCAAAAGGAAGTGCTCCGATCACTGTGGAATTCATCCGGAAGTTTTATCTGGATGCGTATGACCGCATTGAAAAGTATCTGTCAGAGGATAAATACATTGTTATTCATGACGGATTTGAGCTTACCATCTGGAAAGATTTCATGCGGGAAGAAAAATATAAAAATGTCGTTCTGGATACCCATCAGTATCTGATGATGGCGGAAATGATGGGATGTGAACAGACGGTAGAGGGATACGAAAAATATGTAAAAGAGCATTTCATGAAGGAGATCGAGGAAATGCAGCAGTATTTCCCGGTGATCTGCGGCGAGTGGTGTCTGTTTAATTCTCTTGCCTGTGGCTGGGATACCAAGGGAGGCCAGACGGTGCTTAACGGGCTGGAGGGTGCTTCTGTGGAGACATATACTCCGGAACAGAAGAAGGAAATCTACCAGGCGGTTGCCAGAATGCAGAAGGAGGCCTGGGACAAGGGATCAGGATATTTTTACTGGAGTTATAAGCTGCTTACAGATACGGTCAATACCGAAGGCTGGGTCGGCTGGGACAGCTGGGATCTGGGACGCTGTGTTGATTTTGGATGGTTTCCGTTAGATAAATAATTACAAAACAGGAGGTAACGATTATGAATGAAAATAAGATGAATCCGAATGCAAAGCTTTCCTTTTTAGAGCGTTTTGCTTATGGTATAGGAGACTATGCAGGAAATTTAGTATATTCTGCAATTAGTGCTTTTTTGTTAGTATATTACACCAATGTGGTGGGAGCCAGCGCAGCAGCTGCCGCTTCGATCATTGCAATTTCAAAAATATTTGATGGTATTTCAGATCTGGTAATGGGCTACATTATTGATCATACCCACAGCAAATGGGGAAAAGCCCGTCCATGGATCGCCAGATTATGCGTTCCGTTAGCGGTATGTACGGTTCTGATGTTTACCGTTCCGTCATCATTTGTTGGCAAGACACAGTTAGCGTATATGTTCCTGACATACAACTTAGTTTCTACGATCTTCTATACAGGCATTAATGTCCCATATGCTACACTCAACGGACTGATGACAACGAACCAGTATGAGAGAGGCCTTCTTGGAAACTTCCGTAACCTTCTGGCAACAGCAGGTACGATGACGATCAATACGGTCGTATTAAAGATGACAGCAGCTTTTGGTGGTGGAGACGTTTATTCCCAGAAGGGCTGGACGCTGACATTTATTGTTTTGATGATCGTATTTGTGATCTTGAATATGTTTACATTCTTTATGTGTAAGGAGCGTGTCGTTGAAGGTGGCTCTGATCAGAAAGAAGCAAAAGAAAATCGGGTTTCTTTCATTAAGGGGCTTAAGGGATTATTTGTAAATAAGTACTGGGTACTGCTTGTGATCGCAATCTTTGCTATGTACTTTATGATGTCCTGTTTCTTTGGATCTGCTGTATTTTTTGCCCAATATAATGTTGGAAATGCCGGGAAATACGCCATTATTTCAAACTGTCTGTCCATGGCACAGATTGCATTCCTGTTTGTGACACCGTTTATTATGAAAAAGGTTTCCAAGAAAAATCTGTTTATGTATGGAATGGCAGTTTCCGGAATCGGATTTCTTCTTTCTGGTTTTACAACCAATGTCACGGCAACATGTGTATTATCAGTTGTAAAAGGTATGGGATTTGCCTGCGGTGGAGCTTCTATGTTCGGCCTTTTGCAGGATGCGATCACATACGGAGAATGGTATAACGGATATGGAACTGCCGGTATGGGAAATGCAGCTTCTTCTTTCTGCATGAAGGTTGGTTCCGGTATTGGTACTGCAGCACTGGGCTGGGTTTTAGGCTTCGGTCAATTTGATGCAAAGAAGACAGTACAGTCGGCAAAAGCACTGGCTGCCATTAATTGGTCTTTCGCATGGATTCCGTTTATTATGGTTGCGATCGTTGTAGTCTGCATGATATTCTTTGATCTGGATAAGAAGTACGATCGGGTGATCGCAGATCTGGAGCAGGGAAAGCACCGTAACGATCAGTAGTGATCGGTACAAAACAAAAGTAAAAAAGACCTTCCGGGATCATTGTGGTTTTGGAAGGTCTGTCTTATATGAATTTATGTGTGATGGAGGAATGTCATGAAAGAATTTGCAAAAAAAGACATTATGTTTGGAGCAGCATATTATCCGGAGTATATGCCCTATGAACGCCTGCAGGAGGATATTGTTATGATGCAGGAGGCGGGGATGAACACGGTCCGTATTGCCGAATCGACATGGAGCACTCTGGAACCGGTAGAAGGAACATTTGATTTTTCCTATATTGACAAAGTTCTCGCAGCGGTAGAAAAAGCCGGGATGTACGCAGTGATCGGGACGCCTACCTATGCCATTCCATCCTGGCTGGAAAAGAAATGTCCGGAGGTGATGGTATTTGATGGTTATGCCAGGGCAAAATATGGACGACGCCAGATCATGGATATTGTTCATCCGGTGTTTCGACAGTGTGCTGAAAATGTAATCTGTAAATTGCTTGACCATACGGCGAAGCATCCATGCGTGATCGGATTTCAGATTGACAATGAAACAAAACATTACGGAACAGCTTCTCCACAGGTGCAGGCAATGTTCGTGGAGTATCTTAAGGAGCAGTTCCATACAACAGAGCAGTTAAATGAGGTGTTTGGACTGCGTTATTGGAGTAATTCGATCCACGACTGGTCCGATTTTCCGGATATGGCCGGCTGCATTCACGGCGGGCTCGCCAGCGAATTTGCCAAATTTCAGAGGAGGCTGGCAGCGGAATATCTGATGTGGCAGTCGGAGCTTGTAAAGAAATATAAGAGACGGGATCAGTTTATCACACATAATTTTGATTTTGAATGGAAGAAGTTCGGAGCGGATATTGCACAGGATGGATATTCATACGGTGTGCAGCCGGACATAAATCATTATGAAGCGTCTAAGGCGGTGACCATAGCAGGAACAGATATCTACCATCCGACACAGGATGACCTGACCGGGGCAGAGATTGCATTTGGCGGCGATTCCATCCGCACTCTGAAGAACAGCTCCTATCTGGTTCTGGAATGTCAGGCACAGGCATTTAAATACTGGACACCGTATCCGGGGCAGCTGCGGCTGCAGGGATACAGCCATCTGGCAAGTGGTGCAGAGGGGATCCTGTACTGGAACTGGCACTCGATTCATAACGGATATGAGACATACTGGAAAGGTGTTTTAAGCCATGATCTTTCAACGAATCCTGCATATGAGGAAGCGGGAGAGTTTGGCCGGGAGATCGCGGAAATTGGAAAGGAAGTCCTGTGTATTTCCAGAAAAAGCCCGGTGGCACTGGTAGTGGATAACCAGTCTTTAAACAGTTTCAAGTGGTTTCCGATTGACAGGGACTTGAGCTATAACGATGTGGTCCGCTGGATGTATGACTGTCTGTATGAAATGAATATTTTATGCGATGTGATAGATATTCATCAGCTGGAAGAACGGTTTGTACAGGAAGAAAAGCCGTATCAGATGATCGTTACTCCTGCATTATACAGTGTATCAGATGAATTTGTGCAGAAAATGAAACAGTATGTGCAGGCCGGGGGTGTGCTGGTCAGCTCCTTCAAGTCATTTGTGGCAGACCGCCATTTAAGCGTGTATCCGGATGCGCAGCCTCATGGTATGACAGAGTGCTTCGGTATGAGTTATAATCAGTTTACTGAGCCGGGGAAGATCCGGGTTGACGGAGAAAAAGTTTTATATTTTGCAGAATTGTTAAAACCGGAGGGTGCCCAGGTGATGGAACAGTATGAGCACAAATATTGGGGCAGATATGCGGCGGTTACAAAGAATGCTTTTGGTCAGGGATATGGATATTATGCAGGCTGTTATGTGACGAAGGACAAGCTGAAAGAAATACTGAAGGATGCCGTACTTTGTGCCGGCATTGACAATTATTTTGAGGACGATATTCTGTGGCCTGTGGTCGTTCGCAGCGGGATCAACGCAAAAGATGAAATAATACACTATGTTCTTCATTACAGTGAGGATGAGAAAAGTATCCCTTGTCCTTTTGAGACGGTGGAGGATATTCTCACAGGGAAATGTTTTAAAAAGGGGCAGAGTCTGCCGTTGAAAGACTGGGGTGTTATGATTCTGAGGGAGAAGGAAGGAGGAAAAGCATGAAACTGACCTATGTGGAAAGTGTTGGGATAAAAAAGCTGGAACAGCATGAAAAAACAGTGGAATTTGTTGATGATGATGGTGTGGAGAATCAGGTGGTAAATGTTTATCCGCAAGTGAAATACCAGAGCTTTGAAGGGTTTGGAGGGGCTGTTACGGATGCAGCCGGTTATGTGTTTCAGCAGCTGGACCCGGAACAGAAGGAAAGACTCCTTACGATGTATTTTCATCCGGATCATATGAATTATCAGAAAGTGAGAATCCATATGGACAGCTGTGATTTTTCAACACATCTGTATTCTGCCATAAAGGATCCAAGGGATCAGGATCTGGAGTCATTTGATTTTTCTGACACAGAGAAATATATTCTTCCGCTTCTTGCAGCGGCCCAGAAGATGGCACAAAAGCCATTAAAGATAATGTTGTCTCCCTGGTCACCTCCGGAGTTTATGAAAACAAATAATTCCCGTAAGAATGGCGGCAGTTTAAAAAAGGAGTATTATCCATTATGGGCAAAATGTATCTGCCGCTATATCACAGAGTTCGAAAAATGCGGTTATGAGGTGGAGCGTATATCAATACAGAATGAACCAAAGGCTGTCCAGAACTGGGATTCCTGTGTGTATTCCCCGCAACAGGAAAAAGAGTTTCTTACCGGTTATTTATATCCTGCCATGAAGCAGGCCGGTCTGGAGCATGTGGAGATCTTTATATGGGATCACAATAAGGAACGCATTTATGATAGAGCCTGCGATCTGATTGATGCGGCGACAGATGGCATGATTGCAGGAGCTGCATTTCACTGGTACAGTGGGGATCATTTTGAGGCATTGGATCTGGTACGACAGCAGTTTCCAGGGAAAAAACTGATATTGTCTGAAAGCTGCCTGGAATATAACAAGTTTGATTCTGATGCAGAAGCGGTCAATGCCGGCCGGCTCGCCCATGATATGATCGGAAATCTGAACCATGGCATGAATGCATTTTATGACTGGAATATCCTTCTGAACAAAGAGGGCGGACCCAATCATGTGGGTAATTACTGTGATGCACCGTTTCTGTATGATCAGGAGCGAAAGGAATTACTGCAGAGGATGAGTGCAGATTACTACTGGCATTTTGCACATTTTATCAAGCCGGGGGCCGTGCGGCTCGGTTTTAGCAGGTATACTGATGAGATCGATGTCACGGCATGGGAAAATCCGGATGGCAGGATCGTATTGATCCTGTTGAACCGGGGAGAGGAAGCAGTACCGGTTCATATACGGATCTTGGGAAAAGAAGCAGAAATCCTGCTGTCTGCCTACAGTATAGTCAGTGGCGTGATCAGTGACGAGTAAATGCATTGATCATTTTTATGAAATGGAGGAAATAAAAATGCTTAAAAATCCAATTATAAAAGGTTTTAATCCGGATCCTTGTATCTGCCGGAAAGGGGATGATTATTATATTGCCGTATCTACCTTTGAGTGGTTTCCGGGGATTCCGATCTATCATTCCCGCGATATGAAAAACTGGGAGCTTTATACCCATGTGCTGACGGATGACAGCAATCCGGACCTCAAAAAGCTTCCTTCTGCGAAAGGGATCTGGGCACCATGTCTTACTTACTGCGAGGCAGAGGATATGTTTTATGTGATCTATGGTGTAATGAATTCTATGAATGCCCGTTATTTTGATGTGGACAATTTTCTGATCACAGCCAGGGATATTACGGGACCGTGGAGTGAACCGGTATATCTGCATTCTTCTGGTTTTGATGCTTCGATTCTTCATGACGACGATGGACGTAAATACATTGTATCTTTGGACTGGGAGACAAGGGAGGGCTATGAGAAGCCGGGAGTGATCGCTGTTTCCGAGTATGACCCGGAGAAAAAGGAGATCATTGGATATCCAAAACGGATCTGGAAGGGTGGAACGGACCGGGGCTGTATTGAAGCTCCGCATCTGACCAAACGAAACGGATATTATTATATTATGTGTGCCGAGGGCGGAACCGGATATAATCATTGTGTGACCATGGGGCGCGCCAAAAGTGTATGGGGACCTTATGAGGGAGATCCGAAGAATCCGATCGTTACTTCTAATCCGATAGAGTCCAACGAAAGACATGATCCGGATCATTTAAAGCCGAAGTATTTTAACCCGGATGTGGTACTGCAAAAGGCCGGCCATGGAAGTTATGTGGAGACGCAGCTTGGAGAGGTGTATCTGGTACATCTTTGTTCCCGGCCGTTCCGCCCGGAGCTTCGCTGCACGCTGGGAAGAGAGACTGCCATCCAGAAAATGAAATGGACCAAAGACGGATGGCTTCGCATGGCAGATGGAAGCAATATTGCCAAAGAATACTGTGAGGAAAGTGCATTGCCGGAATACAAGGTGTCCGGGATACCGGACTTTGATGATTTTGATGGAGAGGAGCTGGGGAACTTTTATTATGCGCCCCGCATTATGCCGCAAAGCTTTGCGGATATTCACGCCAGAAAGGGATATGTCCGATTAAGGGGACAGGAGTCAAGAACCTCTCTGAATAAGGTGAGTATTCTGGCAAGAAAGCTTACAAGTGTTTATGCAACGATAACGACGAAGATGGAATTTGTGCCGGAGGTACATCAGCATTCGGCAGGACTCATCATTTATTATGACAATATGAATTATATTAATCTGCGGAAATATTACAGTGAAACCTTGGGACAGAGTGCGATATCCATTATCGCTCTGGAAAATGGTGTAAAAACGGAGTTTGTCAATACGAGACAGGCAGTGGATAATGTGCCGATCTATTTCCGGCTGGAGATCAGAGGGAAGCATTCACAGTTTTACTGGGGGTATGACGGGGAGCATTATGAAAAGATCGGTATCCCGTTTGATACTACAAAGTTTTCCGATGAGTATTGTAAATACGGAGAATTTACGGGAACCATGGTGGGCATTACCTGTGCGGACCGTGTAAAGCATAAGCATTATGCCGACTTTGATTTCTTTGAATATGTGGCAAAGGAAGACTACCCGGTGGAGTAGAAAAGGAGGGACGGATCAAAAGAGATAAAATTTCATAAACCAGAGGACTGCTGGAAAGATTCAAATAACAAAAAAATAATTTATTCATTGCATTTTGAGGTCAGATATAAGATAATGAACGTATGTCTGTCGGAACGAAACAAGATCCGAACGAAAGAATAAATACGCACTGGTTATAGGGAAAGGGGAAATACAGGTTATGAACACCACAGCAATTGTTGCGAGGAGCATAAGTGTATTAAGAAGCTATTATCAGAATGATATCCGGCCATTTATCGATGCCATGCATGAGGATATTTACTGGTATGGACCATGTGAGGGACAGATCATTCACACCAAAAAGGCATTGGAACAGGCTTTTATGCAGGAGCAGAATGATCTGACTTTTGAGCTTTATGATTTGAAATCAGAGCTTTTGTGGAAGGACAAGAATAGCTGTGAGGTGGTAGTGACATTCCTAGTGGATACCTTTTATCCGGATCAGAAGGTAATACGCTGTGATCAGAGAGTGCTTCTTAACTGGGGACAGGTGTGGCAGAAGGATGACGGGGGCGGCCGGCATCAGGTGTCAAAGATCCGTACCTGTTTTATTGCTAATGCGATCCCTATGGATGCCAGAGATACCATTTATCCGGTTCATTTTACGGAGACGCCTCTGGCTGAGAAATTTACGGTAAATCCATCGGTCAGACATTTGACGATCAAAGGGAAGGACAGTAGTATTCTTTATCTGGCAGAAAATGAAATCATTTCGGTAAAAAGTACAGGTCATTATACAAAGTTTCATTGTATTCGTGATGATTTTGAAAGCTCAGAGGGTATTACTATGATCCATGATAAGTATCCGGAGTTGTTAGTGCGTGTGCATAAAAGTTATCTGTTAAATCCCCTTATGGTCAAATCCATGAAACGGTTTGAGGCCGCAATGGTGGATGGAAGCAGTGTGCCGATCTCTACCAGAAAATATGTGGAGATCAAAAAAAAGATAGCTGAGAAGCTATAAAGAACTTTAGAAATTATTTATATTTTTTGTCAGGAAAGATTCTTGACTTAAAGCCGACTTTAAGTGTTATAATTGCGTTGATGTAGTGGTCAACGCAATTTTTGTGTTTTGAGAGTAGAAGTGGTGATGTCTGCTTTGCTTTTTAAAAATATAGATATATCAGGAGGTAAAATATGTATTTAGAGCAGATCAATGGACCAGAAGACGTAAAGAAATTATCAGGAGAACAGCTGACAAAGCTGGCAGCAGAGATGAGACAGGTTTTGTTAAAGAGGGCAAGTATTCATGGCGGTCATTTCGGACCAAACTTTGGTATGGTGGAGGCAACGATCGCGCTCCATTATGTATTTGAATCCCCTAAGGATAAGATCGTGTATGATGTATCCCATCAGACATATCCACATAAGATGCTTACAGGCAGAAAGGATGCTTACCTGTATGAGGAGCATTATGATGATGTGACCGGATACAGTAGTCCGCAGGAGAGTGAGCATGATCATTTTACGGTAGGACATACTTCTACCTCGGTCAGTCTGGCATGCGGTCTGGCAAAAGGACGCGACCTTAACGGTGGCAGGGAAAATGTGATTGCTGTGATCGGTGATGGTTCCCTCAGTGGCGGAGAAGCTTTGGAGGGACTTGATTTTGCTGCAGAGCTGGAAAGCAATCTGATCATTGTAGTAAATGACAATGATATGTCCATTGCAGAAAACCACGGTGGTCTGTACAGCAATCTGAAGCTGCTTCGTGAGACAAAGGGAGAGGCAGAGTGTAATCTGTTCCGTGCCATGGGACTGGATTATGTTTATGTAGACGAAGGAAATAACGTGGATGCCTTGATCAAGGCATTCCGGAGCGTCAAGGACAGCACAAAGCCTGTGGTTGTCCATATTAAGACACAGAAGGGCAAGGGCTATGCTCCGGCAGAGAAGGATAAGGAAAGCTGGCATTATAATGGTCCATTTCATATTGAGACAGGAGAGCCGTTGGAAGTGCCTCAGGGAGAGGATTATTCCGATATTACGGCAAAGTTTCTGTTGGAAAAGATGAAAAAGGATCCTTCTGTGGTAGCGATCACTTCTGCAACACCGACTGTTCTTGGATTTACAAAGGATAAGAGAGAGGAAGCCGGAAAGCAGTTTGTTGATGTGGGAATCGCAGAGGAGACGGCAGTGGCACTGGCATCTGGTATTGCAGCCAATGGCGGAAAGCCGGTATGGGGTGTATACAGCACCTTTGTACAGAGAACGTATGATCAGATCGCACAGGATCTTTGTATTAACAATAACGCGGCAACCATCGTTACCTTCTGTGGCACGGTTTATGGTATGAATGATGTGACACATCTGGGATTATATGATATTCCGATGATGGCAAATATTCCAAATCTCGTTTATCTGGCACCGGCTACAAAGGAAGAATATATTGCGATGCTCGACTGGAGTCTGGAGCAGACAGACCATCCGGTAGCCATCCGTTTGCCGGGCGGTCCGGTGATCTCGGATGGTCAGAAGGTGACAAAGGATTTCTCTGATCTGAATAAATATGAGATCACACAGAAGGGAAGCAGGGTTGCCGTAGTCGGTCTTGGTACATTTTATTCTCTGGGGCAGAGTGTTGCGAAGGAGCTGGAGGAAAAGACCGGTACAAAAGCAACCGTGATCAATCCATATTATATTACCGGCATCGATCAGGATATGTTAGAGGATCTGAAAAAAGATCACGACATAGTGATCACGCTGGAGGATGGTATCCTGGACGGCGGCTTTGGTGAGAAGATTGCCCGTTTCTATGGAGACAGCGAGATGAAGGTATTGAATTACGGTCTGAAGAAGGAATTCCTGGACCGCTATGATGCGGCAGAGGTTTTGAAGGATAACCGTCTGACCAAAGAGCAGATTACAGAGGATATTATGAAACTTATGTAATATCCTTTGTGATCTCAAAAAAAGCAACGGCACTGGCAGCAGCGACATTGAGGGAATCGACGCCATGGGACATCGGGATCATAACCGTGTGATCGCAGGCGTCAATGGTTTCCTGTGCCAGTCCTTCGCCCTCGGTGCCTAAGATGATCGCAAGCTTTTTGGCGTTTGCCAGAGCAGGATCTGTAATCGACAGGGATTGATCCCTAAGTGCCATGGCAACCGTGAGAAATTCCAGATTTTTCAGTTGTTCTACATAGGATCCGTGGTAAGAAGCATCTTTCCTCGGTGGAACGTCAGCGGACGGACCGGCGGACAGATAAGTCCATGGAATCTGAAATACCGTTCCCATACTGACGCGGGCGGCACGGCGGTAAAAGGGATCGCTGCAGGCCGGTGTCAGCAAAACGGCATCCATGTGGAGAGCCGCTGCGGACCGGATGATCGCACCGACATTGGTGGGATTCACTACATTTTCCAGAACGGTGATGCGTCTGGCGTCCCGGCAAAGCTCCCCGACAGACTTCAGGGCAGGACGATGCATGGCACACAGTGCCCCTCTGGTCAGGGCAAAGCCTGTAAGCTGCGTCAGTACCTCATAGGGTGCGGTATAAACAGGAAGCTCTGGAAAGCGGGAGAGAATCCCCGACAATTGCGTATCAATATGCTTTGTTTCCGTAAGGATGGAAATGGGCTCGCAGCCCATATTTAGAGCCCGCTCGATCACCTTGGGACTTTCTGCGATAAAAATACCGCCCTTTGGTTCATAGTAATGTAAGAGCTGCGTTTCAGAGCATCGGGCATAAATATCAAGCTCCGGTGCCTGAAAATCGGTGATTGTGATAATCTCTGCCATGGAAGCCTCCTGTTAATAAATCCAGCGTAAATGCAGATAAACATAGTTAATTTTATAGCATATTGTGGATATAAAGTCAAAACAGGTATACTACATCATTACATATCAGTTTGAGCAATTTATAAATAAAATTCTTGACAAATAAACGGTCGTTTACTAAAATGAAAATGTAAGCGGTCGTTTATTTTTTGGAAAGAGAAGATAAAATGAAGAGTAATATTGTGATTCGGTCAGAAGAAAAAGGAGAGTATCATGAAGTAGAGAATCTGGTAAGGGAAAGCTTCTGGAATGTATATCGTCCGGGATGTATGGAGCATTATGTACTGCACCAGCTCCGAAAGGATGCTGCGTTTGTGCCGGAGCTTGATCTTGTGATGGAGCAGAACGGAGAACTCATCGGACAGAATATGTTTATGAGAGCATTGATCGCAGCGGATGATGGAAGCAAGATCCCCATCATGACAATGGGACCTATTTGTATTGCACCGCAATGGAAAAGAAAAGGATATGGAAAGATTTTGTTGGATTATTCTCTGGAAAAAGCGAGGGAATTTGGATGCGGAGCCTTGTGCTTTGAAGGTAATATAGCCTTTTACGGAAAAAGCGGATTTCGGGAGGCAAGTGAATTTGGGATCCGTTATCACGGCCTTCCGGAGGGGGAGGATGCCTCTTTCTTCCTGTGTAAAGAGCTGATACCGGGATATCTGGATGAAGTAACCGGAGAATATACCACACCGGAAGGCTATCTTGTTGATGAAACGGCGGTGGAAGAATTTGACAGACAATTTCCGACGAAGGAAAAGAAAAAGCTTCCGGGGCAGATCTTTGGGTAAATAAAGCAGAGATTGTTGGAAGACAGGAAAGTGAATCGTTATGGGAGGCGTGTTATGGGAAACACAAAGGAAGAAATCTTAACCGTGGCACTTCATTTGTTTGCGCGGGATGGATATGAAGCAGTATCGGTCAGCCGGATCGCCGGAGAATTGGGTATGACGAAGGGTGCCTTGTATCGTCATTATCAAAATAAGCGGGATATCTTTGAACATATTGTAAAACGTATGGAACAAGGAGATAGTGAACAGGCAGAAAAGAACAATGTACCGGAAGAAGAAATGGAAAAGGATCCGGAAAAATATCAGGAAACAACCATGGAAGATTTTTTGGAATATAGTAAGTCTATGTTCAAATATTGGACAGAGGATGACTTTGCCTCTTCGTTTCGTAAATTGCTTACCTTAGAGCAGTTTCGAAACGAGGAAATGCAGGGATTGTACCAGCAGTATCTTGCGTCCGGACCGGTGGAATATGTGAAAGATTTATTTCGAAATATGGACATTGTGGATGCTGATTATAAAGCCGTTCGATTCTATGCAATCATGTATCTGTATTACAGTATTTATGATGGGGCGCAGGACAAGGAAAAAGTAATCAGGCAATTGGAAACGGCATTAAATGAAATGATCAGAGAATTTTAACAGAATGAGGGAGGACACAAAACGTTAGGTGGATTTTTTGATCGATAAGCTGGAATTAAAAGGGAATGAGAGAATCCTTGATCTTGCATGTGGATTTGGTCGGCATTCTCTGGAGTTTGCAAGACGTGGTTACGAGGTGACCGGTGTGGATATTACACCGGCATATATCAGGTATGCAGCCAAGCAGGCAGGAAAAGAGAAGTTAAACGCAGCATTTATATGCAGAGATATCCGTGATATTTCCTTTGAAAATGAATTTGATGTGGTACTCAATATGGCAGATGGAGCCATTGGTTATCTGGAAAATGAGACGGAAAACAGAAAAATATTTGAAGTTGTTGCAAGAGCATTAAAAAAGGGTGGAAAGCATTTCATGGATATTATGAATGGCAGTTATGCGGACACACACTTCCTATGTAAATTGTGGGATGCAGGGGAAAATGGACTGACATTGTCTGCCTTTGAGTGGAATCGGGAGAGCAGAACAATGTTATACGGGCAGATTGATTATCCGTATGGGGAAGTGTTGTCAAAGCCGGAAATGCATGAGGGAAATACGATCCGGTTATATATCTTGGATGAAATAACGGAAATATTTTCCGGATTAGGGTTATGTGTTGGGGACAGTTATGCTGATTTCAGCGGAAGCTTCTCCTCGGAAAATGAGATTCAGTTAATGGTATGTTCGGTGAAAAAGTGATATTACGATCATTGACAGATTGAGTATATTTTGATGTGTAGTTTGATATGAAAATAAAAGTAATCAAAAATGTCTTTTTAGGAAGAAAGGTGAAATTTAATGAAAGAAAATAAGGTACATAAATTAATGTGTTGTATTTGGCTTTTAGTGCCTGTGTTGTCTCTTGTGAGGTTAAGTCAACCAATATTAGAAATTAGAATGGGTGCTGGTATTTCTACAGTAGCAGCATTGCCTACAAGGTCATATAATGGATTTCAATTGCTGTTTCATGGCAGTTTGGTAAATGCTTGTAATGATATTGTGGTAGATATAAGGAATTCAGGACTAATTCTTTTGAAAATTATGCTTATGATGCAGTTGTTTTTTGATGTGATTGTAGTATTCATCTGTTTAAGGGAATGGAGAAAAAAACAGACAAGTAAAATATTTTTATGGCTTAGAGGAATACTGTCAATAGGATATATGATGACAGCATTTGCAATCTATCAATTTATATCAGTATGCAACGATCATTTAAGAGTAAATCATTATCCGCTTCAATCCCCGCTCTCCCGGACATCATATGTATTCCCTGATGAATACGAATTAGAAGTAAACATTCTTTTTTCTGTCGGGGTTTTGATATTATTTATAGTTACATGGTTGTTTTTTAAAAAGAAAGGAAAAAATGAAAATGTAGAGAAAAAAATTAGAGAATAGCTTGATTTCAATTGTACTGATCTTAGCAATGATTTCAAGTTTACTGCAAACATCAAATTCTATGGCAAAAGTAGAGGATAGTTATCTGTATTCTGGCGAGGGATACCAGGTCATTTTTTTCATTACTTCTAGTTGGTCGGATGGATATGTTGCAGAGGTTACGATTAAGAATACGGGGGATTATAAAATTGATAACTGGTGTCTGGCATTTTCTTTGGAAAATTCTATTGCTAATATTTGGAATGCTAAATTAGACAACAAGGGCAGAACTAATAGATATATTGTAAAAAACAATCAATATAATCAAGATATTGAAGTGGGGGAAGACGTTACATTTGGTATTCTGGTAAATGAACCATTTCAACAATTTCCAACGGATTATAGTTATTTTTGCTGTTCATGATAGAACAAAATTTTTCGATATATATGTAAAAGAATGAGGTAACAAAAATGGATTTATTTCAACAGTTGATAAAAGAAAAAGATAAGATTACCATGTCTATTTTATTAAAACAACCAGTTGACCTTAGTACATTAAGAAAATTAGCAAAAGAGTTTGCACATAATAACAATGTGAATTTAATGGTTGATGGTTCAGACCAGGAATTGTGGGACAGTGTCACTGCTTATTTTCGCGATTTATTGGGAAATAACGAGCGATGAACATGACGCTTGGTAATATAGAGAAATTGATGTAGATAAAAATGCCAGAAATCTGTTATTGTATGGTGCATAGGTACATTATTGTATTTTGAAATGAAATCCTATGTCACCATACCATGCGGATGGATTGGCATTTTTTGTTAAGATATATTTGATAAACCACGCATGCGTTCAGAGAGAGGATGGAACTGTGATTCAGATGGCACTGTTTAGGCTTTGTGCATCCTTTGCAAAGTATTTCCAGACAGATTACATTGGTGTCCTCGCCGGTAGAATCATTGAAATAGTAAATGAGCCAGACGCCAAGACGCAGAGCTGATTCCAAAGAGAAAATGGATTGGTTCTGCTTTTTTCGTGCGGAAAACGCTTGCAAGGTAGTGCAAATTAAGGAGAAAACACAGGTTTTATCGTTATCTGATTGTCAGGAGAAATATAGTATAAAATGTTGTTGACTTTGTAGCATTGGCATTATATAATTCGCAACACATAACCCTAAACGAATCAGATTAAGAAAGGGACAGAAAATATGATAATACACTATGAAAAATTAAACAGTAAAAATTTTAACACATACTCACTGGAGCATTTTGTGAGACATCAACAGGTGAGCGAATGTTGGCGTAATGTAGATGGACAGTGGAAACTGGTACCGATAGAATTTGGAAATGCTCACAGAAACTGGAAACAGGCATATGAAAGGATTGCTGACAGCGTAATATAAAATATTTGGAGGAGAGAAAATTAAGTGAAACAGGAGGAGAATTAAAACATGGAATTAGTAAGTGATTACATGCGTGACGACACTCTGCGTCATGCGCTCAATGAATTAGCAAAGAAAACTTTTTGGATTGATTTTGAGGACTGGGTCACTGGGGGATATTTTGAGGGAGATTATATTCCGTATTCATTTATGGAGAATGGAAAAATAATTTCCAATGTATCCGCAAACCGGATGACCTTTCTTCAGAACGGCGTAGAGAGGAATTACATACAGATTGGAACCGTTATGACAGACGAGAACTATCGCAGGCGGGGCTTGGCAAAAAAACTCATAGATCATGTGATAGAGCAGTACAAGGACAATTGTGATGGATTTTATCTGTTTGCCAATCTGGAGGCTTTGGAGTTTTATGATCAATGCGGATTTTCAAGGGTAACGGAGTACCGGTATGAGGTTAAAGAGGAGTTTCGTAAGAGACGGTCTGAGGGAGAGCGTTTTATGCCGGTAAATACTGCAGATGGGAAGATGAAGCAAAAATATATGGATATGATCCGGCACAGCGCGGTAAATTCTTCGATGGAGCAGATCAACAAATTTGGTTTGCAGATGTTTTATACCGCAGATATGGAAAATGTCCATTATGCAAAGGATCTGGAATATTTTATTGTAGCAGAGACAGAGGAGGATACACTGCTTTTACAGAGTATCATATGTAAAGATCAAGTGGCACTTTCGGATGTTTTGCAGCGGGTAAGAGGGGCATATCATACATGCAGACTTGGTTTTGTGCCGGATCGGAAAGACATGGATATGTGTATCGCAGAGAAATATGATGGAGCAGAAGATTACAGGCTGTTTTATTTCGGGGAGAAACTTAAAAGTATTGAGAAAGAAAAACTTTATTTTCCGGAGCTTTCCCATGCGTAAAGACGGGAAATAAATTAGAAGATTGGAATCTTTATGCATCTTGGTATTAGTTTTATGCATGTTACCTGGGATGGAAATCTTATGATAAAAAACGGAAAGCTGACCGGACTTATTGATTATGCGGCAGTCTTATGGTCAGATCCGTTATTAAGCCATGATTTTCACGACTTTGGAGATACTCCTGATCCATATTTTCTGCAGGGCTATGGCAAAACAGAATTTACCGGAAATGAAAAGGTCCGTCTCCAGATTTATCGTATCTGGCAGCGTTTGGGAATGGTGGTGGAGCGGGGATACCGCGAATACGAAGATCCACATATGTATGACTGGGTGCTGGACGATTTTGCAAGGGAAGTGAAGAAACTATAAAACGGATCTGCAAGTTTGTTGAGTGGAAACGAACAAACCTGCAGATCCGGATGGTGGCCACAGCTATGAGGTATGGCTCAGTGGTCTGATAAACCTTTTACTGAGGATGTAACATCTATCTCATCGATTTTCTTCTATCTCAGGCTGGAAATTGCGGATATCCTGTGCAATCTCTCCACTTAACAGAAGCATACAGATGAGGTTTGGAATTGCCATAAGTGCATTGGCGATATCTGAGAAATTCCAGACAAGGCTCAATGTCTGTGTACAGCCAAGATATGCGACCAGGGAAAAGATCACTCTGTATACCATGTTGTACCGGTGTGTGCCAAGAAGGTATTCAAATGCTTTCTCTCCGTGATATTCCCAGCCAAGGATCGTGGAAAACGCAAACAGGGTAATACCGATCGTTACGAGCCAGCCGCCGCCGGAACCAAGCACTGTCTGGAAAGCTGCGATCGTAATATCTGAGCCGGTCAGCAGTTCGCCGTTTGCGTCTGTCATACCAAGCACGCCGGAAGATGCGATTGCCAGTCCGGTGATGGTGCAGACAACGATGGTATCCCAGAAGGTTCCTGTCATATTGATATATCCCTGACGTACCGGATTGTCGGTCGTGGCAGCCGCAGCGGTAATGGCAGCAGAACCCATACCTGCTTCGTTGGAAAATACACCACGGGCAACACCGTATCTCATGGCATTCATCATAGAGGCGACGATCGTTCCACAAAGTCCGCCACCTGCCGCTTTCACAGAAAATGCCATTTTAAAGATCATGGAAATACCAGCCGGAAGGTTCGAAATATTACCTAAGATCACAATCATTCCACAGATTACATAGAAAATTGCCATGACCGGAACAACAACAGACGATACTTTTGAGATTGATTTGATTCCACCCACAATGATCAGAAGGGAGAGGATTGTGATGACAATTCCTGTAATCCCCACCGGCACATGAAATGTGGTCTTTAACGCTCCGGAAATGGAATTTCCCTGTGTCATATTTCCGATACCAAAAGATGCGATCACAGCAAATAAAGCAAAAAGCCATGCAAGAACAGCTCCGAGTGTTTTGTTTTTCAGACCCTTTTTCATGGTATACATTGGTCCGCCGCTCATTTCACCCTTTTCATTTACTTCACGATATTTGATGGCAAGCATACATTCACTGAACTTGGAGGTCAGTCCGAATGCAGCGGAGATCCACATCCATACGAGGGCTCCGGGACCACCGGAAACCATGGCGGTCGCAACACCGACAATATTTCCGGTACCGATCGTTGCCGCCAATGCGGTTGTCAGTGCCGAGAACGGGGAAACATCTCCTTCTCCACGGCTTTTTGTACGTGCCTCCTTGCTCAGGGTGCTCTTTAAGGCGTATCCTAAGTTTCTCCATGTTAAAAAACGTGTCCGGAAGGTCAGGAAAATTCCTGTTCCCACAAGGAGAACCAGCATCACCGGTCCCCAGACAAAATCATCTACCTTTGAAATAATCTCTGCAAATCTTTCCATACATTTGTCCTCGCCTTTCTGAAATGTGTAGTAGCTCCAAAATACAAAAAGAGCGACGTTTGAACCACATCGCTCTTAAATATTATGAAACATTTATTAAATTATGCATATAGTAAACTGTTTTGCGGAAAATGTCAAGTCCTTTTGTGACTTGATTTTTCATTTTCTTGACACACCATTCAATCTATGGTAGTCTTTGATGCAGAAAAGGGAATGAAGTTCTCCCACGATTTGATTCGAAACCGCTTTATAAGCTGATGACTTCTGTGCTTTACAGGGGTTGCCGGCTTTTTTTGTATGAAAAATCACATGGAAACAGGAGGAATTATATGTTGTTACGGGCATATCAAACAGGGAAAAATATCATACGTTCCATAGCAGCCTCACTTTTGACCGGAGTGATCGTTGGAGCAATTGATGCCGTATTTGGAAGGGGACTTTTGTCAATCTCGGATTTTAGGACAGAGCATTTTACATACCTGATACCGTTTTTGCCGATAGCGGGACTTCTGATCGTATGGATGTATCATCATTTCAGTGAGATAAGTACAAAGGGGATGACACTTGTCCTGGAAATGGGACAGGGGAAGCGAAAAGAAATACCGTTGTTGTTAGCACCTCTTGTGCTGGTGGGAACATGGATCACTCATCTGTTTGGAGGAAGTGCCGGCAGAGAAGGTGTGGCAGTTCAGATCGGGGCTGTTGTTTCCAGTCAGATCGAGCAGCGGTTTCAGTTATGCGGTGACAAAAAGAAAATGCTGATCACCGGTATGGCAGCAGGCTTTGGCGGTTTGTTTCAGACGCCTCTGGCAGCCGCCTTTTTTGCAATAGAAGTGATCACGGCAGGCAAAATGGAATATGGAGCACTTCTGAATTCTCTGGTGGCAGCCTATACCGCTTCTTATACCTCACATTTTCTGGGGCTTGCGAAGTTTGCCGTGCCGATTCGATCCGCCTTAAATATGTCGCATCCCCGTGGACTTGCTTTAGTAATTCTTTTCGGTGTGATCTTTGGATTGACAGGACGATTTTTTGCCGTATCATTAAAGTATGCCAAAGAGAAAATGAGCCATTTTTTTGAAAATCCATATGTGCGGATCGGACTTGTGTCAATTCCTCTGGCGATTATTTTAACCCTTCTTTATCAGGGGCGATACAGTGGTCTTGGCACTAATCTGATCGCAGCCGCATTTGGAGGGCAGACAATCTTTGCATATGACTGGCTGCTTAAAATGTTATTGACAATTTTGACACTTTCCATTGGATTTCAGGGAGGCGAGGTGACCCCGCTTTTTTCCATTGGAGCTTCGCTTGGCGTAATTGTTGGGGAAGTTTTTGGGCTGCCGCCGGAGGTATGTGCTGCATTGGGATATGCGGCCGTTTTTGGCAGTGCAACCAATACGCTGATAGCACCGGTGCTGATCGGTCTGGAAGTGTTTGGAACGGACAATGCATTGGCGTTTGGCTTGGTGTGCACCGTGGCATATCTTGTGAATGGAAACCGGTCTATTTATACGGCACAGCAGCTGGAATGTTGAACAGATCAATAAAAAAATGCTATATTTGTAAAGCTATAAATATTGAAGTGAGGTTCGTGTGATGAAAACAAGAGAAGAAGCATTGAAATATGGATTATCCCTGCCAAATACTTATCAGAATGCACCTTTTCATGATGATAACTGGCAGCTTGTCCGGGTAAAGGAAAGTAAAAAAGTTTTTTTATGGACGTATGAGAGGGAGGGATATATTAACCTGAATGTAAAGACAGATCCGGAATGGAGAGATTTCTGGAGAAGTGCATATGATGCAGTGATTCCGGGCTGGCATCAGAATAAGGAGCATTGGAACACGATCATACTGGATGGGAGCATTCCGGATCGGGACATCAAACGGATGATTCGGGAAAGTTATGATCTGGTGTCAGACAGTCCCTCTAAACGGATCTATGAGGCGGTAAAACGGATACCAAGGGGAAAGGTAGCAACATACAGTCAGGTGGCAGCCATGGCGGGCAATCCGAGAATGTGTCGTGCCGTGGGAAATGCGCTGCATCATAATCCTGATCCGGCAGGGATTCCATGCTACCGGGTGGTTAATGCCAAGGGAGAATTATCAGGAGCTTTCGCATTTGGCGGGGCAGATGAACAGGAGAAACGTCTGGAAGCAGACGGTATCCGGGTGGTAAATGGAAAAGTCGATCTCAATCAATATGGCTATCAGGAAAAGTAAACCGGAACATAACACAATAGCAGATTATATTCCATCAATCCGGCAGACTTGGGATCAGCTCCACATAGACCTGATCAAAGGACTTCTTTAACTCCTCCCGGATCTCATTGCGAAGCTGCAGAAGGATCTTTGTGTTGATCAAATTATTGTGGCTTGTCAAATAGATCTCCACCCAGGTTTTGCGGCCGGTCTGGATCACATCAAGAAATTCAATGTCATAATGAACTTTATCCATATGATGCTCTGCCACATGGCGGATCATGTCCATAATTTCCTCCTCCGGTGCAAATAACACCAGACTTTTGAGATTGGAGATGATCATTTTGACCGGTTCCACCAGAAGCAGACATGCCATAACTATGGCAACGGCCGGGTCAATATATGCGGCAAGCCGGGCATAGTTTGTGCGATGAAGGATCATCTGCACAAAAAAGGCGATAGAAACACCGAGACTGGAGATCACATCCAGCTTCCAGATATATATTTCCGCTTTGATCGTCAGGGAAGCATACCGCCGGCTGAAATAGTGAAGCAGCAGATAAATGATCAGGCAGCCCAGACAGACTGCGAGCTCAAAAAAAGCAATCCGGCCGCCATCCACCTGACGACCGCCATGCAGGATGGCGAGAACATTATCCCAGACCAGCCGGACAGTGATTGCCAGCAGGACGCTGTATTTAATGACCACAAAAAGAGATTCGACCTGGGAAAATCCGTAAGGTCTTTTTTCGGTGACGGGCTTGTAGAGAAGAGGAACCAGCAGCAGAAAAGGACCGATCATGATCAGATCTGTCACATCAAAGATACAGTCCATCAACAGGGAATGGGATTTCGTCAGATATGCCATGATTCCCTCGGACAGCATAAACAGGATACTGCCGATCAGAGAAATATTCATGATCCTTTTTTCGTTTTTCATTTTACTTTCGTTTTTCACTTTTTTACCAGCCTCTCGCATGTTTTTCTTTATTTTGATCTGTGTTTTATTTTTATGTTTTTTCTTTTATAGATGTTTTTCGTATTTTCCGCCGATACCAATGCCGTCCTTTTCTACGATAAATGCGTGTTCGTCAATCTGGCGCAGTTCCCGGCGCAGATGGGCACATTCGTATTTGGACAGGATTGCCATCACCATGAAAGTCTTGCCCTCGGTATAGCCGCCTCTTGCTTCCCACCAGGTCGCATCCCGGTTAAAAGCATTTACAATATAGTCCATAATCTTTACCGGATTATTTTTGGTAAAGATCAGAACTTCGGTATTAATATTCTGGGTGTGGGCTTTGTCGGTCATAAGCGTGCTGACTGCCGAGTAAATAATACAGTAAATGGCGGTCTGTACGCCAAACAGGACAGCACAGATTGCATAAATGACAGCGTTGACACAAAGAGAAATACGTCCCACACTAAAATTTTTAAAATGTTTTGTAAAGTACATTCCGATAATATCAAGGCCGCCGCTGGAGCCGCCTGCACGCAGAGCAATGCCGATACCGGAGCCGGCAATGATGCCGCCGATCATACTGGCTGTCAGGGTATCTCCCACTAATGGGGTGGAGGGGATCGGCAGAAAACTCAGGAAGATCGTCTGGCTGATGACACAGATCAGGGTGCGGACAAAAAAAGACCTGCTCACGTAATACCAGGCAATAAAGCAGAGCGGGATATTGAGCAGCATATTGATGATGCCGGCAATATCGGTGGAGCCGGAAAATACGTGAAGATATTTTACCAGAAGAGTACGGATCAGCTGGCTGATGCCAAGCATTCCGCCGTTGTACAGGTCTGCCGGAACGATAAAGAAATTAATGCCGGCGGAAAAGACCAGCATTCCGGCAACTGCCATTGTTAATTTACCCCAAAAATCTTTTTGGTTCTGTTTCATAGACATCTCCTCCTTGTTCCGGGGATCTCCCTGTTGATAAGAAATATGTTTGTGCGTTATAGATCCATTATAACCCATATGGTTCCTGTTGAAAACATTTCTTTGTTTTGGTAAAATAATAAACAGACTTGTAAGTAACTGGAAAACGTGAAAATGTCTGCATTCCGGTGCACCGAATGTGGACAGAAAAATAAAATGAAAACGACTCACTTTACGAGCGGAAATCATACGTAAAGATATGGGTCGGCATTATACGAAGGAGTGCACGGAAAGAGGAGAGACATGGGCGGATTTTTTGGAGTAGCGTCAAAGCAGGACTGCGTATTTGATCTTTTTTTTGGAATTGACTATCATTCCCATCTGGGAACGAGACGAGGAGGAATGGCGGTATATAAGGATGGTACCTTTAACCGTTCGATCCACAATATCGAGAATGCACCGTTCCGGACAAAGTTTGATAAGGATGTGCAGGAAATGAAGGGAGACATGGGCATTGGCTGTATTTCGGATTTTGAGCCGCAGCCGCTGATCATTCGTTCCCATCATGGTACCTATGCCATTACCACAGTCAGCAAGATCAACAATCAGAATGAGCTGACACAGAAGCTGTTTGAGCAGGGGCAGGCTCATTTTCTGGAGATGAGTGGCGGAGATATCAATGCGACAGAGCTTGTGGCGGCACTGATCAACCAGAAGGAAAATCTGATCGAGGGCATTCAGTATGCGTTGGAGCAGGTAGATGGTTCCCTGTCTCTTTTGCTGATGACTCCGGCAGGTATTTATGCGGCCAGAGATAAATACGGCAGAACACCGATCGTGATCGGAAAGAACGAGCAGGGTTTTTGTGCAACCTTTGAGAGCTTTGCTTACAAAAATCTAGGATATGAGGATTATAAGGAGCTGGGACCGGGAGAGATTGATATTATTACATCGGAGCAGTGTCTGACTTTGGTACATCCCGGCAAGGAGATGAAGATCTGTACCTTCCTCTGGGTATATTACGGCTATCCGGCAAGCTCCTATGAGGGGATCAGTGTTGAGCGGATGCGTTACAACTGTGGAGCCAAAATGGCAGCCAGAGATCATGTAAAGCCGGATATTGTTGCGGGTGTTCCGGACTCCGGTGTAGCACATGCCATCGGTTATGCCAATGCCTCCGGGATTCCGTTTTCCAGACCGTTTATCAAGTATACACCGACCTGGCCACGTTCCTTTATGCCAACGATCCAGAGCCGTCGTAATCTGATCGCCAAGATGAAGCTGTTAGCAGTACAGGATCTGATCAAGGACAAAAGTCTGCTGCTGATCGATGATTCCATTGTCCGTGGTACGCAGCTTCGTGAGACGACAGAGTTTCTGTATCAGAGTGGAGCAAAGGAAGTACATATCCGTCCGGCATGTCCGCCACTGGTATATGGCTGCAAATATCTGAATTTTTCACGTTCCTCTTCGGAGATGGATCTCATCACCAGACGTGTGATCGAGAGACTGGAAGGTACCGAGGTGACAGACGAGATCCTGCAGGAATATACCGATCCGGAGTCTCCGAAGTATGAGCAGATGGTCGAGGAGATCCGCAAGGAACTCAACTTTACATCACTTCGCTTTAACCGTCTGGATGATATGCTGGATGCAGTGGAAATTGACCGCTGCAAGCTTTGTACTTACTGCTGGGACGGCAAGGAATAAATCAGGTTAGAAGATTGATATTCCATCATTAGCAAAGAAACATGAATAAATTTCACCTTTAGAATTAAAAAAACTATTGACAAGCAAAAAACAAAGTGGTATCTTTTTTCTCGAACAAAAACAAATTCGATGAACAGAACAGGGTTTTCTTGATCGGAACGCATTGCAGAGAGCTGTCGGCAGGTGTGAGACAGTATGCAGATAAGAGAGCTATCCTCTGTGAGAAGTGCACTGAAATGGCAGAGCGATTTGCGACAGTAGGTGTCACCGGGATTCTCCCGTTATAGAGAAGCTTATTGAGGGCATATCATTGACTGATACGCTGAGGGATAAGGCAGAGAGGCCGCATAAAGCGGCAAATAAAGTGGTACCGCGGAAGAATATCAGCTTTCGTCTTTAAATAAAATGTTAGAAGCATTTTGTTTGGGACGGAAGCTTTTTTAATTTTGAGAAAACGGAATATTAACTCTAAATTAAAATATTTCGTGGCCAGACAGCACAGGAACACATCAAAGGAGGAATTCAAATGAATGGATTAGTAATCGTATTGATCAGTATTGTTGCTCTTGGTGCGGGTTATCTTTTCTATGGAAGATGGCTTGCCAGAAAATGGGGGCTGGACGAGAAGGCAAAGACGCCGGCTTATCAGTTCGAGGATGGAGAGGATTATGTACCATCTTCTAAATTTACCGTATTTTCCCATCAGTTTTCATCCATTGCCGGAGCGGGCCCTGTCACGGGACCAATTCTTGCATCCGTGTTTGGATGGGTGCCGGTTTTGTTGTGGCTGATCATCGGCGGTCTTTTCTTCGGAGCTGTTCAGGATTTCGGTTCTCTGTACGCTTCCGTTAAGAATGAAGGAAAGTCCATGGGTATGATCATTGAGAAATATATTGGTAAGGCAGGTAGAAAGCTGTTTATGCTGTTCTGCTGGTTATTCACTCTGCTGGTCATCGCAGCATTTACCGATATGGTTGCAGGTACCTTCGTTGGTAAGGGACTGGAAGACAGCTCCGTTGCTTATGCAAACTCTGCAGCCGCTTCTATTTCTATGCTGTTTATTCTGGTGGCAGTCGTATTTGGACTGATCCAGAAAAAGGTTGGAAAGATGAACGAGGTTGTGAAAGCAATCGTAGCGATCGCCCTTCTGGTTGTTATGTTTGCAATTGGTATGCATCTTCCAATCTATCAGACAAAGTCAGCATGGATCTATATCATCATGATTTATCTGTTCTTAGCATCTGTTATGCCAATGTGGCTCCTGATGCAGCCTAGAGATTACATGACAACCTTTATGCTGTTAGGTATGATCATCGGTGCAGTTGTTGGTGTCCTTTTTGCACATCCAACCATGAAGCTGAATGCATACAATGGATTTAATGTTGGCGGGAGCAGTCTTTTCCCAACACTGTTTGTAACCATCGCCTGTGGTGCAGTATCCGGTTTCCACAGCCTTGTTTCTTCCGGTACATCATCAAAGACAGTCAGCAATGAAAAGGATATGCCAATGATCGGTTATGGTGCCATGATCGTGGAATCTCTTCTGGGTGTTGTAGCCCTGGTTGTTGTAGGTGCTGTTGCTGTCAATGGTACAAAGCCGGATGGTACACCATTTGCAATTTTCTCCGCCGGTGTTGCAGGTTTCCTTGAGAAAATGGGAGTACCGGTACAGCTTGCAACTGTATTTATGACAATGTGTGTCTCTGCTCTGGCACTGACTTCTCTGGACTCTGTTGCCCGTATCGGTAGAATGTCCTTCCAGGAGCTGTTCCTTGGAGATACTACAGATACCGCAAAGATGACTCCGGCACAGAAGGTTCTGACCAATAAATATTTTGCAACAGTTGTAACATTATTCTTTGGTTATCTGCTGACACTGGGTGGTTACAACAACGTATGGCCGCTGTTTGGTTCTGCAAACCAGCTTCTTGCCGCACTGGTACTGATCGCACTTTCCGTATTCTTAAAGACGACAGGAAGAACAGGCTGGACACTTTATGTTCCAATGTTTGTAATGCTTGCCGTTACCTTTACCGCACTGGTTCAGAAGACCATTGCTCTGGTAGCCAATATCTCTGCCGGTCAGGCAACCTTCCTGGTAGATGGTCTTCAGCTTATCGTAGCGATCCTGTTAATGGTACTTGGTGTCCTTGTGGCATTCAGCTGTTTTAGAAAGCTTAGTGAGATTCATTCAAAGCAGGATGCAGCAGAGTAAACTGATTTTTGTGAAATGTCATGCATCAGTTGTTTTGCATTGTCCGTATTTGCTGCCGGTAAGGAAATACTGCCGTTCTAGGATTCTCTGGACGTATTCCGGTAATTCGTCGGTGTGGAACCTGTGTATCGTTTGAACTCTTTGCAGAAATAGTTCAGATTATGAAATCCCACATGCTCGCTGATCTCAGATATCGTCAGCGAAGAATGAGCCAGAAGTTCGCAGGCATGGCGCAGCCGTACCTGGGTCACATATGCCATGGGGCGGGTATTTAAGCACTCCCGGAACATGCGGCACAGATGCTGTGGCGAGACATGGAGCTGTTCGCAGAGCATTGGCTGCGTGATCTCTGAGGCAAAATGATGTTCAATATATTCGATCAACGGTGTCAGCCGGCGGCGGTACTGTGCCGATTTCGGGGAGGAATGCTCCTTGTATTGGCGGTAAAATTCAAATATAAATTCATAAGTATAGGAAGCGGAGAAAAAAATACTCTCTTTCGTATTGATCTGGAATGCCATATGGATCTTGTTGTGTATCTCATCGAGGGCACCCAGATTGGTGATGGGAAAGATACGGCAGCGGTCAAAGCCAAACTCCTTTAAGAGTGCAAGCGTGCCGTCTCCATAGGGAACAAACCAGCGTACATCCCAGATATCTTCTGTAATGGCCTCGTAATAGTGGGGTACATCAGCCGGAAGAAATACAATGGAATGTTCCGGAATGATCCGGGTTTTTCCCTCGGTAATGAGTTTTCCGCTTCCTTTATTGCTGTATAAAAACTGAGGGTAGGGGTATCCGTTTTCCCGGGGTGTCGGATACTGCCAGAGATGCATCCCAACACTGATCGTATAAAAAGGTAGATGTTGTACCGGTGTGATATCCGGATAGCAGATAAACCACATAAATTGTCCCTCCTAAAAAACATGTTCATTTTGTTCAAATTTGATAATATCATTAATTATGTGTAATATCAAATATTTACAGATTTTTGACACATCCTTCATTTCCATATATAATGGAGAGAAAGCACGATTCAGACGAAGACAGATGAAAAGGGATGAACGGCAGCCGAAGGTGTTTGGATGACCGAAGGTGCTTTGGAATGGAGGAGACAAGACAATATGAAACAGGTTATTTTGACCGGAGATCGTCCGACGGGGCGGCTTCATGTAGGACATTATGTAGGTTCCCTGAAGGAGCGTGTGAGATTACAGAATTCAGGAGACTATGACGAAATTTATATTATGATCGCAGACGCACAGGCACTTACTGACAATGCAGAACATCCGGAAAAGGTGCGGAGCAATATTATGCAGGTTGCATTGGATTATCTGGCATGTGGACTGGATCCGGAGAAGTCAACGATCTTTATTCAGTCCATGGTGCCGGAGCTTACCGAACTGACCTTTTATTATATGAATCTGGTAACGGTGGCAAGAGTGCAGAGAAACCCAACGGTGAAGGCTGAGATCAAAATGAGAAACTTTGAAGCAAGTATTCCGGTAGGATTTTTCTGTTATCCGATCAGTCAGGCAGCAGATATCACGGCATTCCGTGCCACAGTTGTTCCGGCAGGAGAAGATCAGATGCCGATGGTTGAGCAGTGTAAGGAGATCGTACATAAATTCAATTCCGTGTACGGGGAGACACTCACCGATCCGAAGATCGTTCTTCCGGACAACTCCGCATGCCTGCGTCTGCCGGGAATCGATGGCAAGGCAAAGATGAGCAAGTCTCTTGGCAACTGCATCTACCTGTCCGAGGAACCCGAGGACATCAGGAAAAAGGTGATGTCCATGTATACCGATCCAAATCACATCCGTGTGGAGGATCCGGGTCAGATCGAGGGCAACACGGTATTTACTTATCTGGATGCATTTTGTAAGCCGGAGTATTTCGAGGAGTTCCTTCCGGATTATAAGAGTCTTGATGAGTTAAAGGAACACTACAGCCGCGGTGGTCTGGGAGATGTAAAGGTCAAGAAGTTCTTAAATAATGTCATGCAGGCAGAGTTGGCACCGATCCGTGAACGCCGCCAGATGTGGGAGAAGCGTCTGCCGGATGTTTATGATATCCTCAAAGAGGGAAGCAAAAAGGCAGAGGCTGTTGCAGCACAGACCCTTGCAGATGTGCGTCATGCGATGCGGATCGACTATTTTGTTGATGACAATCTATTAAAATAATGTCATGGAGTAATCTGTGTCATTTGTCAGGGGAAATTAGCTTTTGCCCTGATATCATATCGTACAACTGTCGTTTCAAAGATGATTTTTGGAACGGCAGTTTTGTTTTTTTCCGGAAAAAGCTTTCTTACGGCAAAAAGTGAAAAAAACGGAAAGATTTCATGACATTGTGTGTGCTATAATGGGAAATGTTAAAGCAGCAAGAGATAAAGCAGAAGTTGGTGGATTATGAAAGTAAATGGAAGAGAACGATGTATTGGTTGTATGAAGCGTTTGGACGCTGATGGGCATTGTCCATATTGCGGCTTTGTGCAAACAGGTTACGAGCCGATTCCGCGCTGCCTGCGGCCGGGCACAAAATTGAAGGACAGATACATTCTTGGCCGGGTGCTTGGAGAGGGAAGCTTTGGAATCAGTTATGTGGCATGGGATTGTCTGTTGGACACCGTTGTAGCGATCAAAGAGTATTTTCCGTCCAGCCTCGTCAGCAGACATGTCAGCGGGGAGGGAGATTATAATGTTTATATATATGAAAAAGCAGAAAAACAAAAATATCAGGAAAGTCTGAAAAAATATCTGCAGGAGGCAAAGAGTTTATCGGCATATTATGATATGGAAGGTATTGTTTCTGTCAGAGATTTTTTCTATGAAAACAATACTGCCTACATTGTCATGGGATATGTAGATGGTGTCAGTGTGAAGGAGTATGTTGAGGAAAACGGTCCCATTGAAGGAGAAAAACTTCTTAGAATGCTGGAACCGGTGATCCGGTCTCTGACAAAGGTTCATCAGAACGGTGTTCTTCACAGGGATATCAGTCCGGATAATATCCTGCTGACGCGGGATGACCGGCTTGTACTGATCGATTTTGGAGCGGCACGACGGGAAAATATGAATGTGACCCGGAGTATGACCGTCATGTTTAAACGGGGATTTTCGCCGGAGGAGCAGTATCGGACGAGGGGCAGACAGGGGGCGTGGACGGATGTGTATGCCCTGTGTGCAACCGCATATTATGCTCTGACTGGAAAAACACCGGACGAGTCTATTCAGAGAGTTCTGGAGGATGATATGCCATCGCTGACGGATATGCCGGAACTTTCTCTTGGGCTGGCACAGAAAAAGGCATTAATGAAAGGTCTTACGGTGGATTTTCATCACCGTTACCAGACCATGGGAGAGTTGTACCGGGGACTATATCAGGAGGAGAAATGTGGAGACTGCGGTGTAGGAAAAAGAAAGGCCGCTTACGGTATTATCATGGTGTCGTTGTGTCTGGCAGGAGTGATTTATCTGCTCGCCGGTGGGCATCGTGCAAAAACACTGCCGGTATCTTCTCCGGCGATGGTAAAAGTGACGGAAAATGTGGTCACCGCTGTTCCCTTTGCGACAAATGCACAGGAATATGTCATGGAGAGTTTTACCGGACTGACAAAGAAAAAAGCAGCAGAGAAGCTCAAAAAACAGGATGTAAAGCTTAAGATCCGCTGGAAATACAGGTACGATAGTGAGATCAAAAAAGGCAGGATCCTGAAACAGAGCATTCCGGAAGGGACGAAATATTTCAGAGAAATCTGTCAGGAGATCGTGTTGACCGTCAGCAAAGGCAAAAAGAAGGTTGCTGTGCCTGCTTTGAATGGAAAAGGACGTTCAGAGGCAGAGCGGATACTGCTGGCCAAAAAGCTTAGTGTCCGCTGGAAAACCATACGGCAGGCCGGCGAAACCGGAATTGTTGTGGAGCAGAGCATAGAGGCAGGGAAAAGGGTGGCAGCCGGGACGATCATTACATTAACGGTCCGGAAAAAACCGGTACCGGTGCAGAAACCGGTGGGTGTTTTGTCAGGACAACATACCAAATCTGCCGGGACAGATCAAAAAAACAGTACAGAATTTGAAGGAGCGATTCCGTAGTAGGAATCAGAGGAAATAATGGGAACGCATAGAAAAACATTTACCATGGCTTTATTAAATATTAAGAGAGAGAGACAATTTTCGGACTTTTCCGATTTTATGATAGAGAAGCTGGAAATGTCGACGGAGGGTGAGATCACGGATGAAATGCGCCGGGAGGCATACCGTCTTTTCCGGAAAAAGACAGGAAGGCAGGACTTTGCAGCTCTTCCTACGATCCGTAAGTGGTTTGGCATTGGAGGAAGTGCTGTGCCAAACAGAGAGCAGGTATATCAGATCTGTCTGGCGATGGGATTGTCGGCAGAGGATTGTCAGGAATATCTTATTTATGGGATCCATGAACCGGCATTTCAGGTAAATGATTACCGGGAGGTGGTTCTGGTATATGGACTGGAAAATAAAATCAGTTATGAGGAATGTCAGGCAATGATCCTGGATTTTGAGGAGAGACTGAGCCATGTCATGGAGTTTCAACAAACCTGTGGTACGCAGACTCTGATGGGAGAGTTTCTGGTCAGGAAAAATCTGCCATGGGAAGAATTCCGGAAATGGATGATAGAAAATGCGGCTAGCTTTAAAGGATACAGCAAAACGACGCTGGATTATTTCCGGAAATACAAAAAGCTGATCCTGCAGTATGCCAAAAGGGATGCACAGGACGAATTAGAACGTCTTTTGTCGGAGACGGATTATGCCGTGTGGTGTCAGCGTAGGCTGTTAAATCCCCTGAATTATCAAAAAAATGTCAGAAAGTATGTGAATGCTTTGACGAAAGGGAAAAATAAAAATATGTCTGAGGAGCTGCAGGCGAGCATTACGGAGCTCTGCACTCTGGCATATACGGAGAAGGAGCCGAATGCAAGGCTTTTGTCTGAGGTGTTCCGTCCGAGGATGGAAGGAGATGATGCAGCCCCAGGGTTTCAATCCGTTAATTCCATGACGGAGAAGCATTTATCGGATCTTTTAAATGTTCCGCTGCATAAGGAACGTTTTTTTCGGACAAGACAGGCGGAGCTGGAACTGGCCGGACTGAACGATGGGGAGGTCTGTCCGGATTGGATCAGGCAGTTACAGGAGGAGTACGGACGTGATCCCGGGAGATTGACCACGGTAGGAGAGGCAAGAAAATGGTTGGAGAATTACCGGAAGGAAAATAAAAGGCGTTGTCTGCAGATCCAGAGGGATGATATACTCCCCCTGATCATGTATGTGGCACAGCATCGTTATCTTGATACCATCGGACAGGATATGTCCGCCTATCGGCAGAAGGATGCACTGGAAATGTTTCAGATTCTGGCAGATTCCACGTTGGCAGCATGCAATATGGGAAGGTTAAATCAGGATTATGAATTAGACGCAGTGCTTTGTGCCTGTTATCAGCCGGAAGAAATGTTTGGCTATGTGGAATTGCTGGAATTAAACCGGTGAACAGGCAATGTCAAAACAATCCTTTTTATGCCTCTGCGTTATGGTTTTTGTAGAGTGCTTTTTCGATCTCCGGACGGATCGCAAGAAAGGCAGACAGTACATCCGGATCGAAATGGGTACCGCCGGATTCTTCCAGAATGCGAAAAGCACGATCGGCAGTGTATGCCTCCTTGTAGATCCGTTTGCTGGTCAGGGCATCAAAGACATCCACAATGGCCATGATGCGGGCACAGAGAGGAATCTCGTCTCCGTGTAGGTGGCACGGATAGCCGCTTCCGTCCCATTTTTCGTGGTGGAATAATGCCATATCATGTGCGATCTGGAGATAATCGTTATCCTCAATGTTTGTCAGGGTATCGCGGATGATCTCGCTTCCCTCCAGTGCATGGCATTTGATCTTTTCGAATTCGTCGTTATCCAACCGTCCCGGTTTATTCAGGATAACATCCGATACCTTGATCTTGCCGATATCGTGAAGAGGTGCCGCTTTATACATCAATGCCTGAAATTTGTCGGTGAGAATATTCTGATACTGTGGAAGCGTTGCCATATACTGGACAAGGATCTTAAGATATTCACTGGTGCGTTTGATATGCTGGCCGGTGCAGGAGTCTCTTGATTCGACAAGATCTGCAAAGCTGACGATGATTTTATTCTGGACATCGCGGAGCTTCCGGTTGGATGCCTGGAGATCATTTTTCTGCAGATACATACCGATACAATTGTTCAGATTGATCACAAAACGCTGCAAACGGTGCAGACCATATCCGTATCCCTGATATTTGCTCCGGTCCGCAAAGACAGCGGTATATCCATATATATCCTGTTGGTGATGCAGACAGGATATAACCAGGGGAGCCGGCTGGGCAAAAAATCCGGTCCAGTCAGGGATCAGTTCCTCTGAACGGATCGGGATGCTCTGATCAAAATTGGTATCATCAAAACAGAATTTGGCATCCATGATCGGAGCGAACGCTGTGTGCATCCCGGATGACGCGTGATCTGTTAGATTGAAATCTGCATTGGTACATATGTATCCTTCAAATGGGATATAATACCGGGAAATGATATGCAGGTCATTGATATGCTTCAGATTAGTCATTTTGGCGTTCATATTGTTCATGGAACGGTTGTAGTTGACAGAATCATTCATCTGGGCATAAAGTGTATTGATCGAGCGGTTGATATTCAGCATTTGACACTGGCGGCAGCCGCAGGATTCCGATGGATCAAAGGTATAAGGAAAAGAATAATGGGTCTCATGGGACGATGTCTCCGTAATCTGTTCCAGAATGTTTCTGACATACCGGGCAAAGGAATCCATATCTCTGCGGCATGTGGTGATGCGGGGATAATTGCATTTTTCCTGTTCGATTCCGTCAAAACCGGTTACAGTGATCTGCTCCGGAATGGCAATGTTATTTTCGGACAGGATATCGCATACCGTGATGGCCATGCTGTCGTTGATGCAGACAATGGCTTCCGGAAGCTCCGTCTGCTGAAGAAAGCGGTTCATGACCTCTCTGGTGGGTTCCGCATAAAAGTTGCCGTAGCCCAGTTGATCCTCATGAAAAGGGATCCCATGCTCAGCCAGGATCCGGCGGAAGATCGCTAGACGTTTCTCGGAGATTGGATTGTCCCGGAATCCGGCGATACAGTTGATCCGGGTAAAATGATGATGCTCTACCAGATGCAGAACAAGCTGTTCAAAAGCATCACTTTCGTCAAAGGATATCTGAATGGTTCCCTCCGGATCCGTGTCACTGTCGATCATGATCACGGGAGTGCCGTGATCTTTGGCAGTCCGGATGATCTGTTCCTGGATCCGGCTGCTTTTGATGGTTCGGGATAAAATTAATACCGCGTCGATATAGTTATGATTTAATAACTCGAAAACATGTGACTCTCCCTCGTTAAAATCGTTGTCGAGGTAGAAATCGGTACAACTGTTAAAGACGATCATGCGCCATCCGGTTTCAGAAAGTGCCTCGTTTAAAGGGTATAATATACTTTGAATATCATCATTTTGCATTTCGGCAACACAGATGGCTGCAATTTTAGTGTTTTGGATCATTTTCGGGGCTCCTTTCAGATGTATCGGTTATAGTCTATCATATTTTGATCCAAACAAACATACCTGCAGTGAAAATATATGTAAAAAATTTCATGTTTTTTTTATTTAATTTGTACAACAAGAAGGTTGAAATCGAACAGTCTACATGGTATGATGAAACATGGTTAAAGTCTCTGGAGTATGATATTTTAATGGGAAATGGGGATTTTTTATGGTAAACGAGGAAAAGCTCCGGATTATGGTAAATCTGGCAAAATATGAGCAGGAGCCACTGCATACGGAATTAAAAGAAGCCGGATACTACAGGATTGATTATATCCGTTCCCATCTGTTGGTGACACTTTGGAGTTATTCGGCTGCGTATGTGCTGGTATTGTGTCTGGTGGCATTATACCATTTTGAATATCTTTTATCCAAGGTAAGACTTCCTGAGATTGGCAGTCTTGTCATTGGGGCTCTTGCAATATATCTGCTTATTTTGCTGGGGTGTGCCTTTTTTACGGTGATCATTTATTCTGCCAGGTATCATCGTATTCAGAATAAGCGCAGGGCATATCTGGCAGAGATCCAGAAAATGAAATTATTTTATGAGCAAAGCAGGGAGGGAAACGGAGAATGACGCATTTATTGGTGATTAGAGAACGGCTGATCCGGTTTTATCAGAGTCATGCCCGGATCGTGAATGCGGTTTTTCGATTTCTCCTTTCTTTTATTACATTTTTTTCGATCAATCAGCTGATCGGATATAATCCTGTTTTAAGAGCATGGTACGTTGTGCTTGCATTTTCTGTGGTCAATACGGTTCTGCCAATTTCGGTGCTTTTATTTCTGGCAGCTGCCTATACGGTTTGTCATGTGTATTCTGTATCGGTATCCCTTGCACTGGTGATTCTGCTGATATTTCTGATCGCTTATCTGGTCTACCTTCGTTTTTTACCGGAGCATGGGTACGTGATCCTGGCAGTTCCTGTTTTGTATGGCTTGCATCTTCCATATCTGGTGCCGCTTCTGCTGGGACTGATCGGAGCACCTGTTGCGATGATTCCCATGAGCTGTGGTGTGATCTGCTACTATGCATTGAAATGTGTGACCACCGTGATCGGAACAGCGACAGAGGACAGCATGGTTTTATTTAACCAGGCGTTTCAGATGATCTTTACGAATCATGAGATGTATCTGATGATCGTAGTGTTTGCCATAGTGATGGTTACGGTTAATATGATCTGCAGCCGGGAGTTTCATTACGTATTTGAAACGGCCATTATAGCAGGCGTTATTATGAATATTTTGTTGATCCTGGCCTTGGGATTTGCCTTCAACATAGAGGTTCATGTGGGCTATCTGCTGATCGAGTCGGTACTTTGCGGTCTGCTGGCATGGCTGATCCGGTTTTTCCGGCTTGTGCTGAATTATTCGGCGGTGGAGTATCTTCAGTTTGAAGATGACGACTATTATTATTATGTAAAAGCAGTGCCGAAAATGAATATTGCAGTTGGAGAAAAGCGTGTTAAGAGATTCAATGCTCATTTGCTGGGAGGCAGCCGTTTTGGCGTGAATCCGGCAAAAAAGCAGGAAGCAGCGCCGGAAGCTTTAGATTCCCGTGAGGATCAGCCGGAAACCGGTGGGGGAAAACAGGAAATATAGCAGGATAAACGAAAGCAGGAGGAATTATGGATTCTATTGTGACATCCTTAAAACGATATATACATGTGATCGCTCTGCCGAAGATATCGGTGATCGATCTGTTGGAAATTATCATACTGGCATTTGTGATCTATCATGTCGCTCTGTGGATCAAGAATACAAGGGCATGGACGCTGTTAAAGGGAATCATTGTCCTGCTGGCATGTTATGTGATTGCGTATATTCTCGGAATGAATGTGATCGTTTGGATCTTTGAAAGAACGATCTCCATTGGTATTACGGCATTGATGATCGTATTTCAGCCGGAGCTTCGCCGGGCATTGGAAGAACTGGGACAAAAAAATATCGTATCTACCCTCATCCCCTTTGATGATACCAGAAACCAGAATGAACGTTTTTCCGAACGCAGCATCAATGAGATTGTAAAAGCAACGGTGGAAATGGCAAAGGCAAAGACAGGAGCATTGATCATTATGGAAAAGGATATCGACTTGTCGGAGTACGAGAGAACCGGTATTGAATTGGATTCCACGATCAGCAGTCAGCTTTTGATCAATATATTTGAGCATAATACTCCTCTTCATGACGGTGCGGTGATCATCCGGGGAGACCGGATCGTATCTGCTACCTGCTATCTTCCGTTATCGGACAATATGGGATTGTCAAAGGAACTGGGAACACGCCATCGTGCAGGTGTGGGTATCAGTGAGGTGACGGACAGTCTGACCATTATCGTTTCGGAGGAGACAGGACGTATTTCGGTTGCCATTGGAGGAAAGCTTCTTCGAAATATTGATGGGGATCTCCTGAAAAAGAAACTGGTAGAGATACAGGGCAAATCCGGTGAGGAGACAGAAAAGAAGCGTTGGAAAGGGCTGCGGCGTTCTGATGACAGCAGGAAAATGGAGTGATCGATATGGATAATAAGAAAGAGAGAGAAAGGCAGCAAAGCTATTCAGGCAGCGTGGGGCAGACGGATTTTATCCAGAGATATATCATTAATAATATCGGCATTAAACTACTGGCACTTGTTTCAGCGATCGTTGTCTGGGTTGCTATTGTAAACATAGAAGATCCTTATAAAGTACGGACTTTTAATGTGCCGGTAGAGACGGTTAATGAAGATGCTCTGGCTTCTGTCAATAAAGTATATGAGATTGTGGAAGGCAGTACAGCACAGGTGCGTGTCAAGGGAAAAAAGAGTATTGTGGACCGGTTACGAGCGGATGATATCCGTGCGACTGCAGATCTGTCAGATCTGTCGGCAGTCAATGCAGTCGCGATCGTTCCTGAATTAAAGAAAAATGTGTCCGATGAACCGGTTCTGGAGTGTAGTACGGTACTGAAGGTATCTCTGGAGGAACGGGCAAGCAGACAGATCAAGGTGACTGTAGTCACCGAGGGAACACCGCAGGCAGGATATAGTGTGGGAGAATGTCTGGCAAGTCCGAATATGCTGGAAGTAACAGGCGGTAAAACGGTGATCGACAAAATTGATTCTGTGCGTGTGACAGTCAATGTCAATGGAATCGGTGAGGATTTCAAGAAGCGGCTGACGCCGGTGGCATGTGATGCCGATGGAAAGATGATAGAGTCAAGTACTTTGGATTATGGAGTCCGCAGAGTGCGTGTCAATGTTCATGTTCTTAAGACAAAGACGATCCCGGTCAATATCAGGATCACCGGAAAGCCGGCATCTGGTTATGAATTTGTGGATGCGGAATGCCAGCCGGAGACGATCAAGGTTGCCGGGGATAAAAAACAACTGGCCAATATCAGTGAAGTGAATGTGCCTGTGGATATTACCGGTATGCAAAGCACCACCGGATCTGTGGAACAAAACATCAGTATTCAGGATTATCTGCCGGATGGAGTTTCTGTTTTGACGGATTATGCCCAGGTTTCGCTGAGGATTGGCATTGAGAAGCTTATGAGCAAAAAAATAACGATACCCGTGGAGGATATCAAGTTTGCTTCCCTGTCAGATCATCTGACGGCTGAGGTGTTGGGAAAGCGGGACGATGTCAGTGTTACGATTCAGGGGATCTCCTCTGTGCTTGACGGGATCAATGTCGATGATTACACTGCTTATGTGGACTGCGAAGATCTCAAGAAAGGAAAATACCGTTTGAAGGTACATCTGGATCTCGGAGACAGCAGTGCCATTGTAAAGACAGAATATGTTACAGTGAAGATTGAACGGGAAAATGACAATAATGAGGATCATTCCGCAGATGAAGTAAATGCGACGGAAAAACCAAAGGAAACGCCGGACTCGACAGAGGAACCGGCGGATAAGGGGCAGGGGAACTGAGCATGAAAAGAATAGCTGCAGAGACATTTGCAAGGCAGTGGAGATCATGGATCATATCACAAAAGGACAGCAGGGCTGCTGTCCTTTTGCGTTCCGATGCGGATATAAAGAGAAAGGGACTGGAATCGTTTTTTATGAATCTCCGGCTGAACTGTCAGGTTGACCGGATGCTCTGGGAGGACGCAGAAGCAGCAAAAAAACGGTTGGCAGAGACGGATCTGGATTTTGTGCTGGCTTTTGGTGGTGTACAGCAGCTGCAGGAAATATGCAGAATGCGGAGTGCGGGGAAGGAAAATTGCGGGAGGATGCAGGGAGAACTATCCTGGAGCCTTTTGTTTTTTGCGACAGAACCGATCCGGGATCCGCATTGGAAGCGGGAGCTTGTCTGGATCAGAGACTGCGAGGGACGAACCTGCTGGAGTGGGAAAGCCGGCTGGAAAGAAGAAGACCGGATCATTATGCCAAAACTTATGGATCCGGTGAATAGAAGGTGTTGGAAGGAAATACAGCATCTGGAGAATACCCTGATCAAACTGCCGTCTATGTCCCACAGGAGCAGAGAGGAAAAACGGGAGCTGCGTTATGTATGGGAGGAACTGGCAGAGCCACTGCGTCTCCGGTATGGCGTACCGGAATGGAAAGGGATCCTTTTAGCGATCAGGTATCTGTATGCAGATGCCTTTGGAAAGCTCCGCCTGATAGATGCTCAGAGGGATACCCGTCCGGTAAGCACTCCGGGAGAGCTTTGTCTGACAGATGCTCCGGGAAAACTGCGTCCGGTACTTCCAGCAGCACTGGAAGCGTATGGTCATGCTTTTGAGGAAGAACTCTGGATTCCGGCAGGAGATCTGAGGCTGCTTTCGTCTATGGCTCTGGAGGGAATAGAAATGCTGCCACAACAGGAACACCTGTCATGGCAGCAGATCAAACAGTTTTATATGAAATTTGTTCGTTGCTGTTAATTATTCTGTGCATTTTTCTTGCTGCGGAAACGAAGGGTGGAATCCAGGATCTTCTTACGGATACGCAGACTGGTTGGGGTGATCTCCAAAAGCTCGTCGGTATCAATGAACTCCAGAGCCTCTTCCAGACTCAGCTTCTTTGGCGGTACAAGCTTTAAGGCGTCATCTGCAGAAGAAGAACGGGTATTGGTCAGATGCTTTGTCTTGCAGACATTTAACTCAATATCCTCTGCTTTACCATTCTGTCCAATGACCATACCGCTGTAAACCTTCTCACCCGGTCCCACAAAGAGAGTACCACGATCCTGTGCATTAAAAAGACCATAGGCAACCGTCTCGCCGGACTCAAATGCGATCAGGGATCCCTGTTTTCTATAATTCATATCGCCCTTGTATGGACCATACTCTTCGAATGTTGTATTGATGATACCGTTTCCCTTGGTATCTGTCATAAATTCTCCACGATAGCCGATCAGACCTCTGGATGGGATCAGAAATTCCAGTCTGGTATATCCGCCGCCGATGGAACCCATTCCCTGAAGCTCGCCCTTACGGTTGCTGAGCTTTTCGATGACGCTTCCGGAGAACTCATCCGGTACATCTATAAATGCACGCTCCATTGGCTCCAGCTTTTTGCCGCGCTCATCGGTGTGATAGAGAACTTCTGCTTTACTGACAGCAAATTCATAGCCTTCCCGGCGCATGTTCTCGATCAGGACAGAGAGATGAAGTTCTCCACGGCCAGATACCTTGAAGCTGTCCATATTATCAGTCTCTTCCACACGAAGGCTGACATCAGAGTTTAACTCGCTGAACAGACGGTCGCGCAGATGACGGGAGGTGACGTATTTTCCTTCCTGGCCGGCCAGTGGGCTGTCGTTTACCATAAAATGCATGGCGATGGTCGGCTCAGAGATCTTCTGGAAAGGAATGGCAACTGGGTTCTCCGGAGAGCAGATGGTATCTCCGATATGGATATCTGAAATACCCGAAATCGCAACGATGGAACCGATCGTTGCTTCCTGCACCTCTACTTTCTGAAGTCCGTCAAACTCGTAAAGCTTCGTGATACGGACTCTCTGGGATTTGGAATCATCGTGATGGTTGACGATGACCACATCCTGATTGACCTTTACGGAGCCGTTATCAATCTTACCGATACCAATACGTCCTACATACTCATTGTAATCAATGGTACTGATCAGTACCTGTGTTCCGGCATCCGGATCACCCTCCGGAGCAGGAATATAATCCAGGATCGTATCAAACAGAGGAACCATGTCTTTGCCCGGTTCATCTGCACTGTAGGAAGCGATACCTTCCTTGGCAGAGGCATAGATAAATGGGCAGTCAAGCTGCTCCTCATTGGCATCCAGATCAATAAAAAGCTCCAGAACCTCGTCTACAACTTCCTCCGGACGTGCCTCCGGACGATCGATCTTGTTGATACATACAATCACCGGAAGCTCTAACTCCAGTGCTTTCTTCAATACAAACTTTGTCTGTGGCATAGCCCCCTCGAAGGCATCTACTACCAGAACAACACCATTTACCATTTTTAAAACACGCTCTACCTCGCCACCGAAATCAGCATGTCCCGGGGTGTCGATAATATTGATCTTGGTATCCTTATAAGTGATCGCTGTATTTTTCGATAAAATTGTAATTCCGCGTTCCCGTTCGATATCGCCGGAATCCATGACACGTTCTGCCACCTCCTGGTTGGAGCGGAATACACCACTCTGCTTTAAAAGCTCGTCCACCAGAGTTGTTTTACCATGGTCAACGTGTGCAATAATTGCAATATTTCTGACGTCTTCCCGTTTCTGCATCATAATTGTTCAAGTCCTTTCTCAATATGCGGCGATATCTCATCGCTTTTTCTTTTTTCAAAATAAATCACCAATACATTAGTATACCGATTGTTACATTAATATACAAGTAAGAAAAAGTCACAAAAAAATGATGAAGTTTTGTGCGAGTTCTGATAAGATTGTAGAAGGAATATGTTTTTTGGGCGAAATCGGAAGCACTTTCCATCTGACAGCTGTCAAAAAGCCGGTTTTGAAAGTTTTTTGGCAGCTCATGCCGGTGGGCGTCGTGATTTGTCGGCACGTAACCTGTTTAAAACAGGAAAAATGTGGCATAATAGTTCTAGCACCGAAAGGAGCCCAATATACATTTAGTAATGAAGTTACAATGCATACGGGACGGGAGACCCGTAAAGGAAAAGGGAGGAAAAAATATGTTGGATAAGGTTTTTACAAATAACCAGGTGACGATTGCAGGAAAGGTGGCCGGTGAATTTACGTATAGCCATACGGTATATGGAGAGGATTTCTATACGGTAGATATCGAGGTGAGCCGTCTGAGTAATTCCAATGATATCATTCCGGTTATGGTATCGGAGAGGATTTTGGATGTCCGCGGGGATTACCGTGGATATGTGCTGCGTGCCAATGGCCAGTTCCGTTCTTATAACCGTCATGAGGAAACGAGAAATCGTCTTGTGCTGTCTGTGTTTGCCAGAGAAGTAGAGATTGTGGAGCCAGAGGAGGAAGAACAGGATCCGAACCATATCTTTCTGGATGGATATGTCTGCAAAAAGCCGGTATACCGGAAAACGCCACTGGGACGTGAGATTGCAGATGTACTGCTGGCAGTGAACAGACCATATGGTAAATCGGATTATATTCCGTGTATCTGCTGGGGCAGAAATGCCAGATATGCTGATCAGTTTGAGGTGGGAGCCCATGTACAGATCTGGGGAAGGATCCAGAGCCGTGAGTACCAGAAAAAGATCAGTGAAGAGGAATACGAAAAGAGAGTCGCTTATGAGGTCTCGGTCAGCAAGCTGGAATATCAGCCAAATGAGGAGGAAATGTAAAAAAGTAGATTTTTCATTATAAATATGATAGAATGACTGGAGTTAAGGAGTAAATTCTTTATCTCCGGTCATTTTTTTCTGGACGACCGGACAAATATACGAGAAAGTACAGAGGTGAATTATGGACAGGCGTATTGTTCAGGTTTTTTACGGACCGGGAAAGGGGAAGACTTCGGCGGCTGTGGGTCAGTGCATCCGTGCGGCTAGTCTGGGTCAGTCTGTGATCATTATCCAGTTTCTGAAGGGGAATGACGCGGAAGAGTTCAATTTTTTGGAGAAGCTGGAGCCGGATATCAAGCTGTTCCGTTTTGAAAAAGAAAAGGAATCCTTTTCGGAGCTTTTAGCCTCCCAGAAAAAGGAAGAGACACAAAATATTTTAAATGGCGTTAATTTTGCAAGAAAGGTGATCGACACGGGAAGCTGTGATGTTCTGGTACTGGATGAGATCCTGGGACTGATCGATCTGGATATCATTACGGCAGAGGATATCATCCATCTGATCGAGCTGCGGGATGATTATACCAGATTGGTGCTCACCGGTCAGAATCTGCCGGCGGAGCTGGTGGATTATATGGACGTGATCTCTAAAATTGAGCTGGAGAAGGATACAACAGTCAATTAAGCAGATTATATTATATTTATGAAAGGCAGGATTATTCAAATGACAGATATTATTATGGTGGGCTGTAACGGCCGTATGGGACAGATGATTTCAGGACTGGTAAAGGAGGATGCAGATTGTCAGATCGTGGCAGGAATTGACATTGTGGACAACAGAGATGATGGTTATCCGGTGTTTACCGATATTGATACATGCGATGTTAAGGCAGATGTTATCATTGATTTTTCTTCTGCAAACGGCTTTGAGAAGCGCATGGATTATGCCGCAAAGACACAGACTCCGATCGTACAGTGTTCTACCGGTATGAGTGAGGAGCAGCTTGCATATCTGCGCCAGACCGGAGAGAAGGTTGCTGTGCTGAAATCAGCCAATATGTCTCTGGGAATCAATCTTTTGATGAAGCTTTTGAAGGAAGCGGCACAGAAGCTTTGCACGGAGGGCTTTGACGTGGAGATCGTGGAGCAGCATCACAATAAAAAGCTGGATGCGCCATCCGGGACGGCTCTTGCACTGGCAGATTCCATTAATGAGGCAATGGACAACCAGTTTGAGTATGTTTATGACCGCTCTCAGGTGAGAAAACAGAGAGACAAAAAGGAGCTTGGTATTTCTGCTGTTCGCGGTGGCACGATTGTGGGAGATCATGAAGTGATCTTTGCCGGTACCGATGAGGTGATCACTTTTAAGCATACGGCATATTCCCGTGCAGTCTTTGCAAAGGGCTCTATCGCCGCAGCGAAGTTCCTGAAGGGAAAGGCTGCAGGCATGTATGATATGGCGGATGTTCTTCTGTAATCATATGATATGGCAGACCATCTGTGCAGAGCTTTCTGAGCAGTAAGCAGCAGGTGGCTCAGAAATGAGGATTGATATGGATATTACAACGTGCGTTGATGTGGTCATCGGTGTTTGTATGCTGGTGTCCATTCTCGTAGGATATCATAGAGGGTTTTTAGTGACCATTGCCCGGATCGCGGCAATGGTTGCTTCATATATAGGGGCAGTCCTGGCGGCCGGAACACTAAAAAAGATGCTGGCGCAGACGGTATTTATGCCGGTGATCGAGAAGCAGACAGGAAGTCCTGCTCTGGCACAGCTTGCAGGACAGGCGCTGGAACCGGCAGCGGAGGGCATTGCGTATTCGGTAGTGTTTTTTGTAGTGTTTGCAGTGCTGCAGTTTGTACTGCTGCATAGTATCCGGGCATTCAAACTGGTGGATCACATTCCGGTGCTTGGCACGATGAATAAGCTGGCAGGAGGAATTCTGGGATTTTTCTGGGTATTTATCCTGTGTATGTTGCTTGGAAATGTCTTTTTTACCTATGTGCCGGGGGAGCTTTACTCGCAGTGGGGCTTTACGGATCAAAAAGTAAAACAGACGGTTCTGCTCAGTGCGTTTGTGCCGGATCAGGCAGCGAAGGAACATAAAAAAGTGTCAGATCAATGATCGCAGAAGCCGCTTGATTGTGGAATGACAGATCAGACTTGTGATCAGGGCAGGCGGATTTCCGGAAAGGTGTGAATGTAGATATGAATAAAGTAAATTATCAGAGGGAGCTGGATCAGATCATTGACCATCTCAGGCAGGAAGAAAAGGTGCCCAAGCTTTTAATGCACAGCTGTTGTGCCCCCTGCAGCAGTTACTGTCTTTCTTATCTGGCAGAGTATTTTCATATTACAATTTATTATTATAACCCCAATATTACAGAGCAGGCGGAGTATCAGAAGAGAGTGAAGGAGCAGCAGAGGCTTCTTAGAGAGCTTCCGGTAAAGTATCCCATTTCCTTTGTGGAAGGGGCATATGAGCCGGAGGTGTTTCTTACTATGGCAAAGGGCATGGAACAGTTCCCGGAGGGAGGCGGGCGCTGTTTTGCCTGTTATGAGCTGCGGCAGAGGAAAGCGGCAGAATATGCAAAGGAGCATGGATTTGATTACTTTACCACGACGCTTTCTGTCAGTCCCCACAAAAACGCCCAAAAGCTTAATGAGATCGGTCTGCGGCTGGCACAGGAGTATGATATTCCTTATCTGGTATCGGATTTTAAAAAAAAAGGCGGTTATCTGAAATCCATTGAATTATCCGCAGAGTATCATCTGTACCGGCAGGATTACTGCGGTTGTGTTTACAGCAAGGCGGCGAGAGAACGGGAAAAGCAGCAAAAGGCATTGGAGTCTTGATGGATGGGCGTGAGAGATATGAGATGTGGAGTTTGAGGGATAGATAACAAACTCAAACTTCGCACACCAGAAAATAAATTTTGCCAGACTGTTTCTGATGTGGC
>OLWA01000300.1_pt1 | contig 64144 bp, 52 predicted proteins | sample 1673251 | NCBI WGS metagenome assembly OLWA01 (sample SAMEA3178937, study PRJEB25190) | human gut metagenome | biome: human gut; feature: human-associated habitat; material: faeces | place: Austria | collected 2013 | reverse complement strand
AGCCAAAAATCATATTGAAAACCATGCCACATCAGAAACAGTCTGGGCACAATTTTTTTTCTGGTGTGGGAAGTTTGAGTAATACAATATCCGTTTATACTGTCTATTTACAGTATAAACGGATATCTTATTTTTCTTTATTCTATTCTTTCTCTTTCCTTACACCTTTCCCACGATCCCGGCTCCGTATCCGTAATGTCCATCCGGCCGGTTCGCCCATTTCACTGCCACTATGGGTTTATTTTTCTCATCCCATCCGTAGAATTCATATCCAATGATCATCTCTACATGATAGATTCCTTTATACCGTCCATTGGAGGCTCCGGTCTCAAACAGCAGATCACCGGCTTTAAATTTAAGATTAACCGCATTTTTCTGACTGAAGCCGCCCCCCAGCAGTTTATGGCGTCTTGCCATATATTCCGCTAGTCCTGCTGCCGTTGGTGCATAGGAGGATGCTCCGAACCGGACGCCATATTTAGAATAAGATCTCCACACCAGAGAACTGCAGTCATAATATCCCTTCTGCATACGGCGCGGCTGACTGTACTGGCTGGTAGATGCAATCTTCTGGGCACAGCGGATCACTTTCTTTTTCCTTGTTGTGGTGACGGATACAAGACATCCCAGTTTAAAGCCACCAATCTTTGCACTGATGATGGTGTTTCCTTCCTTTTTGCCCCGGACTTTTCCGGTGCCGGATACCGATGCCACCTTTGGGCGGCTGGATTTCCATGTAATTTTCCCTTTATAACCGCTGATCCGGAGTTTTTTGGTTTTGTGCCGGACCAGCAATGCAGATGTGTCCGATATTCCCACCACAGATACTTTTAACTGGATTTTAAATTCTTTGCCATATAAAGTGAATGTAACGGTTGTGGTTCCTGCATTGTCACAGGTAAGGATCAGATTTCCGTCGGAAATTTCAGCGGAAACATACATCTTTTTATTGGAAGAAGTGATCTGATAGACCAGATCATCATTTTCATCCTCATCGAAAAGACTACTGTCGCCTCCCTTGATACGAATGGTCACACTGCTGTCACCATAATAATTGTTTTTCATCATATAAAGCTCAACGGAATCTTTGGATAAAGTTACCCCACTCATATCCGGATAAACATATACCGTATAGGTGCGCTCCAGAATATCATCTTCCTCATCTTCTCCGACGAGGGTAAGTGTTGTCCGTCCCACTTTCAGGGCATGATAAGCACCATCCGCCGTTACCTGCAATATACTGCTGTCAGTTACACTGTAGCGAAGTGTCGTAATATTTTCCAGATGATAGGATGCAAATTCTGTCCGGTCAATATCAAATTCTCCGGTGGCACCCATGGTCAGTATAATATCGTCTGATGTATTTTTCAGATAAGTGTCTGCCTTCGGTTTTGCCGTCACAACCGGTTTCGGTGTTCTGGTCGGTCTCGGCGTTCTGGTTGGCCTTGGTGTTTTCGTCGGCTTCGGTGTCGGACTGACAATTCCACCGCCGGAAGTCGTTGCAGATGGCACTGCTGATGCCGATACCGTCGGAGATGCCGTACTGTTTTCATTCCAATTGCTGCTGTCCCAAAAATCGTACTCCGATCCACTCTCCCGGTTACGATCGGATCCGGTCACAGATGCACTTGCCACCTGTCCCATAAATGGTACTGTCATCGTGACAACAAGTGCCGCCACCAGACTCCATACCAAAGCTTTCTGTTTCTTTATGGTAAAAAATTTCATTGTTATCTCCCTTCATGTGTACCAGAGTATTTAAAAATATATCCTCCCCTGATATTATTGCTACATCCTCACTTTGCCTTGACAGAAATGAATTCCCGTTTCGATACGGAATAAATGATCTGTTCTCTTACCTTATGTCCTGTCACCCGTTCCAATGCCTCTGCATAATATTCCAACTGCTTATGGTACTTTTCCACAAGCTCCTTTAGATCCTTCTGTACAAAGTCTGTTTTGTAATCCACCAGAATGATCTCCTCATCCTCCCAGAACCAGGCATCAATGATTCCCTGTACCAGCACGGTCTCCCTTTCTTTTACCTCCGGGTAGAGAAGATCTGCCGGAAGCCCCATCATAAATGGCTGTTCCCTGTAAAGCTTTCCGGAAACGGCGGCCTTCTGCATCCGTTTTCCCAGTTCTGTTTTCAGAAATGCACAGAAATCTCCGGGACGCACGATCTCACTCTCCTGCTGTGTCAGATAACCCGCGTCCACCATTTCCTGCAGCCAGACTCCAAATTCCTTCTGCGTGAGATTCTGTTTGAAACGCTCATACGGCAGATGCTCAAAAAGAAGATGGTAAACCGTTCCCCGATGGGCTCCTGTGACCTTTTCCTCTTCCCGGAGAAATCCCGGTCTCGGAATTTCATTTTTTTCCGGAGGGACCACCTGTGTTCCTCTGTCATCCCAGGCTTCTTCCCCGATCTGCTGTGCCTGCATTTCCAGACGTTTCAGCTCCGTAACGGAGATTTTTACCGGCACGCCCTGCTCCGCCTCATAAGGATACACAAATTCCATATCCTCCTGCATTTCTCTCTTAATCTCTTCGTTATAACATATATTTACATCCCATCGCTGTAAATTGTCATAAATAACCGTATCCTGTATTAATTTTTCTGCTTCCTGCTGTGTCAGGCTGTCCCGATCCCAGATCTGCACTTCAAAATATTCCCCGGCAGCGGGTTCACAAATCAACGGCATGACCATGGACAGATAGCTCTTAGCTGACACCAGATCCACCAGTCCATACTCTGTGCATCCGTCTCTCCATTTATCCATTTCCTCCTCCGGTTTTTTGGAAGTCCCTGTGATGATCAGCTTCTCCTTTGCTCTGGTCAGTGCCACATAAAGCACCCGGATCTCCTCTGCCATTGTTTCCAAAACGGAGCGGTCTGCCAGAAAATTCTTGAGAATGGTCTTTTCCTTATAACGCTCCTGCAGATTGATATAGTCAATGCCCAGTCCGTAATCATTATCCTTCACGACACCCCGGGCATCCATCTGATTAAAGTTTTTTGCGGTTCCCGCCAGAAATACAACCGGAAATTCAAGACCTTTGCTCTTATGAATACTCATGATCCTTACCGCATTCATGCCCTCGTTCATCAGAGAAGCCTCTCCAAAATCAATCTCGGATTTCTTCATGCTTTCGATATAACGCACAAAAGAAAAGATTCCGCTCTGTCCCTTTTGGGCGTACTCCAGTGCACGCTGCAGTAACAGATCCAGATTGGCTGCCCTTTTCTCGCCGGCAGGCATTGCCGCCATAATATTATAATATCCGGTCTCCTGATATATCTGGCGGATCAGATCATATACCGGCATAATTTCCGACTTTTGCCGGTATTTATTGATCATGTCCCAAAAAACGGACACCTTTTTCCGTGTATTTTCGGACAGACTTTCCCGGATCAATGCATCATAATAATTGATCCTCTCTTTGTCTGCTCCGATCTCTGCCAGTTCATTGTCCGTAAAACCGCCCAGAGGCGAACGAAGAACGGCTGCCAGCGGAATATCCTGTCTCGGATTGTCAATGATCCGCAGGAAATTCAAAACTGTCTCCACTTCCATGGAACTGAAATATCCCGTCTTTGTTTCAGAATATGCCGGGACGCCCATTTCCGATAATACCTCGATATATCTGTCCGACATTTTGGACGGACTGCGCAACAGCACCACAATATCCCGGTAACAGACCGGCCGGTATTCTCCATTCTCGAAAATATAAAGAGGATCTTCTCCCTGCACCATCTGACGGATCTTTTCCCCGATCACGGAAATTTCCAGAGAGAGCTTATCCATAAAACTTTTGTCTTCCCGGATCAGCAAAACCTCCGTCTTTCCCGCTGTACGGTGCTGTGTTTCCGGAAAGAAAGCCCCCGGCACCAGACTTGCCGCCTCATCATATACAATACCTCCCAGACATTTCTGCATCACCTTGCGGAACAGATAATTGGCAGATTCCAATACCATTGCCCGGCTTCGGAAATTCTGGTGCAGATCTATCCTCTGTCCCATTTCCTGGTCAGATCCATACGCCTCATATTTCCGGTTAAACAGATCCGGTCTCGCCTGACGGAACCGGTAAATACTCTGCTTCACATCCCCCACCATGAACAGATACGGGCGTTTTCCTTCGGAGGCTCTGCTCAGGCTGGACAACAATGCCTCCTGAATATAACTGCTGTCCTGATACTCGTCGATCATGATCTCCTGATAAAACTCCTGCAGCTCCTTCGCCACCTCACTTGGGGTATCTCCGTTTTCATGATCTACGAGAATCTCCAGGGCAAAGTGTTCCATATCATTAAAATCCAGCACACCCTCTTCTCTTTTACGGGCTGAAAATGCTTCTGCAAACAAGCGGGTAGTATTGACCAGTCCCTTAACCGCCGGTGCCATTTCCTTTAGCTGCTGCCAGAGCCCCTCTAAGTTCTGTCCGAAATATTTCTCTCTCAACTGCAGGATCCCGCCGTCCATATAAGATTTTCTCATACCCTGAACCGCTTCTCTAAGCGCTTTCTCTTCCTTTGTGGGAGAAAGACGCACCTTGTTGATGCTTAAAATCCATTTGGCATAGTCTCTGAAATTTTCTGCTTTGGCACACCGTTCCAGCTGCTCAATATCCGATTGGACAGCATTGCAGTATTCCATGGGACCAGTGGTCATGCAGACCTTCAATGTCCGGCGCGCCTGTGCCAGATATCCCTGAATCATGCCACGGAGATATCCTTCCATTTCCTGCAGCCAGGGTGCCTGCTCCAATGTGTCCATATTTTCGTACACATATAACTTTTCCGCCTGCTCCAGCCAGTCAGCGGGCCACGGTGCACTCTGGGACATGTTATGCAGATCCAGGATCAGCCCCTCCACGGCACTGTCATCCCTGCCGGTGGACAACATATCTACCATTGCCAGATACTGGATGCTCTCCTCCTTTTCCGGCTCCAGAGCCGCATTTTCGTAGCACTCCTCGAGAATCTGTTCCAGCACCTCCTGCTTCATGATCTTGATCTCGGTGTCATCCGCCACACGAAATACCGGATCCAGATCGATCACATGGAAATAATTCCGGATAATATTCTGACAGAAGCTGTCAATCGTTGTAATCTGTGCATTGTGCAGAAGAGAAAGCTGTCTCTGCAGGCGTTTGTCCCCCGGATATTCTATCAGTCTTTCCTCCAGAGCTCTTCCCACACGTTGACGCATTTCTGACGCTGCTGCCTTTGTAAAGGTCACCACCAGTAACCGGTCAATATCAATGGGGTGTTCTCCCTGTGTGACCTCCTGCACGATCCTTTCCACCAGAACCGCAGTTTTGCCGGAGCCTGCCGCTGCAGATACGAGAATATTACGATCTCTTAAGTCGATCACCTTTTGCTGATCCGGCGTCCATTTCATATCTCCCATATTCTCTGACCCCTCCTATTCCTTTTCTTTATATTTACTGTACAATTTTTCGTACACCTCATCGTCCGACAATTCCTGCAGATTCCGGTACTCCTGTCCCATTTTTGGGTCAAACTGACAGATGCCGTGATAAGGACAAAAATCACAGGAGGTTTTGTCGTTCTCCTTCCGGTAAGGTTCCACGCCGATGGTTCCTCCCATAATGTCCCGGCTCATACTCTGCAGTTTATCCTTTGTGTATCGCATCAAAAGCTCAAAATCGGTTCCGGTTGCAAGATACCGTGTCGATATTTTACTAATACTCCCGTCCTGTTTGGTGGACACCGGAACAACACCGGAACGCACCGATGCCGCCAGGCCCTCTCCGCTGTCCGGCCGGAATCTTTCATCGATGGCATACATGACCTCATCCGATTCATTAACAAGACCTTTCATTCGAAACGATTTCATGATCTCCGGTTCCCTGGAGGCTTCCTCCACATACCCATCCAGCATCGGATCCTTCGGATGAAAATAAAAGATTCCCGCCGGTATGATCTGTTTTTTCAGAGACCTTCTTTTCCCTTTTGCTTCGTCCACTGCTGCCTGCAGATAAATGACTAACTGCATCTGCAGGCCATAATAAAAGTCTGACAGGGAAATATCCTTCTCACCCGTTTTGTAATCGACAATAGAAATGTAATCTGCATCCTCCGTACTCAGGCAGTCGATCCGGTCCACGCTTCCCCGGAGCACCAGCGGACCATGTATCTGTTCAAAATGAAGCTCGCTGCCAATGGTTTCAAACTCTCCGTCTCCCATCTGTGTGGATATCGCCTTAATCGTCCGGTTTACCACACGCTTCATGGTCTGCATCAGATGACGGCTCCGGAAAGTATCCTGCAGCAGACCGTTTTTGTACTGATCCGCAATCTCTCCAAAATACATTTCTGCCTTCCGTATCCGTTCCTCCTCATCAATATCCTGCCATTTACGGTTATTGGCAATCATATCTCTGGTGTAAAGCTCCAGCGTTTCATGAATAATATTTCCGATATCATAAAATGCCACTTCCCGCTCCTGCCTTTCCTGCAGGCATAACCCATACTGCAGAAAATAGCGGTATGCACAGGACGCATATAATTCAAAGCGGGATGCGCTTCCCCGCAGCATATCCTGATAAAGCATATCTGCCGCTTCTTTGGTAAGCTTTGCCTGCACCGGCTGGTAAAAGGCTGCCGCCAGTATTCTTTGAAGCTCCTCCGGTTTATGTTGTTTATAGTAGCTGAATATCTGCTGCCACCGGGTATCATGGCAGGACTTATTCCGCAGACCCCGGATCAGATAAGTAACCCCTTCGTCCTGTCCCAAAATATGGACAGCATCTTCTTGCTGTTCCTCAATACTTACCGTAATCTCCGGATACAGCTTTCTTACCCGGTCGATCAAATAAGCCGGTTTTTGCTCTCTTCCGTCATTGCCGGATTCACACAGGCACAGATATAAATGCTCCTGCGGCTTTGTCAGGGTCAGATACAGATAAAACTGCTCGGTATATATTTTCTCCCGGTCTGTGGGAGCCAGTTCAAAATCCTCCTGCTCCAGAAAACTTCTCTCCGAAGACGACAAAATTCCGCCGCTGCCGCCTCCGGCAGGAATGTTGGCATCGGTTGCCCCAATAAAGAATAAATGCTTAACATGGCTTAAACGGGTACGGGTCAGATCTCCCACAACGATCTGATCAACTCCCGGCGGGATCAATCCCACTCTTGCCTCACTAAATCCTGTGTCCAGAAGCTCCCGGAATTCCTTCAGGGCTGTTTTTTCTTCCCCCAGCAGTTCCACCAGCCTGTCCAGCACGTCTGACACAATGCCGTAGACCTGCTCATATTCTTTGGCAGCCTCCGGGTCTCCATTCTGTCGGAATGTTTCCACATCCCGCTCCAGTTTGTGATAAAAATCCTGTGCTTCCATAAACTCTGCCAGAGCCGTCGCAAAATCCCGTATGGTATGTTTTCCGGTGCGGATCCAAGCGCAGATTTCCTCAAACGTCCCCCATACCTTCTGGCGGATCTGATTGAGTGCCTCGTTAAGCTTTTTGGCCTGCTCCTCGTCTCTGATGGAAAATATCTTGTCTGCCGTCCATTCCTGTGTCCATCTTTTGGAACCACGGATCCCGGAAGCCAGCAGATAATTGTCTAACAGATCTGTCTCTTCCCTGGTCAATGGAGAATATCTTCCCCGCAGATACCGCATCACCGTATCATACCGGAAATCGTACTGCAGAATATCTAACAATGCATCCAGCATACTCACAAAGGGATTCGCCAGAATGCTTTTCTTTTGATCTACGAAACATGGGATGCCGGTCTGCCCGAAGATATCCCTCGCCAGCGTTCCATAGATTTCCATATCCCCGGCTACCACCGCAATCTCCCGGTAACGGTATCCCTGTCTGCGGAGTTTTTTGATGCATTGTGCCACAAAAGCCACTTCCTGCTGCGGCTGCCGGAGCAGATGAATACTGATATCGGACTGCGTATCTGCCGCATTCGTCTTTGCTCCTGTTTCTACTTGATCCTCTGTCGCTGCGTCTTTCTTTGTTGCTGCTTCTACTTGATCCTCTGTCGCTGCGTCTTTCTTTGTTGCTGCTTCTACTTGATTCTCTGATGCTGTGTCCGCCTTTCTCTCTTCACACGTATTCCGGTATGGCTTCACCGGAAACCGAAACAACTGACGTTCCAGATAATCTATCTCCTTGGATCCCCGGAATCTGGTCTGCTCTGTTTCTTTCCCAACCCGGATGATCTCCGGCTCCTCCTGTCCATTCTCCTGTATCATTTTCAGAAAATGACCTGTCGTTTTTCTACTCAAGTAGAACAATTCGTGTTTCTCTCCGGTTCGAAACAGCTCCTGTCCCTCGTCAAGAATCACCGTAACATACATGTCACCACATACTTTCATCAGTTCCCGGATCAACTGGTACTGAACCGGCGTAAATCCGGTAAATCCGTCCAGACAGATGACCGCATCCTGCAATAGCTTTGATTTGGACACGACGCCGCTGAGAACGGTCAGCACTTCCTCTGAAGTAATATAATGATCCTTCAGATAATCCCGGAATGCCCGGTAGGCGATTTTCATATCCTCCAGTTTTTTCTTTAATGCTGCCTTGGAATCTGCCGACCGGATCATCTGATCCAGTCCTTCCTCCTCAATTCCATACTGCATCATTTCCGAAAGAAAGGATTTGATCTCTGCCACATATCCCTTTTTGTGGACATTCTTTCCAAAATAACGAAGCTCCTTTTCCTTCTCCAGAAGCACCCGATGCAGGATCATGGTCTTGCCCATATCATCCAGCACCGGCAGATTTGCCGTCCCCGTCTCTCCAAAAATACGATAAGCCAGGCGCACAAAGCTCTGAACTTCTATATTCATAATTGCTTTATTTTCGCTGATCTCTACGATTTCTCTCTGTACCTGCATGGTAGACTGCTCCGGCACCAGCATAATAAATGTTTTGTCATGTTCTGCCTGTGCCCTTTCCACTACCACATGATTTAGATAATAGGATTTTCCCCGTCCGGAACCTCCCACAATAAAGTGAACTGCCATTTTATATCCCCATTTCTCCCTGTTTTTTAGTTTTATTATACGATACTTTATATTTCGGTAAAAGTCTTTCTTTTTCCAGATTTCAGATTTCTTTCCGGGGAATCTTTTTGCTGATTCTTTCGTTCTATCTTTTTTCTTGTGGAATATACTGTAATAACCGGAAATTTATCATATTGGGAGGTTTTCCTATGTCGCGTACCAGAATTGTTATTTTTCAGTTAAAGGAAATTATTTACACTGCTATTTTTGTTGGTCTGGGCATCCTTCTGCTCATTCTTCTTTTTTTCATGTTCTGGCCGGGCAAGGAAAAGGAAACCGCCAGTACAGCATCCCCTTCTTCGATCTCTTCCTCCAGAAAGTCCACCGTCAGCAGCTCCGGAAAATATGTGGCGGGTGTCTACTCCAGTGAACTTACTCTCGGAGAATCAAAGATCAGTCTGCGTATCTCCATGGATCCGGACCGTGTAAAATCTGTGGAAGTGGTGAATCTGCAAGAATCGGTAGAAACTATGTATCCGTTGATCAAGCCTGCTGTAAAGGAAATCTCTGACCAGCTTGCCAGAGATATTGCACCGGATCAGGTGGTTCTCTCGGACGATTCTCCTTACACTTCCCAGCTTATCCTGGATACCGTCTGTCAGGTTATGAATGAAGCCTCCGCAGAATAACCACTATTTTAAGATATTTTAACTGCCACAAAAAGGGTAAAACCAGCGTTTTACCCCTGTTTTCTCTACATTACAGGCATTTTCCGATACATCAAAAGACAGCTTATCGCGAGACCATAGAAACGCTCCGGCAGTTTTTCTGTTTCCGGATGACGTTTTGCGATAGGCTGTCTTTTATATTACTCAGATATACCACATGAAATGATGTGGTATGCTTAACTTGAAATTATTTGGAAATCTGTGAGTGGATGGCCACATTCTCCTCCATATCATTCTGGAAGATCACATGACGGTACGGTGTTAATGCCTTGATCAGCACGGTTCCAAGGATACAGCAGGTTACAACCTCGCCGACTCCTACCGTGAGTGCCTGAAACGGAATGGATACATCCACACCATGTACGACAAACTTAATACCATATGCGTAACGAAGTACAAATGGGATAATTACCATATTGGCGATCACCGGTGGCAGTGTCACCAGAAAGGAATGCTTCCTCAGTGCATAGCTGCCCAGTGCACCAAGCAGTGTCGCGAGACTGCCAAAGATCACGTCCGGAAGCATGGCTCCTGTCAGCAGATTGCTTAACAGACATCCGATAAAAAGTCCCGGCACTGCAGCGGGGGTAAAGAACGGAAGCACCGTCAATGCCTCTGATATTCTGATCTGAATGGTTCCTGATGCAAGATTGAATGTGTTGATAAACATGGTCATCACAATATAGATTGCAGCGATCATTGCTGCCTGTGTGATAAAATAGAGTTTTTTTGTCTTCATCTGTAAATCTCCTTTAGTTTTGTTTTACGAGTGGAAGGTCTCGAACACTCGATTTTCCTTGTTTTGGGCGATTTTAAATCACCGTTTTTCATCCTATCATGTTTTACAGAGAAGTGCAACCCCAAATTGTGACTGGTTAATTTTCGGTTAATTTTCCTGTATATTGTAAGTGCGAAGTTTGAGTATATTAAAAAAAATACAGCCCTGTGGAAAACTCCACAGAGCTGCATCAATTTTACATTATTTCGCAATGTGCCGTATGCTTATGATTATTTACTGGATCAAACATACGTCTCATTACTCCTAGTTCTGAAGCTGATCCTCCAGAGACTTACGTGTAGCAGCCTCTTTCTGAGACCACTCCAGACACTTGTCGTAACCATATCCGGCAGTATCTTTCTTCATCTTCTCGATAGCCTTGTTGAACTGTGCATCGTTCTTAGCATAAAGAGCGTTCCAAGACTCGTTCTTGATGGTATCCGTTACCTGCTTCCATGTTGTCTTCAACTCATCAGACTTAGCACTTGCTGAGTAATCAGTACCTGGAGCTACAGTATATTTACCCTTCTCCATGTAGTCATTGATTCCTTCGCAGCCAGTCTTCTTCTTCCAGTCTTCCTGAATGTCATACTTAGATGACTCCTGAGTAGAAGCCCAGTTATCAGCATTGTATGTCTCACCATCTGTCTCAGGGTTCTCAGCATCAATGTTCCATGTAGAAACTGCCATCTGAAGCTGACCATCCTGGAATGTACCCTCGTGATCTGTCATCTTTGTCTTCAGATCTTTTCTACAAGCCTGACCAAGCTCTGTAAGGTATGTCTTTTTATCCTTGTAGTACCAGCACTCGTCCTTAGGACCATAAGCATACTCAAGACGTCCGGTTGGAGTTGCGAAGTAGTTCAGTACTTCCAGCGCAAGCTCTGGATACTCACAGTTAGCACCGATAGATGTTGTATAACCTGTACCAAGTGTACTCATACCGTAAACGATAGGTGATGCTTCGCTAGGTTTCATACAATACATGTACTGACCATCCTTCATATGCTTATCTGTATTGAAAGCAAGTGATCCGGAATAGTTGAAGATAGAGAACAGTACACCACCGTTGATTACCTTCTCTGACATCTGCTCATATGTCTGTGTCATGGAATCAGGATCTACAAGACCTTCACGGTACAGATTATTGTACCATTTCAGCATCTCAAGGTATGGTCCATTCTCCTCAAGTGCATCATGATATTTACCTGTGGTTGGATCATAGAGACCGATACCCAGCTCATCATAACCATAATATGCAGTAGCTGTTGCCTTAACGTACATAACCATTGCATCATCCCAGTCAGGCCACAGAGAAACTGCGTATGTCTTTCCGCCTGCATCATCCTTAGGATCCATCTTCTGCATCTTCTTAAGAAGATCTGCCATGTCATTCATATCCTTAACCTTAGGATATCCCATCTTCTTGTAGAGATCCCAGCGGGTATCCCATGTATAGAAGAATGACTGATGATCCTTACTAGAGGTAGCAACCTCGCCGCCCCATCCATAAAGCTTGTCATTTCCATCACCAAGAATCGTTGCAGAAAGTCTCTTATTCTTTGCAATGGAATCTTTCATGTTATCATACACATATGGTGCATTTTCCTTAAGAATGTCGTCCTCATCCAGATCATAAAGCAGACCCGCCTTAACAGCTGCTGCATAGTTATCATCTGTGTGACCCCAGATAATGATATCTCCAAGATCCTTATCTGACATTCTGGTCTGGAATGTACCACTCTCATCAGGTACGATATTCAGCTTTACATTAAACTTATCTTTAATGATATCAGCTGACCATCCTTTCTGTAATCCTGAAGAGTTTGCTACCTGGCTGTATACAGTCAGGGTAATTGGCTCGTTGCTGTTGCTGCCGAACTTACAACCTGTGGCTGCAACGGTTGTTCCTGCTACCATGCTGGTTGCAAGAACCATAGAAAGCATTCTCTTTCCCAATCCTTTTCTCATAATATCCATCCTTTCTTATTGTTGTTTCCACTCACCCGATTATACTATGTCAGTCGTGCAATATATAAAATACACGAAATACATTTTAGTTCACTCGATATCATCCTCTGATCCTGATATGGGGTCTCCATTCAGATGTGCTGATTCCTTTTCCTCCTGCTCCGCCATGAGATTTTCTCTCTCAATTACAGAAAAGAAGGTATTGGCAAATCCGCTGATCGTCAGAATGATACATGCCGGTCCGATCAAAAGTCCGGCAAACATAGTGGTAAGATTCCATAAAATGATAGCCATTTCAACTACCAGAAGCACTGCCAGAAACACTGTTCTGCCAAGAAACTTCGCTGCTATGGAATAAGAATTACGCATTGTATTAATTATGCTGTTTTCGTAGCGTGCCAATAACGGGAACGCAAATACCACATGCATAAAGATCAGATATATTCCGATCACACCAATGATCAAAAACATCATATTATGCTGCTTTGCCACATGATACAACTGAAAATCCAGATATACCGCATAACACGCAACCATCGCAATAACCCCAAGAATACTTCCCTTTTTCAGGTTTGCCTTAAATTCCTTCCAGAAAGGACCGGCAATGTATCCTTCTTCATCATTTACCATCTTTAATGTGATCGTGTAGGCGGCAGTGGTTGCTGCTCCCATAGTCACGATCGGAATGCTGCATAAAAGCCACATACAGTTAAGCTTAAACACATCCATCAGACGGCTCATAAACTTGTATAAGGGACTATCCACACTAAAAAATTTCATTCTGTCTTATCTCCTTCGTGTCATCAGACCGTTCTCCTTCGTATACACATGGATCATACATATTGTCTAAAATACCAGGGACGCCAGTTGAGTCCCCGGTATCTATAATCTCTCAGAATATCAGTCCGCACTCTGGCATTAACCCTTTACAGCACCCAGCATGATACCTTTCTCGAAGTATCTGTTCATGAATGGGTACACAACCAAAATAGGGATAACGGAAATCATGGAAATTGTGTACTTAATAACCTTTGTATTCAATGCTGCCGCAAAGGCCGACTTTGCAGCCTCACCACCCTGATTCATGGAAGCCATCAGGTTGGATGACTGATTCAGGTAGATATATAATCTATGCTGCAGTGTATACAGTCTAGGTGAGTTACTCATGTAAATCAAAGAATCCTGGAAAGAGTTCCAATGACCTACCGCACCGAAGATAGCGATCGTTGCAAGGATTGGCTTACTCAGAGGCCAGATAATCTTGGAAAATACCTGCATGTAAGACGCACCATCGATAAATGCACTCTCCTCCAGCTCCGCCGGAATCGACTCGATATAAGTCTTAACCAGGATAATGTTGTATGGAGCCACGATACCAGGAATGATGTATACCATGTAGTGGTTTGTCAGACCCAGCATAACCAGGTTCAGATATGTTGCGATCAAACCTGCATTGAAATACATTGTGATAACGATTGCACGATACCACAGACTTCTGTGCCACATCTCCTGCTTGGTTACCAGGTAACCTACGAAAGCAGATGCAAGTACCATCAATGCTGTACCAAAAATAGTTCTGGTGATGGATACGATGAATGCATATCCAAGATCACCTACACCAGCCAGTGCCATGTAGTTAGAGAAGTTGATTCCATGTGGAATGAAGTTGATCATACCACGCTGTACCATCTCATTATCTGAAATCGTATTGATCAACAGATAGTAGAACGGAAAGATACAGGTGATGGTGAACAAAATGAAAAATGCATAGTTCAAAATATTGAACACAACGTCACCCGGTTTTAATTTGTACATACGTTTATGCTTCTTGTTGTACTCTTTTTCTCTTTTAGCATCTAATTTTTCTTGTGCTGTCATTGCCATTTGTGTTCACCTCCTTATACAATACTCTCGCCACGGAGTGCCTTAGAAAGGGAGTTCGCTCCGAACAGCAAGATTACACTGATGACCGACTTGAACATACCTACCACGGTTGACAACGGAATACTACCACCGCTACCAAGACCGAGGTTGTAAACGTAAAGGTCGAGAACCTCGATGTGGTTCTTATTCTGTGGTGTACAGAATACCAGGTACTGATCAAGACCATTACTAAGTACTGCTGCAACTGCCATCAATAACAATACGAAGAAGGTTGGCAGAAGACCAGGCACTGTGATATGCCACATCTTCTGGAAACGTCCGGCACCATCCACCGTAGCAGCCTCATACAACTGCTGGTCGATACCTGCGATACCGGAAATATAGATGATCGCACTCCAGCCGACACCCTTCCAGGTTCCCCATGCCCACATCTTAAGCCATGTGAAGTGATCACCCATCAGGAAGTTATGACCGTTGGAATCCTTTGCCATGAGACCAACACTCTTTGCAAAGGTGTTAATGAAACCATCATTTGAGAAAATAGCGATTGCCAGAGCATATACCAATACCCAGCTGATGAAGTTTGGTACGGTTGTAAATGTCTGGATGAAACGACGGAACGTAAGGTTCTTGATCTCGCAGAGGAAAATAGCGAATGCCATTGGGATCCACTGTGTGATCAGTCCCAGACCGGACATTGCAAGTGTGTTTCGGATAACTCGAATGATATCATCTCGTGTAGCACCATTCTGGAACAGATATGTAAACCACTTGAATCCAACGAAGTTCGACATGCTCAGAGTTCCACCTGTCTGATAATCAAAGAATGCATATCTCCATCCCCAAAGAGGCAGATAGCAGAATACGAATGCCAGTGCCAGGAATGGCAGAAACATCAGGAACAGCTTGTACTGCGGATGCATTTCCATCTCTTCATCCGGAGCTGCCTTTGGAAGCATGGTCAGAATAACAATGGACAGGAGCAGAAGAGCTGCTGCAATAACAATGTAAACTACTGCTGCCGTCGGGAAATGCGGACCAACCTTCTCAAGCTTGGATGCCATGGTTGTACTGTTTACGACATTGTATGCAACGATCGTAACAACAAAACCTGCAATCTCCACGATACTACCAAGGATAGACCAGAGAATTCCAACTCTCTTCATCTTGGTATTACCAAGGGACATACAGCCACCAACAACAACGAATATCACACCGATCAGTGCGATCACTGCACCTGCATACAAAATGTAGAATGCACTCGGACTCAGCCAGTTCATACGAAGTGCACGGCCGGCCTCACTGGTCAAAGTAGAATAAGATACCGCTGCTGTGAAAAGCGATGTGTTCTCATTGACCAGATTACAAATCCTCGTAGGATTCATAAATGGGAAGAAAACGGAAATAGCAGCAAAGATTGCGATCACTCTCTGCAGCATATAGATATAATCTACCGTTCCCCTTTTCTCTGTTTGTGATTCTTTCATAATAACCTCCTGTATTACTTATTTCATCCCACCGTCAAAAGCTCTGTAAACAGACCAGAGCAGACTATCAAGATGATAATTAGAGTTTACGCTATTATCATTATACATGCATTTTTCTCTCACGAATACCATAAATAATAGAGAAAAAATACACGACTTTTCATCCGACACACTCTATCGGATCATGTCGGATAAAAAAGGAGACAGGTTACAGCCCATCTCCTTTCATGATATCTACTTATTCAGCAGATGTCCGCTGCAGGAATTATTTTTTCTTCTTAACAACGACAACTGCTACTACTGCTACTACAACGACTACGATCACGATCGGTACAACCGGTGATGAAGACTTCTTATCAGAGGTAGAAGCATCAGAAGTTGTATTTGCATCGCTTGATGCGCTTGTTGCATCAGCAGACTCTGCTACAGCATCTGGATTGTCTGAATTAAAACCGGAAACAGTAAACTGAATCTGGATAGAATCAGAAGGAACTACTGTGATGTCAGGGCTGTCAGGATACTCACCCTGATCCTTCTGGTAAGCGTTCATCGGATCAAAACGAAGAAGTCCGGACTCGTCTGTGTACTCCTTTGGATAGAATGTATCACTTGGAAGTGTCATTTCCTTACCATCGCACAGAAGCTTCACATCAGAAATTGTTACAGGGTTATCCTTAGCTTTCATAGGGATATCTGTATCAACATAGATCATGGAAACTGCGATTTCTGAACTTCCCTGTGTGTCCAGGCAGCCGTTCAGTCCACTTACACCAACGGTATATGTACCGTTGCCCTTGATCTCAGCATCCTGCACCTGTGTACCTTCAATAGCAGTTACCTTATTGTCTTTTGACTGGAACAGGTTACCCTGATCGAATGTCAGTCCTGCTTTCTTCATATCCTTGCCATCAATACCAAGGGTATCCGAATACCACTCGTCACGGAAGATCCAGGAACCTTTCTCCTGGAAACCGAAATATGCATGGTAGGTACCGTCTGCATCGAACTCAGCCTTAGCTGCCTTCTTACCTGCCTTGCTTGTTTCTGCAGATACATCTGCAGGTACCGCTGTTGCTGTAACAGCTAAAGCCAGTGTCAATGCACTGAGAGTAGCTGCTACCTTTCTTAATGACTTTCTCATTGTATCGTCCTCCTCATAATCGGCACAGCACAGACTTCGTAATCCGCAGGATCATCTCCATGCTGTCCATATTCACGTTTTATTGTACACCTTTGCTATAGCATAGGTATACAATTTAATTGTTCTTGTTTATTTTACCAAAAACATACGGAAATAAAACCTTAATTATTTGACATTTTTACCCGATAAATTATACATTTTGTGGATTTTCCATCTGAAATGGTATATGGATCAGAACTTTCGTGCCTATATTTTTCGTACTATAAACTTCTACGCCATATTCGCTCCCATATAAGATACGGATTCTCTGACTGACATTGCGCACACCGATATGGGTATCATCTCCTTTTTCATCCCGCATGTTTTTTCGCAGGGCACCCAGTTCATAATAATCCATGCCGCAGCCATTGTCTTTGATCTCTATATAAATTTCGTCTTCTTTCCTATATACATGTATTGTAAGCTTTCCGTCATGTTCCTTTTGCTCCAGCCCGTGTACAAACGCATTTTCCACAAACGGCTGGATCGTCAGTGGCAGAATGTATGCCCTTACATCTACCCCGGGATCAATGACCAGCTCCGATTTGATCCTGTCTCCAAAACGGTACTCTTGGATCTTCAGATAATATTCTACCATCAGAAGTTCTTCCTTCAGCCTTACAAGCCGGTCTGTTACCTGAATATTGTAACGCATCGTCTTGGCAAGCATTTTGACAAGTTCCACAATCTCCGGCTGATGATTCACCACCGCTTTCATCCGGATCATCTCCAGTGTGTTGTAGAGAAAGTGTGGATTGATCTGACTTGCGAGCATCTTAAACTCTACTTCCTTCTGTTTCGTGTGCAGCTTTTCCTTTTGTACCTGCTCGTCCACCACATTACTCATCAGCAGCCGGATGTCCTTCATCATCTGCTCCAGTTCAGTATAAAGCTCGCCAATTTCATCATTTCCCTCGATAGGTTCTACTTTATCATACTCCCCCTGTGCCACACGGTGCATTTGAACCCGGAACTGATACATACGATTACTGTAGGATACCGCAAATGCAAAGATCAGAACAGCCGATAGCATTACTCCGATTATCTCCGGTATAAATGCCTGAAAACTGATCCGGTTGACCCCTGTCATGATGTCCTGATAATTCTGGACACTCACCACGGAATAATAATTTTTGGACTCATCCATCTGGATTTTCTCATAAGCCACCAGATATTCCTCTACGCCATAAGATATCCTTTTGGAAACACGGCTCTTATGAATCTTCTGAATTTTTTCTTTTAAAAACGGATAATCATCCAGGCTGAAGTTTTCGGAAATAACATAAAAGTTATTATAAAAGATTGCAATATTATCATCCCGGTCATTCAACGCCGTTGTCGTTTTATTATATTGAAGGAGTATCGTGACAATCCCCTTCACATTCCCCTGATCATCCGGAACAACCCTGCTGATCTGTATGGTTTGTCCTTTATTGACGTTCATCTGGCTGAAATACCAGTATCCTTTGTCCTTATTTTTGATGGTTGCTTTGAACCATGACTGATATCTTACAGAATCCTTAAAATAAGAAAGATTATTGATCCTTTCCAGATCATACGTATCAATCGTCGGATTATTTAGATATAATTTAATGCCGGAAATATCCTGTTCGTAAAGATTCATATAACCTTGAAAAATCCCGTTTACTGCCCGGTAATCCTTATAAAACTGCATTTTATTTTTGTATTTTCTGGCAGCCAGCTTTCGAACCTCATCGTTGTTGCAAAGAAGACGGGCTACATTATCCAGTACCGTCATAGATTCCCGGAGTGAAGATCCGAGAACAGAAAGCTCTTCTGACTGTGTCTCCTCCGTAACATTGATCATCATTTTCCGCGTCTGCATATTGGTATAAATACTCATAACAAGCAGTGGAATAATGCCACCGATCAGATAGATCAGTATCATACGGTGGAGAAACTTCATATCTTTAAATAAGTGAAATCTTTTCTGGTAGTTAAATTTTTTCATAATTGGTCTGATTATCCGTCTATCTTAAACTGCACCTGAAGCGGTTTCTTTAACGGTTTTCCCCCTAAGGATGTCACATTTGTTGTAATATTTAATATGTAAGATTCATTTTGTGCATACGGCTCCAGCGGTTCGATCTCAATTTCATTTTCCAGGGAATTGTAACGGATCGCTGTTTTCAAAGGAGAAAGATTCATGGATGTCACATACAGATTGACATTATTGACGGTCTTGGGATCTAATGGAATATTAAACTTAACCTTCCAGACAAAATTTCCTGTTTTAAATTTCAGATCCTGCCGTACTTTGTTCTCAAGCCCCTCTGTCATAGATTCAAACTCCAAATACTTTGCCATGATGCTCTCCTGCCTTTCTTATTTAAAGTAAGGAATTTCCCTACCAACATATTATCACATTCTAATTTTTTTGAATAGTGTCATTCTCAATTTTTCCATTTCTGCGGGACAGGTTTTCTTTGAAGAAACGGAGGGAATATGATATACTTATCTATAGAATTTTAATTTGTCAGAAAGGCATTTTTTATGAAAAAAGTCAACTTTAAACCGGGAAATATGATCTATCCGCTTCCTGCCGTTATGGTAAGCTGCGGCGATATCGATCACGTATCAAATATATTAACTGTCGCATGGACCGGCACGCTCTGTACCAACCCGCCGATGGCATATATTGCCGTTCGTCCGGAACGCCACTCTTATCCCCTGATCCGGGAGTCCGGTGAGTTTGTGATCAACCTCACTACGAGGGAACTCGCACACGCTGCGGATTTCTGCGGAGTCCGTTCCGGCAGGGATCACAACAAATGGACGGACTGCCGCCTCACACCGGTTCCTGCGGATACAGTGAAATGTCCGCTGATTGCGGAAGCACCTGTCAACATCGAATGTAAAGTACGTCAGGTTTTAGAACCTGGCTCCCATCATGTTTTTGTTGCCGACGTCACTGCAGTACATGTCGCTGAGAAGTATATGGACGAAAAAGGAACCTTTCATCTGGAAAATGCAGGGCTTCTTGCGTATTCCCACGGCACATACTACAGCCTCGGCAAAGCTCTGGGACATTTTGGTTATTCTGTCCGCAGGAAAAAGGGAAACGGACGGAAAAGCACCAAAAGGAAACCAGAAACATACAATAAAAAAAGGGGCTAGTGCGTACGGAAATGAGGACTAAAATATGAAGATCAGCTATCTCAGAATACGAAATTTCAAATCCATCCGTGATCTGGAGATCAACGAGCTGGAAAATGCACTGATTCTTGTGGGCAAAAACAATACCGGCAAAACAAACGTGATCGATGCGATCCTTACGGCTACCGGCAATCATGTCCCAAAGACCACTGAATTTCTGGATCCACAGAAAAGCATTGATATTACTCTGTCCATTGAATTTACGGATGAGGATCTGCAGTACTATCATAGTCTTGGTATCGTAAGCAAGCACCGGGATTACGACAAATGGCTGGAGGAGCTTTCCGCCCTGCTGCCATCCTTTCAGGATCATACCGTGACCTTTACCTGTCATATCAATCCGGAGCAAAAGATCCGTTTTAATGATGGTTTCCAGAAAAACAATCCCTACATCCGGGAAATTTTTCCAAAGATCTATCATATCGACCAGACCAGAAATCTTGACGCATTACAGAATGATGTTTTTAGTTTTTATGACAAAGAATCTTTCCAGATGCTCAAGGATAATATGTGTACCTTTGACTCCACCCGGAAATGCAACCGTTGTTTTCAGTGTATCGGAGTCATCAGCAAAAAAACACCGGAGGAGCTATCTCTTTTTGAGACAACACGCCTGCTGCAGTACAAACTGTTCCGCACCAACCTGAATGAGTTTGCCGATAAGGTAAATCATTACTTCCATCGGAACGGCAATCCTTCCCAGCAGATCCGCTACGTACTCAACTTTGATCTGGATGACCTGCTGCATATCGACACACAGCTTATCAACCGGGATCGCAACGATTATGTATCCTCTTTAAATACATTAAGCGAAGGTATCAAAAGTATTTACGCACTGTCTCTTCTGGAGGCATATATTGACGAGGCGGATACTCTTCCATGTATTATTTTGATGGAAGATCCGGAAATCTATCTGCATCCGCAGCTTCAGAAGGTAGCAAGTGAAATCCTGTACCGCTTGTCAAAAAAGAATCAGGTTATCTTCTCCACCCACTCTCCAAATCTGATCTTTAACTTTTCTTCCAGACAGATCAAGGAGGTGCTGCTGGATGAGGAATATTACACCACCGTACGGGAGGAAACGGATATTGACCAGATCCTCGATGACCTGGGTTACACGGCCAACGACCTGATGAATGTAAGTTTTGTATTTATCGTGGAGGGAAAGCAGGACAGCAACCGTCTTCCGATGCTTCTGCAGAAATATTACTCTGAAATTTACGACGAAGACGGAAATCTGAAACGCATCACGATCATACCGGTAAACAGCTGCACCAACATTAAAACCTATGCAAACCTGAAATATATCAACAAATTATATTTAAAGGATCAGTTTCTGATGATCCGGGACAGCGACGGCAAAAATCCAAAATACCTCAAGAAACAGCTCTGCAGCTACTATGGTCAGCGTGCCAAAGAGGATGCCGGAAATCTGCCAAAAGTGGAACCCAAAAATGTCCTGATCCTGAAATATTATTCCTTTGAAAATTATTTTCTGGATCCAAAGATCATGACAAAGATCGGCGTTGTCAAAAGTGAAGAAGATTTTTATAATATTCTTTACAAAAAATACAAAGATTACCTATTTAAGTTAAACAGTATGAAACGCATGCAGCGGATCAATAATATACGTATTAAGAGCAAACAGGATATCAAGGATAATATGGAACTGATCAAAATATATGTACGCGGGCATAATCTGTTTGATATCTTTTATGGACGTTACCACGGCCAGGCAGAGCAGGAGATCCTGCAGAAGTATATTGACGTGGCTCCGAGGGAAACCTTCCAGGATATCTTTGATGCCATTGACTCATTTGTTTATTTTGAAAACAGAAGAAAATAGGTTGACATTATAAACGATTTCGATATAATGTATGGTATGTATGTCTTCACTATTCTACAGGAGTGGTGAAACGGGTTTTGCAAAAAAAGTGTTTGATGAGGTGCAAAATGGAAAATCAGTATATTATAAAGGGCGGAAACCCTCTTCACGGTGAGGTTGTCATCGGCGGTGCCAAAAACGCTGCTCTTGGTATTCTCGCTGCTGCCATCATGACCGATGAGACAGTGACGATCGACAATCTTCCAAATGTAAGAGATATCAATGTCCTTCTTACGGCGATAGAAAGTATTGGTGCTACCGTAAAGCGTCTAGGACCTCACGAGGTACAGATCAACGGAAGTACTATTTCCGATGTTACAATAGATTATGACTCCATTCGTAAAATACGGGCATCCTATTATCTTTTAGGTGCTCTTCTTGGCAAATATAAAAAGGCTCAGGTTGCTCTGCCCGGCGGCTGTGATATCGGAAGCCGTCCGATCGACCAGCATCTGAAGGGTTTTCGTGCTCTGGGTGCCACGGTCAATATCGAGTATGGTATGATCAATACCTTTGCCGATAATCTGATGGGTAATCACATCTATCTTGATGTGGTATCGGTAGGCGCGACGATCAATATCATGCTTGCATCCTGTATGGCACAGGGTCGTACTGTTATTGAAAATGCCGCCAAGGAACCACACATCGTAGATGTTGCCAACTTTTTAAACAGCATGGGTGCCAATATCAAGGGTGCTGGTACCGACAAGATCCGTATTGACGGTGTGGATCGTCTCCATGCCAGTGAGTATTCCATTATCCCGGATCAGATCGAGGCAGGTACTTTTATGGTCGCTGCTGCTGCTACCAAAGGCGACGTGCTGATCCGCAATGTCATTCCAAAGCATCTGGAGGCTATTTCTGTCAAACTGATCGAAATTGGTGCAAAGGTCGAGGAGTTCGACGATGCAGTCCGCGTTTCCGCAGATGACCGCTTAGGACATACACAGGTCAAAACTCTGCCATATCCTGGTTTTCCAACCGATATGCAGCCTCAGATTGCGACACTACTGGCTCTTTCCAATGGAACCAGCACCGTTACCGAGAGCATTTTTGAGAATCGTTTTAAATATGTTGATGAGCTCGCCCGTATGGGTGCCAATATCAAGGTCGAGGGAAATGTTGCGATCATTGAAGGTGTCACCGGTCTGACCGGAGCCTCTATCACCGCACCTGATCTTCGCGCCGGTGCCGCACTTGTTGTTGCCGGACTGGTGGCTGACGGATTTACGACCGTGGATTCTATCCACTTTATCGAGCGCGGATATGAGGACTTCGACAAAAAGATGACCGCTCTCGGAGCATGCATGGAAAAGATTCCGGTAGATGACGAGAGAGAAATGCAGAAGTTCAAAATGAAGGTTGGATGAAATATCCACAAAAATAGAAATTATTGAATATATAAAAGGCAGAAACTGTTTCTTACGTTTCCGCCTTTTGTTGTTTTATTTCCAGATTTATTCACAGAATCCACTGTAATCCCATTTTAATTTCACATTTTGTGCTGTTTTAACAGATTTCTTTCACATCAATATCCGGTGCCATGGCTAAATTCACGATCAGTCCATCCATCTTCACAATCGGATTACTCTGATCCGTTGGATTGGTATCCACGATCCTTGCCCGCTTCTGATTGGATAAGACCACCTCGCAGCCGATATAAAATGAACCGACACCTTCCATAAACACTGCGAGATATACGGGATCAAACTTTTCCTGTTCCTCCTGCAGCATCCGGAATACCTCAAAGGGGCAATGCGGTTCTCTATAAACCCTGGCTGAAGTCAGTGCATCATAGTAATCCGCTATAGCAACAATCTTGGCAAAATCGTCAATCTCATCCGCTTTTAATCCCTGAGGATATCCGGAACCGTCACATCTCTCATGATGCATCAGGGCAACATTCAGAATCCGTTCATCTAACGGATGTTTCTTAAGAAAATCATATCCTTTCCGTGGATGCTGCTTGATCAGCTCATATTCCTCATCCGTCAACGATCCTGCCTTTTTGATGATCTTGCCCGGGATCCCCATCTTGCCAACATCGTGCAAAAGCCCTGCCAGCGTCAGAATATCCTGCTCCTCCTCTGACATATGCATCCAGTTTGCAAACTCATGGCAGAGTATCGCTACATTCAGACTATGAATATATGTCAGATCATCATATCTCCGGACCCTTCGCAGCATCCGGAACGTATGAACCGGATCATCACTCAATGCTATGATTTCCCTTGTTTCCTTCAAAAGCTTGTTGGTATTGAGATCCTCGTCCTCCCTGACGATGTACTCCGACAACGACTTTTCCAAAAGCTGTGCCGACTTAATGACCCGCTCACTAAAAAACCGGTAATCCCTGGACTTTCTGGCGGGACCCGACTTATCCTCCGGTAAAAATTTCCATTCCATCTCCCCGTCTCCTTCGTAATTGTATCAATACGATACCACTATTTTATTATGTTTATATGAAAATATCAAGTCATCCTGTTTCTTGCAAAAGTTCCGAAAAAAGCGTATTATATATAGTGAGATATTTTAGATGTTTTAGCAAATGATCTTTATGGCAAAAGCAACAGATTACAGAAAGGATATGGTATTTCTATGGGTTCAAAAAAAGGCTGTTTTATTGTATTCGAAGGCATTGATGGCAGTGGCAAATCTACTCAGATCACACGTCTGCAGGAGCATATCCAGGGACACTCCATCAACTGTATGACCACCATGGAGCCAAGTAATGGTCCGATCGGTACATTACTCCGCCAGTTTCTCTCCGGCCGTATCAAAGGGGAGGAGACGACTTTGACAGCACTTTTTGCAGCCGACCGTCTGGATCATCTGAACAACCCGGTCAATGGTATCTGCAAGCTTCTGGATGATGGCATTGCCGTACTTTCCGACCGTTACGTCTTTTCCAATTATGCATACCAGAGCGTATCGGTTCCTCTGGAATGGATCATGAAATGCAATGAGATGGCAAATGAGATTGTCCGTCCGGACTGCCATATTTTTATAGATGTCTCACCGGAAACTGCGATGGAACGTGTGACCAAGGGGCGTCACCAGACGGATATTTACGAGACAAAGGAGCGTCTTACCGATGTCAGGGAACGTTATCTTGATCTGATCCACCGGATGGAGGACGTGGAGAATATCATTATCATTGACGGAAACCGCTCCGAACAGGAAATTGCCGATGAAATCTGGGCAAAAGTCTGCCACTATTTTGTATAATACAGGAGATTGTGACACTTGCATTGCAATTATCCGTTGGGGTCACAGTCAGATGCACGATCACGAAAGGAGGGACTGCAATGGATCTGAGAGTCAGCCAGCTGCAACAGCCGGCACAAATTGATACAAAGACTACTGCGCCGGAATCCGACGGTTCCTTTCGTTTTACGCTGCTTAGCAGTATTCAGGAACAGGAGCTGCAGGCAAGTCTCGCCGTCATGATGGAGGATATCACACAGCAGGGCAATAAACTCAGCCGCAAAATGGATATCCGGGACATGAAGCTTTACCGCAGGATGATCAAGGAGTTTATGAATGAGATCGTCACTCACTCCCACTCCTTCAGCCGTGAAAACTTTCTTGACAAAAAGGGACGTCACAGGGTCTACGGTATGGTAAAGCTTATCGACCAGGCACTGGATGATCTCGCAGAGGAACTTATGCGGGAGGAGCAGGATCATTTAGCAATATTAAATAAAATTGGTGAAATTCAGGGAATGATCCTTGATCTTTTCACCTGACCGAACATATAACAGGAGGCATTTATGGCAAATTTCAGAGATATCATAGGACAAACGCAGGCAAAAGAGCATTTCCAGACAGCGATCGGGACTGGAAATATTTCCCATGCATATATTATCAACGGAGAGACCGGTTCCGGACGACGGATGCTGGCAGATGCTTTTGCAAAAGCACTCCAGTGTGAAAAACATCCGGATGCAGACTCCTGTGACGGATGTAAATCCTGCCATCAGGCAGAATCCGGCAATCATCCGGACATTCGTTATATCACCCACGAAAAGGCAAGTATCAGTGTCGATGATATCCGTGAGCAGCTCAATAATGATATCCAGATCAAGCCGTACAGCAGCGGGCACAAGGTATATATTATCCCGGATGCCAACAAAATGACAGAACAGGCACAGAATGCCCTTCTGAAAACGATCGAGGAGCCTCCTGCATATGCAGTCATTATTCTTCTGACGGACAACCTCAATGCACTCCTTCCGACGATCCGGTCCAGATGTGTCACGATCAACACAAAACCGATCTCCAAGGAAGAAATTGCCGGTTATCTGGTAAGCCACCTCTCCATGGAGCAGGAGCAGGCAGAAATTGCCGCCGGCTTCTGTCAGGGCAATATGGGCAGGGCGATCCGTTTTGCCAACTCGAAGGATTTTCAGGAAATGAAGGAGGACACACTTCATTTATTAAAAAATATCGAGCATATGGACATTTCAGAAGTCGTGGATTCCATCCGCATTTTTTCACAAAAAAAGGGCATGATCGATGATTATCTGGATCTGATGCTTCTGTGGTATCGTGATGTACTAATGTTTAAGGTTACAAAGGATGCAAATCTCCTGCTGTACCGCGACCAATTCCATGATATCTCCCATCAGGCAAGCATGCACACCTATGAGAGCATCGAAAACATTCTTCAGGCAATCGACAAAGCAAAAGTACGTCTCGGTGCCAATGTAAACTTTGATGTGACCATGGAGCTGATGGCTCTCACCATGAAAGAATAGGCCTGACCCGCCAATAGAAAGGACATAAATATTATGATATTAATTATCGGAGTCAGATTCCGTAAATCCAGCAAGGTATATTACTTTGATCCCACAGGATACGATGTCAAAAAGGGGGATCATGTAATTGTAGAAACCGCCCGTGGTATTGAGTACGGCACAATCGTGCTGGGACCAAAGGAGGTTACCGACGACAAGGTCGTTTCTCCATTGAAGCCACTGACACGGCCGGCTACCCCAGAGGATGAAAAGACCAATATTGAGAACGAAAAGAAAGAGAAAGAGGCTTATCAGATCTGTCTGGAAAAGATTCAGAAGCATGAGCTGAAAATGAAACTGATCGATTCGGAATATACTTTTGACCGTAATAAATTACTTTTTTATTTTACCGCTGACGGACGTATCGACTTCCGCGAGCTGGTCAAGGATCTTGCATCGGTATTCCGCACCCGTATCGAACTACGACAGATTGGCGTCCGCGACGAAACGAAATTACTAGGTGGTATGGCGATCTGTGGCAGACCACTCTGTTGTCACACCTTCCTGTCCGAGTTTGCTCCGGTTTCCATCAAAATGGCAAAGGAACAGGGACTTTCTCTGAATCCTACCCAGATTTCCGGTGTATGCGGACGTCTTATGTGCTGCCTGAAAAACGAGCAGGAGGCCTATGAGGAGCTGAACCGTTCTCTTCCATCCATCGGTTCCCAGGTAAAAACCATTGACGGTTATACCGGCGATGTGCAGAGTACCAGTGTTTTAAAACAGCTTGTAAAGGTTGTGATCACGAAAAAGAACGGAGAACGCGAGATCCGCGAGTATCCGGTAAGTGACCTGAGTTTTAAGGATCATCAGATTTCGAATGAAGGCTCTGAGCTGGAAGCTTCCCTGAATGAAATGGTCGATGCTGAGGGACTGGAGCAGCTTGAGATCATGGAAAGACAGGATCTGGAGGAACTTCAGGAGGAAGAAGCCGAAAAAGCTGCTTCCAAACGGGAAAACAACAGACGTTCCCGCAATCACAGAAGAGACAACAAGGAGCAGAACCGCGAAGGACGGGAACGAAATCGGGAATCCAGAGACAACCGTGACCGCGGACGCAGCCGGGAACGCAGCCGTGACAGAGACCAGAACCGCGACTCCAAAGAGAACCGCAGAGACCGGAATGACCGGGAAAACCGTAATAATAACCGCGACAGGGAAAAACGTCCTTCCAAAAACAGAGGCGGATATGATAATCAGAATCTCCATCTGCCGGAAACAGAAAAGCAGGAACAGAATTTCCGTGGAGGATATGAACGCCAGACCGACAACCGACGGGAAAAAGGACGCCCGGAACGCTTCCGTGAGGATCGCAGCAGAAAAAATGACCGGGACGGCTTCCATGGCAGAAGAAATAACAACCACCGCCGTCCTGATAACAATGGCAAAGGACAAAACGGAGCATCCAACCGTCCGGACCATTCATAAAAAGGGGAAAACCAACAAAAAGGAGCACTTATGAACACAGAATTAAAACCTGGAGAACGTCTGGATGATCTACAGATAAACGGATACCATATCATACAGCATCCTGAAAAATTCTGTTTTGGAATGGATGCCGTCCTTCTCTCCTCCTTTGCAGGCTGTCAGCCGGACAGCAAAGTCGTGGATTTTGGGACAGGCACCGGCGTAATACCGATCCTGCTGACCGCCAAAACCAAAGCGTCTCATATTGATGCTCTTGAAATTCAGGAAGAAAGTGCTGATATGGCACAGCGAAGTGTCCAATTAAATGGACTCACAGACAAAATAAAGATCATTCAGGGTGATATCAAGGAAGCTTCTGATCTGCTTGGAAAAGCATCCTATGACTACGTGATCACAAATCCTCCCTATATGAACAATGATCATGGTCTGAAAAACCCGGAGCTCCCAAAAGCAATTGCACGCCATGAGATCCTGTGTTCTCTGGAAGATGTAATTCGCGAGGGTGCATGCGTTTTAAAGCCCGGAGGTCATTTTATCATGGTACACAGACCATTCCGCCTGATCGAAATCATCACCTGTCTTACCAGATACAAACTGGAACCAAAACGTATGCGCTTCGTGCATCCATTTGCGGACAAAGAACCCAATATGGTACTGATCGATGCGGTCCGTGGAGGTAATTCCATGGTAAAAATCGAATCTCCTCTTGTCATATATGCCACACAGGGACAGTATACACAGGAAATTCTCGACATTTATAACCGCTAGAAATGGAGAAAACAATGGCTGGAACATTATATTTATGCGCTACCCCCATTGGCAATCTGGAAGATATTACCTTCCGGGTCTTAAGGACTCTGAGGGAAGTGGATCTGATCGCCGCAGAGGATACCCGCAATACCATCAAACTCTTAAATCATTTTGAGATTAAAACCCCTATGACAAGCTACCATGAGTACAATAAAGTGGACAAAGCGGCTTATCTTGTCTCCAGGCTTGCTCAGGGAACCAATATTGCCCTTGTGACAGACGCCGGCACCCCCGGCATTTCCGACCCCGGAGAAGAGATTGTGCGTCAGGCTTATGAAGCCGGAATACCCGTCACATCCCTCCCCGGTGCCTGTGCCTGCGTAACCGCACTGACCTTATCCGGTCTTTCTACACGCCGTTTTGCGTTTGAAGCATTTCTCCCACCGGACAAAAAGGAGCGTGCCACTATTCTGGAATCACTCCGGACAGAGACCAGAACCGTGATCCTGTATGAGGCACCTCATCATCTTCTCGCAACGCTCCGGCAATTACTGGATACTCTTGGAGAACGGAGGATTACCCTGTGCCGGGAGCTTACCAAGCTTCACGAAACAGTTCAGCTTATGACTCTTTCCGAGGCAGTGTCCCATTATACGGACAATACTCCGAAAGGAGAATATGTTCTGGTGCTCGAAGGTGTCTCCCAGCAGAGTCTTGATCAAAAAAAGCAGGACAATTGGAAGGAAATGGATCTTCAATCACATATGCAGCTTTATCTGGATCAGAACCTCTCCAAAAAAGAAGCCATGAAAAAAGTTGCTGCCGACCGCGGCGTTTCCAAGCGGGATATATACCAACAGTTATTAAACTTATAGTTTTATTAATCATCTGTTATGTCGGCATCTTCTCTCCCGGCGGCAATTCATTTCATTGCACAACATGATCTCTACCATAGGACGTAGCCACTTCTGCCCGGCTTCGTCCTTTTCTTTGCAGTAATGACAGCATATGCCGGATGCCATACGTTCCATCGTTACCTTATCCGGATACCGGTCATACATTGGACTTCCGTCATATTCCATCTGATCACAGACATTCATTACCATCTGATTTAGCTGTGTTGCCTCCAAAGGATACAGATATTTCAGATCCTTACTCTTCTCCTCTGGAATCTGTGTCAATTCTAAAGGAAATACCATAGCATTTCCTTTAGAATAATTTGCTCTTCTATTTTTCATAATTTGCATATCCTTCCCTGTATTATACAGACTTCATATTTATTCTATGGAAATCTTAAAATTTAGTGACTGTCCTTGCCTTTTTTTCGGGAACAATCTATACTAAACATAAGAATGTTTGTATGATCAGGAGGCTTATTTTGAAATATTTTTATAAAGGTTTTGGCTTATTCATATTATTCTGCGTGTCCATCTTTTTATTTGGGCAGCATATTCCCAGTATAAATGTTGGTACAGCAACTGCAACCAGTCTGCAGGATTCCACATTTCCACTGATCCGTCTCACCGTAGACAAATATACGATCAATACACTTCATGGATACAGCAGCGAACTTAACAGTGGTAATATCCGGGAGTCCATCACTCCTTTAAATGCGGACAAATCCTTCGACGTGGTCATTTCCGAAAACGATCTCAAGATCAAACGTCTTGATTATGACCTAAAAGATATTGCCAATGACAAAAGTATCGGAAGCGGTACAATGTCTGCATTTAATGAATCCACCGGTCAGAAAACAGCACATCTGACTCTGGATGCGGCAATGAATACCAGTACCGAGTATGGTCTGGAACTCACACTTACGACAAATTACAGTAAACGTATTCATTTTTATACCAGAGTAAAATATTATGATTCCGATTTCTTTCTGAAACAGAAATTAGATTTTGTAAATAAATTTCACAATGCGACCTTCGGCAAAGAAAAAGGATTTCCGCTTGAAAATTATCTGGAAACCAACGGAAGCCAGGATTCCACACTGGCAGATGTAAACATTTATTCCAGTAAAAAGCTTGTTACCTGGGGCAGTCTGAAACCAAAGATCATTTCTGTCTGCACGCCGGTCATCAAGGAGCTGAATATCGAAACAGCGGCAGTCGAACAGACCTATTATATTAAGTCCAAAACAAATACCGGTACCGAAACTTATCAGGTCAAAGAATTTTACCGGGTACGCTATACGACAGGACGTATTTATCTGCTTTATTTTCAGCGTACCATGGAGGCAGTATTTGATCCTGAGCTGACCTCAACCTCTCAGAGCGAATTTAAAATCGGGATATCCAATGCCGAGGATCTGGACATTTCTTCCAGCGACGACAACAAAAAAATGGCATTTGTCCGAAACGGAAATCTCTGGTACTACGATCTGAATACCGAAAATCTGAACCAGGTTTTTTCCTTTGTTCAGAATTCCACAGATTATATCCGGGATTATTACGATCAGCATGACATCCGCATTATCAATATTGACAACGACGGCAATATTGATTTCGTGGTATACGGTTACATGAACTGTGGTGATTATGAGGGCCGCGTGGGTATTATCCTGTACAATTATGATGCCAAAAAGAACCAGATCAACGAACGCATTTATCTTCCTCTGGAAACCACCTTTCAACAGCTTAAGGAGGATTTTGGAGATTTCTGTTATGTAAACCGCAAAAATGTATTTTATTTTACTTTATACGACAGAGTCTATGCATATAATATTACATCCAGACAATATACCGTCCTGACCCAAAATGCCTCCAGCGGCAACTTCGCCATGCTGGAAAAAGCAAAGTGTTTTGTCTGGTCCAATGCTTCCACACAAAAGCCTGCCACCCGCATCACAATTCTTGATCTGGAAACAGAACAGCGGCGTACCGTTTCCGCCAAAAAGGGACAAAGCATTAAAGTTCTTGGAGCTATTGATTCCAGTGTTGTTTATGGTTTTGCCAGAAATTCAGACATTTATAATTCCGAAGACGGAGAACGGATATCTCCGGTATACCGCCTTGAAATTGCAAACAGCCAGGGCGAGGTTATGAAGGTCTACCAGACCAAAAATGTTTATGTGGTCAAAGCTCTGGTGGATAAAGATATTATCCAGTTAAAACGTGTACGAAAAATCGGACAGACCTTCAAAAAAATATCCGATGACAGTATTCAGCACCAGCAGGACAATACCACCAAATCCTTTGATCTGACCTCCCGGGTTACCGATAAGATGCTCACAGAAAAGTATCTTGCCCTGCCGGCAGGCTTTCTGATGAAGGGACAGCCAAAGATCACCTATACAAAATATGTTATGGTAACAGAAAACACCACATTTTATATTAATCATCCATCGAAAAACGCTGTCGATAAATATTATATTTATGCCTATGGAAATATTACCGGCTCCACATATGATGCTGGTACAGCGATCCGTCAGGCGGATGAACAAATGGGGGTCGTCATGGATAATCACAATCATATTGTCTGGGAGCGCGGCGGTAAATTCCTTAGCAACACTGTCTCTCTCATGGATAAAACGACGGTCTCCGGAAACGTCAGCAGCATGAAGGCATGTATTCACATGCTGTTGGAGTCTGCACAGGTAAGCGAAGATGCTTCCCGGCTTAAGGGTGCTTCTGCTATGGATATCCTTAAAAATTATACGGATACGCCGGTTAACCTGACGGGCTGTACTGTGGACGAGATCTTATACTTTGTCAGCAGTGGAAAACCTGTGATTGCCATGAAAAATTCCACACAGGCAGTATTGATCAATGCCTATAGCTCCAGCTTTGTAAGCTGGTTTGATCCTTCCACCGGATCCACAACAAAAATGTCTCCAAACGGTGCCGAGAAATTTTTTGAGAACGCCGGATATATATTTATCAGTTATATCTGATCTGTACTATTTATTTGACAGACCATTTACCCGGACTTTTCTGCCGCAGATGTCTCAAAAGTCCCGATCAAGAATAGCATTTAACCTGTTTTTGATTTATGAATTTTTATAAAACATCTGCAGATTGGAGGTTTTTATGAGCAAACGCATATTTTTGATCGTACTGGACAGTGTTGGCATTGGAGAAGCACCGGATGCAGCCGACTTTGGCGATGTAGGAAGCCACACGGTTTATGCAGCATCCACAGATGAGCATTTTTATATGCCTCACATGCAGCAGCTGGGTTTCTTTGAAATTGAAGGAAACCGCGTAGACAAACGCCATAAGTGGGCACAGAAACCCATCACTCCCTCCGGTGCTGTGATGCGCATGCAGGAAGCATCCAGAGGAAAAGATACTACCATTGGCCACTGGGAAATTGCAGGGATTATTTCACCAAAGGCAATGACGACCTTTCCAAACGGTTTTCCGGATGACCTGATCCGTTCCTTAGAAAAAGAAACCGGCCGTAAGGTTGTCTGTAACATGCCGTACTCCGGCACTCAGGTCATTGAGAAATACGGCAGAGAACATATGGAAACAGGAAATATCATTGTCTATACTTCCGCTGACAGTGTCCTGCAGATTGCCGCTCACGAAGATATTATTCCGGTAGAGGAGCTTTACAGAATCTGTGAAATAGCACGGCATCTCTGTCAGGGACCGTATGCTGTGGGACGAGTGATCGCACGTCCGTTTATTGGGACACCGGGACAATTTACCCGAACCAGCCGCCGTCACGATTTTTCTCTCACTCCACCGAGAGACACCATGCTGGACTATATTAAAAACGCCGGTCAGGACGTTCTCGCCGTTGGCAAGATCAATGATATTTTTGCCGGAAAGGGAGTAACCAAAATGACCCGTACCGAGGACAATGAGGACGGAATCAATAAAACCCTCGCCTATATGGACGAGGATTTCCATGGACTCTGTTTTATTAATCTGGTGGACTTCGACATGAAATATGGCCATCGAAACGATGTACCGGGTTATTCCGCTGCCCTCTCCTACTTCGACAAACGTCTGCCGGAAATTCTTTCAAAGCTCCAGCCAGAGGATATCCTGATGATCACGGCAGACCATGGATGTGATCCAAGTACTCCATCCACAGACCATTCCAGAGAATACACTCCTCTTGTCATTGCCGGAGACCCTGTTCTTTCCGGTACAAACCTTGGCACAAGGCCTACTTTCGCAGATATCGGCACAACAATCTGTGATTATCTTGGTGTCTCCTGCAGGCTGGATGGGACATCTTTCCTAAAAAATATTCTAAAAAACTGACAAATTTACCAATAAATTTTTTTGAAAAGGGACAGGTTCTCGTGAAATCTGTCTCTTTTCTTTAATTTTTTTTGTGATTTATTACGGATAGCAATTTTGAATAAAATCCGCTACAATGAAATTGGTTTTGAGGTGAAGAAAGGAACTCTATATGAATAAACACCTCTTCTTCCCGTTTTTAACGACATTATTTCTGATCCTCTTTCTGCCATTTTACGACAGGCCGGTATGTTCCGGGAGCAGAGCTTTTTACCGTTATGCAGCGGCTTCCTCTGCCCGTCATACGGACATCAGACACGCCAAAACACTTCAAAAGGATCAATCTTACAATACTACCGTCTCTGCCGGAGATTTTCATTATTACTGTCTCCTGAGTCAGGAAAAGGATTCCGAATTTACCATTCAGATCCAATCTTCCGAAAAGATATCTCTTTCTTTTCAGCTCTATGACCAAAAAGGAAATCTGTATCCTCCTTCCAATTACAGTCTGGATCCTGTCCGGTATCTTCTGACGATCGAATATGATATTCCGGCAGGAAAAAGCTGGCTGCTGGGACTATGTAACAACAAGGAGCGTGCTTTTTCCTACACAATTAAATACAAAAGCAAATCAAAACCAGACAACAAAGGATCCTCTCAAAACCGGACAAAAAAGGATCCGGTGAATCATAAAGCATCCCCAGACAGATCCTCTCAAACTCCTTCCCCAAAAAGAACAATAAATAATACTGCATCACCTCAAGATCACACCAAAAATAATAGCAACAAGAATACCAAAAACAACAATATTAATAAGAAAAAATCACTTCAAAACCAGACAAATAAGAATATTTCCAATAAAAAAGAACAATCTCAGAATAAAACCAAAAAATCCACTGTTAAAAACAGTAACAGCAAACCGGTTACAAAACCTGTTTCTAAAAATAACAAAAGAAAACGGAGCACAAAATCCGCTTCTAAACAGATTACTCCGGCAAGTTTGTCTATTTCCGATACTTTTTTACAAACCAAATGTGGCAATACGCTCACCCTTAACGTCTCCGCATCTTCCGCTAAAACCTGTCATATACAATGGCTTTTTTCTTCCAGACAGTTTATCCGGAATAAAACCATACTTACCGGAAATAACAGCTCAACCTTAACACTTTCTGCCTGTCAGAAAGGAGTTTATATTGTCACCTGTCGAATCCGGGAATACAAAAACATTACTGCATCCTGCACGATTAAGATTACATAACTCAAACATCGCACAACGATGATTCGATTTCACCCATAATATTTTTACATTATTAACCATATCAGATAATACACAATCAACCGGCACCGGATAAAACGAACTTTTACCCGGTTGCTGATCCAAACATCACTACGTCAGGAGATGATACCTATGAATCATAAAACAACTTTCCCCCTGCCAGAAGAACTTTCCTCTGTCTGGAACATATCTAACATTATATATTTCAACAACAAATCCATGATCTGTCAAGTTCAAAACACTAAAACAAAGCTGGACTTTATTTTAAAAATATATAACGATGATACTTTTTCCAAAAGAAAATATCATAATCTGTCCAAATTATCGGACAAATATTTTATATTACCAAAGGAATCTGTCCATCTGCATCACAAAAGATATCTATTTTATCCTGTCGCAGAGTCCTTAAAGGATATCCTGTATCAGGACGGTCTTTCTTTCCACGATATTCTTTGTCTTGGAATTCATATGGTCGATGCGGTTTCTTCTCTATGTGATCAGGGAATCTTAGAAGCTGATATCAGCCCCGGTAATATTTATCGAAGTCCAAAAGGTATCTTCTGTCTCGGTGATATTAACCTGGAATCCTGTACCGTTTTAGGGACACCTCCATTTATTGCCCCGGAATATCATTCAAAAACATCTGACCCGGAAGTATTTCAGGCATCCATGCAATTTTCTATATGCAGCCTCTTACATGCACTCTGCCGCCTGCAAAAAAATTTTCTTTTTGAGGAAATGCAGAATATATTATCAAGGGGTATGGCAGAAGATCCACAGGACCGGTACACTTCTTTAGAATCATTTAAGCATGCCCTATCGACACTTTCCTCCTGTGAGATCAACCATGCAACCAGCCGGTTATTGCTTCACAGAGAAAACCATCCGCTGTTTCATACAAAGACTTTACCTGTACCAAAAAACGGACACTCTGTTCTTGGTTATTTTATTGGAATATCATTTATGATATCCGTAATACTTTTTATTTTTTGTCTGCATCGTTATAATACTTTCGTTGTATCTACAGCCAAGGCGGATAATTATATATCTGTGATTGAGGCATCTCCTCAGCCCTCTGATGAATTTTATACTCCTCTTCCCACAGAAACCGAATCCATAAATAATGCTTCCGGCACTTCTGAACTGAATCTGCAGGATCAGAATCATAATTCATTTACACAAGCGGTCAGAAATATTTCCTCTCCTTCCGGGATACTTTGTATCTATGCAGGAAATAATCTGTTTCCGGATCTGAAGGGAATTGAAGATTTTACCCGGCTGAAAGAGTTTTATGGAAACAATGACCAGATAAAAGATATTTCAGACATCGGAAAATGCACCCATTTAAAAACGTTAATTCTGTCCTATAACAATATAGAAGATATCTCCGCTATTTCCAGACTGGCCAATCTGGAACATCTGGATCTCTCCTCCAACAAAAGTCTGTCTGACCTGGATCCGTTATACCGGCTGCACTCTTTAAAAGTATTAAACATATCCGACACTAACGTGTCCCGAAGAGAGTACAGGCAGCTTACTCAGAAGCTGCCTGCATGTCAGATTATTTACTAGCTCAGACTTCCCACACCGGAATGATCCAGCCGTTTTACCCCATCCTTTGTGACATATGCCAGGATCTCATTTTTGGGCTTTACCTTTATATCGCTGTACTGATATGCCGTCTCCAGGTAATTTACCGCCTGATCCAATTTTGCCTCATCTGATGCATACAAAGTTGCAAGAACCTCACCTTTTCTAACATAATCCCCGGTTTTATGATAAAACCGCAGACCAGCCTTAGAGTCAATCCTGCTCTCCTTTGTCTCACGTCCGGCTCCCAGTACTACAGAAGCCCTACCACATTTTTCGGTATCCATTGCTTTAATATACGCCGAATTTTTCATAAGAAGCTCTTTTTGATACGGTGCTTTTTCAAATTTATCCGGATGATAAATATAAGTCTCGTCACCTCCCTGGGCCTTTACCATGGCAGCCAGCTTATCAATTGCTTTTTCAGAATGAATTGCCTCCTTCACCATTTTTCTGCAGGCATCCAGATCCGCAATTTCACCCAGATACAGCATTTGCGCTGCAAACTCCACACAGATCTGTTCAAAATCGTCCGGTCCCTTTCCCTGAAGTGTTTCGATTGCCTCTATTACTTCAATATCATTTCCCACTGCTTCTCCCAGCGGCACATCCATATTAGTGAGAATCGCTATTGTCTCACGACCGGCGCTTTCTCCAATCTCTACCATTCTTTCTGCCAGATGAATGGCATCATCCGTATTTTTCATAAAGGCTCCACTTCCCACGGTGACATCAAGCACAATCTTGTCACTGCCTGATGCCAGTTTTTTACTCATGATCGATGCAGCGATCAGCGGAATACTATCCACGGTTGCAGTAACGTCACGAAGAGCATACAGCTTTTTGTCTGCCGGAGCAATTTCTGCAGACTGCCCGATCACACTTAATCCAATTTCATTGACAATATCAAAAAATCTTTTTTCAGATATCGTCGTCTGCAGCCCTGGAATGGATTCTAATTTATCAATCGTGCCTCCTGTAAATCCAAGACCTCTTCCACTCATTTTTGCAACTCTGCCACCACAAGCTGCTACTAACGGTGCCACTGCCAGAGTTGTTTTATCTCCTACGCCACCTGTACTATGTTTGTCCACCTTTATTCCGTGTATTGACGTGAGATCCACCATATCTCCCGATTTTGCCATTCTGTCCGTAAAAACGGACAGTTCATTTTTTGTCATTCCTTTATAATAAACCGCCATCAGAAATGCAGACACCTGATAGTCCGGAATTTCATCGGATACATAACCATCTACAACATATGAAATTTCCTCCGGAGTTAATTCCATTCCTTTTTTCTTTTTGTCAATAACATCATACATTCTCATCTCATTTACCCCCATTTTCACTAAAATAATATGTAAATGTTCCTCCATTTACAGTCAAATACCCCTGCTACAGCAACTCACCTCCAAAACTGAGCGGCAGTAAATCCTTTAAAAGATAAGCCTCGTATTCTTTTTCCGATTTTGCCAGAATAACCTGAAATGAGTCCGGATCACAAAACTCTGACATCACCTGTCTGCAGATGCCGCACGGTGGACAGATTTCAAGCTTTTTTTCTTCCTTTCCACCAACGATCACAATGGAATCAAACTCCTTAACCCCTTCAGAAACGGCTTTAAATATAGCTGTTCTTTCTGCACAATTTGTAGCCGGATAGCTGGAATTTTCTATGTTACACCCCTGAAATGTCTGACCGTTTTTTGCCCTCAGACATGCTCCTACCTTAAAATGCGAGTAAGGGGCATATGCCTTATCCCTCGCTTCGATTGCCTTTCGGATCATCTCTTCCATAAAATGCCTCCCTGAAACAAATACTAATTATTTTTTCCGCTTTCCAATATTTTCACGAGTCGACTGGTACCAAGACGGTCTGCTCCCAGCTCAATAAATTTTTCTGCATCTTCAAAGGAACTGATACCGCCAGCCGCTTTAATCTTTACATGAGGCTCCACATAAGCTTTAAAAAGCTTAATATCATCAAAGGTTGCACCGGCCGTAGAAAATCCTGTCGATGTTTTAATAAAATCTGCACCGCTTTCGGATACCACCTGACACATTTTTATTTTTTCCTTTTCTGTCAACAGGCATGTTTCAATAATAACCTTTAAAATATGATTGCCGCATATCTTTTTTATTGCAGAAATTTCTTCTTTAATTTTGTGAAACTCCGCATTTTTTACATCTCCAATATTGATCACCATATCAATTTCATCCGCACCATTTTGAATGGCATCTTTCGTCTCTGCCATCTTGACATTTGTAGTCTGATAACCATTTGGAAATCCGATCACTGTACATACCTTAATTCTTCCTCCCAGATACTGTGCTGCTCTCTTAACATAGGATGGTGGAATACATACAGACGCGGTCTGATATTTCATTGCCTGACTGCATATTCTTTCAATTTCTTCCCAGGTAGCTGTCTGTGTCAAAAGCGTATGATCCACCTTTGACATCACTTCGTTTTTATTCATGATAATCTTCACTCCTTTTTATACATTCCTTAATTCCAGTTTATACAATGTACATTTACGATGCAAGAAAAAATTAATTTTTCTTTCTATAATAATTAGAAATTCTTAAGAAATAACACTTTCAACTTATCGGTTTTCATATTATAATAGAAGTAGAATCGGTTATACTTTAATTATGAAATAACTTATTTTTATATTATGATGTCTGGGTCAAAAGGTATTTTGCCCTTACATTGTATTGTTTAATTTATGGATTTTAGAGAGGATTACTATGAAATTATTAACAATTGCAATTCCCTGCTATAATTCGCAGGAATATATGGAACACGCGATCAATTCCGCTTTGATTGGCGGAGATGATATTGAGATCATTATTGTAGATGATGGTTCTTCTGATAATACATTAGAAATAGCAAAACAATACGAGGAAAAATATCCCACCATTGTCCGTGCCATTCATAAAGAAAATGGCGGTCATGGTTCTGCTGTAAATACCGGCATTGAACATGCAGAGGGCGTTTACTTTAAGGTATTAGACAGTGATGACTGGCTGGATGCATACAGTCTTCAGAGAGTTTTACAGCTTTTACGTGAAATGATCACAGATGGTACAGGTCTTGACATGGTTATTTCAAACTACGTTTATGAAAAGCCAAGTGTTCATAAGCATAAAGTTATGTCCTACAATCTTGCCATTCCAAAGGATAAGATTATTACATGGAAGGATTTCCGTCACTTCCGTGTAAGCCAGAATCTTTTAATGCATTCCATCATTTACCGCACAAAGCTTTTAAGGGATTGTGAATTAAAACTGCCTGAGCACACTTTTTATGTGGATAACCTTTATGCATATAATCCACTTCCTTATGTCAAGAAAATTTATTACCTTGATGTAAATCTTTACCGCTATTATATTGGCCGCGAGGATCAGTCCGTCAATGAAGCAATTATGACGAAGCGCATTGACCAGCAGATCAAGGTTAATAAGCTTATGATCGATGCATATGACCTAATGAACATTAAGGACTTTAAGCTCCGTAAATATATGATCAAATACCTTGCCATGATGCTGATCGTCAGTTCTGCATTACTTGTAAATGAGGGATCTCCGGAAAGTCTCAAGAAAAGAGACGATCTCTGGAATTACCTGCGAAACAAAAATATTATTTTGTACAACATCATCAATCGCAGACGCCTTGGTAAAATAATGCAGATGAAGAGAAAATCCGGACAAAAGATCATTATTCATGGTTATCACATTTTTAACCGAATTTATGGTTTTAATTAATACATTTCATTCAACATTTATTTGATATTCAAATATCTATTTTAGTACGGATCAAATTTGAATATCTATTCACAATTTACACAGGAAAATAAGTGTAAATTCACAATTGGAGTGATTTTATGCAGTTACCATTATATTATAATGAAGAGGAAGAATGGGATCGTACATTACTTTTATATGATTCCGTTCTTCGTGAAATTAATACTAAACTGGAAATACTAAATAATGAGTTTAAACAGACACACCAGTACAACCCTATTGAACACATTACTTCCAGAATCAAATCTCCGGAAAGTATTGCCCGCAAGATCCGCAAAAAAAATCTGGAACTTACTGTAGAGAATATTGTCAAATATGTAAATGATGTTGCCGGAGTCAGAATCATCTGCTCTTTCACATCAGATATCTATCGGATCGCATCAGCTATTTCCAGTCAGGATGACGTTAAGGTTCTCCGGGTAAAGGATTATATTGCCAATCCTAAGGCAAATGGATATATGAGTTATCATATGATCGTATCTATCCCTATTTTTCTGACCAATGATGTAATAGATACTAAGGTTGAGATTCAGATCCGTACTATTGCCATGGATTTCTGGGCCAGTCTGGAGCACAAAATTTATTATAAATTTGAAGGAAAAGCTCCTGCCGGTATCAAAGATGAACTAAAGGAATGTGCCAATATTATATCTTTTCTGGACGAAAAAATGCTTTCCATAAATGAAAGTGTAAAACATTACCACGAAGATTTTAATGGCGGTGTTGCTATGAGCAGTGATACTCCTTTGCCGGTCATTCCAACAGAGCCGCCTATTGGTTCGAGAGACAGCAGTCTTGACACTTTAAAATCCTATTATGGATCTGTTGTTTCCGATGAACCTTCTTAAAAGTCATGCCCCGCAGCTTGCTGCGGGGCATGACTTATCTTCTTTTCATTCAATATTTTAAACTAATTTCATAATCATGTATGTAACAAATATTGTTACCATAACACAACCATGGATACGATTCCATTTATTTTTACTGTATCCAAATCCCCAAACCACAATACTACAAATACACATAAGAATCATTTCATATATTTCTGAAATTGAAACCATAACGGGATGGATCAGAGACATAATTCCTACTTCTCCTGTAATATAAAATATAATATTTCCCAATACATTTCCAACCATGATATCAGTCTGTTCTCTTCGTACTGCCCATATACTAATTAAAAAACACGGAAGAAATGTCAATATATCATTCACAACAAAACGAAGATTTTTCATGCCACATTTATCCATAACATAATTTCCCGTTTTCTGTCCAAAACATAGAAGGATTATTTCAGAAACAATCAGGATCACTACTCCTATTCCACACCATAACCGGAAATCAGAAGGTATTTTCACATTTTCAGAGTTCTTTATTCCCATAAAAGTGATTTTGCCTATTAGAAAAAGATAATAAATAAAAAAAGCGATAAGAATTGCCCCATCAACTTGTGAGATAACCCTTATAGAATGTTTTCCATGAAATAAATAATCAGCACTTAAATATAAAAGTACAATTGAAACAAGGATCATATAGGAAAAATCTTTTTGAATAATGCCACGGGGAATTTTTATTTCACAGATCATTGCCGCAATTCCTAAAATTAACAACAATTCCATTAAACTTGTAACCATAGAGAAAGAAAATGTATCATAATAGCCTATCTTCCATTTCCATAACTGTGGGATCAATATTCCTGTTCTCGGTACAATTCCACACAGCAATACTCCAATATACACTTTTGGGATTTTTGTAATTTTAGCAAAGCAGACACTCTGTTTTACCAGAATATCTGCCCCGATCAACTGCAGGATCATTCCTGTCAAAGTTATTGCAAAGTAAATGTACATCATATTTTCTTTTTAGACAATGGACTTGTATTTGTTTTTGCTTCTTCCAGTGCCTGCTGTTCCTCCTCAGATAAAATCACAAATGCCTCTCCTTTTACTATTTCTTTAGTATATGTATAACATCCTTCATGAGTACTATGCATTGAATTGATCAAAAAGCCATCATTTTCTGCTGTCAGAAGAACCAGAACAAAACTGAGTTTTCCTCCAATCTCTTTAAATGCATCATATTTTACCAACCCAATTTTCTGGTACGCTTTAACCAGACGACCATCAATATTTTCTAACTGCTCATGAATATTTTTAGTATCTTCTGTTAACTCATCAATAGCGGAAAACTTATCTAAAATTGCTTTTTCCAGATTTTTTCCATTTTCTCCATCCATAAAAATACGATATTTTTTTCTTGTGTTTGCATCCTTGATCATTGTAATTAAAAGGAGAATAAATAATATAATAATCATTGCAGCCATCCCAATTACCACATAACCAAGATCAATTCCAAATTGTTCAAATAATTCCATGATATATCCTCTTTTCTGTTTTTGTATTTTCCGTCTTTACAAATTTTGATATTTTTTCAACGATAATTATTTTAAATATATCCTTTGACTATTTCATTGACATCATCATGCCGATAATTCGGTCAAATTCATCCGGAGAGAAATACTCGATTTCAATTTTTCCCTTTCCTTTTCCCTTATGATTAATATTTACCTTTGTTCCAATAACTGTTTTTAATTTTTCTTCAAAATCTTTATAAATCAATTCCGTCTGAGTATCTTTCTCTTTTACTTCTTTTTTCGGTTTGTCTTTATCCGACAAATATTTTTTTACCATCTTTTCTGTCTCTCGAACACTCATAGAATGATCAAATATCATTACGGCCAGACGATATTGTTCTTCCGGATCGTTTACAGCCAGAAGTGCTCTTGCATGACCACTTTTAATTTTATCTTCAATGATCATTTCACGAACTCTCGAATCCAGTTTTAACAAACGCAGTGAATTTGTAATTGCAACACGGCTTTTCGATACTCTCTCTGCTACCTCGTCCTGTTTCAAGTTAAAATCCTTGATCAGACGTTCATATGCTTCTGCTTCTTCAATTGCATTTAAATCTTCTCTCTGAATATTCTCAATCAGAGCTATTTCCATAACCTGTTGATCGCTATAATCCTTAACGACAACAGGAATTTCTTTTATTCCTGCTTCTCTGGCAGCACGCCATCTTCTCTCGCCGGCGATAATTGTATAAAATCCTTTATTTCCTTTCTGTACAATCAAAGGTTCAATCAATCCGTGTTGTTTAATGGATTCTGCCAGCTCATGTATTTTATCTTCATTAAAATTTTTTCTTGGCTGGTTATTGTTTGGTTCAATTTTATTAATATCTATTGTATCAACCTCTTTAATGACTTCCTTTACAACTTTTTTCATTTTTGTATCATCACCGGAAATCATTGCATCTATTCCTTTTCCTAGTCCTCTTTTTGCTGCCATATTGTTTCCTTTCTTTTAATTTATAATGATGTTAGCGTGAAAAATATTTTATTTGTTTTTATCTTTAAAATCATATCTTCTTATTCTTCTTATAACGATTAATAACTTCCTTTGCAAGATTACGATAACTCACTGCTCCTGCTGATTTTGGTTCATACATATTAATTGGAAGACCGTGACTTGGAGCCTCCGCAAGTCTGACATTTCTTGGAATGATTGTTTTATATACATTTTGATGGAGATTTTCTTTTACATTTTCTACAACTTCCATTGATAAGCATGTTCTTCCGTCGTACATTGTAAAAACTACACCCTCAATTTCCAAATCTTCATTTAATCTGTCTTTCACCAAATTTATTGTATGTATTAATTCACTCAATCCTTCTAGTGCATAATATTCACATTGAATCGGCACAAGGATTGTATCTGCTGTAGTCATTGCATTGATCGTCAGCATACTAAGGGACGGAGGACAATCAATAATTACAAAATCATATTGATCTTTGACTTTATCCACTTCATGCTTTAAAATATACTCTCTCTCATTAATTCCAACCAGTTCTATCTCTGCTCCAGCCAGATCCCGATCCGAAGGAATCACAGATACTCCCTCCGCTATGGATGGACAAATACATTTTTTTATTTCAACATTATTGATCATCAAATCATATACTGTTGCATCCAATTCGTCTTTATCCAGTCCTAACCCGCTTGTTGTATTTCCCTGTGGATCAATATCAATCACTAAGACCTTTTTTCCTTTTTCAGCAAGACATGCAGATAAATTTATTGAAGTAGTTGTTTTTCCTACTCCTCCCTTTTGATTTGAGATTGCTATTACTCTACCCATTAATTTTCATCCTTATCCTTTCTGTTCATCCAATGTTTCACGTGAAACATCTACAAAATATATTCAAATATAAAAAGGGCAAAATCAGAAATGTTTCACGTGAAACATTTCTGTTTTAACCACAATATCAATTATACCACGGATTATCATTTCATACCATAGTGGAATCAGAATTTTAAGATTTTAACAATTATTTCATAGAGGCTTTTTTTTAGGAATTCCGTTATTTCTCGGATATTTCATTGCTGTATTATCAAACTTTTCAAATATTAAAAAATTTCGTTGAATGTTAGTATCCGGCAATTCAAAAGAAATATTATTTGTTAGTTTGCAACATAATTTATTTTGTGCATTTTTCGAGCTTAGCAATTCTTCGTCCGAAGAAATCGACTTATAGGATATAAAATTGCCACCTTTTTTAATAAAAGGAATACAATATTCTAATAAAACAGATAAATTTGCAACTGCTCTTGATACACAGATATCATACTTTTCACGATAATCTTCATTCTTTGCCAATTCTTCTGCTCTACTATGAATACATTTTACATTTTCTAATTTCAATTTATCTACAACATTTTTAAGAAATGTAATTCTTTTATTTAAGGAATCCATTAAAGTAAATTGTACATTCGGTAATAATATTGCCAGTGGAATTCCGGGAAATCCCGCTCCAGTTCCAACATCAATAACTTTTTTTTCTGACTCAAAATTGTAATATTTTATAACAGATATGCTGTCATAAAAATGTTTTAAGATTATCTCATCTTCTTCTGTAATCGTTGTAAGATTCATCACCTGATTCATCTCTATCATATAATCATAAAAGGTTTCAAATTGACCAAGTTGATTTTCCGACAAATGTATTTGATTTTTATCACAAATTCTGTATAATTTATCTTTCATATATTATTACATCTCCATTCATGTTATGATTTATTTTTTCCACTCTCCAGATAAACCAGGAGCACTGATATATCCGCTGGAGAAACACCTGAAATTCTCGATGCTTGTCCAACGGATGCAGGACGAATTTCACTTAATTTTTGTTCCGCTTCCTTCCGCAAACTATACACCATATGATAATCAATATCATCCGGTATTCTTTTATTTTCCAATTTATTAAATTGTTCCACCTGACGCATCTGTCGTTTTATATACCCATCATATTTTAATTCAATATTTACCTGTTCCATTACATCCGCCGGAAGAACCGGTCGGTCATCATCAATACATTTCAATTTATCATAGGATAACTCCGGACGTTTTAATAATTCAGACAATGTAGAACCGGACTGCAATGGCGTACTTTCATTTTCAGTTAAAAATAACTGGACTTTTTCTGATGCACCAATTGTTGTACTCTCTAAACGGTCAATTTCTTTTTTGATCATTTCTTTTTTTTCTAATATATGCTCATATCTTTCTTCAGAAACTAAGCCAACATCATGACCAATTTCAGTTAAACGAAGATCTGCATTATCCTGTCTGAGAAGCAAACGATATTCCGCTCTTGATGTCATCATACGATATGGTTCATTTGTTCCTTTTGTGATCAAATCATCAATCAAAACACCAATATATGCCTGAGAACGATTCAAAATCAAAGGATTTTGCCCTTTGATCTTCCTGGCAGCATTAATTCCCGCAATAATTCCCTGTGCAGCCGCTTCTTCATATCCGGAACTTCCATTTGCCTGTCCAGCACTGAAAAATCCAGAAATATTTTTAAATTCCAAAGACGCCTTCAACTGTAAAGGGTTAATACAATCATATTCAATAGCATATGCATTTCGAACAATCTCAGCGTTTTCAAGTCCCGGCACAGAATGATACATACGTATCTGTACATCCTCAGGAAGAGAACTGGACATTCCCCCAATATACATTTCATTTGTATAATTTCCTTCAGGCTCCAAAAATACCTGATGTCTATCTTTATCTGCAAACCTGACCACCTTATCTTCAATAGAAGGACAATATCTCGGGCCTGTTCCTTTGATATTACCGGAATACAATGGAGAACGGTCAATATTTTCCATTATAATCTTATGAGTTTCCTTATTCGTATAAGTCAGCCAACAGGAAACCTGTTCTTTCTCTAAATCTTCCGGTGTATTTGTAAACGAAAAAGGAACAATCTTTTTATCCCCTGTCTGTTCTACCATCTTTGAAAAATCAATCGTCCTTTTATCAACACGAGCCGGAGTACCGGTTTTAAAACGACGTACTTCAATTCCAAGCTCCATTAAATGTTTTGTCAATTGATTTGCAGCTGTCAATCCATTTGGTCCAGTATGTTGACTAACGTCACCATAAATACATCTCGCCTGAAGGTATGTACCGGTACACATGATAACTGCATCACATGGATAAATTGCATTAGACGTTGTTCTCACGCCGGTCACCTTATTATTTTCCACCAGAACTTCAGCAACCTCTCCCTGCTTTATCACCAGATGATCTGTATTTTCCAATACCTGGCGCATAGACCGGCTATATTCTTTTTTATCCGCCTGGGCACGAAGAGAATGTACCGCCGGTCCTTTGGATGTATTAAGCATCTTCGACTGAATAAATGTTTTATCAATATTCTTTCCCATCTCACCGCCAAGTGCATCTATCTCTCTCACTAAATGTCCCTTAGATGTTCCTCCGATATTTGGATTGCAGGGCATCATTGCAATACTATCTACACTTACTGTAAACACAAGTGTTTCCATCCCTAACCGTGCTGCAGCTAATGCAGCTTCACACCCTGCATGACCTGCCCCTATCACCACTACATCATACTTTTTATATTTATAATTCATTATACACTCCATTTCTATATAACTATTTGCAGTTAAATATTATTTCTTATTTTTTATAACAAAGTTTTTATTGTTAATGTTACATAATAATTTTTTTCATAATATCATATATAAATTTTATTCTATCAACATTAATTTTTCACATCGTTTTTATAAATTTAAATATATTAAAACAAATATATAGACAAAAACATTCTAAATTAATTTATTACAAAAATTACTTTCCCATACAAAAATCAGAAAATATCTTATTCACTAAATCCTCCGATGCCGTTTCACCATTGATCAATCCAAGTCTTTGATATGCCTCCATCATATCAATCGTATAAAAGTCCTCCGGCATCCCATCATCAATCGTCTGAATCACCTGCTCCAGACTCCGCAGTGCAGACTCCACCGCATTTTTATGACGGACACTTGTAATATACACCTGATCATTATATTGGATATCTCCTTTTAAAAAGGAATTGGTAATGTAGTCCTTTAACTGCTCCAGTCCCTGCTTTGTCTCATTGGAAAATGGAATGATCGTCCAATTTAATCTTGAATGGATCTCTTTCTGATCTAATACCAGATCCAGATCCGATTTATTAAAAAGAATCACTCCCTTTTTATCCTGAAGTAATTGAATGATCTGTTCATCTGCCTCATTCAGCTCATCACTGGCATCCATCACATAAATAATAAAATCTGCCTTTTCAATATAATTTACAGCCTTATCCACACCCATATTTTCTACAATATCTTCTGTCTCATGGATTCCCGCTGTATCGATCAGATTTAATATAATATTGCCGAGAACCACCTTTTCCTCCAGAACATCCCTGGTTGTTCCCGCAATATTGGTAACAATTGCTCTCTCCTGCTGCAGCAACAGATTCATCAATGACGATTTTCCGGCATTTGGCTTTCCCACGATCACTGTATTGATTCCTTCAGACTTCATCCGGCCATCATCAAAATTTAATAACAACTTTTCTAATTGATCTATGTGACCGGTTATAATATTTCTGAGCTGCTCTGCAAATCCATCCAGAGAAATATGTTCCGGATCATCCAAAGCGGCCTCAATATATCCTAACTGATGTAATATATCCTGACGGATCACCTCGATATATTGAGAAACCTCTCCTTCCAACTGATTCAAAGCACTCTGATAAGAAAAATCATTTTGTGAAGAGATCAATTTCATGACTGCTTCTGCCTGAGACAGATCAATCCTCCCATTCAGAAATGCTCTTTTTGTGAATTCTCCCGGTTCTGCCAGTCTCGCACCATGATGAAGCAGCACATTCAATATTTTTTTCACCACATAACTACCACCATGTGTATCAATTTCCACAACATCTTCTTTTGTATAGCTATTCGGACTTTTCATTAATATAACGATCACTTCATCCAGAACTTCTTCCCGGTCATTCACAATAAATCCGTAGTGAACCGTATGTGTATCTTTTTTTTCAAAATAATCATCTTTCCAGATGATATTTTCTTTCTCTTCCTTTTTCTGGTCAGAAAGATATTTTCTGGTACGAAAAATACTTCCTGCAACCTGAAGAGCATTTTCTCCACTAATTCTAATAATACTGATTCCGCCTCCCATACCACTGGCAATTCCGGCAATCGTCTCTTCCTGCATGGAACTTCTCTCCTTCTATAAAGTATATAGGCATCCCCGACAATATCAACTTTATCGCAATTCTACAGCCGTTATATATAACTATTATCTTATTAATGATAAAACAAAAAGGGACTGATATCCAGCCCCTTTCCAAAACAATTTATTATTCCTCTGTCGTATTTTCCTCGACAACTGATTCATTCTCATTGGAATTTGTATTATATTCTCTCTTTTTGTAAGAATCACCGTATCTCTTCTTACGATATCCGCCACCGTTTCTATTATAAGAACGGCCTCCACCATAAGAATATTTGCCTCGTCTCTCATATCCGGTATCTACTCCCGGCTTCAATGTAATGACCACCTTACGATATGGCTCCTCTCCTTCACTATGAGTCTCGACATATTTATCATTCTGTAAAGCCGAATGGATAATCCTTCTCTCATATGGATTCATTGGCTCCAAAAATACCGGACGATGGATTCTCTTTACCTTATGGGCAATATTCTTTGCAAGATTTTCCAGTGTTTCTTTTCTACGGGCACGATAATTCTCTGTGTCCAGCTTTACCTTCATATAACCATCAGTCTCCTTATTCACTACGAGACTTGTGAGATACTGCAGGGAATCCAGGGTTGCACCTCTCTTGCCGATCAAAGGACCCATGTCTTCTCCGGTAAATTCAATATTCATCACATTTTCTTCCTCATTAATGGTCACTTCGATCGATGCTTCAATATTCATTGCCTTGAAAATCTTGCTCAAAAATCCAATTGCAATATCTTCTAATGTAAGCTTCTTACAAGCACGGATAATTGCCGGCTTGCTAAATAAGCCGAGAATTCCTGAACTCTCTTTTTCAATAACTTCATATTCTAAATTTTCGCTTGTTGTCTCTAATTCTACCAAAGCATTATTTACTGCTTCTTCTACTGTTTTTGCCGAAAACTCTTTCCACTCTGACATGACCAATTCCTCCTTATTTCTATTTATCATCACGATTCAGCATATTGGCATATGCTGCAATACTTCCTTCTTTGTAATTTGAGTTTTTGGACTTTTTAATGTCCTTTGTACTGCTCTTTCTAGCTTTATCACTAATGCTGCTGTTTTTCTTTGCCTTATTATTTGAAGTGCTTGTCTGCTTCTGTGCCGCATTTGTATTGATATTGCTTGTTCTGGTCTTTGCAGCCTTATCCAGAACAGACGGATCCATGCCCATTTTTTCGTATTTCTTTTTGGCCTTATCTACATTTTCTTTGATCAGATCATCCATATTTATTTTACTAAAATACAGATTAATACACAACTGCTGGAAAATACGGAACACATTACCAGCAATCCAGTAAATACCTACACCGATTGGGAACATCAGACACATAAAACCTGTCATGAATGGCATTACCGTATTCATTGTCTGCATTGACTGTCCCATCGGATTGTCTGAATTTACAGTCTGCTGCTGGGTTCCTGCCATACTCAGCTTTGTGCTGATATACTGTGTCACGATAGAAAAAATCGGAATAATTACACTAACCGACTTAATTTTAGGTGTATCTGCAATATTCAGTCCCAGAAAATAATTAATATCCCGTGCCTGATGTGCCGTTTTTGTAATGACCTCACTCAGATCCGGATGATTCTTGATCAATACATCCCATCCACTGGAATTAAACTGAGATAATACATCAATATAATAATTAATATTACCGGTATCTGCTTTTGCTGCCTTTACCGCCTGTGTCACAACATAAGTCGGATTAGAAATATAACTCTTGTCTGCAAGCTGGCTTACAGTAACTCCAGCCTCCTGAAGTACCTTGGCAAGTCCATCATAAATATCATAAACCTGTGGCACATACGCCGGAATATTATAAATTACACGATACAATGCAAATAAAATAGGAAGGGTGATCAGCATTGGAAGACATCCACTCACCGGACTTACTCCATACTTCTGATACACAGCCTGTGTCTCAAGAGACATTTTCTGCTGTGATTCCTGATCCTTTTTATTTTTGTATTTTGCCTGAATTGCCATCAATTCTGGATTCATTACCGATGACATTTTTGCAAATTTCTGCTGCTTGATCTGCATTGGGATCATAAGTGCATTAACAATAAATGTAAACAGTATCATACAGATACCGGTATTTTCAATACCTACTACCGATAATACGGAATACAATCCCTGTAAAATATAACCAAGCAAACGTGCAATTGGTCCTAAAATCGCTCCCTGGTAAGTTGTCAAAAAAACACTCATCATTATTCAGTCCTCCCGGGCAAGTTATTCAAAGTCATATACACTAAAATTCACTACAATCGCTATGGTACAGGATCATAACCACCTTTTGCAAAGGGATGGCATCGTAAAATTCGTTTTACAGCTAAAAAACTCCCCTTAAAAAAACCATACTTTTCTAAAGCCTCTACCGCATACTGTGAACAAGTAGGCGTATAAATGCAAGTTGGTCTTCCTTTCAGAGGAGAGATAAATTTCTGATATAAATATATAATAAAAATTAAACCACGTTTCATTATTGTTATCTCTTTAAAATATTCTGCCTTTTACACAAATTTAAGAAGGCACTCTCTACATCCTGATACTTTTTATCCTTCGCAGCCTTCCTAGCTACAATAACGATATCATATTCTGTCAAAATATTACTTTCCTGTAATCTGATACATTCTCTGATCAGCCTGGTTATCCTATGCCGTACCACACTATTTCCAACTTTTTTACTAACTGTGATTCCAAATCTGTTCTCACCGAGTTCATTACCGAGAACATACATAACCAAATACTTATTGGCATAGGATTTTCCATGGCGATACACATTCAAAAATTCAATATTCTTTCTAATTTTTTGAAACACGATATGTCCCTCTTATAAAGCAACACTTTATAAAATAGAAGAAAAGGTCACATAACTGCGACCTATGCGGATAATTTATGTCTTCCCTTTGCTCTTCTGCTCATAATAACTTTTCTGCCGTTTGCAGTCCGCATTCTCTTTCTGAAACCATGAACTCTGGCTCTGGATTTCTTCTTAGGCTGGAATGTCATCTTCATTACAATACACCTCCTTGATCAGTATTACATAAAATCACATGTATCTCATATTATATTATCTCCCCACGAAATAGTCAAGCCCTATTTTTCATATTTTGCGAATATATCACCAATCATTCGATTCAAATTCCTTTTTGGGGATATGTGGATATTCATTTTTTCACTTATCCACACCTTTCGTTTTTTTATAAAATTATAAACATTGGTACATTTATATAGGTATAAACTCATTTTATTCTATAATTGTCTCATAAATGTTGGTAACAATATTCACATGATACACATATAGAAAATTGATTGAGAAAATACAGTGTTTATGGTATTCTACATTAGTGGATAGAATATTTGTTCTCCTAGTACTTATCAACATCTTATGCACAAATTGTGGATAAATCATATATTATTCTCAAACTTATTCACAAAGTTATCCACAATTGTTAAAAACTCCACAAAAAAGCCTTCTAACAGAGTTATCCACAATATTCACATAGTTTTCCACAATAATAAGATTCTATGTGGATTGATGTGTATTACTTTTAAATCATTGTGTCTTACTTTGTCCTTGTAATTTTTCCTCATATGATATAAAATAGATAAAGATAGACAAGCAATTGCAATGATTCTACTCATAAGAGGCTGCTTGTCCATTTGTTTCTATATGAAAATGAAACATTGCAGAATGACTTTATATATACTTTAGAAATGAGGTAACCGGAAGTGGAAAACGAACTTTATGAAAAATGGGACGAAATTCTTGAAAATATGAGAATTAATTTTGATATATCTGATCCCGCCTTCAATACTTTTATTAAGATTTTGAAAGTACATTCTATTTCCGGAAAGAATCTCACGATCCTGATTGACGATGCGAAGGTCGGCAGCAATAAAAGCTTCATCGAAAAAAGATACAGCACATTTCTTCAGGTCACCATTGAGGAAATGACGAATATAAAATACGACATTACTTATATTTCTAAAAATGAAATTAATACTACTCCTGTAGAGACATTTACAAATAATTCTCTGCCCGGTAAAGATCATCCTTTTATCAGTACCAAATATACCTTTGATAATTTTGTCGTTGGTGATAATAACGATTATGCCCATGCTGCATCCCTCAAAGTAGCTGAAGAACCGGGAGATATCTACAATCCTCTTTTTATTTACGGAGGTGCCGGTCTGGGTAAGACCCATTTGATGCATGCGATCGGTAATTACATTATTGACCGTGACAATACCCAGAGAGTCGTATACGTTACCAGTGAATCTTTTGTGAATGAGATTGTCGAAGCGATCCGTGATAAAAAGGGAGACGGTTCCAACTCCATGCAGGAATTTCGCAATAAATACCGAAACGTCGATGTTCTTCTGATTGATGATATCCAGTTTATTATCGGAAAGGAAACCATGCAGCAGGAATTCTTCCACACCTTTAATCATCTGTATGAGTCTCAGAAGCAGATTGTTATATCATCTGATAAACACCCTGCTACCATGAAGACGCTGGAAGAACGTCTCCGCTCCCGTTTCGAAATGGGACTTACCGTAGATATTAAACCTCCTACATACGAAACACGTATGGCGATCCTGCGCCGCAAGGTTCAGGAAGAGAATTTATCCATTGACGATAGCATCCTTGATTTCATTGCTTCGAATGTCTCTTCTAATATTCGAGAGCTTCAGGGAGCTATTACAAAGGTCATAGCATTTTCAAAATTGCGTCATAACGATATTACCATGGATCTGGCAAAGCAGGCTCTATCCGACATGATCGCACCAGATAAGAAAAAGGAAATAACGATTGACTACATTATTGAAACGGTGGCAGATCATTTTAATATTTCTACCAATGACCTGCTCTCCAGCAAACGCAGCAGCAATATCTCACACCCAAGGCAGATCTGTATGTATCTGTGTTGTGAGCTTACAAATAATACATTAGATGTAATTAAGAAGCATTTAAACCGAAAGGATCACTCAACCATTATTCATGGCCGTGACAACATCAAAAAACTTTTGGAAGATACCGATGCAAATCCTAAAGTTGCAAAGGATATTGACATTCTGATCAAAAAGATAAATCCACAATAGGAATTCCACATATCAACAATTTTTGTGAACTTCTTTTTTGAGGATAAATCACTTAAAAATAAGCATGTTGATAAGTCTTGATAATTTCACAGCTAATCTTAGCTTATCCATGAAGTTATCCCAGCCTCTCACCCATTGATTTTTAAGGGTTCATTGCGGTTATGCACTTATCAACGCCCCCTAATACTACTACTACGATTAATAATTATATATTTATGCGGACTTTTTCCGGCTGTGCTTTGAAAGGAGTTATCAACATGAACATAATTTGTGACAAGTCAAAATTACTGGAAGGTATCAATATATCCTTAAAGGCTATTCCCGGTAAATCTACCATGGCAATTTTGGAATGTATGGTCATTGAAGCAAAGGACGGAATGATCAAGCTTATATCAAATGATCTCGAAATTGGTATAGAAACTATTATTGAAGGTGATATTAAAGAACCAGGTTCTGTCGCAGTTAATGCGAAGGTATTCTTCGAAATTATTCGTAAACTACCTTATAACGAAGTTTCCATAACCGTAAATGAAAACTTTACAATGAACATTTCCTGCGGTAAGGCAAAATTTAACATTCCGGTAAAGGATACAGAAGAATTTCCATATCTTCCAAAAGTAATCAAGGATAAAAGTGTTCTTATCTCCCAATTTACCTTAAAAGAGGTGATCAGACAAACCGTATTTTCTATATCAGATAATGAAAATACAAAAGTTATGACAGGAGAACTTTTTGAAATTCAGGGATCCCAGCTTAAAGTAGTTTCCCTGGATGGACATCGCATTTCTATCCGTAAGATAGAATTGAAACAGAGTTATGATGATGTAAGCGTAATCATTCCAGGTAAAACATTGATTGAGATCAGTAAAATATTAAATGGTGGTCTTGATGATGAAATCTGTATGTATTTTACCGACAAACACGTCTTATTTGAATTTGATAATACGATCGTACTCTCCCGTCTCATTGAAGGAGATTACTATAAAATTGATAAAATGTTATCCAGTGATTATGAAACGAAGATAACTATTAATAAAAAAGATTTATTAGACTCAATCGACCGTACCACATTAATGATACGCGAATCGGAAAAGAAACCGGTTATCATTGATGTAAAGGATACCAGAATGAGTCTTGCAATCAATTCAGGGATTGGATCCATGTCTGAGGATATTGATATTTCCAAAGAAGGAAAGGATATTTTGATTGGATTTAATCCTAGATTTCTGATGGATGCATTAAAGGTAATTGACGAGGAAGAAATCACAATGTACATGATCAATCCCAAAGCACCTTGTTTTATCCGCAATATGGAGGAGACATATGTATATTTGATTCTGCCAGTTAATTTTAACTAAAATTGGAGGAAAACAGATGGAAGCAATTCAGATCTCAGATGATTTTATCAAACTTGGCCAGGCATTGAAGCTGGCAAATCTGGTAAGCTCCGGTGTAGAAGCTAAAATTGTGATTCAGGAAGGCCTCGTAAAGGTAAATGGTGAAGTTGATACCCGCAGAGGAAGAAAGCTTTACCCTCAGGATGTATTTGAATTTGAGGGTCAGGAAGTAACTGTTTTAGCAGAATAATTATACTTTTTATTAAAAATATAGTATAATTTTTGATAAATAGAAAGGATTTCAGATGAATGCGGATTGATCATGTTGAGGTTTGTAATTTTCGAAATTACGAGAAAGCAAAGCTGGACTTTCATGAGCATATCAATGTTTTGTATGGCGATAATGCCCAGGGCAAAACAAATATTTTGGAATCTCTTTTTGTAAGTGGAACAACAAAGTCTCATAAAGGCAGCAAGGATCGGGAACTGATCCGCATTGGTGAGGATGAGGCACATATTCGAGTTCTACTTACCAAAAATGATATTTCTCATAAGATTGACATGCATTTGCGTAAAAGCAAGCCAAAGGGGATAGCAATTGATGGTATTCCTATCCGGCGTTCCAGTGAGCTTATGGGACTGATCAACATTATATTTTTTTCTCCGGAGGATTTAAAGATCATTAAAAACGGTCCATCCGAGAGAAGACGATTTATCAACATGGAGCTCAGTCAGTTGGATCATGTTTATCTGCATGATCTTGGCGAGTACAACAAAATTTTAAATCAACGCAATAAACTGCTGAAGCAGATTTATTATAATCCATCTCTTAAAGATACCTTAGAGATATGGGATGAACAGCTTTTGGACTACGGATGTCGTCTGATCAGACGGCGCGGCGAGTTTGTGGAACAATTAAAAGAGATTGTTTATCACATCAATCAAAAGCTGACGGGCGGCAGGGAACAGCTTAATGTTCATTATGAGCCTGACGCAGAAGAAAATGAATTTGAAAAAAAACTAAAGGACAGCATGGAAAAGGATCTGAGATTCATGACTACTAATGTAGGACCTCACAGAGATGATCTGAGCTTCTTTAACGGAGATGTGGATCTGCGCAAATATGGATCTCAGGGTCAGCAGAGGACATGTGCTTTATCCTTAAAGCTGGCAGAGATTGAGCTGGTGAGACAATTGATCCATGATCAGCCGGTTCTGCTTTTGGATGATGTGTTGTCAGAGCTTGACCGCAGCCGGCAGAATTATCTGCTGGACAGCATTCAGGATACCCAGACAATCATTACATGTACAGGTCTTGAGGAGTTTATCGACGGCAAACTGACTTTAGACCGGGTTTTCCGTGTTGTAGATGGTACTATAAGTGTAGAATGTCACAAGTGAAGTTTTTTATAGAAAAGAGGAAAATTATGGGAACAGAAGTAAATAACGAATATGGAGCAGATCAGATCCAGATTTTGGAGGGATTGGAAGCAGTTCGTAAAAGACCTGGTATGTATATAGGCAGTACATCGATCCGTGGTCTTCATCATCTGGTATATGAGATTGTGGATAATTCTGTCGATGAGGCTCTGGCAGGTTATTGTACAGAAATTAATGTGGCAATCGAGAAGGATAATTCTATTACTGTAATTGATAATGGACGAGGTATTCCTGTGGGCATTAATCACAAGGCAAATAAACCTGCAGTAGAGGTTGTATTTACGGTTCTTCATGCAGGCGGAAAGTTTGGCGGCGGCGGATATAAGGTATCTGGTGGTCTGCATGGTGTAGGTGCTTCTGTTGTCAATGCCCTTTCCGAATGGTTGGAGGTAAGGATCCATAAGGATGGCAAGCTTTATCAGCAGCGTTATGAGAGAGGAAAAGTATTGTATCCTCTGAAAGAGATTGGCACCACGGATCATAATGGTACCGAGGTGCGTTTCCTTCCGGATAAGGAAATCTTTGAGGAGACAGAGTTTGATTATAATACCCTGAGACAGCGTCTCAGAGAGATGGCATTTCTCACAAAGGGAATCAAGATCGTTCTCCGGGATAATCGTCTGGAGGAGCCAAAGATCCGGACCTTTCACTATGAGGGTGGTATTAAGGAGTATGTAGAATACTTAAACAAAAGCAAAGAAAAGCTTTATGATGATATTATATATTGTGAGGGACAGCGTGGAGATGTTTATGTAGAAGTTGCCCTGCAGCATAATGATTCTTATCAGGAATCAACGTATAGTTTTGTAAATAATATTACAACTCCGGAGGGAGGTACTCATCTGACCGGTTTCCGTAATGCTATTACAAAGACATTTAATGACTACGCTCGTAGTATGAAATTATTAAAGGACAGTGATCCGAATCTCAGTGGTGAGGATCTCAGAGAGGGCTTAACTGCTATTATCAGTATTAAGATTTCAGAGCCGCAGTTTGAGGGTCAGACAAAGCAGAAGCTTGGTAACAGCGAAGCGAGAGGTGCTGTGGAGTCTGTTGTGTCAGAGCAGCTGACATATTTTCTGGAGCAGAATCCGGCAATAGCAAAGGTTATCTGTGATAAAGCGGTACTTGCACAGAGAGCAAGGGATGCAGCAAGAAAAGCAAGAGATCTTACCAGGAGAAAAACAGCGTTGGACAGCACGGCACTTCCTGGTAAGCTGGCAGACTGCAGTGATAAGGATCCAAAGAATTGTGAAATCTACATCGTAGAGGGAGATTCCGCCGGTGGAAGTGCCAAAACAGCCAGAAACCGTGCAACACAGGCGATCCTTCCACTTCGTGGAAAGATTCTCAATGTAGAGAAAGCACGTCTTGACCGAATTCTTGGCAATGCCGAGATTAAGGCAATGATCACAGCGTTTGGTACCGGTATTGATGAGGATTTCGATATCAGTAAGCTGCGTTATGACAAGATTGTGATTATGACTGATGCCGATGTGGATGGTGCTCATATTGCAACTCTGATGCTGACGTTTTTGTATCGTTTCATGCCGGAGCTGATCCGTCAGGGACATGTATATCTTGCAAAGCCGCCACTTTATAAAATCGAGAAAAACAAAACAGTCCGTTATGCCTATGATGATAAGGAATTAGATGAGATTCTTACTGAGATAGGCCGTGACGGCAATAACAAGATCCAGCGTTACAAAGGACTGGGTGAGATGGACGCAGAGCAGCTCTGGGATACTACAATGGATCCGGAAAAGCGTATTCTGCTTCGTGTAACTATTGAGGAAGGAACAGAGTCTGAGATTGATGTAGTATTTAATACACTCATGGGAGATAAGGTAGAGCCTCGGCGTGAGTTTATTGAGGAAAATGCACAGTATGTAACCAATCTGGACATTTAATAAACAATAGCCTGGTAATTTGTGAAATAGAATCTGATTTTTACAAAGTAATGTGAATCAGCAGAAAGTTGAGGGAAAAATGGACGAGAATATCTTTGATAAAGTTCATGAGGTTGATCTTCGTAAAAAAATGGAGACCTCTTATATTGATTACGCAATGTCAGTTATTGCATCCAGAGCACTCCCTGATGTACGAGACGGTTTGAAGCCGGTTCAGAGACGTATTTTGTATGCAATGATCGAGTTAAATAACGGACCGGATAAACCACACCGTAAATGTGCCCGTATCGTCGGTGATACCATGGGTAAATATCATCCACACGGTGACAGTTCTATTTATGGTGCACTGGTAAATCTGGCGCAGGAATGGTCTACTCATTATCCGTTAGTAGACGGACATGGAAACTTTGGTTCTGTGGACGGTGACGGCGCTGCTGCAATGCGTTACACGGAGGCGAGACTGAGCAAGATTTCCATGGAGATGCTTGCAGATATTAACAAAGACACTGTAGATTTTGATCCAAACTTTGATGAGACGGAGAAGGAGCCTCGTGTTCTTCCTTCCAGATTTCCAAATCTGCTGGTAAACGGTACTTCTGGTATTGCCGTAGGTATGGCAACCAATATACCACCACACAATCTCACAGAGGTTATCAACGCTGTCGTAAAAATTATCGACAATGTTGTGGAAGAGGATCGTGAAACAACGATTGAAGAATTAATGCAGATCATCAAGGGACCGGACTTCCCGACAGGAGCGGAAATCCTTGGTACCAGAGGCATTGAAGAGTCCTATCGTACCGGTCGTGGCAAAATCCGTGTGCGCGCGGTGAGTAATATTGAGCCAATGGAGAATGGCAAGAACCGTATTGTTGTGACAGAGCTTCCATATATGGTGAATAAAGCACGTCTGATCGAAAAAATCAGTGAATTACATAGAGAAAAGAAAATAGAAGGTATTACAGATCTTCGTGATGAAACAAACCGTGAGGGTATGCGTATCTGTATTGAGCTTCGAAGAGATGTTAATCCGAATGTTGTATTAAACCAGCTTTATAAGCACACACAGATGCAGGATACCTTTGGTGTTATTATGCTTGCTCTGGTAGATAACCAGCCCAAGGTCATGAATCTCAAACAGATGTTGGAATATTATATCAAGCATCAGGAAGAGGTTGTTACAAGACGTACCAAGTTTGACCTGAACAAGGCTGAGGAAAGAGCACATATCGTTGAGGGATTACTGATCGCTCTGGATAATATTGACGAAGTGATCCAGATTATCCGCAGTTCCAAAACAACTGCCGAGGCAAAAGAAAGATTATGCTCCCGTTTTGAGCTTTCCGATGCACAGTCCCAGGCGATTGTGGACATGCGTCTTCGTGCATTGACCGGTTTGGAGAGAGAGAAGCTGGAGACAGAATATGCGGAGCTGGAGAAAAAAATAGCAGAATACAAGGCGATTCTTGCAGATAAAAAAATACTGTTAGGTGTTATTAAGACAGAGATTTCATTGATCCGTGACAAGTACGGTGATGAGAGAAAGACATCCATCGGTTATGATGAGTTTGACATCTCCATGGAGGATCTGATTCCAAAGGAAAACACGATCATTACTATGACTTCCCTTGGTTATGTTAAGAGAATGAGTGTAGATAATTTCAAGAGTCAGCATCGTGGAGGTAAAGGAATCCGCGGAATGCAGACGATTGATGAGGATTATATTGCCGACATGCTTATGACTACGACACATCATTATCTGATGTTCTTCACGAACAAAGGAAGAGTGTACCGTCTGAAAGCATATGAGATTCCGGAATCCGGCAGAACAGCCAGAGGAACTGCAATCATTAACCTTCTTCAGCTGACACCGGGAGAAAAAATCAATGCAGTCATTCCAATCAGAACATACGATGAAAATCGTTATTTATTCATGGCAACCAAGAAGGGTATTGTCAAGAAAACATCCATCAAGGATTTTGCTAACATCCGTAAAACAGGACTTCAGGCAATTAACCTTCGGGATGATGATGAACTGATCGAGGTAAAATCAACGAATAAAAAGAAAGATATCATTCTTGTAACAAAGCATGGACAGTGTATCCGTTTCCACGAGACAGATGTACGTCCAACCGGACGTGCAACAATGGGTGTTATTGGTATGAATCTTACTTATGATGATGAAGTAGTAGGTATGCAGCTTGATACACAGGGAGATTATCTTGTTCTTGTATCAGAATACGGTATGGGTAAGAGAACGCGTATCGAGGAGTTTACACCGCAGCACAGAGGTGGCAAGGGCATTAAGTGTTACAAGATCACCGAAAAAACAGGTAATGTCGTAAGTGTAAAGGCAGTAAATGAAGAAAATGAGATTATGCTGATCACAACCGAGGGCATTATTATCCAGATGAGAGTTGATGAGATTTCTGTATTGGGACGTATTACATCCGGTGTGAAGCTGATCGACCTGGATCCGGACAAGGATATTGTTGTAGCTACCATGGCAAAGGTGAGAGATTCTCAGCCTTCTGATGCGAAGGATAGTTTTCTGGAAGAAATGGAAAACGAAATGAGACAGAATGAAGAGGAAGCAGATAACGATATCGATGATACAGATAACCCACAGGAATAATGTTGTCAGAGGGGATGAAAATATGAGAACCATTTCTACCGATGAGATTATAAAAAATATCAAGGAAATGTGTATAGAAGCAAATTATTATCTTTCAGAGGATATGAAGGATAAGATTGATCATGCCTGTCAAGTGGAGGAGTCTCCGCTTGGCAGACAGATATTGTCACAATTAGAAGAAAACATGCAGATTGCAGAGAGCAGTCAGATTCCAATCTGTCAGGACACAGGTATGGCTGTTGTATTCTTAAAAATCGGTCAGGACGTTCATATTGAGGGAATGAATCTGGAGGATGCTGTCAATGAGGGCATTCGTCAGGGATATGTGGAGGAGTATCTGCGCAAATCTGTCGTGGGAGATCCATTAATTCGTGAAAATACAAAGGACAACACGCCGGGAATTATCCACTATGAGATCGTACCGGGAGAAAATATCGACATTACTGTCGCTCCAAAGGGCTTTGGAAGTGAAAATATGAGCCGAGTTTATATGCTTAAGCCGGCAGATGGTATAGAGGGTGTCAAGGATGCTGTATTGGATGCCGTGAAGCTTGCAGGTCCAAACGCATGTCCTCCGGTTGTGGTAGGAGTAGGTGTAGGCGGGACCTTTGAAAAGTGTGCTTTATTAGCCAAAAAAGCATTAACCAGAGATGCCAATGTGCATAACTCTATCCCATATGTGAAAGAAATGGAAGAGGATTTATTAGAGAAGATTAACAATCTGGGAATCGGACCGGCCGGACTTGGCGGAAGGATCACAGCTCTTGCTGTAAATATAGAAACATACCCTACACATATTGCCGGTTTGCCGGTTGCTGTAAATATGTGTTGTCATGTAAACAGACATAAGCATCGTGTTATTTAAAGTGTCAGGATGACGTGAAGCGTTATTTCGATTCATTAGAAAATACTTATAACATTACAAGTTTTGTTACAAAATATCTATTTGTGGAAAGGTTTGATGATACGATGTCAGAAAAGTATATAAATACACCAATTACAGAGCAGGATATAGAATCGCTTGAGACGGGGGATATGGTTTATATTTCCGGTACGATCTATACTGCCCGGGATGCAGCACACAAAAGACTTTATGAGGCAATTCAGGCACATCAGAAGATACCCGTTGATTTGAAAGATAATATTATCTATTATCTTGGACCATCCCCGGCGAGAGAAGGACAGGTGATCGGGTCAGCAGGTCCTACTACCAGCAGTCGTATGGACAAATATACACCTCTTATGCTGGAACACGGCTTAAAAGGTATGATAGGCAAAGGAAAACGCTCAGAGCAGGTCATCACCTCTATGGTGGACAATAAAGCGGTTTATTTTGCTGCCATTGGTGGAGCCGGGGCATTATTGTCAAAATGTATTAAAAAGGCAGAAGTAATTGCATATGAAGATTTAGGTACGGAGGCAATCCGTAAACTGGAAGTAGAAAAACTCCCGGTTATTGTGGTAATAGACAGTAAAGGAAATAATCTATATGAGACTGCCGCAGAACAATACCGTCGTTAAGGGAATAAGAGTAGTGTTCCCGGTAAACAATACCTATAATCAAAAATATCAAATAAAATGAAAAAATAGATTGACAACTCAGTACAAAGTTGCTATACTATTTCTTGTTCGACATTTATTGTCGTGTGGAGAAGTACTCAAGTGGCTGAAGAGGCGCCCCTGCTAAGGGTGTAGGTCGTTTGCGCGGCGCGAGGGTTCAAATCCCTCCTTCTCCGTTACACAGTGAGTAATATCATACTGTGTTTTTTTACGCTCAAAAGTCGTTGGTGACACAGAGAAGTTTTGGTTTCCTATTAGGAAATCTTTTCTACAAAACGGTTGGAAAACGAGAGTTTGTAGAAAAATAAAAAAACTTGAAAAAAAGTGTTGACAACTTCGAAAAAGCGTGATAATATATATCTCGCTGACGCAGAAAAGAGTCGGCAAGAAACAAGCGGGAACGCTTGAGAGAAGCTTGATAATTGAACAGTAAAACAACCCTGAAAATTCTAAATAAAAGATGTAGATCACATCTTAAAAAAGATTTTCAATTTTCAGTTGATCAAAACATGCTTTGATC
>OLWA01000298.1_pt1 | contig 64151 bp, 71 predicted proteins | sample 1673251 | NCBI WGS metagenome assembly OLWA01 (sample SAMEA3178937, study PRJEB25190) | human gut metagenome | biome: human gut; feature: human-associated habitat; material: faeces | place: Austria | collected 2013 | reverse complement strand
CCGCATGCAAACCACATCGCGTAGCTGTAGGGGCGAGTGGAAGCTCGCCCGAAACACACACAATGAATCCATTCCCTCGCCGGCGACACAACTATACCACCACAGGACGATACGCGGGCGAGCTTCCACTCGCCCCTACACTGCATGTATATGCCAACACAACACCCCATGCAAATGACAACACATCACCGCATGCAAATTACCGCATGCAAACCACATCGCGTAGCTGTAGGGGCGAGTGGAAGCTCGCCCGAAACCAAACACAATGCATCCATTCCCTCGCCGGCGACACAACAATACCACCACAGGACGATACGCGGGCGAGCTTCCACTCGCCCCTACATTGCCTCTGTGTGGTGATGTCACGCAAGAGTGTATTACAGCTACGCGGTGAATCGCAAGCGATTGTCGTGTTTATCGCGGTTGCGGGGCGAGGCGCTTCAGGATTTCGGTGACGTAGGGCGTAGGCTGTATCGAGTCGGCTTGACGCAGATAGCGGAGCGCCTGCGCGGTGTCGCCCTTCAAGTCATAGTAATTTCCAAGTACGAGCAGAGTTTTGTAGTTGCCGGGGTGATATTCAAGCAGCCGCTTGTAAGTGGCAATGCCGTCGGTGTCGTTGCCCTCAAGCATGTAGCCGGTGGCGAGGTTGGAGAGATATTCGGCATTGTCAGGTGCGCCGGAAAGCATTATGCGGCTGTAGCGTATTATCTCCGGGGCATTGCGCCTGAACATATAATAGCTTAACAGCTGCTTCTCGATGCTGCGTGTGAGCCAGGGCTGACGCTCCTTGACGAGCAGCAGGAAGTTTTCGTAGAGCGAATTATGCCCCATCGCAAAGCTCACTTGCTGCACCCCTCTCAGCACGTCGCCCATCGGTATCAGATTGGCCTGCGCGCGCTCAAGCAGCGACATCTGATAGTCGGGCAGCTTGCGCATACCCGCCACTGCTATGGCATGGGCATATGTGTCAACAACCTTCGCGCTGTCTTCCAGCATAATCTCATACATGGCAGCGGCGTTTGCCCACTCCTGGTATTTGAAAAAACGCTGCGCCTTTGCAGCCGTCGCCTCATAATCACGCGTTCCCGCGACACTGACGCCACACGACATGCCCCCAATCACGAGGCACAACAAAACATTACGAATGGAAAATGACAAATTAGACATCTCTTTAATTTGTTTTTATTATCTTTGCTAAACTAAAAAACAATATAAATATACAATTTATCGAGATGAGAACAAAATATAAGCGCATATTATTGAAATTGAGCGGCGAATCGCTTATGGGCGAGCAGGGTTACGGAATCGACACCAAACGCCTTAACCAGTATGCCGAGCAGATACACGAAGTAGCGGCATCGGGCGTCGAAGTGGCAATCGTAATCGGCGGCGGCAACATATTCCGTGGACTCTCGGGCGCGTCAAAAGGCTTTGACCGCGTGAAAGGCGACCAGATGGGCATGCTTGCCACTGTAATCAATTCGCTTGCGCTTAGCTCGGCACTCGAAGCCGCCGGACAGCCGGCAAAGGTGTTTACCGCAATCAACATGTTTCCCATCGGTGAACACTACAGCAAGTGGCGCGCCATCGAGGCGATGCAGGGCGGTGCCGTGGCAATAATCTCGGGCGGCACAGGCAACCCGTTCTTCACGACCGACACCGGTTCGGCTCTGCGAGGCATCGAGGTCGAAGCCGAAGTGATGATGAAAGGCACCCGCGTCGACGGAATCTACACAGCCGACCCGGAAAAGGACCCGACCGCGACAAAGTTTGCCGAAATCACCTATGATGAAGTCTACAACCGCGGACTAAAGGTCATGGACCTTACAGCCACCGCGCTTTGCAAGGAAAACAAACTCCCGATAATAGTTTTTGACATGGACACCCCGGGTAATCTTAAAAAGGTGCTTGAAGGTGAACCAATCGGTACTCTCGTTTATTAATTACACTAAAATAACTGAAATCATGACTGACGTAAAGACTTATCTTGACCCCGCTGAGGAGAAGATGGAGATGGCAGTAGCCTATCTTGACGAATCGCTCGCCCACATCCGCGCCGGCAAGGCAAACCCCAAAATCCTTGATGGCATCCGTGTCGAATATTACGGCAGCGCAGTGCCTGTAGGCAATGTGGCAAACGTAAGTGTGCCCGATGCACGCACAATCACCATCACCCCCTGGGAAAAAGCCATGTTCAAGGAAATCGAGAAGGCAATCATCAATTCAGAACTTGGCATCACTCCCGAAAACAACGGCGAGGTGATACGCCTCTCTATCCCCCCGCTTACCGAAGACCGCCGCAAGGCTCTCGTAAAGCAGTCGAAGGGCGAGGCTGAAAATGCCAAGGTATCAGTAAGAAACGCGCGCCGCGACGCTATCGACGGGCTGAAGAAGGCTGTCAAGCAGGGCATGCCTGAAGATGTCGAGAAAGACGCTGAAGCGCAGGTGCAGAAACTTCACGACAAGTACCTGAAGAAAATCGACGACCTTTTCGCAGCAAAAGAGAAGGAGATACTTACCGTATAATAACGATATACCGGAAATGGAAATAGGCGACAAATTACCACAACTGCTCGGATATGACGCCAACGGAAATGAAGTCAAGGCGTCAGACTTCGCCGGCAAGCCGCTCATCGTGTATTTCTACCCGAAGGACAATACTCCGGGTTGCACTGCCGAGGCGTGTTCGCTGCGCGACGGTTATGCCGAGCTGCGCGATCTCGGCTACGAGATTATCGGCATAAGCAAGGACTCGGCTGCGAGCCATGCCAAATTTGCAGAAAAACATTCTCTTCCGTTCACTCTTCTGAGCGACCCGGAAGGAGCCGTCAACAGCGAGTTTGGCGTGTGGCAGTTGAAAAAGATGTGTGGAAGGGAATATATGGGCACGGTTCGCACGACGTTTGTCACCGATGCCGACCATAACGTAACCCACGTCATCAAGAAAGTCGACACCAAAAACGCCGCTTCCCAGCTGCTCGGTATCGTAAAATAAACGAATCTTAACCACCAATTACAACAAAGATGCAGAAAGTCAAGCCTAAAAAAGCTCTCGGTCAACACTTTCTGACCGACCTGTCGATAGCCGGACGCATAGCCGCCACGCTCGACGGGTTCAAGGGAGAGCCGGTCCTGGAGATAGGTCCCGGCATGGGGGTGCTCACCCGCTTTCTCCTTGATGAAGGACATGACGTGAAAGTGGTGGAAATCGACACGGAAAGTGTCGAGTATCTTACCGCCAATTTCCCCGACCTGAAAGGCAGGATTATCGAAGGCGACTTCCTGAAGATGGATCTTGCCGACGTTATGGGCGGCAAGCCTTTCTGCGTCATCGGTAATTATCCCTACAACATATCCTCGCAGATATTTTTCAAGGTTCTCGACTACCGCGACCTGATTCCCTGCTGCTCCGGAATGTTGCAGAAAGAGGTGGCGGAGAGGCTCGCCGCCTCCCCGGGCTCAAAAGTCTACGGCATCCTTAGCGTGCTTCTGCAGGCATGGTATGACGTGGAATATCTGTTCACCGTCGATGAACATGTCTTCAACCCGCCGCCAAAGGTCAAGTCGGGCGTAATACGCTGCACACGCAACGGCGTTACCGACCTCGGCTGCGACGAGAAGCTTTTCAAGACAATCGTAAAGACCACGTTCGGACAGCGCCGCAAGACCTTGCGCAACTCCATCCGCGGGCTTTTGCCCCCCGGTGCCGCCTTGGGCGACGACCCGGTGTGGGGAGCGCGTCCCGAACAGCTGAGTGTCGCTCAGTTCATCGACCTTACCAATCGTGTCGCCGCCATGCGCGACGCCGCAACCAATGATTAATGAAAGAATATACACCCGAATATCTTGACTTCCTCCGCGACATCATAACGCGCCACGACGAAGAGGCGGCGCGCAAGGAGCTGACAGCGCTCCACCCTGCCGACATCGCGGAGCTATATCAGGACCTGGACATCGACGAGGCGGAATTTCTCTTCCGCCTCCTTGACGACCAGACCGCAGCCGATGTCTTGATGGAGCTTGACGAGGATGACCGCCACAAGCTCCTGAGCGCGATGTCGAGCGAAGACATAGCGCGCCAGGTCATCGACCATCTCGACACCGACGACGCCGTCGACATCATCCAGGAACTCGACGAGGAGGACAGGGATGAAATCCTGTCACATATCGACAACGTGGAACAGGCAGGCGACATCATTGACCTGCTGAAATATGACGAGGATACAGCCGGCGGTCTTATGGGCACGGAGATGATTGTCGTCAACGAGAATTGGAGCATGCCCCAGTGTGTCCAGGAGATGCGCCGTCAGGCAGAGGACCTTGACGAGATATACTACGTGTATGTAGTCGACAATGACTATCGCCTGCGCGGAGTGTTCCCGCTGAAAAAGATGATCACCCATCCTTCAGTGTCAAAGATAAAACACGTGATGGAGGTCGACCCCGTCTCGGTCAAGACCGACACTCCTGTCGACGAGCTTACTCTCGACTTCGAGAAATATGACCTTGTAGCGATGCCGGTTGTCGACTCGATAGGCAGGCTTGTAGGGCAGATTACCGTCGATGATGTAATGGACGAGGCGCGCGAGCAGAGCGAACGTGACTATCAGCTCGCATCAGGTCTTTCCGGTGACGTAGAAAGCGACGACACCCTCTTCAACCAGACCAAGGCACGTCTGCCGTGGCTCCTGATAGGAATACTCGGCGGTATCGGCAACTCGCTTATCCTCGGTCACTTTGAATCGGGGTTTGCGGTCAATCCGGCTATGGCTCTGTTCATACCGCTTATCGGCGGAACGGGAGGAAACGTCGGCATCCAGTCGTCGGCAATCATCGTGCAGGGACTCGCCAACGGCTCGCTCGACGTGAGCGGCTCGGCAAAGCAGCTGTTCAAGGAACTCGGAGTCGGACTCCTCAACGCGTGCATAATCTCGCTACTGGTCTTTGTCTACAACGTGTTTGCACTCGGGCCTGCCCAGGTGACCACCATAGCCGTGTCACTGTCACTGTTTGCCGTGGTAGTGTTTGCGTCTATATTCGGCACATTTGTCCCCTTGACCCTGGAGCGGTTCAAGATTGACCCTGCGCTTGCCACAGGCCCGTTTATCTCCATCACCAACGACATCATAGGCATGGTGATATACATGTCAATCAGTTCGGCGCTCCTGTCGGCGATGACACCCGGCATGTGACGCAGCCTCGGCGGCAATCATTTTTGGCGCGGTTTTTGTTATACTACTAATTATCAATTAAAAAATATTTGAAGATATGGAACAGATTAAGCCAGGCAAATATGTCGAAATGATATATGACCTCTATGTTAAAGATAACGATGGCGAGCAGCTCGTGCATCAGGTCGACCCGGAAAACCCCGAACGCATCGTGTTTGGCGTAACCCGCGGAGTCATAGCGCCCCTCGAAAAAGCGCTTGACGGACTCGCTGCCGGAGAGGAGTTTGACGTAAATGTGGCGGCAGCCGAAGCTTTCGGAATGCCCGACCCCGAGCAGATAGTGCAGCTTGACAAGAGCGTGTTTGAAATCGACGGCAAGTTTGACGCCGAACATATCAAGACCGGCGCCGACATCCCCATGATGACAGCCGACGGTTTCCGCCTCAACGGCAAGGTGCTTGCCGTGACCGATGACAAGGTAGAAATGGATTTCAACCATCCGCTCGCAGGCAAGGACGTGCGCTTCAAGGGCAAGGTAGTCACTGTGCGCGACGCTACACCTGAAGAGCTACAGCCCGCCCACGGATGCGGTTGCGGATGTGACCACGACCACTGCGGCGACGGCGCGTGTGGCGACCACGGATGTGGCGACGGATGCGGATGCCACTAATGCATTAGAAAAAAATAACGGAATCAAGGCTCCGGTTGCGTGACTGCGCGACCGGAGCTTTTTCATTATCTCACTTCACTCAGCGAGAAGCTGCATTAACTGATTTTAACACAGCAATACTTGTATTTCGCCCACTTTGTGTTGTATATTTGCAACACAATAAACCACAAAAAAGGCAAAATACTATGAAGACCCACACATTCTCGCCTCAACGCGACTCCGACTTCCTCCATGAGTGCATGAACCATCCCGCATGGCAGCGAAACCGCGACCGTGCAGCAATCGAGACGGCAGTCACCGCACGCGCCCCACGCTACTACGTCGATGTCGACTACGCCTACCGACGGATACTTGACATGCGAAATCATGGTAAAATACCAACACGCGGGATGTCACAGCGGCTCTGGACAGAAATCTTTGACAAAGTCGCCGCAAAGGTCGCCATCAATCCCCGCATGACAATGCTTAACGCAGTAGTCGCCGTCATCACTGAAGAAAAAGCGTCGGCATTTTTCATCTCTCCGCAATATGCCGTGAAAATAGTGCGCGGCTATAATCGCCGCCGCAAATCAAACCGCTGACACATCATTCATCGCCATAAACCAGCCACTATTATGAACTACCTGACAATCCACATCTCAATCTCAGTCGAGGCAGTCGCGAAAGAGATATATGCCACAGCCGCACTCCGTCACTCTATCGCCCCTGTCGATTCTCCCGTCCCGGAACTACTGACACCGGGACACCGTAATGCACTCATCCCCGTCATCCGCGCCTCTTTTCTCCGTGTAGCCCTTGACGCCGTAGGCTCCATCGAGTCGATACACCCCGGCGAAGACACAGAAATGCTCATGCCTCTATCAGTAAGAGTGCCGGCTACAACCACCGACAGTGCCGCCGCGACCATGCGTCACGCTGTCGAGCGCGCCATAGCCTCGGCAACACTCCTTACATGTTATGCCGGCATCGACCCCGGTGCCGCTTCCGAATTTGCAATCCACCTCAACCGCGATCTTGACACCATCCGCCTCCTCATGCCGCCGGCAATCACCCCACCGCGCATCACCCCCTCCTCATGAATCACAAACGGGCAAATCACTTGCAATTACCAACATAAACCACTATATTTGTGCAAACCGGTCACCGGAGTCGACAGTCTTTACGGGGGGAGCAATCCCCTCACACAAGTGTTTAACCATTAAATTTTATAAGTTATGATGTTCATACTTGTATTTATTGTATTCGGACTGTCAACTCTTTCTGACATGTGTGACGGTCGCCCTTTGAAATAAGGGACAGGAGGGAGGGCTTTCAACAGTCTTCCCTCTCTAATCAACAAAGGTTGCCTTTCCATACAAAATCTATCAGTCACTGTTTTGGATAATCGGTGGAAGTTGAGTAATTTTGTGAAAATACCATAATAACCAATACACAAGCTATGTCAACAAAACCTGAAATCAACCGCGAAGAGGCTCAGAAATGGGTCGACAGCCGCGCGTGGGCAAATGGCTGGGACGCCATTGCCGACAAGTCGATAGACGCAGTAGAGTTTGCCACACAGTATGAGCTCAACAAGCCTTTGTGGGACAAGCTTTTCAAATATCTCGCCGAGACCGACCCGAAGACCCTTCAGCCGGGCAAAATAGTGCTTGAAGAAGGACGCCTTTGGATCAACGTGCTAGAATACACCCCCAAGTGTGCGGCCGAGACAAAAACCGAGTCACACAAGGACTTCATCGACCTCCAGTACACCTACGAAGGCAATGAGGTCATGGGACTTGCCCACAAGGTGACCCCCGTGACCGACTATGACCCGGTGAAGGACCGCACATTCTACGCCATCGAGGGTGATGTCGACTACACTCCCGCCACCCCCGACCGCTTCTTCCTCTACTTCCCCGCCGACATGCACCAGCCGTCGGTCAAGGGAGAGGGCGACGCCGTGACAAGCCGCAAGCTCGTCGGCAAGATTGAATATGCGAAGTAAGCGGCGACCTACCGCTTACTGATGCCGGCTATAAATACGGGGTATGATGAAATATTTCCGCCCCGTATTTGTTATATAAGATAATAACCAAAATTCAAGATTATGAATGAAAACCATAAATCAGGATTTGTCAACATCGTGGGCAATCCCAATGTAGGCAAATCCACGCTTATGAACGACCTTGTGGGCGAGCGCATAAGCATCATAACCTCCAAAGCCCAGACCACGCGCCACCGCATAACCGGCATCGTGAACACCGACGAATATCAGATTGTATTTTCCGACACCCCCGGTGTGCTGAAGCCCAACTATAAGATGCAGGAGGCGATGAGAGAGTTCTCGGAAGGAGCGCTCACCGATGCCGACGTGCTGCTTTACGTGACCGACGTGGTGGAGGACCCCACCAAAAACGCCGATTTTCTTGCCAAGGTGGCAAAGGAGAAAGTGCCTGTGCTGCTTGTCATCAACAAGGTAGACCTGCTCAAGGGCAATGAAGAACTTGAAAAGATTGTGGGCCGATGGAATGAGCTGCTTCCCAATGCCGAAGTGTTTCCCACCTCGGCAAAGCTCGGATTCAATGTAGACACCCTCATGCACCGCATCATCGAACTGCTCCCGGTAGCGCCTCCCTACTTCGGCAAGGACGCGCTCACCGACAAGCCGGCACGCTTCTTCGTCACCGAGATAATACGCGAGAAACTGCTCACCAACCTTGACAAGGAAGTGCCCTATTCGGTAGAGGTGGTCGTAGAGAAATTTGAGGAAAAGGATGACAGCATCCACATCATGACCGTCATCTATGTCGAGCGTGACTCCCAGAAAGGCATCATAATAGGCAAGGGAGGCTCGATGCTGAAAAGAATCGGCACAGAGGCACGTAAGGACATCGAGAAATTTTTTGACAAGCATGTCTATCTCGAACTCTTTGTCAAGGTCGAGAAAGACTGGCGCAACCGCGAAAACAAGCTGCGCTCATTTGGCTATATCGAATAGTCAGCGGCGTCTTTCGTAGTCCACAAAACGATATGTCACACCACTGCGTGGGTCGGTGAATGGAGCTGACTGCTCTTTCACTACCCACGTTTTTTCATCCACCGGGGGCATGAAAGTGTCGGCATCGGCGACTTCGGCGTCTATCAGCGTAAGACGCAGTAAACCGGCATGAGGAAACGCCTGACGATATATCTCGCCGCCGCCTATCACCATTGCTTCCGCGCTGTCGGCGACAAGCTCCAGCGCCTCTTCGAGGGAGGAGGCTGTCTCCACTCCGGGAGCGCGGTAAGAGCTGTTGCGGGTAATCACGATATTGCGTCGTCCGGGCAACGCGCCGTTGGGAAATGACTCAAAAGTCTTGCGCCCCATAATCACCGGCTTGCCCAGGGTTATCGCCTTAAACCGGCGCAGATCGTCACTGATGTGAAAAAGCAGGTCGCCCTTGCGCCCTATCGCCCCGTTGCGGGCGACAGCGGCAATAATAGTAATCTGCGGCGTCATACGGCTACTGTGGCTTTGATGTGAGGATGCGGGTCATAGCCTTCAAGAGTGAAGTCTTCATAACGGAAATCAAATATAGACTTCACGTCGGGATTAAGCTTCATCACCGGGAGCTTTCTCGGCTCGCGTGTAAGCTGCAGGTCGACCTGCTCCATGTGATTGCTATAGATGTGTGCGTCGCCGAGAGTATGCACGAAGTCACCGGGCTTCAGTCCCGTGACCTGAGCCACCATGAGCAGCAGCAATGCGTAAGACGCGATGTTAAACGGCACTCCGAGGAAAATGTCGGCGGAGCGCTGATAAAGCTGAAGGCTCAGCTTGCCGCCCGCCACATAAAACTGGAAAAACGCATGACAAGGCGGGAGCTTCATGTCGGGAAGGTCGGCGACATTCCAGGCGCTCACAATAATACGTCGCGACTCGGGATTATGCTTAATCGTCTCGATCGCCTCTGTAATCTGGTCGATGTGACCGCCGTTGTAATCTTTCCACTTGCGCCACTGGTAGCCGTAGATAGGACCGAGATCGCCGTCGGCGTCAGCCCATTCATTCCAGATTCTCACCCCGTTGTCCTGGAGATACTTCACATTGGTGTCGCCCTGCAAAAACCACAGCAGCTCGTGGATGATTGACTTCAGGTGGAGTTTCTTGGTGGTAAGGAGTGGAAATCCGTCCTCCATGTTGAAGCGCATCTGATAGCCAAACACGCTGTGTATTCCGGTGCCTGTGCGGTCACCCTTATCGGCGCCATTCTCTTTCACATAGCGCAACAGGTCAAGATATTGTTTCATATTTCAGTCATTTTTTTCATTTGTAACATGGTCGGCAACCCTCTGGACAGGCACATTAGCCGACGCGCTCGGGGCGGTCACCTTCGGCGGCAACAGCCGCTGCATAAGAGGAAACGACAGTTGCTTGCGGGTAGGCCGGTAAAATATGGCATCGTCGGGACACACGTCGATACAGTCAAAGCAGTTGACGCAGCGGGAACCGTCGACCACATGGTCGGAAAGATTTATACATGAAGCCTTGCAGGCATATTCACACTTGCGGCAGTTGGTACACAAATCAGTGTCTATATCTATGTGCCACACCGAGCGTGCCGAGGCGACCCCGAGCACAGTGCCGACGGGACACAGGCTGTTGCAGAATGTGCGCCCGAAAAACCACGCCGGAATGCTTATCCCGATGACAGTGACAACCGACAGCAAGACAGCAAACAAGGATGCCTCTACATGACCTACATAATACATGTCCCACCATCCGGTAGCGTTACCGAGAGCCGCAAGCTGATTGTTGAGCCAGCCCCAGCCGGGTTTCAGCACGTTTATGACAAAGCGGCTGTATTGGGTATAAGGCTCCAGAATAGCGGGGATGACGGCTATCCCGGCAATAATGCTCACCGCAAACACCCCGAGAGAGACGTAGCGCCAGCGCGTAAGCGCCGGAGAGTAGCGGTAGTCGCGCGCCGCCCCTCTGCGGGTAAGACGACCGGCATGTCCGACGATATCAAGCCATGTCCCGACAGGACACACAGTCGAGCAATACACGCGCCCGAAAAGCAGCGAGGCAAGCAGCCAGAACACCACCACGACCAAAGAGATTCCTGTGGCTACGGGAAACACCTGCACTCGCGACACCCAGCCGAGCGGGCGGAGAAACAGTTCGCTGTATTCAACCCAAAGCAGCGTCACCATCACGAAGATGGCGACGGAGATGACTATGCGCCACCGTCTCAATCCCGTCCTTGATGCTGCCCTTCCGCTCATATTCAACAAAATTACAAAAATCCACGAATAAAATTTCAATCAATATCTTATTATTAGTAATTTTGCGAAACCAACCCTCAAAAATCGGCTGATACACAGTCATGAAGTGTTGTCTTATGATTTTTGAAGAATTTTAGCTTGCATCCGGCGGCTGTCGCCAGTCAGAATAATAATGAAAGTCAAGAAATGACGTGACAGCGCAGGGATTGCCTGACATTGAGTTATTTAAATTTAAAATATTCATAGCAAATGGATTTATTTGACAAAATCAGCGCCGACATCAAGTCGGCAATGCTCGCCAAGGACCGCGTGAGACTTGAGACTCTCCGCGGTGTCAAAAAAGAATTTCTGGAAGCAAAGACAGCTCCCGGAGCCGATGGCGTGCTATCCGACGATGCAGCGATGAAAATCCTCGTCAAGATGGTAAAGCAGCGCAAGGAAAGTGCTGAAATATATAATTCACAAAACCGCGCCGACCTCGCCGGCGACGAGACCGCACAGGCGGCAATCATCGAGGAATATCTGCCCAAGCAGCTGACCGAGGAAGAACTGACCGAGGAGCTGCGCAAGATTATAGCACAGACCGGTGCCACTTCGGCAAAAGAGATGGGAAAGGTAATGGGAGTCGCATCGAAGGCTCTCGCCGGACGTGCCGACGGTCGTGCCATCTCGGCAAAGGTCAAGGAACTACTCGCTTAAAAAAACAACTACATCATCATATGCTTACAATCCAGCAAATAAAGGAAGACCCTCAACGCATCATTGAGCGTCTTGCCGTAAAAGGTTATGACGGAACTGTCACCATCAACAAGATACTTGAACTTGACGACAACCGACGCAAGACCCAGTTGAGCAACGACACAAAGGCTGCGGAGCTTAACAAGCTCGCCGCCTCGATAGGAAAGCTCATGAAAGAAGGCAACAAGGAAGAAGCCGAAAAAGCCAAGGCAGCGGTAGCGGCCCTTAAAGAAGAGCAGAAGGCAATCGCCGACGAACTTGCCCGCACTGAGACCGAAATCCGCGACATACTGCTGACGATACCCAACGTGCCCTGCGACATGGTGCCCGAAGGAAAGACAGCTGAAGACAACGTCGTGGAAAAAACCGGCGGAAACATGCCTGACCTCGGCGATGACGCGCTACCCCACTGGGAACTCGCGAAAAAATACAATATCATTGATTTTGACCTCGGCGTGAAGATTACAGGTGCGGGATTTCCCGTATATCTCGGCAAAGGCGCACGCCTCCAGCGCGCCCTCATCCAGTTCTTCCTTGACGAGGCAGGAAAGGCGGGTTATCTCGAGGTACAGCCCCCCTATGTCGTGAACGAGGCTTCAGGCTACGGAACAGGTCAGCTCCCCGACAAAGAGGGACAGATGTATTATGTCAGCGAAGACAATCTTTACCTCATCCCCACAGCCGAAGTACCGGTCACCAACATCTACCGTGACGTGATACTTAGCGACGACCGCCTGCCGGTGAAGAACTGTGCTTATTCCGCATGTTTCCGTCGCGAAGCCGGAAGCTACGGAAAGGATGTGCGCGGACTCAACCGCCTTCACCAGTTTGACAAGGTGGAGATTGTGCGCATCGAAAAGCCCGAAAACTCCTATGCCGCACTTGAAGAGATGAAAGACCACGTGCAGGGACTGCTCGACAAGCTCGGACTCCCCTGGCACATACTCCGTCTCTGCGGCGGCGACATGTCATTTACATCGGCCATCACCTTTGACTTCGAGGTATTCTCAGCCGCCCAGAAGCGCTGGCTCGAGGTATCGTCAGTGTCCAACTTCGAGACCTACCAGGCCAACCGCCTCAAATGCCGCTATCGTGGAGAAGACAAGAAGACCCGTCTCTGCCACACCCTAAACGGCTCCGCTCTCGCCCTTCCGCGTATCATGGCAGCTATACTTGAAAACAACCAGACACCCGAAGGCATCGTAGTGCCCGAAGTGCTCCGCAAATACACCGGCTTCGACATCATCGATTGATAAATATCGCAGACGATTAACACAAAAGAGGATATGCCAATTAAGATTTTGGCATATCCTCTTTTTCTTATCGGTTTTGAGACGGATATTTCTTGGCTTGAGGCAATCTGAATCCGGTAGCCTGTCTTAAAAGCAGTCGTTTTATTTACTATTAATATACACAATATCGGGATTTATCGCTTGCAGATTTCTGATGAAACCAATTTTGTCTTTAGGCGAAATTACAAGGGGAGTTCTTTGTTGGGCGAAATATATTGCTATTCGATCTAAAGAGGCTGCCGGTGCAGCAAGAATAGAATTAGTGTCCTTTATTTTTCTTATCTGATTTATGTCATAGCTATCGGTTGAGAACATACCACATTTTACAGAGAGAATGTTATTATGAATAGTATAACGAGTATTAAAAATAGAAAAAAGAGCAACAAAAAGAATTAATGCTATAATTGTCACTCCAATCCACGAAAAATCGTATACTAATACAGGTATTATAGGCACTACAGTGAATCCTACAATGACACATATTAGCCAAATTGCAATTTTTGTTTTATAGACTTTTTCCATACTGTTCAATTATAATAACATTTTCTGAAACGATTCTCATAAGAGCATCATCTGCAATCTCAATATCGATTTCAACAGATCTACTTTTGAGATATCTGGATGGCGCTTTGTTGAACTCTTTTGCAAAGTTAGTAATAATTATTTACACATCGGTTGTTTATATAGCAAAATAGATGTTTATTTGGCGATTTATTTGTCAAATAATAATTAACGGAGACTGTCAGACAGTCTCCGTTAATTATCGGTTCATCAGGGCGGGCTTCCACTCGCCCCTGCTGCTATGCGGTTCAAAGGCAGTCACCTGTCAAGCTTCCGGGTCGGGGATTATTTCGTAGGTCTTGACTTTGCCATTGTAGTCAAATTTCACAACAGCTTTGTCATTTGCCGATTTGGGTCGGATAATCTCGATTTTCACATCGGAGTTATCAGCAGCGGCAGTAATCTCCGGAACAGATTTTTCCGATTTGTCAAGAGTGTAGTATGCCTCATAGCGGTCATAACCGGTGTAACCGTTCTGATGAGTCATGCGCACAGGTGTGGAAGGGAGCTCTATCGCCTTTCCGTTTACACATACTTCCACCTTAGGGACACGCGGGAAATCCATTGATGCACCTTTTTTGCTGAAACCAAGCCCTTTGAGCAGACACACAGGCTCTCCAGCCTTACCTTCGGCGACAAGATAAATGGCGTGTTTCCGGTCAAGACGATCAACCGACTCTGATACATCGGCGACAAATCGCGTAACTTCCGATGCCGAGCCTGCCGGCACGATGATTTCGCCTATTTTCTTGCCATTCCAGACGCCATTTGCCACAGGGCCGTCAAGCATGACATTAATCTTAAACTCTTTATCGGTAAGCGGGGTCAAAAACAGATTAAGACAGGTCTTGTCACCTTTCTTTGTGCCTTTAAACGGTTTAAGACCTTTGTCAGCCTTATCAAGACCGCCAAAACCGAAGTATTTGTAACCAACCACGTCATCTCCGTTCATTTTTACAGGCATGTCATTGTCCCATATATCCCATGAATCCATCTGTGAGCCAACATTGGTCAGATAGCAGGCATATCCGGCAGAATAGTATTTGAAAGGGTCAAGTCCATATATCTGGAATCCTTCCGAAGTCACTTCCGCGCCTGTATATTCATTACCATCAGCAGCCCTGACTGTCCATATGCCATCAGGGGCATAGGGGTCATAGCCACGTATCACCACCTTTCCGCCATCAGCAACGGGAGCCTCATCCCATACAATCGACACCGGTGCAACCATCGCCTGACGCGCAAAGCCGAATCCTCTCGGAGGACGGTGATAGAACACATACCACTGACCGTTGATTTCCTGAAGACTGCCGTGAGTATTGTGGGCGGCATTAGCTCCGATCAGCTTGCTTCCGTCACGGTCAAGCTCCACTCCGCGGGAGTCGACCAGCACGCCTCCGCTGCGCCACGGTCCGAGCGGAGAATCGCCAAAGGCATAACGCAGTGTGGAATTTGTATTGCCGAGACCATATTCAGGCCCGGAATATCCTGAAAAGATCATGACATACTTGTTTCCCACCTTACGTATCGATGACGCCTCAAAAAAGTTGAAGTCGTGGGGATCCTGGTCTTTATGCAATGCAGGATAGACAGTGCCCTTAGGCGCACGGATTTTACCGTCGGGTGTACTTGCGGGTATAAAGTAAGGAATCACCTCTGTGCCGGGACGCACGGAATACATCGTATTCTGGTCAATCTCTGCGGCAAGCGAACGCTGGAATCCCCAGAAGCCGTAAGCACGGAATCCTTTGTCAAAATCGGGGTCGGAGGGGTCGGTAATCACATCGATATACACCGATGGGTCAAAGCCGAAGACACTGCCCTCGACTGTAGCCGAGCCGTCGGCGGTAAGATTCACCGGAGTAAAAGGTCCGTCGGGGCGGTCACTCTTGCACACCATCGCCTCTCGTCGCGGACCGCGGCTGTGGGGATAAAGGTAATATACCTTCGAGCCGTCTTTCTGCGGAATCTCCACGAGATCGGGCGCATACATTATGTCCCATTGCCCGTCTATGCTATAGGTAAAAATCGGTCCTTCATCACGCCAGTCGGTAAGATCTTCGACAGGAGCCGACCACATACGTATATCGGAACCGCAATACTTGTCAAAGCTTGTGTCATGGGAGCCGATGATATAAGCACGGTATTTGCCCGGGTTGTCAGGATCCTCAAACACACGTGGCTCCCCGTCGGGGAGATGTTCCCACAGAGGAAGATACGGATTGCCTGTCCCGTGTACGGGAACCGACGGTGAAGCAGCACTTCCGGACAAGGGAAAAATCATACTCCCCGCCGTGCAGATAATAGAAAGAGAAAGCCGGTAGATATTCATGTTATAAAGATTGGTTATGTTATTATTTTTCAATATCCAAATTTAGCGACCGGGAGGCTTATCCCCACCATAAATATGTTGCACGAATATGCCCCTCGTGAAACAACGCCCGACGAAAATGTTTCAAATCTCTTTGCTTGTGTCTCATCATTGGCATAACGGGCTGGAATCGGGCATAAAAACCGCTGTCACGGTGACAATCCCCATCAACATGACAGCCACAAAGGAACCGCTATCCTTTGTGGCTGTAATCTTCAAATAAAAGTTGTCAGATGACTTCTATTTGCCAAATTTGTCTTTGATAAACTCTTCGGCCTTCTCTTTTACAGTCTCGACCACTTCTTTGCCTTTTTCAGTCTTGATAAACTCAGTCGCCTTTTCAACGACTTCCTTTACTGTCTCATTATCCATAAGGTCAACAGCCTTATCTTTTAATTCGTCTAACATATTCTTTACTTTTGAGGGGTTATGTACAGTTACAACACCCCTCCACGCTCAAGCGTTCATTTCAGCCATTCTGCGACGCGAAAAAATATTGTTATTTAACGTATCACGCCGCCATCTCCTTCTACGGAAGAGCGGGGCGACAACACCTATTTCACCTAATGAAAAGTAGTAGAGATTTGTCTATTATTATTGCATATTCTCTCTTTTTTAAATAAATTGCGGCAGTCATGCAGTATTTACAGTCGTTTCACATCTCTATATAGTGAGCCTTAATATCAAAATAGACAATAAAAGCCTGATTGAAGAATGTCGCAATGGAAACAAAGAGGCACTCAGCCTCTTTTACACTCGTTTTGCGCCAAAGATGTCGGGTGTCATAAACCGCTATGTCAAAGATAAAAAAGACGCAGAAGACATATTGCACGACGGATTCATTATAGCATACACAAGGCTTGAATCGCTGCGCGACGGCAACCGCGTGGACTACTGGCTTGCAACAATCATGAAAAACCTGTCGCTACAGTTTCTGCAGTCGCAGGATGTCACCGGAATCCTTGAAGATCTGCCGGAAATTGAAGATGCCGCCGACATAGATGATATAATTGACATGGATGTCATCGACTCTCTTGTCAGGAAGCTCCCTACAGGCTATCAGGCGGTATTCCGACTCGCAGTGCTTGAAAACAAATCCCATAAAGAGATAGGAAAACTCCTCGGCATCGCCCCAAACTCATCATCATCCCAGCTATTTCATGCAAAGCTGATGATGAGACGCCTGATCTCTGATTATAAAAAACAGGCAGGACTTCTGTCGATCCTGTTGCTCGCCATATCTTTCGGCTATTTAATACTGTCAGACAGCAACCGGGACATGCGTAGCGAAACACCTGCCAAAGTATCATCATCCGGCATCAGGAGAGACAATGTGATTACCGGCGGTCAGGCTAATGAAAGCGTCCCGGCAACACCACCGGCGCCGCCCGCAAGCATAGCCCGGCACAAACCGTCAGCCAAGCCATGCGATAAACCGGCTGAGCCATCGGCTGACACGACACAAGAGAATGTGACACAGCCACAAGTGAAGACTCCGGCAGAATACTCCCCTGTTGACACCATGACTGTGACCACGACAGAAGAGCCGGTTCTTTATGCCTACAACAGCAGCTCATATGACATTAATAGGCATAAAGGCTGGTCGCTTGGCGTAGGGGTGAACACGGGGTTTACGTTCAACAGTCAGGCCGACGGCTCTATATATGATGATGACTTATCCTCTTCAGGACCCGGGGACAATGAAACACCGGAACCGAAGCCGGAGACACCCGAGCCAGCAACTCATAAAGTAAAACCCCGCGACACCCAAAACCATTACAGGGACTACCGCGACGTGGCGCGACACAATGACATGCCTGTAACCGTACAGATAACGGCCGGAAAATCGCTATCGGGAGGTATCAGTGTCGAGACAGGGCTCGCCTATACCTATCTTAAATCTTCTTTTGAAAGCAGAAGCTCAACAAGTGACTGCCGGTGGCATTACATCGGCATACCGATAAAGCTTAATGTCAGCATGTTGTCTACCGGCAGGATGAGAATGTATGGCGCTTTAGGCGCGAGAATGGATATTCCGGTATATTCCGCAGCCACCGTCACAACCATAAATGGCAAAGCCGACCTGAGAGACGGCAGATTTGACTCACCGGTCGTGTGGTCACTTACCGCAAGCTGTGGCATTGCGTTTAAAACATCGGGCAGAACTGAAATTTTCGCAGAACCGACGCTGGAATACCATTTCAAAAACAATTATACCGTGCCCAACTTATGGACCGACAGGTCAACCGGCATCTCCATTCCTGTGGGATTCAGATTTAAATGGTAAAATTATTAGAGCCTGATGCAGTGATTGTAATAATTTCCTATCATAATTATAAAATCACTTAAATTATGCAATTATGGTCTTAAACAAAAAAATCTCGGCTCTCTTGACACGCCTGTGTGCGGTAATAGTTTCTCTGCTTGGCTTCAGCTGCTCCGCTGACGAACCAAATGACAAAAACAACACCATATGCATGTATGGCACGCCGACCGGAATCTTTGAGGCGAAAGGCAAAGTCACCGACGAAAACGGCAAGCCTGTAGCCAACGCTACAATCAGAGTCAGCGAGGCGGAAAAAGCATCAGACACCCATTCATTTATATCGGTAGTAAGCGACACCAATGGCGACTACTCAACCGGCAGGGTATATATTTTTCCGGATGACAGAGTTAAAATTGTATGCCTTACGGAAAACACAAGGCTTGACAATGACTCGGTCATCGTCAACCTCGACTATGTAAAGGAGGATAATAACGACTCGTGGAATCGCGGCTTAGCGACAGCCACAGCCAATTTTCAACTGAAGAAAAAAACTGACTGACGATGAAACATCCCGGATTAAAACAGAGACTCGCCCTTGAACTTAATCTTAGGATAAAGCGACAACGCAGGAAAGCGCATGCACTCAGGCAGCTCTTCTGGGAATGTACGCAACGATGCAATCTGTCATGCCGCCATTGCGGCAGTGACTGCAAGAGCTCATCGTCAATACCTGACATGCCTGCCGACGATTTTCTGAAGGTCGCCGAATCACTATTGCCACACGTAAATCCTCATCACGTCAACATCGTAATAACAGGAGGCGAACCTCTCATGCGCGACGACATTGAATATGTCGGCAGAAGGCTCTATGACATGGAGTTTCCCTGGGGAATAGTCACCAATGGGATGAAGCTTGACGAAAACCGCCTTGAAAGCCTGAGGAAAGCGGGAATACACAACATCACTATAAGCCTTGACGGGACAGAGAATGCTCACAATTGGATGAGAAACCACCCGTCATCATTTGACAATGCCTGCACGGCGATAAAAATGACTGCCGGGGCGGCCGACCTGAACTTTGATGTGGTGACCTGCGTGAACCGTCATTCATTGCCGCTGCTTGGAGAGTTGAAAAAACTCCTGATCGACGCCGGGGTAAAACGCTGGAGGCTATTCACAATATTCCCTGCTGGAAGAGCGGCGTCATATCCGCAATTTCAACTGTCGGCAAGCGAGACATCATCACTCATGAAATTTATTTCCGACACCAGGAAGGAAGGGCTTATACATGCGTCATTTTGCTGTGAGGGATTCCTCGCCGGCTACGAAGGGGAGGTAAGAGACCATTTCTTTGAATGTATCGCCGGGATAAACGTGGGGTCGGTGCTAATCGACGGGAGCATAGGCGCATGCCCGAGTATCCGCGCCGATTACTCGCAAGGCAATATCTATGAGGATGATTTCTGGGATGTGTGGCAAAACCGCTTTCAACCCTATCGCGACAGGCAGTGGATGAAATGTGGCGCCTGCGACAATTGTTCTTACTGGCGTTACTGCGAAGGCAACGGGATGCATCTGCGTGACAGCAATGGCAAACTGATGCACTGCATCGTCAGGGACGCTCACTGATGGACATCGACCCATGTCGATATACGCGACGCAAAGATGTCATATACGACACTGACCTCGTTGCGCTCTATCTTGCGGAGCCTGTCGGCCCACACGTTTATATCCACCGGAAACAGCGAACGCTTGCTGCTACGGCTCAGCAGCCTTAGACGCAGGGCAAAATCATTAATTATATCCACTATGTCCTGACTCTTATATTCACCGACCTGACGTTTACGCAACATCACTATCGCGTCAAAACCGTTGGGAAATATGACAAACGCAGGCATGGCAATCATCGGAAAATGAAGGTGGGCATTTTCGAGCATCCTCTTCAAGACCTTTCCGGAAACGGTCAAATTCATGACGCCGTCCTCAATGTCACCGAAATCATTTTTCTCAAGAACTGTCTTCATAGTCACCCAGAACACACCGTTGAAGTTGTTCCAGGATAGTGTGATGTCTTCATGCCGCAAACGAGGAAATCTGCTTATCATTTTGAGCGGTAAGATAGTAGGTTGATTAAATGCAAATGTATTACAATCCGTCTAATTAACCAAACATTTCATAAATAATCCACCCATTTTTAACACAAAACAGTCAATAACCGCCCATACAGTCACCCCCGGAATCAAAATCCGCAGCCATCACCCCACAAGACTCTTACAATCCGGGCAAAGCGAGTTGCCTTACCGACGCCTTCTTTTTAGACTTTGACCTAATCGTTTCGGCTCGATAAATGCCATTGAATATACCATCCAACTCCGCTTTCAGCGCATCAATCTTACCATTGCCACTTTTCAAGCTCCCGATTATTTCGTCTACAATATTATCGACACGCTGCTTCACCTCATCGTCCGGAATTATAAACGGAATCTTCTTGATATAATTGGCAGAGTTATTTGTCGACGGATTTATCGCGTTGATAATCTCGGTGCAGACTTCTGTATTGAAAAACGCCAACAAATATTTAAGCAACTTTATATCTTTAGGGAAAACACCGACTATAGATTGGTCAAACAAACGACATTCCATTAACGCAGCCGTCATTTTAGAAGACCGTATCATAGGAATCGCAATCCCTTCTTTAAAATAATAATCAGAATTCTGGAACCGGCACTTTTTACTTAACCGGTATTCTCCTACAGATTTTTCCGACCAGTCCATAAACCATAGGGTTGGCTTGATATATTCGATGTTCCCTCCTTTTACGATAGGAATGAGGTTATCTTTAGCAGAGATGCCGTCTCTTTTCTCAATGTCACTGAGAGGATGCCGCCTGACACTTAACGGAGACGCGCAGGTGTATTTCTTCGCATTTTTAATTTCATGATTTACAGGATGTAGATATTTTTTATCCTCACCTGAATAAAAACCTGTGACACAATCAGCAATATCTCCTATTTTAAGAATAGACCTGCTATTTATAAGTTCAATCAAGGATGAAGATTTAAACATAAATGCAGAAGACACATTGTTTAGCACCTCTCCTTGATTTATTGTGGTGGCACCGGGTCCTTTCTGTTTCACAAGTTCGCTAACATCCCTGAAGTCGGAGCGTACAACTATATTATTTTTCAGGTTTTCAGTAATATTACTGCATTTTTCAAGAGTAATGATACACAGATTGGCATATCCAAACTTTATACCCGGAAAAAATGAAGAAGGAAACATGGACAATTCCAAAATTTTAGCATTTGTCAAAATAAACTTCCTTAGACTCTCATGCCGGTGTAGAGAAAGGAAGGTGTCAGGAAGGATGAAACATAATCTACCTCCCTCTTTAAGGCTCCTTGTACATAAATACAGAAAAAGTGTATAACTCTCCTTCGTATAAAGGTTAGGATACAGTATGTTCAGTAGATTTTTTTTGTCCTTGTCATGTCTGGCGCCATATGGTGGATTGCCTATGATTTTATCATAGGTTTTGCGGCAATTGATAACGGCTTCATCCAACAGCGTGTCAGTGTGCTTTATAAAAATATTATTGCAATGCTCATATTTTTCTTTCAGCAGGTCAACACACAATGGATTCAGCTCAAGCACATCAATGGAGACTCCATTGCCCATCTGCCTGATTTTGTCAACAAAAACGCCATCACCTCCACATGGCTCCAATATGCTTTCACAAGGTTGCAAATTAAGCATACTTACCATATAATCGACTATATAGTCGGATTTAGTATAATATGCCTGATATTTCAAAGACTCGCTTGTTACCATATCAAATATTTTTCCAAGTCATGGCTCTTAATTGTCGCCTTCATCAAATCGGAGAAATCACCCATCCAGTCAACATTGTTGACAATCCATCGGCGAATATCATAACCGGTAAATTCTTTAATCTTACCATAAGTGTCATCTCCGGTATAGGTATCCCACACTCCTGAGGACTGCAATGTGGCAAGATAATGATTATTCTCAGAAGAACGTACAAAAATAAGGCATCTATACTTCTCTGTCTCTATGCTGTCATATATGCTTCCGACAAGAAGCAGTCTATTTGTATTGCCTTTTTCATTAGAGCCAAATCCGCTTTTAAAGTCAACTATATACCTTATGCCATCTTTTAGAAAATGCAGGTCACATTCAAGCTTAATCTCTCCCGATGTCACAAGACACCAAACCTTATCGTAATATTTAGCCAATTGAGATTTCTCCTCCTCCTTAATTGCGAGCCTGCTGATATATAGTGATATTTCATCCGTAAGCTGTCGTTTCACTTCCGAGAACAAGGGAGGAAGAAATGATGAAATACCAGTCAACGGATATCTGAAACACAACTTGCAGAAAGGCTCCCACAATTCTCCTATTCTTCTGGAAAAAGACATGTATTCATATTCCCATACAGAATTGCGCACTTCAAGCATTACCACATCGTTAGTGTAATATATCATGAGGGCACATTCCAATAACTCCTCATTGCCCCACTTTTCAGATTTCGCTTTCTCTTCAAGAATTGCAAGCAGATTATCGCGACTATCTATCATAGCCCGGTTTAAGGCTGATGTCTTCTTCTTATAGTCGTTAATTGAATATTCCAGTTCTAACTCCGCGACAATTTCTTGAGACCGTCCTCTAAAGTACGACAATAAATCTTGTTTTCTGCATCTTATGTTTCTGTCAATTTCCATTCCGCGACTCTTGTTTATCAGATACAAAGATATTCAATCGTTAAGTATTCTACAAATTTGCCGGAATAATACAATCGACAAATTTAAAAGAGATAAACAATAGTCCGGTCAGGCAAAGCAGATGACAAGCAGCTGGACGATGACCACGCGGGCAAACATCGATAGCGGATAGGTGGTGGCATAAGCCACAGGGGCATTGTCGCCCGGGGTGATTTCATTGGCATAGGTCATTGACATGGGGTTTGCCATCGCGCCGCTGACCAGTCCCGCCGCAGTGCCGAAGTCAAGATGCCACCATCTCATCGAAACGACCGTCATGACCAGCGAGGGCAGCAGAGTGATGATAAAGCCGGCAACAATCCATATCAGCCCGTCGGCTCGCATTATCGTGTCGATAAACTTGCCTCCGGCATCAAGCCCGAGACATGCCAGGAAGAGCGAAAGGCCGATTCCGCGCAACATCAGATTGGCGCTGCGTGTCGTGTAGGTAATCATGTGGAAATGCGGGCCGAAACGACCTATGAGTATGCCTACCACTATCGGGCCTCCTGCAAGCCCGAGCTTTACCGGCACAGAGATGCCGGGAATGGTAATGGGTATAGACCCGACGATGAGCGACAGCACCATGCCGATGAATATCGCCGCAAGATTGGGATCCTTCAGGTCAGTCACGGAATTGCCCACCAAGGCACCCACCTTGTTGATGGCGTCGGGGGTGCCGACGATTGTCAGCCTGTCGCCAAGCTGCAAGACAAGGTCGGGGCGAGCCAGCAGACGCACTCCGGAACGCGACACACGCGATATATTGACCGCATAATGCTTGCGCAGCTTGAGCGAACCAAGCCTGCGCCCGTTAATCTGCGGCTTGCTTATGGCTATCGTGCGCGACACAAGGTTCTTGTCAAGAGTGTCCCAGTTTATATCAGGTTTGTTCCAGTCGCGGTCGCTCTTTTCGCCAAACAGGATTGTAAGACGCCCTACCTCATCTTCAGTCGAAATGGCGAGCACGCGGTCACCGAGACAAAGCACGTCATCGGGACCCGGGATAGAGACGTCGTCGCCATGCCATATACGCGACACGACAAATTTAGTGGCGACAAGCTTGCTGATCTCACTTAGCGTCTTTCCGCCGACGGCAGGATTGGTCACATGAAACTCAGCGACAAATGTATTGTCGGACTCCCCTTTATGGCGCGGCTCATAATCAGTCTTCCGGGCCACAAATTTCTTAATGAAGACAAACGCAAGAATCACGCCGACTACACCGAGAGGATAGGTCACCGCACAACTGAGCGCCGCCCCCTCGGCAGAAAGTCCGAGCTGATTAAGTGTCTGCTGGGCGGCTCCGAGCGAAGGCGTGTTTGTCGTGGCGCCACTGAGTATGCCAACCATGTCAGCCATCGGTATGGCAAGTATATAGCTCAACGCTATAGCCGTGGCTGTTCCGGCAAACACAAGCCCGAGCCCGAGCATATTAAGTTTGATCCCGCCGGTGCGGAACGAACTGAAAAATCCGGGACCCACCTTCAAGCCGAGTTCATAGACAAACAGCATCAGACCGAAATCCTCGGCATACTTCAATATAGCCGGGTCGATGGCAAATCCGAAATGACCCGCCATGATTCCGGTAAAAAACACAAATGTAACGCCAAGCGAGATACCACATATGCGCAACTTACCCAGTCCCAGCCCGATAGCGATGATGACCGAGATTACGCACACAGCCTGTAGTGCCGACTGCTCAAAAAATAAACTCTCAAACCAATTCACGCTGCAAAATTACACATTATCCCTCTTAAATAGCCAAATCATGTGCATAAAAAATAGCGTATCATCCACCTGACGACACGCCACATCCTTTTTTCAACGTACACCTTGATTAGCCTCGCGGCATGCCACTTTGCCGAGCCTCTATCCATCAGAGCCTTCGCCATGGCGTTGACTCAAATGATATAAGTTAACCTTTTTTCTCGGTATTAGCTGTTAATCCTGCGCCCCAAAAACACAGACCGGCAGCGGCAAGGCACGATGCAAATACTCCGCTAATATCGCAGACCCAATACAACAGAGCCGCCGCCACAATAAGACCTCCCGCAGCAAACAGGCTTATACGTTTTATGTTTGACGATTTATCTTTATCCATAACGACATTATAACGCTTGATATTATGTGTTATACAAAAGTAATACATTTGTATAATACAGCAAACCGAAAATTGTTAAATCCTTGTTGACCCATCCCCTGATCCCGATTATCTATATTCTTGTAAATGCGTTAGTTTTACGCCGGTTTATTATGCTGTAAAAGGTGGTAAAATGCAAGAAAAAAGAGTCGGGCTGTCGCTTGGCGCGAAGCTCAACTCTTTGGTATTCTTTGTGTTAATCCCTTTATGTAGGCTTAATACTCCTCCTCGTTGAAAAGATGCCTTACTATATCATATCAGTAAGTTACGCAAAATGTAATGGAATACGGACAAACAAACCGCAACCTCTGATGACATAAAACAACACAAGGGTATCAAATTCAGCCGGGACAAATAAGGCTCATGATTTCTTAAATGCTTCAATTATTTTAGAGTAGGCTTCTTCACCGAGTGTCGCGGATGAAAACCATTGACTTCTCGGAAGGTTTGAAACGAAAAAGCGGTCATCATCCCACATAGAACCCAATAGTGATTTCCAGCTGTTTACAGCCCGGGGCACAATGAATACTGTGTCCGGGTTATTGTGCAAGATAAACTGAATCAACTGCTTGATATAGTTTTGTGAGGGTAACAGCTGCCCGCGTTTTAGGGGCGCATACTTAATTGATGAATACCCTACATATTGAACAACTGCGAATCGGTCGTTGATTTGTTCAAACGAAAGCCCGGTGTCTTTGTTGACAAATGCGCTTGTCAGACGGTCTTGCCAATAATAACCTTGATGAATGTTGGCAAGGTCACGCGTTGTCACTCCACGCGGTCCAAAGTCCTCGGGAAGGAAACTATAACAATCAAAAGTCAGCATTGAGCGCAGATGTATGGCATAGCCCTCAACCAAGCCCTGAGGAAGCATCTTATACATAGCGGCGATTTTTGACTGACGTTCGTCATATCCGGGATTGAGACTTAGCACAATCACCTTTGCGGTGAGTGGATTGCCATACCAAGGGTATGCAGGGACATTAAGATGATACCGATGTTCCGGTTTGGCTGTGGCGTTGAATGTCTCAATCATTTCTTTATCGCCGGAGCAAACGAGATTGTGCTTGTCCGACAATAGGAAATCATTACCGGCTGATAGGTCTGCAACCTCGTTCCACGGGTTGCAATCTCGGAGTTCTTTTTCTGTCATTTCAATAGGGTCTTTAAGATAATGTTGTTGATAACGATTTATTGGAAGGTGATAGTATCGCAGTACGGCCGTAAACAGTTCGTCAATAAGCCCGTCCATGCTTTTGTAACGAAACATCTGCTCTACATATTCCGGTCGGCCTCCCCAGAGCTCAGCGAGTAGGATGTAAATGGTCTGTCTTACATCGCTCTGTGACACTGACGGATGGGCATCGCTGTATGTATGGTGTATATCCGCCCGAACATCGTAGCCATGCCACAGGAGATAGCCTATATCGAGCAATTTTTGTTCGATAGTGTTATATGAAAATTCTGTGCCAATATGGTCGAAATAGGTGCGCTCGGCATGAGGAAAACCAAGTTCGCCATAGGTTCTATAGGTTCGGTCGTAGTCGGCGTAGTCCATATTTTTAGTTTTGCTGCTACAAAATTAAAAATATATTGTCTCATAATGCGATACAATTAAGATTTTTTGTAGTTTTGCATCAAATAAAACTATATGGAAGCCTTTCTTCAGCAACTCAAAGACAAACTTGACTTAATCGGAATAAGTCACGATGGTAAATATGTTATGTTTTTAAGTCGATTGCCGACAACAGTCAATCGTGAGGAGTCGCCTTAAATTGAAAAATCTTGTCAACAGTGTATTTTACGAAATGATCAGGCTTCAGGCAAAAACGATGCCCGAGCTTCCTTGACATTCCATGAGATGCAGTTGAGCGCACCGCCTTCATCCACTATTTTGGGGCAAGATACCGGAATAATCTCGCAGTCGATGAATAGATGCTTGAACTGCTCGAACGCCAAAGCATCTTCCTCTACAATCTTGCCTTTTGGGATATATTCAGCTTTGCTGTTTCCATTCTCACATTCGTCATCAACAATGCGTCGCATTGGAGTCAGTTGAGGAAGGAATATCTTATTGCCTACACGGAGAAAATTGATGTAGCACCAGTTGTTTTTATGAGGCTTTTTTACATCGTAGTCAAGAACTTCAACGTCAAAGTGTGAGGATAGAACTTTCTCGAACTGCCCGGCATACTTCTTGGAAAACTGGTGGTAATTTGTCATAAGGACTTTACCGGCAGAAATCTCTCTGACCACACCGTCAGCGTGACCGTAATATTCACTGCGATCCCACGGAAGAAATATTATTTCTGAACAGAATGCCTTTTCAAGGCGGTTGATAAGTTGGATTTTAGAGAAGTGGTTGTTTTCACGAAACACTTTGTCAATCATTATGATGCCCTTTGAAGTCTTGACTACATTGCCTCCGTCAATTATAAGTCCGGTAGGAACGGTGTCAATATCCATTTCATCACATACTCTTGCCTGATTGGTTATCAATGAGGTGTAGTTGGGATAGAGATAGTTAGGGCAGTATTCGTAGCCTATGTATTTATTGTCGGCAATCTGCACCGGCATATAATCGCGGGCCCAGATGTCTCTCGTTGATGGAATAAATTCAACGAATACACCGTGCTCGTCAAGCTGTTCAACTATATCCATGCCATGTGGGTATTCAAGTAGCCGCTTTGAGAAATATACTATGTTCGTGTCTGAGTCGAGTATCATAATGACCTGAATTAGAAATTATGGCGCAAAATTACACTTCAGATGTACCACGATGCGGCACATTCAATAAAATTTCGTAAATTTGCCTTATGAGATCATCAGATATATTCAGAGAATATGTGTGGCTTGTCAAGACCATTTGGCAGGCGGGTAAGATTACGCTTGAGGATTTGTCGAGCCGTTGGGAGAGAAGTGAGTTGAACAATGGTTCACCGATGCCTCGCTCCACGTTCAACCGTCACCGCTCAGCAGTGCAGGAGATTTTCGGAATAGACATTGAATGTGACCGTTCAAATGGTAATGTCTATTACATCGCCAACGCCGACAGTCTTGGCTCTGTAATGAATTGGATGGTTTCTTCGCTCGCGGTCAATAATATGATAACAGAAAGTCGCTCGATTCAAGACCGAATATTGCTCGAACCTGTCCCATTTGCCGGAGATACATTGCAGACCTTAATCGAGGCGATGAAAGAAAATCACCGGATAGAACTCACATATCAGGGATATGGTAAGCCAGAACGGGACTATATCATCGAGCCATATTGTATTCGCCTTTTCAAACAGCGTTGGTATCTTCTTGGACATTTTGATGATAAATTCAGATTATTCTCTTTTGACCGAATCATCAGGGTCAAAGCATCAGACATACAATTCAAAATGCCCAAAGATTTTGATTGCGAGTCATATTTCGATGAATATTTTGGAATGATGACCGACTCACGGGTAAAACCGGAAAGAGTCATTATCCGGGCGCATGGACAAGAGCGTTATTATCTTCGCGACCTCCCGCTACATCATACACAGCACGAAATCGGCTCAAGTGAAGACACTGTTGATTTTGAATTGTATCTGCGCCCAACCACTGATTTCCTTGCCGCGATATTCTCACGGGCCGGATGGGTTGAGATAATATCTCCGAAGCACCTTAAAGAAGAATTGCTCGGATGGAGTCGATCCATGCTTAAGCGACTTGACAATGATAGTTCAACGCTCCCGCAATAGTACGGATAATTTACGTACCGATGCAAAAATTATATAATAGATACCCATGGTTACGATGAAGGAGAACTCTTATTCATGGTAGCATGCGACCAAAAGGCATGGGACATAATGAGAATTGACGGCAAATCATTCAAAGAGGTGCTTCAATACTCATAATATTGTCAATATAAGCTAAGACTATCATCCCGACATAAGTTGTACTCCTAATTATTCATCCATATAAAAGAAGTCTTATACTTCCTTACAGAAAAGATGAATCTTTCGGAGGTTGATTTAATACCGTGAATTTTGCACAAACAAAACTACGTCATTTAAGGTCATAAAACATCATGGGATAAACAGACTCAAATTTGTTTATCCCATGATTATTAGCTTCTTATGTGGAATTTTCGCTTAGTATTCCTCCTCGTTGAAGAAGAAGTCTTCTTTGGAGGGGTAGTCGGGCCAGATGTCTTCTATACATTCGTAGGTTTCGCCTTCGTCTTCCATTTCCTGGAGGTTTTCGATTACCTCGAGGGGGGCGCCGGAGCGCATGGCGTAGTCGATAAGCTCCTCTTTGGTTGCGGGCCAGGGAGCGTCTTCGAGTTTTGATGCGAGTTCAAGTGTCCAATACATATTCAGGATAGATTTAATTTTACGTTTTGTCTTATGTCGTTGTATTAACTAACAATTTTTATCCCAAAATATTTCATCAAATTGATTAGCGACATTGTTAAATCGTGCAAACACGAAGAGGAAGTCACTGAGGCGGTTGACAAACTTGAGCACATTAGGGTCGACGTAGGTGGTGTCGGCGAGTGCCACGATACGGCGTTCGCAGCGGCGGCACATTGTGCGGCACACGTGTGCGACAGCCGAGCGGTGGGTTCCGCCTGGCAACACGAAATTGGTGAGAGGCGGCAGCTGCACGTCCATCTCGTCGATGCAACGCTCGATGCGCTCGATCACGTCATGGTTAAGTCCGGGACACTGCGTGATGGCATTGTCGGGATTGGGGGTGGCGAGATAGGCGCCGATATTGAATAGTTTGTTCTGTACGCGACGCAACAGGTCGACATACTCCGGCTGCAGGTTGGGGATTGCAACAAGTACACCGATATTGGCATTCAACTCATCGACTGAACCGTAAGCCTCGATGCGTATGTCGGTTTTCTTTACACGCATGCCGCCAACAAGTGAAGTGGCGCCCGTGTCACCGGTACAAGTGTACACTTTGCTTTTTGTCATAGTGGTAAAGTTATGAATGTGGGCGGCAAAGATATATAAAATTTCTGATATAGGCAACATCTTTTCATCAGCCTGCCACTGCTTTAGGGCCGGCGGCTATCGAAGCGACGTAGCCACGGCGGTGAGCGCCGTCTCCAGCTTCATGGCGAGCGACGCGCTGTCTTTTATGAAATAATACAGCTCTGCCACCGGATACAGCTCATCGTCGGTCTTGAACTCGGGCTCCCCCGGGGTCGCGGCTATAGCGCGAGAAAGCTCCGCCTCGACCTGCGGCTTCTCTGAAAGGGTATCGGTCGATGAAAACATCTGACAGTTTGCCACAAACGCAAAGCAGTCGTCCACGATGTCCTGCCAGAGCGTCAGGTCCACTCTTGCCTGAAGCGAGTCAAGCACAAGGCTCGTGTGTGACGCCGATTTCAGCAGTCTCTCCACAGCGGGACGGCGGCTGCGGTCAAATGGCAGTCCGGAGGGCTTGAAAAGGTCGGTCATGTCGCGAAATGCGAAGTCGGGGTCGTAGCGGGCCTCCGTGTCCTTTCGTCCAGTGACAGGGGTGGTGACCGCATAGCAGTAGGCGAGAAACATGTTGAGATTGTGAAGCACCGAGGGCATTATCTTCAGCAGCTTCTCACGCTCTGACGCGTAATGGACCGCACGCTGCCTCTCGATTTCCGACTCCACGTCAATCTCCGACTTCATCGACCCCACGGCATTCAGAAAAAAGCCAAGAGATATCAACCCGCACATCACCTCGACGGCTGTCACCGCCTGTGCCCATCCGTGGGCGGGAGTGTAGTCGCCAAATCCGAGCGTCGTTATCGTGACTATGCTGTAATAGAGCCATGAGCCGAAATCTGTGCCCGCTCCGTCGGGAATGCGAAACTGGCTGTCGGGAAGCCACATATAGATAAGTGCAAACACCGGCGTTAGGGCCACATAAAGCCCTATCCACACGATAGGGCGGACATTGGAGACGACATGAAAGAAATGTCTCGTTTTTACTGACAATGTGTGCAGCATAAATCTTTTTTATCTTAACAACACTTTGCCGCTGTAAAAAGATTAGAGCCCCGCCCGTCGCGACGGGCTTATTTGTCAAGGCGGCGATGCAGGCTGTCAAGCGCCGCCTTCACTGAGGAGCCGCGGTAAATCTGGGCGCCGGTGGAGTCAGACACGATGTAGTAAGGCAGACGCGGTATGTTAAGATGGTCAAATGACGCCGACGCCACTCCGGCAGGAGTCCAGACGCGAGTCCACTTCAATGAGTCGGGACGCTCACGCTTCCACGCGAGAGTGTCGGGGGCAAATGACACGTCGAGCACTTTCAGGCGTCGTCGCGGATAATCGTCATATATCCCTTCGATAGCCTTTACGATTGTGTCGCGGCGATGTTCCTGACAGGCAAAGTAGAAAAGCGTGTAGCTTGACTTGCCCGGAGCGTAATGCTCGGTAGAGTCGCCGTAGGAATAGATGGAGAACGGGCGTATCTTGGCGTTCAGATGGGCTGAATTGTTGTAAGAGAGCAGCAGGCGGTAGTCGTCCACGAGCTTGTCGGGGCGCGCCTTGGGCGATATAAGGGCAAAAAGCGAGTCGGCCTGCGACTCATTGTCGGGCGCGTAATAAGTCGTGAGCATCAGTGCCGATGACAATATGTCATCACGGTGACCTACCACATAGTCGGCGACCAGAGTGTTGACCTGACGAGGATTACCCACCTCTATCACTCCGGCATTTTCCCTTATCCAGCGGCTCCACTGCTCAACCGGCTTGTTGCCTTTCATCTCGATTACGTAAGGATTGTCAAGGTCGAGCTTGCAGTCTATTGTCTGACCGTTTTTGACTATAAGGCGCGCGATAAGCACATGCTGTGCCGTAAACAGCTCAGCGACGGTATATTCACCCGACACACCGTGAAGGTCAAATTTTCCGTCGATAGCCGGCTGCCCTTCCTGATGCACAGTCCCGTCGGCGACATACAACATATTGATTGTGCGGGTGCCGAGACCCTGCACCTCGCCTGTGACACGAAACTGAGTGTCGTCGCCACACGCGGCAAATACCGCAGCGACAATCATCGCTATGATCAATCTTGATTTCATCCTAAAGTAATTTCCACAAAGTTAGCAATTTTTTCAATTAATAGCCCTGTGTGATTTGGTGGAACGGAATAAAGTGGCTATATTCGTGACATTATGGATTTCAAGGTAAACTGGGACGATAAAGTATGGTGGCGCACGGTGTTTATCGCCGCGTTGCTCGCCGCCGTCATAGTCCTGTCGTTTATGTTTCTCTCCGGTGTCACCCGCTGGATCATAGCTGGCGCCGTCGGGGCGTTGCTGCTCGCCACCTCATTCATGGCGCCGGTGAAGCTTCGCATCACGTCCACGGGGATTGTCATGTTTAAGCTTATCGGCAAAAAACGGTTTCCCTACAGCGACATTAAAGACATAGCGCTTTGCGACCTGCAGAGCGCCCCCAACATACGCATCATCGGCAGCGGCGGATTTCTGGGCTATACCGGATTGTTTTACAACAAGCTCACCGGCACTTTCACCGGCTATATCGGGTCGATGTACCGCACAGTAATTATAACCATGAACAATGGCAGGAGATACATTGTTTCATGTCTGAATCCCGACAAGCTGGTGGAGATTAGCAAGTCAAATATCAGAGCCTGGAAAAACAGACTACAAAAATAGCCTTTTGGCTCTATAAAGAGACTGCCAAATAAGCTAACTTTGGACATTCATCACATAACAAGAAAAAAACGATGCTTAACTGCCGGTATATAATTGTATTGCTCGCCGTGTTTATATCGTCGCTGACACAGGCGCGGGCTCAGATTGTCAGTCCGGAGCGCGACCAGGTGCTGGATGTCGACAGTGTGAAAAAAGCATTTGACGACGCGCCCTATTTCGGTCTTTATAAGGACAATTACTTTATTTTCGGTCCGGCAATCGGCATGAAGCCGACAAAGTACAACACCAACGTAAAATTTCAGATATCCATAAGCCAGCGGCTCACGAAGCGCACCCTTCCCTTTGGTAGCTACCTGTATCTATTCTATACCCAGAAGTGCTTCTGGGACGTGCTGCGCAAGTCGTTTCCCATGACCGACCTGAATTTCAATCCCGGAATAGGACTTACCAAGCCCCTCTTTGTAAAAGACCGCTTCATCGGTAAAGTGTCGCTCATCCTTGAGCATGAGAGCAACGGCAAGGCGGAGGAAGACAGCCGCTCATGGAACAGGATTTCATTTGCCGGCAACATACTCATCGACCCCACCATGATGGTACATGGAAAAATATGGATACCTATCGTGGACGGTGAAAACAACCGTGACCTGCTTGACTACTACGGACTTTACCAGTTTGGCATCACCTACATGACTCCCTCCAAACGCTTCGGCGGCTCAATCATTCTCACCAAGCGCAAAGGATGGAATCCATTTAATTTCAACACTGTGCTTGAACTGAGCTACAAGCTGTTCAATAATGAAAACCAGTATCTCTTCATGCAGTATTACAACGGCTACGGTGAAGGACTGCTCGACTACAAGACCTTCAAGTCGCAGCTGAGGGTAGGCATCTGCATCAAGCCCCAGTTCTTCAGCGAATATTAACGACGCCGCGTCAGAATATATTTCTAAGAATCCACCACAGAGTCAGCACGATGAAGCACCCCCATATGACGGGTGCGGAATTTATACGCGAGTAGAAGCGCGGACAGGATGTGCGGACACACTCCGAATAGAGCAGCAGCACTATAAGCGGGGCAAACAGCAGCAGCATGCAGTTGTAATGCCACGCCGAAGCGATGTCGCCATGAAGAAGAGCGTGTATGGCACGCTGAGAGCCGCAGCCGGGACACAGATAGCCGGTGGCGGCAAGAAACGGACAGCGCGGGAAAAACCGGTTGCCCGACGGGTCAAAGTAGAAGTAGACACATATCGCGGCAAGCAGGAGCGCGACCCCTGCCACAATTAAAAGCCTACGGTCAATCTTCACCGCCATCAAGCAAGGAACGCGGGCAACAACTGGAGCGCGATAACACACGGAATGGATATAAGCGCGAGAGCGACACTGACCCATATCCATATCAGCGCCGTCTGCGACGCACGCTTGGCGCCTTCAAAGTCGCCGCGGGAATAACGGTTTTCGACACACACCGAATAGACTATAGCCACAAGCCCGGGTATCTGGCAGCAGAGCAATGTGGCCACAAGTGACCATGCAAGATAAGAGGGCGGACATGGCGGCAACTCCGAAGGCTGACTGTAACCCGCTCCGGGAGCCACCTTATAGAAACACCCGTCGAGCTCAGGCAGACGCCACGCCGGCATCCACTCCGCCATCCCTTCGCGCCACACAAGGGTGTCGCGCACCATCCCGAGGTTGAGAAGTTCCCCGGGAGTGTGCGGACCTACCTTTACATTGTTGATTATCGCGTAATATGTCATCATCAGAAATATTTCACCGGTTCTCCAATAATGTCGCCGAGCAGATTATTGGCAAGACGGCTCGCGCCTATACGGAACAGACCGTTGTCGAGCCACTCTTCTCCAAGCACCTCCTTTATCACCGTGTAATACTTCACGGCGTCAACTGTGGTCGACACTCCACCCGCAGCCTTGAAGCCAACCTTGTTGCCGGTGGTCTCGTGATATTCCTTTATTGCCTGAGCCATCACGTAAGCCGCCTCAAGCGAAGCACCGTCATATACCTTTCCTGTAGAAGTCTTGATGAAATCGGCACCCGAATACATGGCAAGCACCGAGGCGTTGCGTATATTCTCAGCGCTCTTCAACGCTCCGGTCTCAAGAATCACCTTCAGGTGAGCGTCGCGGCAGGCATGTTTCTGCTCGCTGATTTCGTCACACACCTCTTCCCAGTCACCGTCAAGATAATTGCCTACATTAAGCACAATGTCAATCTCGTCGGCACCCGACGCCACTGCGAGCGCGGTCTCCGCAACCTTCACCTCCAGAAATGACTGAGAGGAAGGGAAAGCACCCGACACACACGCCACTTTCACGTCAGTGACATCAAGCACAGTCCTTACGACCTGGGCAAAATTAGGATAAACACATATCGCCGCAACATTTTTCAACGCGGGATATTCATTGTCAAAGGCGTTGACACGCTCGGTGAAGTCAGCCACCGACTGAGGCGAGTCGGTAGTCGAAAGCGTAGTGAGGTCAATGCAGTTGAATATTGACTTATAGACCTCGACATTCATGTTTTCATCAAGATGCTTCTCAAGAATCTCGTCAACGGCCTTTTTCACAGCCTCGTCGTCAGTGATGACCTTAGAGGCGGCTACGGTGTCATGATATTTGTCGCTCATTGTAAAAATCGGTTTTAATTATTGAATTTATGGTTAGTCGCTTAATTTATGATTGTTTTTATGACGGTCACGGTCACGCAATGTCTTCTTCTCGATATTACGCGCCAACGCCTCCGTAAGGTCGACGCCGCTCTGATTGGCTATGGCAAGCACGACCCACATCACATCGGCGAGTTCATCGGCAAGAGTGTCCTCCTCGCCCGGCTTGAACGACTGGTCGCCATAACGCCGCGCCATCACTCTCGCCACCTCGCCTACCTCCTCGGCAAGCACAGCCATATTGGTGAGCGGGGAGAAGTAACGCACACCGACCGTGGTAATCCACCTGTCGACAACAGCCTGCGCCTCACGCAGTGTAATATCGTCATTATTCATAATCATCTACTCTTTAAGACGGGAGTCGATGATTATCGTCACCGGCCCGTCGTTAATAAGCTCGACCTGCATGTCAGCGCCAAAGACTCCCCGCTTCACCTCCTTGCCGAGACGCTCCTCCATCATGGAGCAAAACAGCTCGTAGAGCGGAACAGCCTCTTCCGGGCGAGCCGCGCGTATGTAGCTCGGGCGGTTGCCCTTGCGGGTCGACGCCGTGAGAGTGAACTGACTGACGGCAAGCAGGTCGCCGCCGGCATCAATAATCGAGCGGTTCATGACACCCGCCTCGTCGTTAAATATACGCAGCGCCGCCACCTTTCCGGCAAGCCACTCGACATCGGCGGGAGTATCACCGGTCTCCACTCCTACAAGCACCATCATTCCGGCATCAATCGAAGAATGAACAGAGCCGGCAATGCTGACTGATGCACGGGTCACACGTTGTATAACAAGTCGCATCGCAAATTATCAATTACTTATCACACAAAAATAGCTAAATTTTCCCAATATCAAAACATTTTCGTCACATAGACCGATATAGACACAGAAAGTGCCGCCACCTTTGACTCAGGCTGCGGCACTCATAGTATCTTATTGCCGGAGTTATTCGTAATTAATCGGAATCTCGCGGTCTATGCTGCTGTCAAGCGAGATGAGCGTCTCGGTGCCGTTAACGCCGTGAATCATCTGAATCTTGTCGTTAAGCAGCTCCATAAGGTGCTCGTTGTCACGCGCATACAATTTTATCAGCATTGTATATGGACCGGTCGTGAAGTGACACTCCACCACTTCGGGAATCTTTTCCAGCTCAGGCACCACGTCACGGTACATCGCGCCGCGCTCAAGATTGACCCCGATATAGGTACATGTGCGATAGCCTAATATCTTGGGATTGACATGATAGCCCGACCCGGTAATCACCTTGAGGTCAATCATCCGTTGCAGACGCTGGTGGATGGCGGCGCGTGAGACACCACACTCCATAGCGACATCCTTTGACGGAATACGTGCATTTCGCATTACGATTTCGAGTATTTTGCGATCAAGGTTGTCTATTTTTTCCATATTCTATAAAATGTATTCAAATTTACCAATTTTACATAGCAAATGTAAGCATTTATTTTGATTTGACAATCATTGTGTCACATTATTTACAAAAACCGCCATAAATTAGACCGAGAAAAAAACCGTGAAAAAGGAAAAACACCTTATTCACGGTTATAATCTGTTATAGTCGGAATATCAAAAAGGATTATTCTGCAGCAGCCTCCGGAGCGGGAGCGGGAAGAACAGGAGCGGCAGCCGGAGTCTCGACGTCGGTATTGAAGTCGGCGGGCTGAGTCTGCTCTGTAGCCTGGGGAGCCACACGTGATGAGCTCTGGATAATGTTGCGGGGCATGAAGAACACACCAAGCACGGCAAGCACACCGATTGCAGCAGCAAGCCACCAGGTAACTTTTTCAATAAAATCATTGGTGCGGCGTACACCCATCACCTGGTTTGCACCGCCAAACTGAGAAGATAGTCCGCCTCCTTTGGATTTCTGGATAAGCACGATGCCTATCATAAGAAGTGAAGCAATGACCGTAAGGATAATAATTACTATGTACATTGTTTTTTTGTATTATTTTTGTTTTATATATTTCTGATTTATGATAAGTTTCTGTAAGAAACGCAATTGGTCTGCAAAGTAAATACTTTTTTCCGGATATTTCAAACTTAAACCGCTTATTATTTCAAAAGCCTTGTCATATCGGTGCTGTTTTATATAAATTTTTGCCAGACTTTCACTTAAAAGCGAGTCATCCTGAACGACAGGAGGCTTTATAGGCTCCGGTGTGGCGGGAGCTTCCTCTGTCACTTCATCCTTTTCGCCCTCTACCGCAGGGAAATGCCCGTTGTTGTCACGGCTTTTCAGGATGAAAGCGTTTATCAGGCTGTCCTGCGAGTCGCCGACAGCCTCTTCGCTGTCAGGGAAGCTTCTTTCTTCCTCGTCGGCGAGAATCTGGGCATAATCGGCTACAGGATTGAATATCAATCGCTCAAGTATCTCCTCCTCGTTGGAGCCCGAGGAGCCGTATGTGTCGATAAACGTGTCTATCGCAGCATCGGTGGTAGGAGTTGCGACAGCGTCACACTGCGGATATATGTCATCAAAGTCAGCAGCCATCGGCTCCATAAGACGGTATAAAGCCTCGGCGTCGGCACAGTTGAGCGCGACACGGCGTGTGAGCTCGCGCCTGCGATCGTCGGAAAGTCCGGCGTCACGCTCAAGCCTCAGCATCGCGGGCAGCGTGAAGTAAGGGTAGCGGCTGTACATCTCGTCGACCCACCGGTCGTCGGGCACCATCGCCGTGTCGGCGATAAGTTTTTTCAGAGTGTCGGCAAGCCCTTCCATATAATATTACCAGTTACCGAGAGTAGCGTTAAAAATAAGGTCGACAAGCTGCTCGGTGATTTCCTCGCAGAGCTGGTCCTGGACATCGGTAAGCATTTCGGAGCTGTCAAAGTCCTGATAGGCTGAAAATGACTGGTCTATATCATTCTTGTCATTTTTGTTGTCAGTATATTTCACCCTGACAGTGATGGTAAGACGCGTCTTTGAGGCAAGCGCGTTTTCGGTGACAGCCTGAGGCGAGAGGGTGTAGCCGGTGATCTCGCCTTCCATCTCAAGGTCGCTGGAGCCGTCGGTGGTCTGCAGACGGGTATTTCGCGTGATGTAGTCGAGCAGGGCGTTTTCAAAAGTCTGCTGCAACGGCGGGTAGACAAGCGCCGCACGTATCGGGAACTGCGACACTCGGATTGTCTTATAGACATTATAGTCTATCGCCGTTCCGTTGAATTTATAACTGATTGTACAACTCTGCACAATCATTGCCACTGTGATTGCAAGCACCCATAGTCCGGGGCAATGGCGAAGATAATTGGCTATACGTTTCATTTAAATGGGGCTATTCAAGTCCGAACTCTTTGATTTTACGATACAACGTGCGCTCCGAGATATTAAGCTCCACGGCGGTAGCCTTGCGACGGCCTTCGTTACGCTCCAGTGCCCGGCGTATGGTCTCACGCTCGGTGTCCTCAAGAGTCATGCCCGAGTCGGGGCTCTCGGTAATTATGTCATGAGCGGCGTGGCTGTCGGGGTATAGACGTGGCATCGGTGAATAACGCACAAGCGAGTGGGGAGGCTCCTCGACGGGCTCCGGCTCGTCAAGGGGTCTTATGTCGCGCGGAACTCCACTCTCCATTGTCTCGATTGTAGCGCGGAGGGTGTCAATCTCATTACGCATGCGGAAAAGCATATTGAACAGCAGTTCCCTCTCCGATGCATAGGAATGGCTTCCATCGACCGACACGGCTGGGGTGAACGAAGTCGTCACCTCGGGAAGATAGGACCGCAGTTTTTCCGGGGTGATTGAATTGCCGGCTTCAAAAAGGGCTATCTGCTCGACCACATTTTTCAGCTGACGCACATTGCCCGGCCACGGATAATGGCTCAGCATCACCGCCACATTTTCATCAAAAGCCACGGCAGGTGTATGGTAACGCTCTGAAAAATCAGATGCAAACTTGCGGGCAAGCAGCCATATGTCATCGCCTCTGTCACGCAGCGGCGGCACGGTTATATGCACCGTCGACAGGCGGTAATATAGGTCTTCCCGGAATTTGCCTGCCTGTATAGCCTTCATCATGTCGACATTTGTGGCAGCCACGACACGTATGTTGGTCTTCTGGACGGTTGACGAACCCACCTTTATAAACTCTCCGCTCTCCAGCACTCGCAGCAGCCTCGCCTGGGTTGTGAGCGGAAGCTCCGCCACCTCATCAAGAAAGATAGTGCCGCCGTCGGCCTCCTCGAAATATCCCTTTCGGGTAGCGATGGCACCGGTGAAAGCACCTTTCTCGTGACCGAAAAGTTCGGAGTCGATAGTGCCCTCGGGTATCGCACCGCAATTGACGGCGATATACTTTGAATGTTTTCGCGAACCGTAGGCATGTATTATCTGCGGAAAAAACTCTTTTCCCGCACCGCTCTCGCCCGTAATAAGCACCGACAGGTCAATCGGAGCCACACGCAGGGCGCGCTGGACGGCGGCGACAAGCGCCGGGGCATTGCCAACGATTCCGAAGCGCGATTTTGCCTCGCGCACTTCAGTAGAGAGATCCATCACATTCATCGGCGATTACGCAATTGATAGGTTTTGCTCTTCAGAAAATCGCCCAGCCCTGCCACGTCGGGATATTGCTTCAGCTCGTCGGGCGATATTACATCACCTACCGAGACATGAATCTCGCTGTGACACTTGCGCCACACCTCGGCAGGGAGGCGCAATGTGCGCAGACGCCAGTCAATGAGTCCGAGTATATTGAACCAAAGACTGTTATGTCCGTGAAAATAAATCGGTATGACGGGCACGTTGAGCTGCTGTATAAGGCGTATGATAGAGGGCTGCCACTCGCGGTCCTCGATACGCAGCTTACCGTTTATCTTGCTTACAGCTCCCGCCGGGAAAAATCCGATAGGATTACCTCGGCGCACCTGCATTATCGCCTCCTTTATACCCTTCATGGACACGGCTTTCTTTGCCGGGTCGTCAGATGCAAGGGCGTCAACAGCGATAAAGTTGGGGCGCATCGCCGAGATATGGTTCAAGACCATGTTGACCATGACCTTGAACTCAGGACGAATGGAGCCTATAAGCGAAATCAACGATATGCCGTCGAGCGCACCGAAAGGATGATTGCTCACAGTGATGAAAGCCCCTTCGGGAAGATGCTCCAGCACCTCCTTGCCGTCGACGCGCAGGGTGATGTCAAAATCTTTCAGCAGGTTACGCGTAAATTCAGGTCCGGGATTGTCGCAATACTTGTCATGCACGGCATTAACCTTGTCAAGCGCAATCCAGTGAATCACATTGTTCACCAGTTTCTCATGACCTTCAAGCTGTGGCAACATCCCTACTATGTCATTATAGTCAAGTACAGTACGTTTTATATTTTCACTCATTTCTGTCGTTCAAGATATTTATCGCGCCTCCCGGGCGCATACAGGCATAAGCCTATTTACCACAAAGTTACGAAATCTTGTACACAAGACAAAAAAGAAGGAGAAAATGTAAACCCGAAAGTGTTACAAATTCTCCTTCTCCTCTCTCCTCAGCGGTGCGTACGGGACTCGAACCCGTGACCCCATGCGTGACAGGCATGTATTCTAACCAACTGAACTAACGCACCAAATTTTTTCTATTTTATCAAAACCGCCTCTGCTGTTTTGCGAGTGCAAAGTTATATGCTAAATTTCATTCTTGCAAATTTTTTGACTCTTTTTTTGAAAAATATTTTCCCATTAAATTTCCGACGCCATTACAAAGAGCCACCATGCAAGCATCAATAGACTGTAAATCAATCGATTTACAGCTGACCCTGCTCAACAAGTATACACACTCTCTCTACAATCGCGTCATCTTCATTTTTATCAGGATTATAGCTCGTCTTCAGGCTAACCCCGAAGAATTTTCCGAATGTCTGCCAGAATCCGGCACGGAAAGTGCCGAGAAACGCTTTCAGAATCGAATAGCTGCTCTGATTGGTCTCCCGGTTGATAAGCTTGACGAGCATCTTTCCCTGTGACTTTGTAAACTTCTTCAGATGTGGCTTATACTGGGCAAAAATCTCTTTCTCCATCTGAGTCAGGTGGGCCTCCCTCTCTTTTTGGGTAGGAAGCGTCTCCATGTATTCATAGGTCTCAAGGAGAGTCTCGGCTATCAGCTTTGCATAAGGCAAAGTGCGCTTTACATCACGCACGGTGCGCCAGTAAAACTCTTCCTGCTTTTTATTCTTGAACTTCATCGGAGGAAACACCGTGACCTCGTTAAGCACGACCATCAAAGCCGTGTCGCCCTGCTCTGTCACAAAATGATAACGTCCGTTGACAGGCTTCCTGACCACACTGCGGGGCACAGGCACGCCGTCGGCATCAACAGCCGCGGCGGCATATGAGCCGAAAGCGCATAATATGGTCATGATTATACAGAACAGAATCCTCATAACTATATAACGCGACATGACGGCAAAGATTGCATGACACGAGCGGGATTATTCCCCACGGTGTTCAGTGTGAGGATAATCGACCGTGTAGTGAAGGCCTCGCGACTCCTTGCGCTCCATAGCCTGACGCATGATAAGATACCCTACATTTATAATGTTGCGCAGCTCACATATCTCACGGCTCGCCTTTGAACACTTGAACAGCTTCTCGGTCTCCTCATAAAGGATGTCAAGCCTGTTCCATGCCCTTTTAAGACGCAGGTCGCTGCGCACAATGCCCACGTAGGTTGACATAATCTGTCCCACCTCCTTTATGCTCTGGGTAATCAGCACCATTTCTTCAGGATGGCGGGTGCCTTCATCATTCCACTGCGGCACATCGTGACGGTAACTGTAATGATCCTTCACCTCCATCGCGTGGCGGGCGGCGGCATCAGCGTAGACCACAGCCTCGATAAGCGAATTGGACGCAAGACGGTTGCCGCCGTGCAGTCCCGTGCAAGAGCATTCGCCTACCGCATACAGGCGCTTTATCGACGACTCGCCGTTGGTGTCGACCTTTATTCCGCCGCAGAGATAATGGGCGGCGGGCGCGACAGGTATATAATCCTTCGTTATGTCTATACCGAGCGACAGACACTTCTGATATATGTTGGGGAAATGCTTTTTAGTCTCTTCCGGATCCTTATGGGTGACATCGAGATACACATGCTCGTCGCCATACTGCTTCATCTCCGAGTCGATGGCACGCGCCACTATGTCACGCGGAGCGAGCGACAGTCGCGGGTCATATTTATGCATAAACTCTTCGCCGCGCTTGTTGCGGAGCACCGCTCCGTAACCGCGCATAGCCTCCGTGATAAGAAACGACGGGCGGTCGCCGGGGTGATATAACGCCGTAGGGTGAAACTGGATAAACTCCATGTCTTTCACCGTGCCTTTTGCCCTATAGACCATAGCGATTCCGTCGCCTGTGGCGACAAGAGGATTGGTGGTGGTGGTGTAGACCGCCCCCACTCCGCCGGTGGCGATAAGCGTCACACGCGCCAGGAAAGTGTCAACCTTGCCGTTGGAAGGGTTAAGCACATAGGCACCGTAACATGTGATGTCGGGAGTGCGGCGTGTCACTATTTTGCCCAGATGGTGCTGGGTTATTATCTCGATGGCAAAGTGATTGTCAAATATGTCGATGTTCGGATTGTTTCTTACCGCCTTTACAAGACTTTCCTGAATCTCCGCCCCGGTATTGTCCTTATGGTGGAGTATTCTGAATTCGGAGTGTCCGCCTTCACGGTGCAGGTCAAAGTCGCCATTCTCATTCTTGTCAAAGTTGACGCCCCACCCGATGAGCTCCTTAATCTGTTGCGGCGCTCCTTTTACCACTTTTTCGACAGCGGCACGGTCGCTCAGCCAGTCGCCGGCAATCATGGTATCTTCGATATGCTTGTCGAAATTATCTACCTCAAGATTAGTGACCGACGCCACTCCGCCCTGGGCAAAATAGGTGTTGGCTTCTTCAAGATTTGTCTTGCAAATCAACGCCACTTTACCGGTCCCGGCTACTTTCAGGGCAAAACTCATGCCCGCAATGCCCGACCCTATCACCAAATAGTCATATTCGTAAGTCATAACGCGTGAATAATATATATGCCGCAAAGGTAGCAACTTTATGCGTCGGTTGAAAATAAAATGCAAAAAATACATTATCTTTGCAGCCATAAGTTACCCGCAAAAATTAATTTAAACCAAAAGATAATGTCGATAGATAGCATTATAGCTCAGGCAGTGGCACGCGCGGTCAAGGAACTCTGCGGAGTCGAGACCGACCCTGCGTCAATCGTGCCGCAGACTACCAAGAAGGAATTTGAGGGCAACCTCACTGTCGTAGTGTTTCCTTGGGTGAAAGCAGCCCGGAAGTCACCCGAGGCGGTGGGAACCGAGATAGGCGACTGGCTTGTGGACAACGAGCCGGCTGTCGACCGCTTCAATGTAATCAAGGGATTTCTCAACATCGTGATCGAGCCGGGTTACTTCACCTCGATGCTCCGTCACATCGCCGACACCCCCGACTACGGATTTGTGAAAGCCACCGACGACAGCCCGCTTGTAATGGTCGAATACTCTTCGCCAAACACCAACAAGCCGCTTCACCTCGGACACGTGCGCAACAACCTGCTCGGCTACAGCCTGTCACGCATCCTTGCCGCCTGTGGCAACCGCGTCGTAAAGACCAACATAGTCAACGACCGAGGTATACACATCTGCAAGTCGATGCTTGCATGGAAAAAATGGGGCGAGGGAGCCACCCCGGAATCGACCGGAAAGAAGGGCGACCACCTCATCGGCGACTTCTATGTGTTATTTGACAAGCACTACAAGGCTGAACTGAAAGAGCTTGTCGCAAAAGGGCTAAGCGAGGAAGAGGCTGAAAAGCAGTCACCGCTCATGCTTGAGGCGCGGGAGATGCTTCGCCGCTGGGAGCAGAAAGACCCGGAGGTGCGCGCTCTGTGGGAAATGATGAACGACTGGGTATATGCCGGATTTGACGAGACCTACAAGCGTCTCGGTGTGGACTTCGACAAGATATACTACGAGAGCAACACTTATCTTGAAGGTAAAGACAAGGTGCTTGAAGGCATAGAAAAGGGCATAATGTATCGCAAGGAGGACGGCTCAGTATGGGCTGACCTTACCGATGCGGGACTCGACCACAAGCTGTTGCTCCGCAGCGACGGCACATCGGTCTACATGACCCAGGATATCGGCACCGCCAAGCTCCGCTACCAGGATTTCCCGATTGACAAGATGATTTATGTCGTAGGCAACGAGCAAAACTACCACTTCCAGGTGCTTTCACTGCTTCTCGACAGGCTCGGGTTCAAGTGGGGTAAGGACCTTGTGCATTTCTCCTACGGAATGGTGGAGCTTCCCGAAGGAAAGATGAAGAGCCGCGAAGGTACAGTAGTAGATGCCGACGACCTTATGGACGAGATGATACAGGGCGCACGCGAAGTATCGGCTGAACGCGGAAAAGGCGATTTCACTCCCGAAGAGTCGGAAGAAATAGCGCGAATAGTAGGAATGGGCGCACTGAAATACTTCCTCCTGAAGGTTGACCCGCGCAAAAACATGACGTTCAACCCCAAAGAGTCAATTGACTTCAACGGAAACACCGGTCCCTTCATTCAATACACCTATGCCCGTATACGCTCGGTGCTTCGCAAGGCTGCCGATGCCGGCTACAAGGCTGAGGGATATGAAACAGTCAAACCTAATGAAAAGGAGATTTCGCTCATACAGCATCTTGCCGACTATCCCGCAGTGGTAGCCGAAGCAGGACGCAGCTATTCACCGGCACTCATAGCCAACTACGTCTATGACCTCGTGAAAGAATACAACCAGTTCTACCACGACTACTCCATCCTCAACGAGGAAGACGCGGCTGTACGCTCATTGCGTCTCGCCCTCAGCACCGAGGTGGCTGCCGTGGTAAAGAGCGGCATGTCACTTCTCGGAATCGAGGTGCCGGAGCGCATGTAACATAATTTAACACCGGTAGCGTCACACAAGGCGCGGCTGATACGTTATCTCTCTAAACACCAATTAATAATTATGAATAACTACAATTTAGATTCATTCAACTCACAGTCGCTTGACAGCCGCGTATCGCAGGTCATGAAGCGCGTTTATGTAAAGATGTTTCTCGCTCTGCTCGTTACAGCAGGCGCGGCCTGGATATGCTCATGCATCCCCAATCTAGTATATTTCCTCGCCACTCACCGTTGGGTATACTGGGGACTTCTCATTGCAGAACTTCTGATGGTATTTGGCATCAGCGGAGCAGTCAACAAAATTAGCTCTCCGGTTGCCACACTGCTGTTTTATGCGTTTGCCATACTTAACGGCGTAACTTTCTCACTCATATTTTACGCATACACCCCGGTGTCTATCTTCAAGACGTTCATAATAACGTCGGGAGTGTTCGGAGCCATGAGTGTCTACGGCTACTTCACGAGCCGTGACCTTACAAAAATAGGCAACTTCCTGTTCATGGCGCTGATAGGGCTTATAATCGCCAGCGTGGTCAACATATTCTGGGCCAACTCTACCCTTGAATGGATTGTGTCAATAGCCGGTGTCCTGATTTTCATCGGACTTACCGCCTGGGACACCCAGCAGATCAAGCGCATGGCAGAATACAACGGAGGGTTCTCCGTGTCACGTCTTGCCACCATAGGCGCGCTCTCCCTGTATCTCGATTTCATCAACCTCTTCCTCTATCTGCTCCGTTTCTTCGGCAGCTCAAGAGACTGATTTATCTACACGATACACCTCAAAAGAGCCGGGCGCTGTCCCGGCTCTTTTTGTATATATATAAACTTTTTATGATATAGAATGGTTTACAAGTGAGAAATATTTTATAAATTTGTCAACCAAAAATTCTCTCTAATATGACCAAAGACACTGATAACATATTCGGACGAAGGCTCAACCGGGCACGCCTTATAAAGGGACTCACGATGGATGAACTTGGAAAAAGAGTTCATCCCATAGTGACCCGTCAGGCAATAAACAAGTACGAAAAGGGGCACACTATGCCTGACAGCCGCATGCTGATAGCTTTCAGTACGGTACTGGGTGTCAAGCCTGACTATTTCTTCCGACCTTTTACTGTTGCGGTTGACAAAATAATGTTCAATAAAAAAGCCGGCACATCAGAGCGTATAATCGCGTCTATACGCGAAAAAGTCAGAGAGGAGCTGGAGAGATACCTTGAAATAGAGGAGCTATGTGAAAGCCAGACTGAATTCATGCTCGGTAAAAGAAAGGTCAACTCTATTGAAATGGCAAGGGAATATGCCACAGAAGTACGTGCCAAGCTCGGTCTCGGACTTGATGGCATCTCAAATGTGACAGAGGTGCTTGAAGATAATGGTATAAAAATTATTGAGATTTCAGAAGACAAATCATTCGGAGGCCTTAGCGGCTACGCCAACGACACGATTCCGGTAATTGTGGTAAATCGAAATCTGGCTTCTGAAGAGAAGCGTTTTACTTTGCTACACGAACTCGGACATCTCATAATGGAATATCCCTGTGAATCCGATTTAAAAATAATTGAGAACCTTTGCAATGTGTTTGCCTCGGAAATGCTTGTGCCTTCATCAGTGCTGAAAGGACGGTTGGGCAATATACGTCATGACATATCGTTGGCTGAATTAAGAGACATCCAGAAGCAATATGGCGCTTCAATAGATAATATCATGCTGTCTCTTAAAGAGATAGGAGTCATAAGCGGAAGAAGATACCAAGGCTATCTTAAAAAGAAAAAACTTTTCCCCGATTTCAATGAGATTGTTGATAAATCGCTTTTTATTTCCGAGACCTCCGGCAGATTTGTCAGAATGGTATATCGTGCGGTAGCTGACGAAATCATCTCGTTTTCAAAAGCGGCAACACTACTCAATACTTCTATTGACAATGTAAGGAACCAACTCAAGCTCGTATAAAGAATGAAGATATTAGTAAACGATACAAATATCTTCATCGACCTTCATTCGGTAGGTTTATTGAAAGACTTGTGTCAGTTGCCATATGAGATTCATACCGTGGATTTTGTAGTGTCGGAAATTGAAGACCCTGACCAGCGCAAGATTTTTGATGAACTTGTTGATGGAAAGAGTATCATAGTTGATGGATTCACCGCCGACGAGGTAATGGAAATCGTAGCGGAACATTCCGCTGTTTCCGGCAATCTCTCCATACCCGATTGCTCTGTATGCTTTTTCGCGAAGAAATATAAGGTTCCGATGTTAACAGGCGACCGACGGCTGAGACGATATGCCGAACAACAGTCGATTGAGGTGCATGGAATCTTATTCGTATTTGATGAGCTTGTGAGGCATGGTATCATATCAGCTTTAACGGCGGCAGACAGACTTGAAGAATTATTTGTCATCAACTCCCGACTACCCAAAACCGAAATAAGAAACCGCTTGAACCGCTGGAGAGACATCAGCGATTAGACGATTGCTCCATGCACGGTATCAACGACCGATAAGCTGTAGCGGCCTTGACCTTTTGAAATCTCGCGATTTATGTGTAAATTTGAGCCATAAACATTGCTCGACATGAAACGTGTATTGATAATCGGCGCTGGAGGATTCATAGGCGGTTTTATAGCTGCCGAAAGCCTGCGTCGCGGCTATGAGACCTGGGTAGGGGTAAGAGAGTCCACCTCACGTCACTATCTCACTGATGAAAGGCTGCATTTCGTGACTTTTGACTACGATTCCGCAGAATCAATAGGGAGTGTGCTGAAATCAGCTCTGCCCGAAGGTGAGAAATGGGACTGGATTATATATAATCTCGGCGCCACAAAGGTGACCAACTACTCTGACTTCAACCGCATAAACTTCGGCTATCTGCGTTCATTCGTAGAGGAGCTGGAAGCAACCGGCATGACCCCGCAGCGATTCCTGTATATAAGCAGCCTGAGCGCTCTCGGTCCGGTCGATGAAAAGACTTATCAGCCTTACACGTCAAAGACCATCCCTGATCCGAACACAAAATACGGAATGTCAAAAATCAAGAGCGAGACCCTCCTGGAGATGAAGCCGGATTTTCCGTGGATTATATTCCGCCCGACAGGAGTCTACGGACCCCACGAGAAAGACTATCTAATGATGATAAAGTGTATCGACAGTCATTGGGATTTCGGGGTGGGATTCCGCAAACAGCTGCTCACATTCATCTATGTCGACGACCTTGTGGAAGCAATGTTTGAGGCTCTTGAAAAAGCGCCGCTGCACCGCAAATACATAATCAGCGAGGACCGCGCCTATACACAGTCGGAATTTCGCAGGATAGTAGCCGACAAGCTCGGTAAGAAATTTGTGATACCCCTGAGGCTCCCGCTCTGGATGGCAAAGGTGGCGAGCGTTGTGGCGGAAAAATATGGCATATTGAAAATGAAGCCGTCGACACTGAACTCCGACAAGTATAAAATCATGAAGCAGCGTAACTGGAGTGCCGACATCTCCGATTCGCGCCGCGACTTCGGCTTCAATCCCAAAGTGTCGCTTGAGAAGGGTATCGAGCTGACTGTAGAGGAATATCGCCGCAATAAAAACCGGAAAAACTGAACCCTATGGACAATAACAGCTATAACCGCCCGCCCTGGTGGATGACAGTGGTGATTTTAATCATGCTGCTACCTCTGTTCTCATGGCCTATGGTGATTGCCTCACTGCCGGTAGAGGAAGACGGCGGCAACTGGAAGATGCTTATATATCTATTTCCGATATACGCCATTCTAAGTGCATATTACGCTTATCGCTGCTATGTCGGGCGCCGCGAGCTCAGCATAATCCTGCTGGCTCTATTGCTGCTCGCATATCTTGGCGTAACATTTTCCCTGCTTATATGAAAAAACGCGTCCATTGCCCGTTTTTCCTGGCAGCGGTGTTTATGCTTATGCTGTCACCACTGTCGGCCGCGACCGTAGCCGACTACGCTTTTACAGGCGACCTGTCGGTTACCGCCCTCGGTCTACCCGACGGAACCACGGCAATAGGAGAAGGAGCATATGCGGGGACAGGAGTCAAGACAGCCGACATCCCGCAAGGGCTCACCAAAATAGGTCAATACGCATTTGCCGACTGCCGCTCTCTTATCAGAGCCGCGATACCTGAAGGTGTCACGGTAATTCCGAAAGGATTGTTCAGAGGTTGCAAGTCATTGCGTGAAGTGGAGTTGCCTTCATCGCTGGAGAGCATCGAAGCCGATGCGTTTGCCGCCACCGCCATTGAAGATATTGACCTGAGCCACTGCAAGAAACTGCGCCACATAGGTGACAGGTGTTTTGCCTCTTGCGACAGGCTCGGCAAGATATATCTCCCTGCATCAGTTGACAGCATCGGTGACGCCGCGCTCTTCGGATGCGCGACGCTTACCGAGATTGACCTGCCGGAATCGTTACATTCTATCGGCGATTTCTCGCTTGCCTGCACGGCAGGGGTGACAGGCATAAAGCTCCCGTCACCGTTAAGTTATATCGGCTCCGGGGCGATGGAAGGCATGACCAGACTGTCGCGGATTGACGCTACAAGGGTTGATGATGTGCCGCGGCTTGGAGAGAATGTGTGGCACGGATTGCCTAAACAAGATATACGGCTGATTGTCAGTCCTGATTTTAGCGAACGCTTCATGTCATCGCCTCAATGGCGCGATTTCAACATCACTCTCGCCACGGAAGCCTCTGCTACATTCCCTGTGACTGCACAGATAAAGAGCGTGACCGTCTACCGGGTTTCAGAAATAGACATAATTGTGACTGTATATGACGACGGCAGCCGCCGCGTCGAAAAAATATTAAATATAAAGTGACCTGATATGGGAAAAAATAAATTAAGAAAATTCAGCGAAATGGAGTCAATGGAATGTGTATTCCAATATCCATTCGGCATACTTCGGGAAAAAGGCTTCCCGATGAAAGGAAGCTGGGGACGCGACTATTTCGGCAACGATAATCCTATAGTGCTTGAACTCGGCTGTGGCAAAGGCGAATACACAGTGGGGCTCGCCGAGCGATTTCCCGACAAAAACTTCATCGGCATTGACATAAAAGGAGCGCGAATGTGGACAGGCGCACGCCAGGTGCGCGACCGCGGCATTAAAAACGCTGCGTTCCTGCGCACAAGCATCGAGCTGCTTCCCCACTTCTTCTCACCCGACGAGGTTGACGAGATATGGATAACATTTCCCGACCCGCAGATGAAAAAAGTAACCAAGCGCCTTACCGGAACACGATTCATGGACCTTTACCGACAGGTAATACGCGACAACGGCATCATACATCTGAAAAGCGACAGCCCCTTCCTCTACACCTATACCCGATATATGGTGGAGCATAACGGGTTCAAAAAGGTTACCGACACCTCCGACCTGTATCATGACCCGCAGGGGGTAAGCGACATCTTGAACATACGAACATTCTACGAGCAGCAATGGCTTGACCGCGGACTGACCATAAAATACATTTCCTGGCATCTTGACCACGCCACAACCCTGTCGGAACCTGACGTGGAGATAGAGCCTGACACTTATCGCAGCTTCTCACGCGGCGAACTCCAGTGTCCCGACAAATGTTAACTCTAAAACTCTAAAAAATCACCTGTATGGAGACGTTATATCCCAATCTGATTCTTGACGCGCTCACCAACGTGCGCTATCCCGGTAACGGAAAAAATATCGTGGAACTCGGCATGGTCGAGGATGACATACGCATCGACGGCAACAAAGTGAGCTTCTCGCTTATATTTGACAAGCCTACCGACCCCTTCGTAAAATCACTCGTGAAAGCCGCCGAGACTGCACTCACCACATTCATCTCTCCGGAAATTGACGTCAAAGACCGCATAAGCGTGAAATTCCGCAAGGAAAATCCCGCGCCCAAGGCCGATGAACGTCCTCTCCCGAAAGTAAAGAACATCATCGGTGTGTCATCGGGCAAAGGCGGTGTAGGTAAATCCACCGTGGCGAGCAACCTTGCTGTCGCTCTTGCGCGTCTCGGCTACAAAGTAGGATTGCTTGACGCTGACATTTTCGGTCCGTCGGTTCCTAAGATGTTTGGTGTGGAAGACGAGCCTATCTATATGGAAAATGTAGATGGTCAAGACATGATTGTGCCCATAGAGAAATATGGCGTCAAGCTGCTCTCGATAGGATTTCTCGTCGACAAGAACTCCCCTGTGCTATGGCGAGGCGCAATGGCATCACGCGCCCTCAACCAGCTTATCACCCAGGCATCATGGGGCGAGCTTGACTATTTCCTCATCGACATGCCTCCGGGCACGAGCGACATCCACCTTACGCTTGTCCAGACTCTCGGCATAACCGGCGTGGTGATTGTCAGCACACCCCAAGAAGTAGCTCTTGCCGATGCCCGCAAGGGAATCGCGATGTTCACTGATGACAAGGTAAATGTCCCGGTACTCGGCATAGTTGAAAACATGGCATGGTTCACCCCTGCCGCCCATCCCGACGAACGCTACTACATCTTCGGACGCGACGGCGCCGTAAAGCTCGCCGAAGAACTTGACGTGAAAGTGCTCGCTCAGATACCTATCGTAGGCACCATCTGTGAAGGTGGCGACTGCGGTGCCCCGATAGCTCTGAAAGACAGCATTACCGGCGAAGCATTCATGGAACTTGGAAACGCTGTAGTGGCGGCGGTCGACGAGCGTAACGCGGCATTGCCACCGTCGGCTGCGGTAGAGACCCACTCTTAGCCTACAGCCTTGACAATAAGATAAGTTATATAAGCGACATACCCCAGGGCGAGGACAACACCCTCGCCACGGGTTATCACCCGCTTTCCTATTATCTGACCGAACAGCCACAGCAACAGCGACCCGCCTACAAGCGTGCTGAAATCGACCAGTGATATTGTACCTGTGTCAAGCGGCCTGATTGTGGCACAAAGACCTATTATAAAAAACACATTAAATATACACGCCCCGACCACATTTCCCAGGGCTATCCCCGGCTGCTTCTTCACGGCAGCAACAACTGAAGTGGCAAGGTCAGGCACAGAACTGCCTATCGCCACGATTGTAAGACCAACCATCCCTTCCGACAGACCCGCCTTCAAGGCTATTCCCGACGCTCCGTCGACTATCCAGTTACCGCCCACGACAAGAGCGGCAAGTCCGCCGGCTATACAGACTGCGGCAAGCCACATTTTCATACCCTTGCCTCCACCGGCATCTTTATTTGATGTATTTCCCGTGGCATTTGCAGGTACAAGCGGCTGCGGCTCACGTGCCATTTCAAATGTGTAAGCCATGAATATCGCGAAAAAAGCAAGAAGCATAAGCCCGTCACTGCGGCTTATATAATCAGCCGTGCCGTCAAACAACCTGTCGTCACCGCAGAAAAACAGCGCCATGGAGGCAAGCGCAAGCATCGGAAGGTCCTTCCAGAGCATATCCTTGCTGATATGTATAGGATTGACCAACGCCACTATACCAACTACGAGAAGAATGTCAAATATATTGGCTCCCACGACATCGCCAAGGGCAAGCTGCGACTTGCCGCTCAAAGTCGAGGTTAGACACACTACAAAGTCAGGAGTCGAAGAACCGAAAGCGACGACCGTCAGTCCTATTACAAGATTGGACACCTTGAAATGGCGAGCCACAGCCGACGCCCCGTCAGTAAGATAATTACCGCCGGCAATTATCAGTATGATACCTAATATCAGAAATATTATGTCGTGAGCCATAAGAAATTGTTATGAATTACACTTCTATAACAATTCTTATAACCGTTTTTATTGACCTCTGCAGAATATTTGTCAGAATCGCGCTCCTATCTGAAAAGTGACTGACTCGTTGGAATTGAAAAATGTGTAGCCGTCACCATAATACGCACGCCCGTCAAACCGCACTGACATAGACGCAAACAGGCTTCTGTGATTAAACACAAACGATGTCATAGCCTTGATATTGGTTGAAAACATATCTTTCCTGCCCTCGGTAGAATCCTCGTAAGAATGTTTGTAGCCTATTGAAGGCAAAACGGTGATATTGAACAGCCATTTGCGTGGTTTCATCACGCAGTTATAGGCATAACCGACCATTAAATCGTAGTCGGTATACCGGAAATTATAATGGTCATAGTCACCCGGCAGATAAGCAAGCATGTCGGCGGGAAGCATCGAGAAATCAAGACCTATCTGCTGATGGGTATAATTGAAGCCGGCGATTACAGAACCGGCACTCTTGAGCTGATATTTGGAATAACAGTAAGCCGCCGCCTGAGAATACTTGCGGTGATTGAAAAAATAATACACGTCAACTACCGTAGACTCCTGGTTCACTCCGTCAAAACTGAAATCAAGCTCCTTGTTATATGACGGCTTGAACTTTCCGAACTTTGTGACGTGGGCGCCGCCCTTAGTCGACGAGCGCTGATAGTTGGCGGCAAAAAGCGCACATGTAAAATTAAACTCGAAGTTGGTACGGTTGGACACCGGCTCGCCTATGAATTCATTGGCATTGAAGTCATAACCGACACTGACAGCCATGAAACACAAGTGGGCACCGACATCGCTGTAGACATCTGAAATCATCCTTATGGATGTATTTTTAGAAAATGTCAGCATATAGCTCTGAGCCCAGTTGTAAGACTTTCCTATTATCTTCCAGTTTTTACCGGTACCGACTACATAGTCGGGGTCGTATGAATTAAATGTGCGGTCGCCCCAGTTATAGACATCAACACAGAACTGAGCAAACTTAGGATACCTTATACGGGGGTCGTTAATACGGAATCCGGAATTGAAAAGCCGGTAGACCCAGTTTTTACCTTCAAGCGGAGGTAAGGTATCGACTGCCGCGACGGCTGACACGGCTTCACATGAATCAGGCGAAATCGCAGGAATAGAAGTGTAGTTTTCAGTTTCAGCACCATGCGCCACATTAGCGCAAATTGCCAAAAACACCATAACGGCACATAGTAATCCCCTCAATCTCATTTTACAATTTTAACTATTCACAAAATTACTATTTTTATCTTTATATAAAAAATGACAGGCGCGGTTTATGACTCAAATGCCACAAACCACGCCTAAAAGACTAATACATCGGGGTGAAAGGAGCGTGTTTTACAAGCTTCGAGGTCACATCACCGATGTAATCCTGCGACTTGGATGTGTCAAGCTTCATCACTGATGCACCGGGACGAAGGTCACATTTCTTCAAGTCGATATAAAACACTCCGGGATTAGTCACGATATCGAAATAATACAGCCTGTCACGAATGTTGCTGAAAGAGCGCCACTGTGTCGATGACACATTAGGCTCCGTCTCTACCGTATATTCATAAGGCACCGATACATTCATCAATATACTGCGTATAATCGACAGTCCAAGGTCAGCGTCATTTGTGCGCTTCACATGACCTTGATAAAAATATCCTCTTACAAAGCGGTCGGGACTCTTGACAGTGCCGGGGAGCATATTTATACCACCCACCTTCTGCCAGTAATCGTTGATTGCCGTCATGGCAGGAAACTGCGGGTCATTGGTCATAGCCGGCATATCCTCTCCTTCATAAACCTTGACTACACCGTTGTCAAATTCAAGAATCGCGCTTCTACCCTCGGCGTCGGTGATGCCCCAGTGAAGAGTCGACGCTGTTCCGCCGTCAAAAGTAGCACCCGAGATACTGAAATTATGCTCTTTCAACACAGCCACAACCTCGGGTGTAGTCTCGTTCATGTCAAGCAGCCATGCTATAAACATGGCAAGCGACATGCCGGGACGTCCGGCATCCTCCCCGTTGGTATAGACAGTACCCTTGCAGAACAGTCCGTTCACGACAAGACCCTTCTCATTCATTCCCTCTGTTATGCCGCCGTCATAACCTACGGCATAGACAGCGCCATAACGTGAGGTCCATGTCACCGCACCCGGCTTGTCAGTACCCTTTTTCTTCATGCCGCGCGGATAGACATAGAGGTTGGTGGGTATAGGCGTTTTCCAGTCAAGCGACCGCCCTACTATACGCAAAAGATTGCCTGACGTCGTGGTTTCCGTCGTGTCACCGGCATAAAGTATGCGCGAACAGGCTTCCGACTTGTTTACTCCAAAATACGCCATGAAGGCGATAAAGAAGAAAATTACCTTAAATTTCATTGTCATAACGATTTAATTTTTAATGCTAAACGCGACATCATCACTGATAGTTCAACACAAAACACACCTAATCAAAAAAACTTTATCGTTTAACCACATGTTTAAAACATCGACCGACGCAAAATATACGGCACGACACATGACATAAAAATTTAACATTTGTGTCATATTAAAAAGATTTATTATATCTTTGCGTAGGAAATTTTTTTATTACTCCAGGTATAATGAATTATACGTTCTTAGACTTTTTAGCTCTCCTTGGCTCTGTCTGCTTATTCCTTTACGGAATGAAGGTTATGAGCGAGGGCCTACAAAAAGCCGCCGGCGACCGCTTGCGCAACATTCTTTCAGCTATGACCCGCAACCGGTTTACAGGGACATTGACCGGATTTGCAATCACTGCTCTCATCCAAAGTTCATCAGCCTCTACAGTGATGGTTGTAAGTTTCGTCAACGCCGGACTTATGACCCTCGCACAGTCTATGGCTGTAATATTCGGAGCCAATGTCGGAACCACATTCACGGCATGGATTATAGCCCTGTTCGGATTCAAGGTTGACACTTCGGTATTCATCCTGCCTATAATAGCATGTGCCGTGCCGCTTCTCTTTTTCAAGAAAAGCCGCACAAAATCGATAGGTGAATTTCTTATCGGTTTCGCATTCCTCTTCATGGGGCTCAACATGATCAGCGAATATGTGCCTGACCTGCAAAGCAATCCCGAGATGTTTGCATTTCTGGAGCGATATGCCTCGATGGGCTATCTATCAGTTTTGCTATTCCTCCTTGTCGGAATTATTGTCACCGCAATCATCCAGTCATCGGCAGCAACTTTTGCCATTGTACTCATAATGTGTACAAAGGGATGGATTACATTTGACCTCGGATGTGCGGTTGTGCTTGGCAGCAACATAGGAACCACCATAACGCCGCTACTCGCGTCAATGAGCGGAAATGTAGCGGCAAAACGCACAGCGATGGGTCACCTGCTGTTTAATTTCTTCGGTGTTGTCTGGACTCTCTTTGTATTCTTCCCCTTTGTAAATCTCAATGTGTGGATTACCGAGCAGATAGGACAAGGCAATCCGGAGGCTCTTTTCTCATTTGTCAATAATCTCGAGGCTACACAGCCCGATGTATATAACTCTCTCTTTGACGGAAGTCTGCCCAACGGTCACCCCGTGCTCGCCCAGATAGGAGCCATGCAGTTCAGCGTGTCATTCGGATTGTCAATGTTCCATACAGTGTTCAACCTTGTCAATCTTTCCATAATGATATGGCTTACCGGACTATATGTAAAGATTGTAGAGAAACTTGTGCCCGCAAAACACAAGGAAGACGAGGAATTCCAGCTCAAATTTATCTCCGGCGGTCTGCTGAGCGCGTCAGAGCTTAACATAGCGCAGGCCGAGAAGGAGATGGTGGTCTATGCCCAGCGCGTGGAACGCATGATAGGCATGGCGGAGACTCTTGTCCACACCAAAGAAAACACGGAGGAATTCTCACGGCTTTTCTCGCGGCTTGAAAAATATGAAGAGATATCTGACCGCATGGAAATCGAAATCGCCAACTACCTCAACCGCTGTGCCGAAGGTCGCCTCTCTAATGAAGGCAAGCTTCACATCGCAGCCATGTTAAATATAGTAAGCGAGATAGAGAGCATAGCCGATTGCTGCTTCGGATGCGCGAAAATACTTATCCGCAAGCAGGAAAGCGGAGTTCAGTTTGACGACTTCATTTTCCGCAATATCGACACCATGTTCAACTATGTAAAGGAAGCGATGACCGACATGCTTACCTTGCTTGGAGATGTCGAGAAAGTGCGTCAGGTTGACATTATACGTTCTTATAACAAGGAGCGTGAAATCAACAATCTGCGCAATCAACTGCGCTCAAGCAATGTTGAAAATATCAACAACCGCACTTATGAGTATCAGGCAGGCATATATTACATGGACATAATAAGTGACCTTGAGAAGATGGGCGACTATATAATCAATGTGGTCGACACTGTAAAAGATCATTTCCGTAAAAGAGTGGCATAACAGGCAGTCAAAATCAGGCAAGTGTAAAACCGACGTTATTTTTACAAATCTGTTTCAAACGAGTGTCGCTTGTTACAATTTTCTGATTTAATGATTGTTACTGCCATATTTTTGCTACAAAACAGTTACTAAAGTTGTTTTGTAGCCCTTACCTTCCTACATTTGTAGCCATAGTAATGAATCCCGGAGACAAAACAGTCTCTGACCGGCATTTCATTCATGAATTTTATCTGTATGCCCGCCAATTCTAAAAAATCACCCGAATTTAACCGCATATGTATTGCCGACGAAGATCCGCTCGTCAGCGAGTTGATGCAATACAATCTTGAACAGTCGGGATATAAGGTAAATGTGTTTCACTCCACCGGAGAGGCTATGGACAGCAATCTCATCGACTTTGACCTCTATATAATAGATGTCATGATGGAGGATAAGGAAGGTTTTGAGCTTGCACGCTATCTGAAACAAAATCTTGAGACTATCAACATACCCCTTATATTCTGCTCGTCGCGAAACAACGAGGAAGATGTCATCGACGGGCTTGACCTTGGTGCCGATGACTATATACTGAAACCCTTTGCCATGAAGGAGCTTGTGGCTCGTGTCAATTCTTTGATGAGAAGAAGAAAGCTAACACTAAACAGCAACCGATGAAAAGAGAGTTTTCCCTGCCGGTATGTTATGTTGCCGGTCGCTTTGAGGCAGGATGTGACGAGGCGGGAAGAGGATGTCTTGCCGGCCCTGTTCACGCCGCCGCCGTGATACTTCCCGATGATTTCCACCATCCGCTGTTAAACGACTCCAAGCAGCTCACCGAGGCTAAACGCGAGAAGCTGCGCCCTATAATAGAAGCCGAGGCTGTCGCCTGGGCTGTGGGCATAGTAGACAATGAGGAGATTGACAAGATAAATATACTGCGTGCCTCTATAGAGGCTATGCACAGGGCTATCGACGCGCTCGGAGTGACTCCGGGGGCTATAGTGGTCGACGGCAACCGCTTCTCGCCTTATAAGGACATTCCGTTTCAGACATTTGTCAAAGGCGACGGCAGATTTGGCAATATAGCCGCAGCTTCTATACTCGCAAAGACCCACCGCGATGAATTTATGAGAAAGATACATGAAGAATACCCCATGTATGGCTGGAACATAAACAAGGGGTATCCTACAAAAGCCCATCGCGAGGCTATAGCCCTGCATGGAGCATCGCCCTATCACAGGATGAGCTTCAGGCTTCTTGACCAGCAGCTCACCCTGTTTTAGACATTATCGGTTTACATATACCTTATATTCTCCCGGAAGCAGCTTTGAAGGAAATTCCTCGGAAGCTCCGGTAAAGAAATTGACGGTCGTTGAATTGCCTGCCGGCGCTCCGGATTTATATATGACATCGGCAGGTGAACTGCCAAGATTAACAAACACATATACGGTCGTATTGTCAACTGAACGCGAGAATATGTACAGGTCATCGCTCTCCGTAGGATAACGCACCATGTCACCGCCGGCAACCCCTGCCTGAAGCGCGGGCTGTGTGTGTTTAAGATGATTCAGTTTCCTGTAAAACTCAAAGTAGCGGTTACGCGGTTCCCACACGGGAGGCACATCTTTCTTGAAAAACTCAAACGCACGGTTCAAGCCTGTCTCCTGACCAGTATAAATAAGCGGCATTCCGGGAAGCGTATAGCTCAACACGGCAAATGCGTCGGCAAGATTGCCAAGACGTTCCTGCTCTGTACCCTCCCATGAGTTAAGGTCATGATTGGTAATCATGTTCATCAGGTAGCTGTCGCGGGGATAATCCTTCTCCTGCGATGCGAGAAGTGAATCTATTGCCACGGCATGTTTCACAGGGAAACTCTTCATGTTTCCATCTGCATCCTTGAATGTATATTGACCGGAAGTGGCTGCAATCTCGCTGAAAAGGTCTTTCATAGGCCAGTTGTAGCCCATGTCAAATCCGTTGACATGCAATTCCGGTTTGCTCGCCTCGGCAAGCATGAACACCTCCTTTATAGAATCAAGACGCGGACGCACCTCATCCCAGAAATCAGTAGGCACTTCTCCCGCCACATCACAGCGGAAACCGTCTATATCAACCTCCTTCAGCCAGAATTTAAGCGCATCGGTCATTGCCTCACGCATGTCGCGGTTGCTGTAATCAAGCTTATAGACATCGGTCCAGTCATAGGGACCATACATATTGCCGAGCGAATCCTTTGCATACCAGTCGGGATGTTGGTTCACCCAGCTGTTATCACGTCCCGTGTGGTTGGGAACCCAGTCGATTATCACCTTCATGCCAAGCCCGTGGGCTTTCTTTACCAGCGCCTTAAACTCGTCAATAGTGCCAAATTCAGGATTAAATGCCTTATAGTCCTTGACGGCATAGTAACTTCCGAGTTCGCCTTTCTTTCCTTCCTGCGATATAGGATGTACAGGCATGAACCATAATATATCGACCCCAAGCTCTTTTAAACGCTGAAGATTACGGTCAAATTCCTTTACTGTGCCACTGTCGGTATACTGTCGTAGATTTACTTCATATATGACAGCATTACGGCTCCAGTCGGGATGACTCAGATTGGTGAATGTACTGTCACGGTCATCCGATAAGGAATGAGCCGATTTTCTTCCTTTGCTGCATGAAACAGCCAGTAGTGCGGCAACCGATACCGCAAACGCCATAATTAACAACTTTCTCATAAAATAATGTTTTAAAGTGTATTGCCCGGTTTAAGAGCGTGACTGTGCAAATATACTCTATTTTTCACTTCCACCGTCTATTATAACAAAAAAATGACTACATTTGCAATGTCTCTATCAAATGCCAATAAAAACATGGACAAACATTCAAAGCTAACAGCAATTATGCTGACGGCAGTGACAGCGATATCCGCTTTATCATCTTCAGCTGCCGAAACGGGAATCATCACCTCAACGTCAAGCGACGGCAAAACAGTCGTGGTAAATGCGTTAAACGACTACATTATTAAAGTATCCAATTTCATGCCGGGAGAAAGCGTGAGAGAGTCGGCGTCGGCTGTCATGGAAAAACAGCCTTTCAACGGAACCGTATCAACAACCGGTCACAACACCACCATGGCTCTTCCTTCAGGGCTGTCGGTCACTGTCGACCGAAACTCGGCAGGTATAACCTTTTTCAACGGTGACAACCGGATGCTCTATGACGACGGCACAAGAAGCTCCTCGCAGGGCATGAAAACCCTGTCGCTTATTCCCGTCGATGGCGGTATATATTATGGTGCCGGCGAACGCGGTCACAGCCTGAAACTGAACGGCGACACCCTCGTGATGTATAACAGGCAGAATTATGGCTACACGGAGGGAGACCCGCGCATAAACCAAATGAACATATGTGTGCCGCTTTTCGTGAGCAATACAGGCTATGGAATCCTGTTTGACGACTATGCGGCGGCAAGACTCATCATGGGCGACACCATAAAATACGAGACAGAGAGCCGTAAACCGGTCTCTTACTATTTTATATATGGAAAAGAGGGCATCGCCGATGTAACCTCGCAATACACGCTCCTTACGGGACGCCAGGAGCTTCCTCCATTCTGGTCGCTCGGATATATAACCTCTAAGTATGGCTATAAGACCCAAGAAGAGACATGTGGTGTTATAGACACCCTGAAACGTGAAGGTTATCCGGTCGACGGAATAGTGCTGGATCTATATTGGTATGGCAAGGAGACCGACATGGGACGTCTTGAATGGAACCGCGAGCAGTGGGGCGACCATAAAAAGATGCTTGCCGGACTGAAAGACAAAGGAGTGAACACTGTTATCATATCGCAACCCTATATCAACAAGATAGGCGCTATCGACAATTACAATATGCTTGCCGAAAAGGGCATGCTGACAAAGAATGTCGCGGGCGACATAAACGATGTCACCACATGGGTAGGCGAGGCGGGAATGTTTGACGTCGCTAACCCCGACACACGCCGCTGGCTGCGCGAACGCTACCGCTCACTTACCGATGAAGGAGTAGGCGGATGGTGGGGCGACCTTGGCGAGCCTGAGGTGCATCCCGAGACCATCGTCCACCATAACGGCGAGACAGCGCGTGAATATCACAACCAATATGGCAATGTGTGGAGCTCAATCATCTATGACCTGTTCAAGGATGAATACCCCGACACACGTCTTATGACTCTGATGCGTGGCGGCACAGCCGGACTGCAGCGTTACAGTGTGTTTCCCTGGTCGACCGACGTTTCGCGCTCCTGGGGCGGATTGCAACCTCAAGTGAAAATCATGCTTAACTCCGGATTGAGCGGACTCGGATACATGTCTCATGATGTGGGTGGATTTGCCATTGACGAGCAAAACCCCACCGACCCTGAGCTTTATGTGCGCTGGCTGCAGCTTGGAGTGTTCTCGCCCATCCTCCGCACTCACGCCCAGAAATATGCCGAACCCTACAAATACCCCGAATACTCGCAATTGCTCCGCGATCTTATAAAGATGCGCTATCGCTGGCTGCCTTACAACTATACTCTCGCTTATGAAAATGCCACCAAGGGTTATCCCCTTGTACGACCTGTCAATTTCGACGGCATTACAGGCACTCCAGCCGATACCATAACCGATGAGTTCATGTGGGGAAGCGAAGTGCTTGTAGCCCCTGTATTGCAGCAAGGCGCAGTAACCCGCAACGTTTATATACCCGAAGGAAAGTGGATAGACTGGAACAATCCTGAAGTCGATTATCAGGGTCCCGCAGAGTTCAGCTACAACGCTCCTCTTGAAACAATCCCTCTTCTCATACGCAACGGCGCGTTTATCCCTCAGGCTGACTACGCTATGGAAAATACCGGCGACTATAATCCTGCCGCCTATACTATACTTTATTTCCCGCGTGGAGAGGTAAAGAGCCGGTATGTGCTTTTTGAGGATGACCGCAGCTCTACCTCATCGCTTGACCGCGGGGAGTATGCCCTGATGACTTTCACCGGCGATGCTGCCGACGGTAAAATCACAATCGGCGTCGACCTGTCAGGCTACTATCCCGGAATGCCTGTAGAACGCGACCTCACCTTCGTGCTTCCCGGCATTTCCCGTAAAGTCTCGGAGGTATCGGTCAATGGTGTCACCGTCCCGTTTGAAGTCACCACGAAAAAAGATTTAAAATTTTCGACAAAATTTTTCAACGGTAAACCACTGAAAATAGAGATATTAGCTAAATAAGGCAATTTTTATTCACTTTTTTCAACGTCATTGCTGAACCATTTACGTTTTACCGCGTTTTAAAGGTACATAGCAAAATTACTTTTTCCATTGCAAGAAATGTGATAATGATTGGTTTATTATCAGGCACGGAGATACCGCGAGGCATCTCCGCGCTTAGTTTATATAGCTACCGGAAGAGAAGTCAATTCCTGCCAAAACCATATGATTTATTGTTTGTTCTTATTCTAAGATAAGTTACATCTCTAAATGAAAGAGTTATGAAAAAGATTATTATGATTCTCATGGTTGCGCTGGGCATCTCAGCCACAGCAGTCGCACGTGACACTTACGCTCATGACGCATCGGTGCTTCCTGAAGCTGCACGCACTACCATAGCGTCCAATTTCAAGGCTAAGGTAAGTGTGGTCAAGATAGAAAAGACTCTCGGTCACATAGACGAATATGAGGTGACCTTGAGCGACGGCACTGAAATAACATTTGACAGTCACGGCAACTGGGACAATGTGGAGACCGCAAACACCAAGTCAGTCCCCTCAAGCCTTGTCCCTGAAAACATCCGTAATTACGTGGCAAAAAATCAGTCGGGCACACATATTGTAGGTATCGACAAAGAACGCAGCGGTTATGACGTTGAGCTATCCAATGGCGTTGACATGAAGTTTGACAAGACCGGCAACTTTGTACGCTACGACGACTGACACTTACTTTTTTGATCATTACTAAATAGCCGGTTTCGACCCGGCTATTTCTGTTTTCATGCCGGTCCTACATGTTACCCGTCAACCGTTGTTATCAACCATACTTTTTATATTAGAAGAAAAAATTTTTTAAAAATCTCTTTTATGAGGTTATAGTAATAGGTGTTAATAGCAATGATAAGTTCTGCTTCATTTGCTTGCATATTAAGTTATTGTAGTCGTGTAAACATTACTTTCGTTGTTATCAACAGGTTAATCGTCACTATTACAGGTAAATCACCGTATTATCAACATATGGTTAATAAGTGGCGATGTAAATAAAAACCATGGACCTCCGGTATTGATAAGTACGGCAATCATGGTTGATATCTGCACAAAATCTGATACATAAAAAATTTTGAATAACGCGCATAATCTTTAATAACACACCAATCCCAAATAGGCAAATATAATTATAAAAAACCTTCACAAAATATATCATCATAAATCAACATAGTTTTCAACAATTGTCAACACACA
>OLWA01000297.1_pt1 | contig 64373 bp, 62 predicted proteins | sample 1673251 | NCBI WGS metagenome assembly OLWA01 (sample SAMEA3178937, study PRJEB25190) | human gut metagenome | biome: human gut; feature: human-associated habitat; material: faeces | place: Austria | collected 2013 | reverse complement strand
GCGCTACGCAGCACTACATAGCATCCTATAAAACAGGATGCAAGTAGTGGCGAGCGCAAGTGCCCTCGAAACACCCGAATTCCACCCTGAGGCGAGTACGGGAAGACACGTTCATCAAACATCGAAACAGCAAAGCATTTAGATTTTTCGAAAGCCGTAGGGCGACAAGACAATTTTCAGACACATCCCCCGGACAGTTCAAATACCTAAAAGCAAAAATCATTTACAAAGTCATGAGACATAAGAAATATTATGGGATTTTGTGTGATCATTGGGATGGTTTGCAGACCTTATGGGCTGGTCTTTCATAAATTTTGTGAGATTTTATAAATTCCTATTGACAGATAGGAATTGAAGGAATATAATACCATTATAAAATCAATTCATACAAACACGGTATGAATAGTATAATTAAAGAAAATAACTGATCTTTTAGGCGTTCAGGAGGGAATGCTTCTGAAGCAGAGGGATCAGAGAAGCAGAATGTTCAGAGTATGAAGGAGGATATTATTATGGCAAAGATTAAAGAGAGTGCAGTGGAACTGATCGGAGGAACACCGATATTAAAAGCAGGCAAATACAGCGCAGCAGCAGGAGTAACAGACGCTACGATCCTGACAAAACTGGAGTACCTGAACCTGACAGGTTCGGTTAAGGATCGTATCAGCCTCGCAATGATCGAGGATGCAGAGAAGAAGGGCATCTTAAAGCCGGGTGCTACCATCATCGAGCCAACATCCGGTAATACAGGAATCGGTCTTGCCGCCGTTGCAACTGCAAAGGGATATCATGCAGTGCTTACCCTGCCGGATACCATGAGCATTGAGCGTCGTACATTATTAAAAGCATATGGAGCAGAGCTTGTACTGACAGAAGGTGCAAAGGGTATGAAGGGAGCCATTGCAAAGGCAGAGGAGTTACAGGCAAATACACCGGGTTCTGTAATCCTTGGACAGTTTGATAATCCTGCCAATCCGGCAGCACATAAAGCAACCACAGGTCCTGAGATCTGGGAGCAGACCGATGGAAAGGTAGATATCTTTGTAGCAGGTGTAGGTACTGGCGGAACGATTACAGGAATCGGTGAGTATCTCAAGGAGCAGAATCCAAATGTCAAGGTTGTTGCAGTAGAGCCTGAGACCAGCCCTGTTCTTTCCGGCGGAGCACCGGGAGCACACAAGATTCAGGGAATCGGTGCTGGTTTCGTGCCAAAGGTATTAAATACAGATGTATATGATGAGATTCTTACAATTGCAAATGATGATGCTTTTGTGGAGGGCAGAAAGTTTGCCCAGAGCGAGGGTATTCTGGTAGGTATCTCTTCCGGAGCAGCACTGAAGGCTGCAACGATTCTGGCTGCACGTCCGGAGAACAAGGGGAAAGTGATCGTAGCACTTCTGCCGGATTCCGGCGACAGATATCTTTCTACACAGCTTTTTGCAGATTAATAGAAAAGTAAAATAAATCTGTTCGTAAAAATTAAATCATGGATAAATAAGACGCCGGTCGTACATGGGAATACATGTGCGGCCGGCGTTTTGTTTCGTAAAGGATGGGGGAGTTGATGGAAATATCCGGAAAATTTGTGAAGGGAAAAATGCTGGTTTCGTCTTCTATCCTTGAAAACTCTTTGTGACAATCCGCCCCTCCAACTGGCTGATGCCGATATCATCGTCCCAGAGTTTGTCATCCTGGTGGCTGATCAGATTCTGGGCGATGCATCGATGTTTATCTTCGTCGGGAAGCGATTCAAAACGTTTCCGTTCATCCTCTGTCAGATCATCGAGAAACTCCAGCCCCTCTGCAAGCTGGCGTTTGTTCATATGATTCAAACCGGTTGTACCGTTTTTATCGTGACTCATACCAATGCTCCTTTCAAAATGAAATTTGAATTAGGATTAGTATGAACTGATTTTATAAAATCATACAGAAATATTTTCAATGCCCATGTGGGATTCGTCCCAGATCACCCTTTTCCCGTTTCAGATCCGCATACAGCAGATCGATAAATACGATCATCAATGGGATCAATGCTGCGAAGATGGCTTTTCCCAGAAAGAGATTACAAAGTATCGTGGAGAGTACGCCGCCCACCACAAATACCAGCAGCATGCACAAATGCTGTGTCATACGGGGAAGATAAGCGGCATCCCGGTGACGGATGGCCTTTGTCATGGCAATGGCCACCTGACGCCAGTGATTGGTACAGAAGGTCGTTGCCATAGGGACACTTCTTGCCTGACGGAAGGTGTTATACTGCATGGAGCAGATAAAATTGATCGCAACCTGGGAGATTTGGACCGGTGCACTCTCCGGCAGCAGTCCCAGGAACACCACGACGATCATTTCGATCAGGATAAACAGGGTATCCCAGCGGATAAACTGCAGCTTTTTGATGCTGTTTGGCAAAGCCTCCGACAGAACCGCACCGAGAAAGTATGCACTCATAGGAACTAAAAAATATAGCGCATGCTTCCAATGGGCGTTGCCCAGAGCCATGGCAAATAAAACAAAGTTGGCGGTTTGTGCGTTACAGAAAATGCCTCCGCGGATCGAGTAGGTAAATGCACCGAAAAATCCGGCGACTCCCATTAACACAAAAAAGACGTGACGACGTTCACAGGTGAGGTATTCATCCTCTGATATTTTTTCCATTTCCTTCATAAGATCATTCCTTTTAAAAATTCTAACCACAAAATAAAAATCTATTTTAATAGTATAAACACTTTAAAGGGCTGTGTCAAAAAATATACAAAACAATAAAAAACAGTGCAACAGTTATACTGCTGCACTGAAAAGTTTTCTTTGGTATTTTTAACAGATTGTCATATGGTTTACAGATTTGCAAGTATCTGATAATCATCCTTCAGATCATCATAAAGCTTCTTGTAAAGCTGATGGAATTTGTCGTACTCCTTAGTAGCGGCAGCATCCGGATGACATTCCTTCTCAGGATCGGTATGGATCATCTTGCGGCATGCATCCTCTACGCTGTCGTAGATACCGGCACCGACACCGGCAAGGATTGCAACACCGAGAGCAGGTCCTTCCGTAGCGGTTACGGTCTTTACATCACAGCCGAACATATCTGCCATCATCTGACGCTGAACAGCATTCTTGGCACCACCGCCGCATGCCATCATTTCGGTGACATTGATACCCATCTCGCGGATGATATCGTTGCAGTCTGTCAGAGAGTAACTGATCCCTTCCATAACGGCACGAGCCATATCTGCAGTGGTATGCATGCTGGAAAGACCGAAGAAGACACCACGGCAGTTGGCATCCAGATGCGGAGTACGCTCTCCGTTCAGATATGGGAGATAGATCAGACGGTTTGCCCCAATCGGAGTTTTTAATACATCGGCATTGATCAGATCAAAGGAAGAGCAGCCCTGCTCCTCTGCTTTGTGGGCATATTCGGTACCGATGTTGCCCTGGAACCATGCCAGAGAATATCCGGCAGCCTGGGTAACACCCATAACGTGCCATGCACCCGGTACAGCACAGCAGAAAGTATGAACACGTCCCTTTGGATCAATGGAGATATCACTGGAATGAGCAAATACAACACCGCTGGTACCGATGGTGGTAAATGCTTTTCCATCCTCAACAACACCGGTTCCCACTGCGGCAGCCGCATTGTCTCCTGCACCTCCGACTACAATTGTAGAAGTGGAAAGTCCTGTCTTTTTCGCGATTTCCGGAAGAATGGTACCGGTTACCTCAGGGGACTCATAAACCTTTGCAAGGAGGCTCTTATCAATATCAAGCTTCTCTAGAATCTCGTCAGACCATTGACGTTTTGGCACGTCCAGAAGCTGCATACCGGAAGCGTCAGATACCTCTGTTGCAAACTCACCGGTCAGGACGTAACGGACATAATCTTTAGGGAGGAGGATGTGCTTACACTTTGCATAATTTTCCGGCTCATGGTTGCGGACCCAGAGGATCTTAGAAGCAGTAAAACCGGTCAGGGCTGGGTTTGCAGTGATTTCGATCAGACGCTTTGCTCCAACCTTCTCGGTGATCTCCCTGCATTCTTTCCCGGTACGCTGGTCGCACCAGATAATGGATGGACGGATCACCTCGCCTGCCTCGTCCAGCATAACAAGACCATGCATCTGGCCGGAGATACCTAAGCCCTTGATGTCGTCCGCAGCGACGCCGGAATCCTTAATCACCTTTGCAATGGTCTCAAGGGCAGCATCACGCCAGTCCTCCGGCTTCTGCTCTGCCCATCCGTTGTTGGGGGTGTAGAGAGGGTAATCCCTGCCTGCAGAGGCAATTACGGTACCCTTTTCATCAAAGAGAACAGTTTTGGTGGAGGAAGTACCTAAATCAATACCAATTAAATAATTCATAGATAATATCCTTTCTGTGGTTATGTTGTTAGTGATTGGAAATATAAGCGGAGAAGCCTCTCCGGACTTATATAATAATAGAAAAGAGCGACGGCATGATGCCGCCGCTCCAGCTTTATCAAGAGTTCGGAATTGTTCTGCAGTGATCTGCCGGTCAATTCCTGAAATCTCTGGAAATTTCGATCAAATGATGTACCGGTTCTGATTATGAGAATGGATTCTCTGTCTTGTACAGAACACCCTTTGGCTGGTTGTAGCCGATCTCCTCAACATCAACACCGATGTATTTGAATACCTCATAGAGCTGCTTGCCGAAGTGACCGAACGCAACAGCACCATGATGAGGAAAGTTTTTCTCGATCAGTACGTGACGGTAGAAACGACCCATCTCGTTGATCGCAAAAATACCGATGGAACCAAAGGAACGTGTCTTAACAGGGAGAACCTCACCGTTTGCAATGTAAGCACGGAGCTTTGCATCAGCAGTGCTCTGCAGACGGAAGAATGTGATATCTCCTGGAACGATATCTCCTTCGAGGGTACCGTTTGTAACTTCCACCGGAAGAGAACGGGCCATGATCATCTGGTTCTTCATCTCGCAGAAGGAAAGCTTGGTAGAAGCGGTATTTCCACAGTGGAAGCCCATGAAGGTATCCTTCTGTGTATAATCGAACTTGCCCTTGATATCCTCGTTGTAGATATCAGAAGGTACGGTGTTGTTGATGTCCAGAAGAGTAACGGCATCATTGCTGACAACAGTACCGATAAACTCGCTGAGTGTACCATAGATATCAACCTCACAGGAAACAGGGATACCCATCTTGGTAAGACGGCTGTTTACGTAGCAGGGAACGCATCCAAACTGTGTCTGGAATGCAGGCCAGCACTTTCCGGCAAGTGCAACGAACTTACGATATCCTCTGTGCTCCTCGATCCAGTCAAGAAGTGTGATCTCATACTGAGCCAGCTTGTTTAAGATCTCAGGCTTCTTATTGCCTGCACCAAGCTCGGCCTCCATATCCTTTACAACGTCAGGGATACGTGGATCGTCCGCGTGCTTGTTGAATGCCTCGAACAGATCAAGCTCAGAGTTCTCCTCGATCTCAACGCCCAGATTGTAGAGTTGTTTGATCGGTGCGTTACATGCAAGGAAGTTCAGCGGACGTGGTCCGAAGCTGATGATCTTCAGATTGCTTAAAGCATATACAGCCTTAGCGATCGGAAGGAAATCATGGATCATATCTGCACATTCCTCAGCAGTTCCTACCGGATACTCAGGGATGTAAGCCTTTACATTACGAAGCTTTAAGTTGTAGCTTGCATTAAGCATACCACAGTATGCATCGCCTCTGCCCTGAACAAGACCGCCATTTGCGGAAGTCTCCTCGGCAGCAGCTACGAACATCTTAGGACCGTCGAAATGCTTTGCGAGAAGTGTCTCAGCGATCTCAGGACCGAAGTTTCCAAGGTATACGCAGAGTGCGTTACATCCTGCTTTCTTGATGTCCTCCAGAGCCTGTACCATGTGGATCTCACTCTCTACGATACAGATCGGGCACTCGTAGATGTCCTCTGCATCATATTTGTCAGCGTATGCTTTGACAAGGTTTTCTCTTCTTGTTACAGAAAGTGACTCTGGGAAACAGTCTCTACTTACTGCAACAATACCGATTTTCATTTTTGGCATGTTTTCCATTGTTGTTTATCATCCTTTCTTCTCTTTATTTTTCGTAAATAACATTGTATGGAAACAATGTTCCTTGTTGAGGTTTTTTTTCACCTCACATAGTTTTATTTTATTACATTTTGATGGGATTTGCAATGAAAGTTTTGGGAACATTTCGTGAATATTTTGGAATATCTGCCTGTCCCATACATATATTGAAAAAGAACGGGGGTGAAGTGATGGGACAGCGGAATGAAGTGCTTCGGGTCATTGCCGGTCAGATACGAAAAAAGCTGGAATGTCTGGAGATTGATTTTAAGGATCTGCAGGAGATCAGGCTCCGGGCGGATGCACCGCTTATGGTGGTGTACCGGGGGCAGGAATTTTTTGTGGAAAAGAATGGAGGGCTTGGGCAGAAAATGACAGATCCTGTCATGGTCAGCAGACAGGATGTGAAAGAAACCATGGAACGTATCAGCAATTATTCCATGTATGCCTTTGAAGAGGAACTCAGGCAGGGGTTTATTACCATTCAGGGGGGACATCGTGTGGGGGTGGCAGGTAAGACCATTTTGGAGAAGGAGCAGGTAAAAAATTTGCGTTACATATCATTTATCAATATCCGTCTGGCACATCAGATGATCGGCTGTGGAGACAAGGTTCTCCCGTATCTGGTGGATGGGGAAAGTATTTATCATACCCTGATCATTTCTCCGCCGAGGTGTGGCAAAACAACTCTGCTGCGGGATCTGATCCGGCAGTTATCCAATGGAGGGAACGGACGCAGGGGGATTAACGTGGGGGTTGTGGATGAACGGTCGGAGCTGGGTGCCTGTTATCAGGGAAAACCGCAGAATGACCTGGGATACCGGACAGATATTCTGGACTGCTGTCCCAAAAAAGAAGGTATGATGATGTTAGTCCGTTCCATGTCGCCGAAGGTGATCGCAGTGGACGAGATCGGCTTCCGGGAGGATGTGGAGGCGCTGGAATATGTGATGAACTGTGGTGTGAAGATACTGGCAACGGTTCATGGCAGAAGTATGGAAGAGATACGTAAAAAGCCAATTCTTGGAGCTTTAGTGCGGGAAAAGGTGTTCCAGCGTTATGTGCTGTTATCTGCACAGGACATCGGAAAGGTGGAGGCGATCTTTGATGAACGGGGGACGTATCTGGTGCATCCTTCGGTGATGGAGGTGGAAACATGAATCTGCTGCGGATCATATGTAAGATCGTCGGGGGAATCCTGGTTTTTTCCGGAGGCTGCGGCTGTGGCATATGGATGGCAGGAAGAAAGAAAAAGCGGATCAATATTCTGCGGGAGCTGGAGCAGGTGCTGATCTTTTTGTATGGAGAGATTGAGTATGCCGGGGCTGATATCGTGGAAATCTTTCAGAGACTGGCAGAAAAAACAGATTATTTCCAGTCATTTTTCCGGGAAATGGGAATGGAAACCGGTGGGGATCAGGAGGAGACATTGTACCGGTTGTGGGACAGAAAGGCAGAGCAGAGTCCGGCTGCCCGGTGGATGGACAAGGAGGATCTTATGTTGTGGAAGGAAACAGGAAAGCATCTGGGAACGCTGGACCGCCAGACGCAGCTTCAGACGCTGCAGGTTCTGCAGAAACGACTCGGACGGCAGCTTGCGGAGGCGGAAATGCAGTATGACTCACAGGCAAGGGTCTGTCGGCTGGTCGGAATCACAGGGGGAATCTTTACGGTGATATTACTATTGTAGAAAGGCGGGAATAAATGAGCATAAATTTGATTTTTCGGATCGCGGCGGTGGGAATTCTTGTTTCTGTGCTGGGGCAGGTATTAAAGCATGCCGGAAGAGAGGAACAGGCGTTTCTGGTAAGCTTGTCGGGTCTGATCCTGGTGCTTTTGTGGGTGATCCCATACATATTGGAACTGTTTCGTTCCATCCAGGAGTTATTTACGCTTTGATCCGGAAAGAGCAGAAAACGATGCCTGGCGTAGGCGGATTTTAGGAAAGGCAGGGAAAGACATGGAAAAAGTTGTGATGATCGGGATCATGGCAGTCCTTCTGGCGATTCCTTTAAAGAAGGACAAGGCCGAGTTCAGTATGCTTCTGATCCTGACATCCTGTCTGATAATCAGTGCTCTGGCAGTATGGAGGATACGGGATCTGTTGTCTTATCTGAAAAGTCTGCAGGCGTATCTGGGAAATGGCAGTATATATATAAAGGTATTGTTTAAAATGATCGCTGTCACTTATATGGCGGAGCTGGGAGCAAATCTCTGCCGGGACGCCGGATATGCTGCAGTTGCCGGACAGATTGAATTTTATGGGAAGCTGATGCTGTTAGCAGTCAGTCTGCCGGTGCTTACATCCTTGTTTGATGTGTTGATTCGTTTCGTGCCGGCAGGAATGTGACCACAGAGGGGAGGAAGCTTATGGGTGTGCAGGAAAGTGTGGATGCCGGACAGGATATGGAGCTTTATCACAGTCTGATGGACGGGTTATCCTGTGACCAGATCCAGCAGATGATGGATCAGATCATGGGAGAACGCAGCTTTGGTTTTGCCGATACGGTTCAGGGATTGATTCAAAATGGAAAAACAGATACCTTTGCAGGTCTGAAAAGCTCCTTTCAGGAATTGCTGTTTTCATCCTTTACCCAGGATCGAAAAATGTTTGTTTCGCTCCTGGCAGTGGCTCTGGCAGGAGCGGTATTTTCGAATTTTTCCAGAATTCTGCAGGGGAAAGAAGTGGCAAAGACAGCTTACTATATTGTATATCTGTTATTTTTCTCGATCCTGGCGACATCGTTTCTGCAGGTGGCGGAGCTGGCGGCACAGACGTTAGAAAACCTGCTGGCATTTATAAAGGTTATGATACCGGCGTTTTTTATCAGCCTGTCCTTTACCCAGGGCGGGGTGGCAGCAGGGGCATATTATGAGTTTGCCCTGGCAATGATCATGGTGGTGGACTGGCTTATGGTTGGTCTTGCTCTGCCGGCGATCCATCTGTATTTCTTTCTGGAAATAGTAAATCAGCTGTCAGGGGAAGACATGTTTTCCAAAATGGCAGAACTGATCCGGGACGGAGTCCGGTTTGGAGTCAAAACCGTCTTTGGTCTGATGATGGGCGTGAATGTAATACAGGGACTGATCATCCCGGTCAGTGCAGAGGTGAAAAATATGTCTATCGTACGCATGGGGGGTGCCATTCCGGGAGTTGGCAATTCCGTGAACTCTGTGCTCCAGACCGTGTTATGTGCCGGTAAGCTGGTAAAAAATGCGGTAGGGGTGGCAGGAGTGATCGCAGTATTTTTTCTTTGTGCTGTTCCTTTGCTGCAGATGGTGGTAAGCAGGATCCTTTTGCAGGTGGCAGCTGCCGTTCTGCAGCCGGTGTCGGATCCCGGACTGATCCGGGGACTCAGTGGAGCTGTCAAAGCGGTGGATCTGTATATTTACACCGTTGGCGTGGGGGCTCTTTTGTTTATTTCATCTATTGCGGTGATCAGTGCCTTTACGACATAAAGGTCAGCAGATTATAGGAAAGGAAGGAAACCGGATGATCCGTCAGATGATTCAGAATATTCTTGTATATGTTTTTATGATCAATATCCTGCAGGGGTTGGTGGCAAGAGAAGGTTTCCGGGAGATATTCCGTTTTGTGGGAGGAATGATCCTGATCGTTTTGTGCATCAGTCCAGTACTGTCCCGAATATCGGACAGTGACACGATCGGAAAGTTTCTGGAGGAGAGGATATTCCGGGAGGAGATGACCCGGTTAAAACAGGAGACCAGACTGGCAGACGGAAAACTGGAATCGGTCATGCTGAAAAAATGCCAGGAGGAGCTGGAGAAGGAAATTAGCCGGATGGCGGAGGAAGAAGGAGAAAAATCCCTGAAGGTTAAGGTGAAGTTTTCCGGGGATCACAAGGGGGAGCCCGGTCTTGAGAAGATACAGATCGTTTTAAGGCAGGAAACGTTACAGACATCAGTATACAAGGATCCGGGAAAGATCTCTGTAGACCGGATCGTCGTAGGAAATAAAGTGTTGCAGGGAGGACAGAAGGTAACTGATGCGGGGACGGCAAAATTAAGAAAAAAGATCTGCAAAAAATATGAACTTCCGGAAAAGAAGGTGATTGTATGGAGGAAAAATGGAGAAAATTAATAGAAGGTCTGAAACGACAGGATAACGCCGGAAAGAAAAAAACTGTAAACTGGAAAGAAATCGGTTTATCAAAGCTTGTGATCATTTTTATGGCGGGAGTGTTTCTTCTGATCCTGTCCCTTCCGTCGGGGAGCATGTCCGTAAAAAAGGACAGTACGAAAAATGGTACAAAGAAAGAAACAACCGTGCAGACTGTACAGGATACGGCGGCACAGGCAATGAAGCAATATGCCGGGGAACAGGAAAAAGAACTGGAGAGGCTGTTGTCCAAGGTGGAAGGGATCGGGGAGGTGGATGTAATGTTGACGATCGCCTCCTCCGAGGAAAAACGCACCCTGCAGCAGGAGGATCATACAAGCAGTACGTCCCGTGAGTCCGACAGTACCGGCGGTACAAGAAACCAGACCCAGGGCAGCTCGAAAACGGAGCCGGTGCTTGTGGGCGAGGATGGAAAGGAGCCTTTTGTGGTACAGGTGCAGTCTCCACAGGTGGAGGGAGTGCTTGTGGTGGCACAGGGGGCAGGCAGCGGCGTGATCGATTCGGAAATAATTGCGGCGGTTGAGGCATTATTTCCTATAGAGCCACATAAGATTAAAGTAATGAAAATGGGTAGTCCGAAGTAGCAGGAAATATGCGGTTCAGAATATGGAAAGGAATGGGATCCTATGAAAAAGTTTGCAGGAAAAAATCAACTAATCATTACAGCCCTCGCGGTGCTCATTGCCGTGGCAGGATATTTAAATTTTACTGGACAGGAGATTGATAAAAATGGTTTAAAAAGTGTTATGTCTCTCAGTGGGAAACAGACGGCGGCACCGGCAGATACAACACTGGATATTTCTGCCGAGGAGGAAGGAAGCGATTATACCGTGGCAGACAGTGGAGAATTAAAGTCGGCATCTGAGGAAAATCCGGGAGAAGCAGTCATGGTATCCAATTCCCTGGGGGCAGATTATTTTTCTTCTGCCAGATTGTCCAGAGAACAGAGCCGTGCCAAAAATAAGGAAACCTTAATGAATATTATCAATAATGATAAGATCGCATCTAAGGATAAAAAAAGTGCCATTGATCAGGTTGCACAGCTTACACAGGATGCCCGGTTGGAGAGTGCGGCAGAGCTGATGCTGGAGGCAAAGGGCTTTACGGACTCCGTGGTCAGCATCGAAAAGGGAAGTGCCGATGTCATTGTGAATGCGGGAGAGTTGACACAGCAGCAGCTTGCCCAGATCACGGACATTGTCACCCGCAAAACCAAAATATCCGCCGACAATATTGTGATCACACCGGTGGCAGTAAAGTGAAAAATTGGTGTGCCGGAAGGCATCCCTTGTCCGGTAACACAAAATCGCGAAGTCTGCTTGCAAATATAATGAGATTTGGTATAATAAACTAGAATAATTGGCAATATTTTATAAAAAGAACAAAGGAGGTAGTGTGCCGTGTCAAAGGAACAGACTTCGAGAGAATATATTACGAAGAAAAAGGAACTGGGCGAGGTAAAGATCGCTTCGGATGTTGTTGCTGCAATCGCTGCATTGGCAGCCACAGAGATAGATGGCGTATATTCTATGGCCGGGAATATCACCAATGAACTGATCGGCAAGCTGGGTATGAAAAATCTTTCCAAGGGAGTAAAGATCCTGATGGAGGGCGGTATCGTGCGTGTGGATATGATGGTTGTGGTAAATTACGGCTACAGTATCCCGGAGGTGTCCGGACAGGTGCAGGAGAGAGTGAGCCAGCAGATCGAGAATATGACAGGGCTTTCTGTATCGGAGGTAAATGTCCGCATTGCCGGTGTTAAACTGGATGAAAACTAATTTAAAGGTATAGGTACAAAACATGACAAGAAAAAAGGTCAGGGAACATTTATTTAAAATGCTGTTTCTGCTGGATTTTTATTCCAGAGAGGAGCTTGACAGTCAGGCTTCCAGATATCTGGAAGAGGTCTGCCATAATGGTGCGGCAGAGGGAGAGACAGAGGAGAGTCTGGAGAAGGTCTGCAGGGAACTGGATCAGAAATATCATGCAGTTGCAGAGCATCTGGAGGAGATCGATCAGCAGATTGAGGAGAAGTCTAACGGATGGTCATTAAAGCGCCTTGCAAAGGCAGATATCACAGCTCTTCGTCTTGCGATTTATGAGATACGATATGATGAGGATGTACCGGCAGGCGTGGCGGTCAACGAAGCTGTGGAGCTGGCAAAGCTGTATGGAACAGACAAATCTCCGGCTTTTGTGAATGGAGTGCTTGGTTCTGTTGTCAGGGACTGCACGGAGGAGTAAATATGAGCAGAGCAGTGACTGTGTCTCAGATCAACCGGTATATTGCAAATCTTTTCAAACAGGATTATACGCTTTCGGGGATCCAGGTGAAGGGAGAGATCTCCGGATGTAAGTATCATTATTCCGGTCATATTTATTTTACACTGAAAGATGCCGGTGCAGCAATCTCCTGCGTGATGTTTTCTACCCAGCGCAGGGGTCTTGGGTTTACGCTGGAGGACGGACAGAGTGTGATCGTTACCGGGCGGATCAGTGTATTTGAGAGAGATGGCAGATATCAGCTTTATGCCCAAAGCATTGTTCAGGATGGTGTGGGCAGATTATACGAAGAATATGAGAAACTCAAAAAGCGCCTCTTATCAGAGGGGCTTTTTGACGAACAAAGAAAAAAACCAATCCCGAAATTTGCCTTCCGGATCGGAGTTGTTACGGCAGAAACGGGAGCGGTGATCCAGGACATCTGTAACGTAACGTACCGGCGAAATCCCTATGTACAGCTTTATCTCTATCCCGCAAAGGTACAGGGAGAGGGAGCGGCACAGACGGTGATCGACGGGATCCGTTATTTTGAAAAGACGGATGTGGATACGATCATCATAGGCCGCGGCGGTGGCTCGGTGGAAGATCTCTGGTGTTTTAATGATGAAGCACTGGCGAGAGTGATCGCGGATTGTTCAAAGCCTGTTATTTCTGCTGTGGGACATGAAACCGATACGACGATTTCGGACTATGCGGCGGATATGAGGGCACCGACCCCGTCAGCAGCGGCGGAGCTGGCAGTTTATTCCTGGCGGGAAATGGAGATTGCCCTGCGGGAGTACCAGTATGATCTGAAGCAGTCGATGGATCATACTTTGAAGGTAAGAAAACTGGAATTACAGAAATATATGGTTCTTTTGCAGCATGTAAGTCCGGAGGATGTATTGCAACAGAAGCGCCTGTATCTGGCAGAATGTCAGGACAGAATGCACGGACTCATGGAAAAACAGCTCGTGGAGACGAAGCACAGGCTGGCACTTTATGCGGAGGAAATGAAAGGGTTATCTCCACTGCAGAAGCTGCAGAGCGGATATACGTATACGGCAGATGAACAGGGCGGTCACATTGATTCCGTGGAGCAGCTGCAGCAGGGACAGCATCTGACGCTGACTTTTGCGGACGGACAGGCGGGCGTGACGGTGGATACCATTAACAGACAGACGAATGGAGGCTGATTATGGCAAAGAAAGTATCGCTGGAGGAATCCTTTGAACAGCTTGAAGATATTATCGGACAGCTCCAGAAGGGCGATATGACACTGGAGGATTCCTTTAAGAAATATGAAGAGGGCATGAAGCTGATCAAAAACTGCAGCAATTCCATCGACCGGGTGGAAAAGAAGCTGATCGTTTTGGAAAATGGAGAAGAATAAAATGAAAGACCAAAAAATATTTGAGGAAGCATTTCAGAAAAAACAGGCAGAGGTGGAGGAGATCCTTAAAAAGTATCTTCCAAAGAAGCAAGGTCTGCAAAAGACTATTTTTGATGCCATGGAGTACAGTCTGATGGCTGGTGGCAAAAGGATCCGTCCGATTCTTATGATGGAGTCCTACCGCCTTTTCGGAGGCAGTGATCCGGCGGTGATCGAGCCGTTTATGGCTGCGATGGAGATGGTACATACCTACTCTCTGGTGCATGACGATCTGCCGGCGATGGACAATGATGATTACCGCAGAGGAAGGAAGACGACGCATGTAGTGTACGGTGAGGATATGGGGATTCTTGCGGGAGATGCCCTGCTCAACTTTGCATTTGAGACAGCTTCTGACTGCTTTGGGCATACAAAGGATCTGAAGGCGGTAGCGAAGGCATTTCAGATATTTGGCCGTAAGGCAGGTGTTTACGGAATGGTAGGAGGTCAGGTGGTTGATGTGGAACGGACCGGACAGCCTCTGGATAAGGAAGTGCTGGAATTTATCTATACCCTGAAGACAGGTGCCCTTCTGGAAAGTGCACTGATGGTGGGAGCGGCACTGGCAGGAGCCGATGATGTCTCTCTGGACAAAATGGAGCAGATCGGCCGCAGTGTCGGCATGGCATTCCAGATCCAGGATGACATTCTGGACTGCACCAGCACCACTCAGGAGCTGGGCAAGCCGGTTCACAGTGACGAAAAGAACGAAAAGACAACCTATGTGACTCTGTATGGGATCGAAAAGTCCCATCAGGCAGTAGAGGAGTATTCTCTTGAGGCAGTAAGGCTTCTGGAGGAGCTTCCCGGGGAAAATCCGTTTTTGGAGGAACTGATCGAATATCTGATCAACCGTACGAAATAATACATAGATTAACAGAAATGAGGGAACACCGTGGGAGAAATCTTAGATAAAATCGAAAAACCAAATGATATAAAGGAACTGACGAAGGACGAGCTCCGGCCGCTGGCAAAGGAGATCCGTCATTTTCTGGTACACAAGATCAGTCACACGGGAGGCCACCTGGCGTCCAATCTGGGCGTTGTGGAGCTGACCATGGCACTGCATCTGTGTTGTGATCTGCCACAGGACAAGATTGTCTGGGATGTGGGGCATCAGTCCTACACCCACAAGATCCTGACCGGACGAAAGGAAGGATTTGAGCATCTGCGCCAGTTTGGAGGGATGAGCGGATTTCCCAAGCAGTCGGAAAGTGACTGTGATGCCTTTGATACCGGACACAGTTCTACTTCCATCAGTGTGGCACTGGGGCTTGCAAAGGCGAGGGATATCCGGCAGGAGCATCATAAGATCTTTGCAGTGATCGGTGACGGAGCCCTGTCCGGGGGGATGGCATATGAGGCTATGAACAATGCGGCGAGGCTGAAATCAAATCTGGTGATCGTATTAAATGATAATCAGATGTCAATATCGAAAAATGTAGGGGGCATGTCCAGCTACCTGGGAAAGATCCGTACCAACGGAAATTACACAGAGTTAAAGGAAGAGGTGGAAAATGCCCTGACAAAACTTCCGCATCTGGGGGACAAGCTGACCAGCCGGATCCGCGGGATCAAAGATCTGGTCAAAAGGATCTTTATACCGGGGATGCTCTTTGAAGATATGGGACTGACTTATATCGGTCCCATTGACGGACACAATATCCGGCAGATGGTTACAGCGTTTCAGAGTGCATCCAAGATGAAGGAAGCCGTGATCGTTCATGTGTGCACCCGTAAAGGAAAAGGCTACCGGCCTGCAGAAAAGAATCCATCCCTGTTTCATGGTGTCTCACCGTTTAACGTAAAGGATGGCAGCAGCCGTCAGACAGCGGAAAAACCGGAGACATATACGGATATATTCCGTGAGACAATGCTGGAGCTGGCAGGGGAGAAGGAGGAACTTGTGGCTGTTTCGGCAGCCATGCCTTCCGGAACGGGATTGTCAGCAATGGCTGAAAAGTATCCTGAGCGGTTCTTTGATGTGGGAATCGCAGAGGAGCATGCCGTGACTTTTGCAGCGGGTATGGCGGCCGGCGGTCTGAAGCCGGTGGTTGCAATCTATTCCACATTTTTGCAGCGGGCCTATGACCAGATCATTCATGATGTTTGTATCGGTACTCTTCCGGTGATCTTTGCCGTAGATCGTGCCGGTCTGGTAGGAAGTGACGGAGAGACCCATCAGGGTATTTTTGATATCTCTTATCTTTGTAGTATGCCAAACATGACCGTCATGGCACCGAAGAATGGCTGGGAACTTCGGCAGATGCTGCGTTTTGCGGTGGAGTTGAATGCACCGGTGGCAGTCCGTTATTCCAGAGGAGAGGCATGGGACGGGCTGCAGGATCACAAGCAGGAGATTGCACTGGGACAGGCAGAATGGATCTGCCGTGGACAGGAGATCGCCATTCTTGCGGTGGGCAGCATGGTTGAAACAGCCATGTGGGTCAGAGAGCATTTGAAGGCAGAAGGCCAGAAGATCACGGTAGTCAACATGCGTTTTGTGAAACCGCTGGACGAGCAGGTACTCCGGGAAATTAAGGAGAGACATTCCAAGGTAGTCACTCTGGAGGAGGGTGTCTACAATGGAGGTTTTGGAGAGGCGGTATCCGCATGGTATGAAGGAACACCAATGCGGGTATTAAATATCACACTGCCAGATCAGTTTATCGAGCATGGCAGTGTGACAGAGCTCAAGAAAAAGTACGGGTTAGATCCGGAAAGTATTACAAAGAAAATTTTGTCCTGGGAAGATGAGGACAGGAAAGCGTAGGTGTTGTTTTGAAAGAGAGACTGGATGTACTTTTGGTCAAAAGAAATCTTGCAGCTTCCAGAGAAAAGGCAAAAGCAATCATCATGACGGGCAATGTATTTGTAAATGGTCAGAGAGAAGATAAGGCAGGAAGCACCTTTAAGGAGGATGTGTCTATTGAGGTAAAGGGAAATCCCATGAAGTATGTGAGCCGTGGCGGATACAAGCTGGAGAAGGCAGTGGATCTGTGGAAGGTGCCCCTGCAGGACCTGATCTGTATGGATGTGGGCTCCTCTACCGGAGGTTTTACGGACTGTATGCTGCAAAATGGTGCCACAAAGGTGTATGCTGTGGATGTGGGAACCAATCAGCTTGCCTGGAAGCTTCGTCAGGATGAACGGGTCGTTTCCATGGAAAAGACCAATATCCGTTACGTGGAACCGGAGGATATTGAGGATCCGATCGATTTCTTTTCTGTGGATGTGGCATTTATATCCTTAAAGAAAGTTTTAGAGCCGGTGAAAGCTCTTCTTACGCCGGAAGGGCGGGGAGTCTGCCTTGTAAAACCGCAGTTTGAAGCCGGCAGGGAAAAGGTTGGCAAGAAGGGCGTCGTCAGGGATCCGAAGGTTCACCGGGAGGTTCTGGAACAGATCATGAAGTATGTTCTTTCCATTGGGTTTGAGATCCTGGAGCTGAGTTTTTCTCCGATCAAGGGACCGGAGGGCAATATCGAATATCTTTTGTATATTCGTAATACCGATCAGATCCCGGAGGAGAACGATCTGCAGGAAAACTTCCGTGCAGTCTATGACGGGCTGATACGGGAGACGGTGGCTGTGGCTCACGGAACGCTGGATAAGGATCCGGAAAAGCAGAATGATCAGACAGCGGAGACAACTGTAGAATCTACAGAAAGCATATAGAAGAGCAAATGTGTGATGCGTCTGGAATCAGAAATGGAGAACAGTTATGAAGCGGTTTTGTGTGATCACGAACAGGGACAAAGAGGATAGCAATCAAAAGGCATTATATATACAGGAATATCTGGAACAAAAGGGCGGCAAATGCTGCATTCTGGAAAACCGCCGTGTGATCTCGGAGGGAGTGCTGCATTATACGGAAGCAGAGAAGATTCCGGAGGAGACGGAATGTGTATTGGTGCTGGGCGGCGATGGAACCATGATCCAGGCGGCGATCGACCTGGTACGCAGCAGGCTGCCGGTTCTGGGGATCAATATGGGAACCGTGGGGTTTCTCACAGAAGTAGAACCGCAGAATCTGGAACGGGCACTGGATCTGATGCTGGGTGACAGATATACGATTGAGAACCGGATTATGCTGCGGGAAAACAGTCTGACCAGAGAGGGGAAACGGACCGGAAAAGCATGTTATGCCCTGAATGATGTGGTGGTGAGTAAACGTGGGGAATGCCGTCTGATCACGATCAAGGTATATATAAATGATGAATTAGCCGATATCTATCGTGCAGATGGTCTGATCATATCGACACCCACCGGATCCACCGGATATAACCTGTCGGCGGGAGGCCCTGTCATGGTGCCGGATACAGAGGCAACTGTGATCACACCGATCTGTGCCCATTCTCTGAATAAACGAAGTCTGGTGGTTTCTGCCAGAGACCGGATCGTGCTGGAGCTTGGCCAGACCAAAGAATTTCAGGAGGATACGGCGGTGCTTGTGGTAGACGGACGGACCGTCAGGGGGCTTTCGACAGGGGATCGTCTGGAAATACTCGTGCCGGAGGATCAGACAAGGATTGTAAAGCTTTCCGGTGTGAGTTTTTACAAAAAGATGCGGGATAAGTTAAATGGAAACTGATCTTTTTACGGACTGGCATGAAACGGATAAAAATGTTTCGTGGACAGGAACCGTGAAAGGTGATAAAATATATAAGTTACGGGATATATTCCCGGCTAGAAAGATTAAAGGAGAGTTTTATTATGTCAGGACATTCAAAATTTGCCAACATCAAACACAAGAAGGAAAAGAACGATGCAGCAAGAGGAAAAGTATTTACAATCCTTGGCCGTGAGATCGCTGTTGCAGTAAAGGAAGGCGGACCGGATCCGGCCAACAACAGCAGACTTCGTGATGTGATTGCAAAGGCAAAAGCAAATAATATGCCAAACGATACCATTGAGCGTGGAATTAAGAAGGCAGCCGGTGATGCTGCATCCGTAAATTATGAAGAGGTTACATATGAGGGTTACGGTCCAAGCGGAACGGCAATCATCGTAAAGGCTCTTACCGACAATAAAAACCGTACGGCCAGCAATGTCAGAAATGCTTTCACAAAGGGAAGCGGAAGCGTTGGAACACAGGGCTGCGTCTCTTATATGTTCGATGAGAAGGGACAGATCATCCTTTCCAAAGAGGAGTTAGAGGATGCGGATATCACTCTGAGTGCGGACGATCTGATGATGCTTGCACTGGATGCGGGAGCAGAGGATTTTGCAGAGGAAGAGGACAGCTATGAGATCATTACTCTTCCGGATGATTTCAGTGCCGTAAGAGAAGCGGTTGAGGCAGCAAAAATTCCAATGGCCAGTGCGGAGGTCACAATGCTGCCACAGACTTATGTTACATTGACAGACGAAAATGATATCAGGCAGTTGCAGAGAACATTGGATCTTCTGGAAGAGGATGACGATGTGCAGGATGTTTATCATAACTGGGATGAGTAATTAGCGTGTGCTGACGCCAATGCATTCCTGAGAACGGGGGAAGAAAATGAAGAAACGATTCCGGATGATGAAAAAAAGGACATGGATACTTGGAATACTGATTTTATTTTTCGGTGTTTTTCTGGTGATGACAGGATATCGGATGAATCGTTCATCCATGGCGGCAAACTATGATGTGATCGATGATGAGGGTAATCCTATCACAGGTACCTATGAGCTTCGTCGTGCAACGGCAACTTTTGGCTTGTCGGACTATGCAGCCGGAGACCAATGTGAGTGGACCAGTGCCAACACCGGGATCCTGACAGTAGAGCCGGCAACTGCCCATACACGTCAGGTCAGTGTTTCTGTGCAGAACATGGGTAAGGTTGGTCTGACCTGTACCATTTCCCATGCGGATGGCAGTGTGGAGACAAGAAACGTGGCCATTGATGTGGTTTTCTCTATCAACGAGTTTTTGTCCTCTGATGCTCCGGCAAAGATGACAAAGATCCGTACCGGTGATTCGAGACGTTCCATTGTCATGGATTATGGGAAAACGCTGTATCTTGGTAAAAATGCCAAGACAGATACCGGCAAGCTGAATCTGATCTTTGGTGATGCAACAAGTCAGAATGCCGTATGGTATAGCAGTAATGAAGACGTTATCCGTGTCAGTGGATCAGCGGCAGAGCCTCTGGTAATGGCGGTAGGTGCCGGTAAGACACAGTTGTCGGTTACATATAACGATGGCAAAAACGAATATAACGATTCCATTGACGTATATGTACGGCCGGAGATCCGCAAGGATAGCAGCTCCGGGGAGAGGCTGGATTCCGATTCTTCCAGGATCATTACCATGGAAAAGAATGACAGGATATGGATTCCTGCATTATTCTCTTCCAATCCTCTGGAAGGTGTTCTCGATAAAGTGACCTGGGTCATTGCCAAGAGAAGTGGCACAAAGAGAACGCTGGTAAGGGATTCTCTGGGAAATAAAGGAACTAATGGTGACGATGCCAACTTAGTCTATGACAGTTCCACCAATACATTCCGGATGGATGCCAAAGCAGGACAGTATATTGTTATGTTCTACGTTAAGGGTACATACACCGATTTTGATACAGCTCAGGATTCCGAGACATTTCTGGGATGCACGCCGGTATATTTTAATGCGGATGTTAATGGTAAGTTTGTGGATAAGGATGTCACCGTCAACATCGGCGGTTTATATGAACTGGCAGAGGCATTCAATATATCACAGCAGAGTCTGAGCAGCAATTTTAGCCTTTCTGAAGTCGATAATTCCGGTAAATGGGTATCTGTAGATTATAAGAAATGGATCGTTACCGGTGAGGCAAAGGGAACTGCGGTTTACCGGGTGAAATGCAATTCCCTGCCATCGGAGACACTTCCGGGGATCAGTCAGGGACAGGAGGTAGAAGTCCGGATCAATGTAACGGATACCTTCTCGTTAAATGTCTCCAATGCAACTATGGCAGTGGGCTCAAAACTGGATCTGACCGGCATTATCGGTTCCGGAGTATATACAGATTCCAGTTCCTTCCGCTGGGAATCCAGTGATGAAAATGAGACTTATGTGTCTATGAGCTCCAACGCACAGTATGCGACAGTGACCGCCAAGAAGGAAACAGCAGCGGACAGTCCGGTGACGATCCGTCTTTACTGGACCGATGATCAGGCCGTTACAAGAGTTGCCTCCTGTAAGATTTATGTAACCACCTCAGCAACGACGATTCCTCTGGATCGTACAGAGCTTGAGATGGAAGTTGGAAGTGTTGATTATCTGGATTCCGGTCTGAGCGGACAGCAGAATCTGACCTGGATCTCTGCAGATCCGGACATGGTAAAGGTAGAGCCGCAGCAGGGAAACACAAAAGCAAAACTGACGGCCGGAACCAAGACAGGCACCACGACCGTTACCGTATTAAATAAGGACAATAACGTCTATGCAACCTGTCGTGTTACCGTAACGGCAGCGATCAGTGAACTGAGTATTGAACAGGGGGAGAATCTGGACACATATCTGTCAGCAGGTTTTGTATTTCTGAAGGCGAAGTATTCTCCATCCAATGCAACCAATACAAAGCTGAAATGGACTACCAGCGATCCTTCCATCGCAACCGTTGATGAGAATGGTGTAGTAACCCTGTTGAAAGAGGACACCGTCTGGATCTCTGTAGAACCGGTATTTAACCCTTATAATCTGGTGGCAAGATGTTGTATTAATATTAAAAAGAATCCGGTCACAGACATTATTACGGATGTAGAGGAAATTGATATGATCGCCGGTGACCAGTACACAGTACAGACGACGATCGTACCAAGTGATGCCACAGACAGTACATTATTGTGGAATACGGACAGTGAGAAGATTGCCAAGGTGCAGGGTGGCACGATCACCGCAGTAGCACCGGGAGATGCCAACATCACCGTAGCAAACGGAACTGTCTTTAAGATCATTAAAGTACATGTCCGTAACCGGCTGAATTCTGTGTCATTTACGCAGAATGAATACGAGATCAAAGAGGGAGATACCGTATCCTTAAAGAACGCGTTGATCTTTGATCCGGCTGATCATGTAAATACAAATGTAAGCTGGACATCTACCAACAGTAACGTGGTATCGGTGGATGCCGATGGTAATATCACCGGTCTGAAGGCAGGAGAAGTAGCATGGATCACCTGTGTGCCGGAGGATCTTGGTATCGTAGGTGCAGTCACCTGTACGGTAAAGGTCATCAGTCAGGACGTACCAGCCAAAAACATCACGTTAAAGCCTGATAATGCTTCTATGCATGTAGGAGATACTCTCCAGATTGAGAGCATTTTTGACCCGGTGACGGCAACGTATCAGAATCTGAGCTGGTCATCTACGGATGAAAGTATTGCAACCGTTGACAGCAACGGTCTTGTGACAGCAGTGGCAGAGGGAAGCGTGTCGATTGGAGCCGTTTATAAGGATCCGATCACGGGAACGGTATGGAATCCGATCTATTGTAAGATCACGGTGGAACCGGCTGTGGTGAAAGCAGTTGATTTTAAACTGACACCGGCTCACAGAGAGTTGTATGTAGGGGATAATTATACAGTAGAACCAGTGTTTGATCCGGCAGATGCAACCAATCAGAAGGTTTATTTTTACAGTTCGGATGACACTGTTGCAACCATTGATGAAAATGGTGTTGTAAATGGTATCAGCGAGGGATCGGCAGTGATCATTGGCCGTTCTGATGACGGAGAGCTTGTCAGAACATGTACGGTAACCGTGGTTACGCCTCCGGTGCCGGTACAGGACTTTACGGTAGAGCCAAAGGAACAGCAGGTACGTGTTGGTGAAACCTTCTATATCACACCGGTATTTACTCCGGCAGATGCAAGTAATCAGAAGGTCAAATACAGCAGTTCCAATGAGAAGATCGCAACGGTTGATGAAAATGGTCTTGTAACCGGTGTGGAGATCGGAGATACGACCATTATCTGTCAGTCAGTCGAGGGTAATATCATTGCGACCTGCTCTGTGAAGGTGTTAAAAGCATATGTAAATGTGATCAGTTTTAATGTAACGCCAACAGATCAGCAGGTAGAGACAGGTTCTACCTTCCAGATCACATCGGTATTTACCCCGGCAGATGCAACGAACCAGAAGGTAACGTATCAGTCTTCTGATCCGGATGTTGCGACAGTCGATGAAAAGGGTGTTGTTACCGCTGTAAAGAAAGGTACGGCAACGATTATCTGTCAGTCCGATGAAGGAAAGATCGTTGTATATTGTAATGTAACCGTTATTGAGGGCGTAAGCCTGACTCTGAAGCCTTCTTCCAGAGAGATCGCACTGGGCAAGAGCTTCACTATCACAAAAGTGATCGTACCGGCAGAGGCAGATCCGGCCTCAACCTGGCAGAGCTCCGATCCGTCGATTGCCAAGGTCAATGAAAACGGCAAGGTGACAGGTCTGAAAAAAGGAAAATGTACAATTTCCTGTACCTTGACCAGATATAACGTCACAGCCACCTGTGAGGTGACCGTGGCAACCCTGCGCACAACGGTCAAATTAGGAAAAACAGGTATCAGGATGGGTGTGGGAACTACATACCGCATGAAAGTCAATGTATGGTCGAATAATACAAAGACACCGGCTGTCCGCTGGAAGACCTCCCGTAAAAAGATTGCTTCCGTCAATCAAAAGGGAAAAATTAAGGCGAAAAAGGTTGGAATGACAACGATCACAGCAGTATCAAGAGATCGTTTGAAGGTGAAGGCAAGCTGTAAGGTACGTGTCATCCAGAGAGCATCCTCCATTCAGATCGTACCGAACTACGCAGTCTGCTATGTCGGAGGTACCAGAAAACTGCATGTATCCATGAAGCCAAAGAACACAACACTTCATAATGTGACATGGAGCTCAGCAGATACAAGCATTGCAACCGTGGAGAATGATGGTATGGTTCGCGGTATTGCAGAGGGTGAAACGAAGATCACTGCAGTCACGAAGGACGGAGGCAAAAAGAAGGCAGTCTGTGTGATCAAGGTGACGGAAAAGGTTCCGGCAACCGGCATTGTCGTTGCACAGACGGATCTGACCCTGAAGCCGGGAGATTCCACAAAATTGTCGTACTCCGTGCTTCCGAACAACACATCGGATAATATTTCCTTTGCATCGGATAACCGCAGAGTGGCAAAAGTATCCGGAAATGGAACGGTAACAGCGACCGGAACAGGAAACTGTACCATTACGATTCTGGCAGACGGAGGCGTCACCTCGACCGTGGCGGTCAACGTCGTATCCCTGAACCGCAGTACCCTGAATATGCGCCAGTATGATACCGAGACATTGACGGTGGAGGGAACCACAGCAGCAGCGACCTGGTACTCATCGAATCAGAGAGTAGCAACGGTAGTCAATGGTAAGGTTGTGGGACGAAGCGTAGGTACCACATATATCTATGCGACGGTCAACGGATGTAAGATGGCATGTCGTGTTACCATCACCAGTCTGAATTAGTCAAATTGCACAAAAAGAACGTCTGTTCGAGAAAAGCCTTGAACAGGCGTTTTCTTTATGCTATACTTTCCACAAGGGAAGCGGTAAACTGCGAGAAAGGAGTAAGCGGTGTTAGTAAATTTACATGTAAAGAATCTGGCGATCATCGATGAGGTGGAGGTGGACTTTTCCGATCATTTCAATGTACTGACCGGAGAGACCGGTGCAGGAAAGTCTATTATCATCGGATCGATCAACCTGGCTCTGGGTCAGAAAAGCCCCAAGGACGTGATCCGCAAGGGAGCAGAGTATGCCCTGGTGGAGCTTACATTCCGGGCGGATACACGGCGGCAGCGGGAGCTGGTTCGCGAGATGGGGATATCCATGGAGGAGGACGAGATCCTTATTTCCCGTAAGATCATGGCCGGACGCAGTGTTAACCGCATCAATGGGGAGAGCGTGACACTTTCCATGATACGCCGCATTGCGGATATCATGATCGATATTCATGGGCAGAATGAGCAGCAGTCTCTTCTTCATAGTGCAAAGCATATGGAGATCGTGGACCGTTATGCCAGAGAGGAGCTTGGAGACCGTCTGGTGCAGATGGAGGAGGGCTACCGGGGATATCAGGAGCTTTTGCAGGAGTTATCCGGTCAGGAGATACCGGAGGAGGAGCGTCTCCGGGAGATTTCTTTTATGAAGTATGAGCTGGAGGAGATTGAGCAGGCTGCTCTGGTACATGGCGAGGAGGATCGTCTGGAGGAGCAGTACAGAGAGCTGTCCAATGCCACTTCCATTGCGTCAGGTCTGGGGGAGATTTATTCTCTGACCGCGGAGGGCAATGCCACGGCGGCAGAGCAGTTGGGGCAGAGTGTCCGTATTCTTCACAGGCTGGCGGAGTTTAGTCCACAGATGGAGGAGTTTTACAGTCAGTTATCGGAGATCGATTCTCTATTGATGGACTTTAATCGGGATATCTCGGATTATATGAGTGATTTTGAGACTGGAGGAGAGCAGCTTGCCCTGGTGGAGAGCCGGTTAGACCTGATCCGTACCGTCAAGGCGAAGTATGGAGCTACAACGGCACAGGTACAGGCATATGCGGAGAAGCTTCAGGAGAAGCTGGCACGCTATGAGGAGTATGCAGAGTACCGGGAGAGTCTGCAGCAGCGTCTGACAGAGCAGGAGCAGAAGCTGCAGGGGCTGGCAGAGGAGATCACGCAGATCCGCAGGAAGGTCAGCCGGCGACTGGAGCAGGAGATCGTCAAAGCTTTAAAGGAGCTGAATTTTCTGCAGGTACAGTTTGAGATTGCAGTGCGCCCGCTGGGACATATGAACCGCTATGGACAGGATGAAGTGGAGTTTATGCTTTCCACGAATCCGGGGATGGACCGGAAGCCGATCGGTGAGGCGGCATCCGGAGGAGAGCTGTCCAGGATCATGCTTGCGGTGAAGGCAGTACTGGCACAGCATGACGAGATACCGACGCTGATCTTTGATGAGATCGACGTAGGGATCAGTGGACGGACGGCACAGATGGTGGCAGAGAAGATGTCCTATATTGGCAATACACATCAGGTTATCTGTATTTCCCATCTGGCACAGATAGCAGCGATGGCAGATTCCCATTATCTGATCGAAAAGAGCAGCCACAGGGATCATACTTCCACGGATATCCGCAGGTTAAATACCGATGAATCGGTAAATGAGCTGGCAAGGATTTTGGGAGGCGTGGAGATCACGGATTCTGTCAGGGAGAGTGCGGCGGAGATGAAGCAGATGGCAGAGCAGGCCAAAAGCAGTCTGGGGATCTGAGAGGCTTTTTTATACTGTCCGCATAAATTTGTAAATCGGGATAACATATTGCGGTAAATGATCGTCATTCTTTACTGGTATCGTATAGAAAAGAACATTTTGTATCATAATGATATAAATGTTCTTTGGTTTTACCTTTATGGAAGGAGTGACGGAATGTATACCAGACATACAAGACAGAGTTATCGTATGACCCAGAGGCAGAAATGGATATACCGGTCATGTCTGCTGGGAGTTTTGATCGTTGTTGTGGCGTTTACTGCGGTGTACTGGTATTTTGAAATGAGAAACCGTATCCCGGATGAAATCGTTCTTTTTCAGAACCGGATCGAAAATATAGATTTTGGGATTCCCTTTACCCAGGTACGGGTGGATCAGACAGAAGTGGAGGTAGCACAGGTCAGTATTGACCATGCACAGAAGGTTGGAAAACATATTCAGTTCAGTATGGCAGGTCCATTGGCGGTGACTGCACAGAAATGCGGCAGTATGCGGGGAGAGGTGCGCCTGTTTGGGATGATTCCGTGCAAAAAGATCACCATCGATGTCCGCAAGGAAGCAAAAGTGATGCCGGTGGGAAAAGCCGTGGGACTCTATATCCATTCCGATGGACTCATGGTGCTGGGAACAGGAAAGATACCTGTTTCCAAAGGAAATCAAAAGATGCCATCCTACAATAAACTACAGACCGGAGATTATATTTATGAGGTGAATGGACAGCCGGTGGTTACGATCCGGGATGTCAGCAAGGCGATCCAGAAGAGCGGAGCAGGAAAGGTGATCCTCGGTGTCAAAAGAGATTCCAGAAAAATAAAACTAAAATTATCGCCAGTTCTGGCACAAAACGGAACTTATCAGATCGGAGCGTGGCTGCGGGAGGATACGGAAGGAATTGGAACACTTACTTTTGTAACAGAGGAAAATGAGTTTGCGGCACTGGGACACGGAATCAACGATGCAGATACGGAACTGCTGATACGTCTGCAGAATGGAGGACTATATCCTGCAAAGATCGATCATGTAGTGAAAGGTAAAAACGGAACTCCGGGGCAGTTGGCGGGGCTGGTTCAGCTGGGCAGAGAGAACAGGCTGGGGGAGATACGAAACAATACGTCTCTTGGCATTACGGGGATCATTTCCAATCAGCAATATAAATTTCGGGAGTCAGCATCTTGTGCGGTGGGATGCAGGCAGGATGTAAAAAAGGGAAAGGCAGCGATATTATGTCAGTTGGACGATAAAGTGCGGGAATATGAGGTGGAGATTGAGAAGATTAATCTTTCCTCTAGAGATAATAAAGGGATGGAGATTCATGTGACTGATCCGGAATTACTTGAGAAGGCCGGTGGGATCGTACAGGGAATGAGCGGGGCTCCTCTGCTGCAGAACGGAAAATGTATCGGAGCCGTAACCCATGTGTTTGTGCGGGATGTCACCAGAGGCTATGCCACCTTTCTGGAGAATATGCTCTAAATGCTGCCAATATACAGGATTTCTCTGTTTCACGCATTGACAAAGCATGATTGGTGCTATAAGATTTGTTCATATGCTGAAAGAAAGAGGAAAATCAAATGGATTATTTATTGTTAGTGGTAGGATTTGTTTTGCTGCTTAAGGGAGCAGACTTTTTTGTGGATGGAAGTTCCAGCATTGCCAAGCGGCTTCGGGTACCTTCCCTGATCATTGGCCTGACCATTGTGGCCATGGGAACCAGTCTGCCGGAATGTGCGGTCAGTATCAGTGCAGCAATTGCGGGTAATACCGGTGTAGCGGTAGGAAATGCGGTGGGTTCCAATATCTTTAATCTGATGGTGGTCTGTGGCTTTTGTACCTTGTTTTGTCCACTGGCAGTCAGCCGGAGTACTCTGACGGGGGAGTTTCCATTTTCTGTAATCGTGGCAGTCATTCTGATGGTTCTTGGCTGGTTCGGTATGACATTGGGGCATATGGATGGATTTATTATGCTGGTTTTGTTTGTTGGCTTTCTGCTCTGGATGATCCGGTCTGCCCAGAAGGCTAGAAGCGAAAATGCAGAAGAGGACGAATATGAGATCCGTCCTGTCTGGCAGTGTATTATGTATATTGTAGGAGGTGGAGCAGCCATTGCGGCGGGAGGTCAGCTTGTTGTAGATGCAACTTCTGCAATCGCCGCTTCCTTTGGAATGAGCCAGAATCTGATCGGTCTGACGATTGTGGCATTTGGTACCAGTCTGCCGGAGCTTGCTACTTCTGTCGTGGCGGCCAGAAAGCATGAGGTGGATATGGCACTGGGCAATGTCATCGGTTCCAATATCTTTAATATATTGTTTGTTCTTGGCGTTGCAGCAGCCATTCATCCAATGGTCTTCCAGATGGAAAATATCATAGATATCATTGTGCTGGTGGTTATGAGCATCATCGTACTCTGCTTTGCCTGGACAAAGCAGAAGCTGGTTCGCTGGGAGGGAATTTCCATGCTTGCCATGTATGCCGCTTATGTGGTATATATCTGCCTGCGTTAGTTGCGTAAAACACGGATACAGCTTCAAAATAAACAGGCAGAAAGGCTGGTTAATGAATATGGCGTATTTTCCGTTTTTTATAGAACTGGAAGGAAAGGAATGCCTTGTGGTCGGGGGAGGCGATGTGGCATTTCGCAAGATTCGTGAATTACTTCCCTTTGGTGTGAATATAACTGTGGTTTCCCTGGAGATATGTGAATCAATCCGTGATCTTACCGGGAAATATTCCGGACAGATGAAACTATTGTGCCGTGGGTATGAAAAAAAAGATTTGGAGCAGAAGTTTTTTGTGATCGCAGCGACCGACAATGAGGAGTGTAACCGGGAAATATCGGAATACTGCCGTCGGGAGAGGATTTTGGTAAACGTGGTCGATGATAAGGAAAAATGCAGCTTTTATTTTCCGTCTCTGGTGAAACAGGGGGATATTGTAGCCGGATTTTCCAGTGGTGGTAACAGTCCGGCATTGATCAAAAAGCTTCGTCAGGAGCTGCAGGGACAGATCCCGGATTATTTCGGGGTATTAAATGAAAGGCTGGGGCAGATCCGGCCGCAGGTAAAGAAAGCATTTCCGACAGAACAGCAGCGAAAGCAGTATTATGATCTGGTGATACATAAAAGCAGAGAACAGTCCGGAGCACTTTCCATACAGGAAATGGAAGAATTAATTCACAAAGGTTTTACACAATCTTGACGTAAATACGATAGTAGATTTTACGTTCTCATTTTATCATTAAGTCATCGTCGAAAGACGGTGGCTTTATATTTTGTGCACTGCCGGATATGAAGCAATATATAAGAAAAGATGCAGTGCAGAAATGAGGACAATATTATGAGAAAGAGTAAATTATTGGCAGTAGCAATGAGTGTAATGTGTGCAGCGGCACTAATGACAGGCTGTGGCAGCAATGGAAATGCAGGCTCTGATGCAGGATCATCTTCCGGTGGAAGTGCCAGCCAGCCAATCAGTGTAGTATCCCGTGAGGATGGTTCCGGTACAAGAGGTGCTTTTGTAGAGCTTACCGGCGTAGAAGAGAAGGATGCAGATGGCAACAAAACGGATAATACAACAGCAAATGCAATTATTTCTAACAGTACAGAGATTATGATGACAACTGTTTCCGGTGACGAGTATGCAATCGGATATTCTTCTACCGGTTCCCTGAATGATACAGTAAAGGCACTCAATGTTGACGGTGTCGAGCCGACAGCAGCCAATATCAAGGATGGAAAATACAGCCTTTCCCGTCCGTTCAATATTGCCACAAAGGGCAAAGCCGGAAAGCTGGCGCAGGACTTTATTGACTATATTATGAGTGAAGATGGCCAGAAGGTTGTTGAGGACAACGGATATATCACTTCTGTCGATAACGCAAAGGCATTCAAGACTTCCGGTGAATCCGGAAAGCTTGTGGTAGCAGGTTCTTCTTCTGTAACACCTGTTATGGAAAAACTGGCGGAGGCATATAAGAAAGTCAATACAAAGGCTGAGATCGAGATTCAGGAAAGCGATTCTACAACGGGTATGACAGCAGCCGCAGATGGCACCTGTGATATTGGTATGGCATCCAGAGAACTGGAAGACAGCGAGAAGGATAAAGGTCTGGAATCCAAGGCAATTGCACTGGATGGAATCGCAGTGATCGTGAATACACAGAATGAGCGTACGGATATCTCTACTGACATGGTAAAGAAAATCTTTACCGGTGAAGTGACAGACTGGAATGATGTGACAGAGTAAGCTTAAAATATTGATAAAACATAATCTGTAATGCAGAAGCAGCCGGCATGGCAGAAACGGAAAAGAAGCAGAAACCGTGGGCTGTGCCGGTTATTTACAAATTCGGATTGCGTGAAAGGATATGGCAAAATGAAAAGAGTAAAGGTAAGTAATATCAAAGAAAAAGCGATGGAGATCGTTTTTCTGATCAGTGCGTGTATTTCTATTCTGTCGGTTGCCCTGATCTGTATATTTTTGTTTACCAATGGTGTGCCGGGAATTGCAAAGATCGGTGCAAAGGAGTTCCTTCTGGGAACGGAATGGAAGCCGGGGAGTCAGTTGTATGGCATTCTGTCAACGATCATAGGCAGTATCTATGTTACGGTGGGAGCAATTATTGTGGGAGTGCCGATCGGACTGTTGATGGCAGTGTTTATGGCAAGATTTTGTCCGAAAAAGCTGTACAGGATCCTGAAACCGGGAGTAGAACTTCTGGCGGGAATTCCATCGGTAGTATATGGATTCTTTGGGCTGATGGTGCTGGTACCGTTTGTACGTAACACCTTCCGGCCGATCCTGATGCAGTATGGTATGACAACAACAGGACAGAGTATTCTGGCAGCATCCGTACTCCTTGGTATGATGATACTGCCAACCATTATCAATGTGTCAGAGTCCGCGATCCGCGCGGTGCCGGATTCCTATTATCAGGGAGCACTGGCACTGGGAGCAACCCACGAGCGAAGCGTATTTATGACAGTGGTGCCGGCGGCAAAATCCGGTATCATGGCGGCAGTGATCCTCGGGGTTGGTCGTGCCATTGGCGAGACCATGGCAGTCATCATGGTGGCAGGAAATCAGCCGAGAATACCGGGATCCATCTTCGACGGAGTCCGGACGATGACAGCCAACATCGTCATTGATATGGGGTATGCCACGGATCTTCACAGAGAAGCACTGATCGCAACCGGTGTGGTACTCTTTGTCTTTATCCTGATCATCAACCTTTTATTTTCCCTTCTCAAGAAAAGAGAAGCCCATGCATAAAGTTTGCTTTATAGAAACACCCAGCAGCATAATAATCTTGAAACTTTCATAACGAAGATATGCGGGACAGTTACCGGTTGTCCCGCATATCTTTTTTGGTTGGTTATCATGATCTGGAAATGCTCTTTTTTGCGTTATCTTTCAAAAAATGATACAATAACAGTTAATGTTGCCTGATTTTTTGTAATATCAAAGGAAACGAAAAAACGAAATGGAGAAGCTTATGCATCATTTTACCGGATATGAATTATTGTGGCTGTTTTTTATCTATTCTTTTGGGGGATGGGTACTGGAGACCGTGCTTGCGACATTAAAACAGCGGAAGTTTGCCAACCGTGGTCTTGTAAACGGTCCCTTTTGTGTGATCTATGGATTTACGGTGGTGTGTATGTCCATCGGACTTCAGGAACTGACCGGATTCTGGCTGTTTGCTTTTGCGGTGGTCTACGCCACGATCGCAGAGTGGATCAGCGGTCATTTGATCGAGAAGGCGTTTGGGGTACGCTGGTGGGATTACTCAGGCAGGAGATGGAATCTGGACGGTTACATCTGTCTGACGGCTTCCCTGATCTGGGGTGCCATGGGATATGTGGCAGTCCATTGGGGCAATTATCTGCTTCTGACTTTGATCTCTCTGCTTCCGGGTATGCTGATGAGGATCGTGCTGTTAGTTCTGGCGGGAGTTCTGTTTGTGGACGTGCTTGGATCCTTTCTTCTGCTCACCGGCAAAAGCCGCCATCCGGAGCGTTGGGAGGCGGCAGAACATGGCCTTGATAAGGTAGGTGACAGATTAGGTGCCGCCATAGCCGGTTTTGTGGACCGGCGTATTCATAAGGCATATCCGAAAGCGAAAAAAGCGGCCAAAACTCCGGAAAATGTATCAGGACAGACTTCGCCCCCACGTTTTGCAGTGGGATGTGGCTTTTATAAAGTGGTCAGTCTGTTTCTGATCGGAGCGTTTCTGGGAGATATCACAGAGACGATCTTTTGCCGTGTGCGCGCCGGAGTCTGGATGAGCCGCAGCAGTGTGGTCTGGGGACCATTCAGCATTGTCTGGGGACTGGCGATCGCTCTGGTATCGTGGATGCTTTATCAGTACCGGAACCGCAGTGACCGTTTTCTGTTTCTGGTGGGAACCTTTCTGGGAGGTGCCTATGAATACCTTTGCAGCGTGTTTACCGAGCTGGTCTTTGGCAAGGTGTTCTGGGATTACAGCAAGATCCCGTTTAATCTGGGAGGCAGGATCAATCTGTTGTACTGCTTTTTCTGGGGGATTGCGGCGGTTGTATGGTTTAAAGCTATTCTGCCCAAGGTGGAAAAGGGAATCGGGATGATCCCGGTCATGGCAGGCAAATGTCTGGTGTGGGGAATGGTGGTGTTTATGAGCTGTAATATCGTCGTGTCCTGCATGGCACTGATCCGTTATGATGAAAGAAGCAGGGGGATCACGGCAAATGCATCATGGCAGCAATGGTGCGATACCTATTATGATGATGCAAAGCTGATGAAGATCTATCCTAATGCAGTAGAACCAAAGTAAATCAAAGAGAGGAGTTATCACATATATGAAAAGAGTAATATCCATTCTGATGTGTCTGTGCCTTTTTATGACAACAGGCTGCAGCCGACAGGAAAAGATCCGGTTTGGTGCGGCGGGCATAGGAGGAATGTATTATCCCTTTGCCAATGCATTTACCGAGCTGGCGTCCAAGGATGAACCGGAGATTCACTGGAAAGTCAAAAGTACCGCAGGATCTGCCGCAAACTTACGTCTGCTTTCGGACAATTACATTGAGCTTGGTATTGCACAGGCAGATCTGATCGAGGATGCCTATTACGGAAAGGGGAGCTTTCATTCCGGAAAATACCGTGGTTATAAAGCAGTGGCAAGTCTTTATCCGGAAGCATGTCAGATCGTGGTAAGGAAAGATTCCGACATTACCTCGTTAGATGATCTGGAGGGAAGGACGATCAGTGTCGGTGAGGAGGAATCCGGCACAGAGCGGAATGCCACACAGATTCTGAAAATGTGCGGTTTACCGGACAATCTGGTAAATACGAAAAATCTTGATTATACAGATGCAGCAGATCAGTTAGCGGAAAAGAAGATTGATGCCTTTTTTTGTACCGCCGGTATTTGTACTACAGTGATAGAAGAATTGACAAAGGAATGTGATATCCGGCTTTTGGAGATTCCGCAAAACTGCCGTCAGAAGTTAAAAAAAGCATATTCCTTTTACAATGACTATGTGATCCCGGCAGGGACTTATTCCGGACAGACCGAGGATATTCAGACGCTGAGTGTCCAGTCAGTGCTGCTGGCAAGCGATACATTATCGAAAAAAACAGTACAGAAGCTGACGGTTTCTCTGTTTAAGCATATTAAGGATATTCAGTATTCCACATCCATCAATCTGCAGCTGACTCCACAGGATGCAGTGAAAGGAATCACGATTCCGTTTCATCCGGGAGCGGAGGCATATTATAAGCTGGAAGGCGTGGATCTGCCGGAGGTGGAATCATAAAGCCGTACACCTGCACCAAAAGCAGGATGGCTGAAAATAAAAAGGCGGAGAAAGACCGCTTTGCAGTTTTGGCACAAGGCCCGGACTGCGCAGACGTTTGGAAAGGTTTGGTTATGTATATGAAGATTCAGTTAGACATGTATCAGACGCTGGCAGCAGCCGTACTTGTTCTGATGCTGGGAGCATATTTAAAAAGTAAGATTCATTTTCTGGAGCAGTTTTGTATTCCGGCTCCTGTGGTAGGAGGTCTCTTATTTGCGATTTTTACATGCATCTGTTATGTGACAGGGATTGCGGAGTTTTCCTTTGATGATATTCTCAGAGAGGTCTGTATGGTATTCTTTTTTACCTCGGTGGGATTTCAGGCGAATCTTAAGGTGCTAAAAAGCGGTGGAAAATCCCTGGTGATATTTCTGGGGCTTGTGATCCTGCTGATCATATCGCAGAATCTGGTAGCCGTAGGAATGTCAAAGGTACTGGGACTTAGTCCTCTGATCGGTATGTGTACCGGTTCGATCCCGATGGTGGGAGGTCATGGTACGGCAGGGGCTTTTGGACCGGTTCTCGAGGATTTTAATATTGAAGGGGCAACGACGATCTGTACAGCGGCCGCAACATTCGGTCTGATCTGTGGAAGTCTGATCGGCGGACCGCTGGGAAAACGTCTCATCGAAAAGAGAAATCTTCTGGAAACAGCTATTCCGGAGGACGACAGCCTTCTGGTTGAGGAGGAGGAAAAGCATGAGCGCCATACCAATATGTACGCGGCGGCAGTATTCCAGCTGATCCTTGCGATTGGTCTAGGGACGATCTTTTCCTATTTCCTGACCAGGACAGGAATGACCTTCCCAATCTATATTGGAGCCATGATTGCTGCGGCACTTTTTCGTAATATTGGAGAGTATACCGGCAAATTTACGATCCATATGGGTGAGATCAATGACCTTGGTGGTATTTCCCTTTCCCTGTTCCTTGGAATCGCCATGATCACTCTGAAGCTGTGGCAGCTGGCAGATCTGGCTCTGCCGCTGTTTATTCTGCTTGCGGCTCAGGTTTTTTTGATCGTCGTATTTACGTATTTCATCGAATTTAACATTATGGGACGGGATTATGATGCCGCCGTGCTGGTGGCAGGAACCTGCGGCTTTGGTATGGGAGCAACCCCAAATGCCATGGCAAACATGCAGGCAATCTGCGAAAAGTACACCACATCCGTCAAAGCGTATCTGCTGATCCCGCTGGTGGGAAGCTTGTTTGCGGATTTCATAAACAGTCTGGTAATTACATTTTTTATTAATTTTATCTGATGATGCAAGGGTCATTTAATGGAGGAATGAGAAAATGTTTGGAAAAAAGAAAAATACCGATGGGAAGAAAAATTATGATCTGACTTATGAAAATCTGGCGATTCCGGAGATCCATACCCATGAGACAGGGGAGGCGGACAAAGAGGGGAAGCAGGAGAAGGAAGCAGATCACAAACCCGGAGTGGTCTATGACAGCGTGGCGATTCCGGAGGTGCATATACGGAAGAAGTGATGTTGTGAAAAACTGTCACATATCAGCGAGTGAAGTTGATATGTGGCAGTTTTTGTTTGCGTGAATGAAAAAGGAAAGAAATGGGAGAACGATAGGAAAGAAGAATAAATATATCAAACGACTGATATATTCTGTGTTATAGAGATGGGGAAAATACTCAATAAGATATGTGAAGTTTGGCAGTTAGTAGGAATGGTTTATAAAATGAAGTGGTTTAACGTGATAAACAAAGAAAGACGAAGTAAGGGAGTAGTGAGGAAACATCCAATAGGCAGTATTGACAAAATATGATAAGAAAATTTGTGCAATTTTTTTTGAAATTTAAAAAAATTGTATAATAATGCGACGAAAAAAATTATAAATCACTGCTAAATGCTGAAAAATACAGGGTTTAAACGTGTTTTGTTAAATTATATTCTACAAGAATAAGAAATATAAAAAGAAGAAAAATAGTTAAATAATGAAAAAAACGGAAAGAAAATAAAGACAGCAGGATGATAGAATAAGAGTTGAGGTATAAATGTACAAAGAATAGATAGAAAGGAAATGGAAAACATGAAAGAGAAAAATAATACCAAAATTATTGTACTTGCTATTTTAGGAGCAGCAGTTTTAGTGTGCATTGCAATTGTAACGACAGGAATCATTACATCTCGTAGATCGAATCAAACTGGTGGATCAGAACAAAACGCCGCAAATCAACAAATAATCAGTGATATTGATAATGACCTTTATGGAGACAATGAAGAGTATGATGAATTAAGTAGTATGAGTAAAGATCAACAGATATTAAGCAGCATAACAACAGATATTGTTTCTTCTCTGGCTCAGAGTGGCGCAATAACTAAGAGCACAACTGTGGAGTTATCCGATTTAGGTGATATTGTAGATTCTTATTATTCAAGAGAGGTCGTTGAAACATTTTTGCAACTTACAGGATATACATCAATGGATGATTTCATTGCATCGTTAAGTTTTAAATCGGAGACTGCTAATGATTTTAATGGAGCAGCAGGAAAAGTGTTTATTGAGTCGACAGCAGATTCGGGGAGAATTACAACATTTATGACGGAGAATCATGATATGAATGGAACAAGAATTGAGGGATTAACTGTTGAGGCTGAATAATATCTAAGAGGATGAACATATGCTAATATTTGACGTAATAAAAGGTGAAATAAATAATAGAACATTCGTATGGAAGTTTCCGGGAGAAGATTTTAATACTCATTCGACCTTAATTGTGCATGAAACACAAGAAGCAGCTTTTTTTAAAGATGGTCAGTTGACGGATATATTTCAACCAGGATCATATAAATTACAGACTAAAAATATACCTATTTTGAACAAACTTATCAATTTGCCAAGTGATGGGGTCTCGCCATTTCACTGTCAAGTTTATTTTGTAAATAAGACGGAACAAATGGCAATTAATTGGGGAGTTGGAGGTGTAAAATACAGTGATCCAAGTCTGAACTTGCCGCCATTTGCTATTAGCACGTCCGGTGAAATGAGTATTAAAGTGGTGGATTCCAAAAAAATATTATTGAAGTTGGTTGGAACGGAGACGCAATTCGATCAGGAACATATGATGAGATATTTTAAAGGAATCATCATTTCATGCATCAAACAATGGCTTCCGGCAATTTTAAGAGAAGAAAATACTTCGATTTTTAATCTTGAGAGTAATCCAATGGGAATTGCAGAACAGCTTAAAAAGGCAATTTCCAGTTATATGTTTGAATACGGAATAGCATTGGTGGATCTATACGTGAATAATATCAATGCATCTGATGATGATCCTAATTATCAAATGTATAAACATTTATGGTCCCAAAATACTTTCTTGGATATGGAAGAAAAAAATCGGATAAAAGAAGCTGCAATCAATGCAAATGTCAGAATTACGGAGCATATAGCAGATGAGGAAATAAAAAAACGCGATGCAATCGCTCAAAGTATTGCTAATAAAACTCTTAATATGACGGAACATCAGCGAAGAGGATTTGGGGTGATGGATATTGCGGCAGCTAATGAAGGCATTGGAAGAAGTAGTGCACCCATGATGGGAGTTGGAATGGGAATGGGGATGGCACCGTTTATTAGTCAGACAATGAGTAGTTTTGGAAATGAAATTCAAGGAAGTAGTCTAATGACACCGATTACAGACAATGATAGTGCAAATATAAATGTAACCCCTAGCAACGGCAACGAGGATGGTGATGATATACCGGGAATGGTTCATTTGAAAACATCAGTAGAAAATTCATGCAATGAAAAGCATCATATTGATGATGAAGAGTATATGAAACGGTTAAAACGTTTGAAAATGGCTTGGCAGGAAGGGTTATACACTGATGAGGAGTTCAAAATCGAACGAGAAAAATTAAAGGATTTATAATAATGGGAGGTACTGATGATATTAAAGTGTGAGGTGTGTGGAGCGAATATCGATTTTGATGAAAGTACTTCAATAGCAACATGCAAGTATTGTGATTCGAAAATGATTGTATCCAAAAATAAGGACAAAATAGAAAATTTATTTAATCGTGCTACGTTTTTAAGACAAAATCTGGATTTTGATGGTGCAATATCTGTTTTTGATGATTTGCTTCGAGAAGATCATAAAGATTCAGCGGCTCATTGGGGAATGGTTTTAAGCCGATATGGTATTGAGTATGTAAATGATATTAGCGGAGAAAGGAAACCAACATGTCATAGAATACAGGATCATTCTATTTTTGATGATCCGGATTATAAAGCAGCGTTGCAAAATGCAGATATATACGAATCTTATGTTTTTCAAGAAGAAGCAACCAAAATTGACGAGATTTATAATAAATATATTAAAATTGTAAAAGAAGAGAAGCCGTATGATGTCTTTATCTGTTATAAAGATAAGATGGAAAATGGAGAGCCAACGGAAGACAGCATGATAGCATATAATATTTATAACTCGTTAGAGCAGGCAGGATACCGCACATTTTTTGCCAAAAAATCGTTAGAGAGTAAGCTTGGACAAGAGTATGAACCGTATATATATGCTGCATTGATGAGTGCAACGGTAATGATTGTTCTGGGAACTAAAACGGAATATTATAATTCTACCTGGGTGAAGAATGAATGGTCTCGTTTTTTGGAATTAAAGAAAGAAAATAAGGATAAAACACTGATTGCATGCTTTAAAAATATATCTCCATATGAAATGCCAATGGAATTTTCTGCATTTCAATCTTTTGATTTGAACAAAATAGGATATGTGGAATATCTGGTAGAGGGCGTTAATAATGTCATCCAGAACAGCAAAACAAAGACTGTGAATCTCCAAAAGGAAGAAACATCTGAGGTGAACCGCTTAGCAGCCAATGCGGAAACATTTTTGAGACTGAATGAAACTCAAAAAGCATATGAATTATATGTTGAAATGCAAAATAGGTATCCGGAAGATTATCGTGGATGGTGGGGGGTACCTTATGTACAAAGTGAATGTTTAACTCATTTGGATAATAAATTGGCTTCTGAGATGGAAAATATGGTACAACATGCAATCATGGTTGCAAATCCAGACAAGGCGAAAACAATACAGGAGGAGTGGGGAGAATATACAAGAAGAATACAAGAGCAGGATAAGAGACTGGCAATAAGAAAAGCGGAAGATGAGAGGAATTATTATCAAAATCAAAATGCAGGATATAGGGATGTATCGCCAGAGATAAGTCAGAAAAGGGAAGAAACTAGAATGTTGCAGTTGCAACTGAACGAGCTGAAACCAAAAATAAAGAAATTATCGAAACCTCATGATTTCAGACTATCAATTATAGTATGCATAGTTTGGGCATTGTATATCTGCGTTACAGAAAGCATAATGGATGGCGTGTTTTCAAGCGTAGCAATCCTTATTATATGGGGGATTTATCGTGCTGTCGTTATGAGTATTGAGACACTTATTAAAAAACCAATGCTGCAAAAAGAGCAAAAAAATTATGATGGTATTGCTCTAAGAAAACAGGTGCTTGAGTCTTTTATTGCTGATTTGGAAAAACAAAAAGAAACGTATGAAACATGCGTAAATAAAATAAGCGAATTAGATGATTATATACAGGGATTGAGAGGTTAATAAAGTATGGTACAGGTGTATGAATTAGCAGACAATCGTTTTTTGGCAGTTGATATGCTGGAAATTGTTACTTTCTCAGACACAATTTCAGATTTTGAAAATGTTTTAGGAGAGTTGTATAGACTTGATAATCAGAATGTTGCTTATGAAATTATTTGGTTGACTGAGAAAGTTGATAATCAATCATATACCTCGAAAATACATATTTATATTGTTGTGCGAAAGATAGACAATGTAAGTACAGGAGCAGTATCAAGCGTTAAAATGCTTATAAATAACATTCAAAATGTAGTATCGGATTTTGGATATTCTTGTCAGGACTCAGAACATTGCCATCAAACTTTTGATTACCTTTGGAGACAGGATGTTAAAAGTATGGTGTATGCTGTGGAGAAAAAGGAAAAAGTAGTTATTAATCCGTCTAGTGTTTGTCCATTTTATTATACAGAGATTATTCCATCAGATAATACTGAGGGGTTGGCGTCTCTGATTAATGCCTTGAGTCAGATGGAGAATTGTGGTATTTCGTTTAGTATATTACCAACAAAATTGTATGATAATGAAATTACAATATTAATACAACATTGTTCTGAACTGGAAGGATTATCAAAAGGAATACCTGTTAATGGACAGCTTTTAAAAGATACATGTGCTCAGGAACCGTTTGAAGTATTATCTTATTATAAAGATAATCGGGATGCTCCTATGTTTTTGTCAAATTTATTGGTTTTTGGAACAAGAGAAGATTGTGCTATTTTATCTGCTAAAATTATTGGTCTTTTAAAAGGTGGAGACAGTAATATTGGTAGTTTTGAGGGAAATTGTATTGATATATCAAAAAGTGTCGGCAATATAATCGATGAATTTCCTAATTATATATGGAATGTGAGTGCATTATTAATGCACAAATATAGAAATATGAAAATTCGTAAATATATTCCGCTCTCTAATTATTTGTACCGACTTCCCTTGATGATGACGATTGAAGAGATAAGTTCTTTTTTTCGTTTGCCGGTTTATGATGGAAATATGTCTGGCATTGAGGAAAACAGATATAAAAAGCAAAGAGAGCAGTTAAAAGAAGAGGTTATTAGTGATTCTAATATAAAGTTTGGGCAATTAATATCATCAGATATGAAAAAAGTTACTATTGGATGTGACCAAAGAATACTGTCAAAGCATGTATTGATTGTGGGAATGCCAGGAACCGGCAAAACAACCTTTTCTATCAATTTGATGTTGCAACTTGCTGAAAGAAACATTCCGTTTTTGATAGTCGAACCGACTAAGACAGAGTATAGAGCTTTGATAGAACAATTGCCGGATATACAAATTTTTACACCGGGAAATGTTAGTGTTTCCCCATTTATCATTAATCCGTTTATTCCATTAAAAGGAATTACGGTGGAGCAATATAAACCTGTTTTGGTAAGTGCATTTATGGCTGCTTTTTCTATGCCATCACCATTAGATTTATTATTCCAAAACGCTATACAACAATGCTATACGAAATACGGATGGAAAAATTATAGTACATCTGATGACAAGGATGTTACTATATTTGGTTTACATGAATTTATTATAGTATTTAAGAAATTGCTCCAAACATCAAATTATAGCAAGGATGTAAAATCAAATTTGGAAACAGCAGGTGTTATGAGATTGATGAATTTAATTGACATGAATAGCAATATTTATGATTCGATCAATACCATACCTATTGAAGATTTAATTTCAAGACCGACAATCATAGAACTAAATTCCATAGAAAACATGGAGCAAAAAGCATTGATCATGGCATTATTGTTGGTTGATGTTTGTGCATATACCAAGATAAATAGTTCAAGTATAGGAACCAACCTCAAGAATGTTTTGATGATTGATGAGGCACATGTTCTGTTATCACCAGAAGAGAGAGGAGATAATTCAGATATTTCTGCAGGATCATCAACAGTGAGATCATTACAAAGGATGCTTAAAGAAATCAGGGCGTATGGAACGGGTGTTATTATTGCGGATCAATCACCGTCAAAAGTGACTCATGATATCATTGCTGCTTCTGATACCAAAATTGTGTTTCGGCTTGTGGAGGCATCAGAACGGAGACTGATTGCGGACAGTACCAATATGGATGCAGAAATGGAAGAAAATCTTTCTTGTTTGCAAGTTGGTGAAGCATATGTTTATTCTACAGCATTTAGTAAACCGCAGCTTGTGATGACGGAGGATATAAGAGAAAAGAAGCAAATTAAATTAAGTATAGACAATGATCTGATTAGAAAATTCATGCATTACTGGGATGATAAACAAAAGTTATTGTGTCCATATAAAGAGTGTTATTTGTGCGGATTATATGGTAAAGGTTGTAATTTTAGAATAAAGGCGGATGCAGAATATATTTCCAGTGAGGCCTATGCGGTTTGTGTTGATGCATTATATAAGAATGCAGATAGAAAAAGAACAATTAGAGGTGTTTTTTTAAGTATTCCGTTACTTTTCGGAAAAAAGATGGCAGCGATGGGGTACAGAGATGATCGAGGATTTGTTATTTGTGTAAGAATTAAATTGTTTCGAAAACTTCAGTTGAATGACAGATTATACAAAATGGATGATAAAGAAAAGATTAAATTGATTACCTTGTTTACAAAAGAGAGGAAAGGGGATGAGAAGAATGGATGATATGAGTTTTGATACGGAATATGTGGATGATATCGGCAGTGATGTTGTAGATACTCCAGTGTTGGATGATATGCTTGATATTACAGATGTGGAGTATGATTCAAGTGATATTGACTATGATGAAGTTGCAGAATATTACGATGATGAAGTCGATATTTCAGAGGAATATGAAGAAGTTGGGGACATGGAATCTGATGTCAGAGAAGATTATGAAGAACAAGATATTTCTGATGAATTAAGTCAGATGCTTGATGAGTGGGAGGAGATTGGGGAAGATGAAGAACCAGAGGTTTATGAGTATGTAAAAAAAAAGATGAGGTAAATTCTTATGAAATGAATGGATATTCATATGAAAAAGATGATGACGGCAGGATTGTTTTGGCAGAGGGAGATTTACATTTAGAAAGGGGAGTAAGAAATGCTTCCGCTCAATTAAAAGCGGGAGGTGTATTTCGGCACGATGCGGACGATGGAGGACATTTGATCGGAAGCCGGTTTGGTGGAAGTGGCGAATTAGATAATTTGATTGCACAGAATCGTTTTATAAACAGGAGTGCATATAAAACATTGGAAAACACTTGGGCTAATAAATTAGAGCATGGTAATGATGTACACGTTGAAATTGAGCCCTATTATCAGGAAAATACTTGGCGTCCGCATGCAATAATAGGAAAATATACGATTACAGATCAAGAAGGTCGAAAACAGGAAGAATTTTTTTCCTTGACAAATGAAAATTTAAATAAAGAAGAGTTTGAACTTCCAGAAGAAGCGGATGATATATAAATTTTGTGGAGCATTGTAGGTGCTGTGCTGAGCGAAAGGGAATGGGAAGACATACGATATGATTACAAGAAGAAAAGATGTTATAAAGAGAAATATACATGGTGAGATATTTTTAATTGATGCAACGCAAAACTATTTTGATGATGAGTGTTTTTTATATCAACTTAATGAAATAGGAGAATTCCTTTGGGAACAGTTGTCAAAACCAATCAATGCATATGGACTAGTGGAAGCGTTAAAGAAGAATATTTCGGAAAAAATTCCGGAAGAAGACTTATTGAGAGATGTTAAAGTTTATATTGAATCATTAAAACAGGAAGGTTTTTTGGAGGAATGCTAGTCGATGGAAGAAATTAATGAAAAGTTACATATGACTATTTTAAATTTTAATGAAGAAAAGCGAGAAAAATGGATGAGGGAAAGAAAACCATTCTCCGTTTTATTTGAGATTACTGCAAGATGTAATTTTAATTGTGTACATTGTTATTTGCAGCATTTTCATGGCGAACAGGATATGACCTATGAACAAATAGTGCAAATAATGGATATTTTATATGATAAAGGGATACTTTTTTTAACATTTACGGGCGGAGAAATATTAACTAGAAAAGATTTTGATAAAATATATTTGTATGCTAAGAAAAAAGGATTTCTAGTAGAACTGTTTACGAATGGATATTTTTTTACTGATAATTTAATTGAGATATTAAAAAAATATCCTCCATTATTGGTAGATATTTCGTTATATGGTGCAAATGAAGAGACGTTTTACAAGGTTACAGGAGTGCATAATGCGTTTGAAAGAGTCATAGAAAATTGTATTAAAATAAGGGAGGCAGGTGTGAGAATTTCATTGAAGTCTCCGATTATTGATATCACATTGCCAGAATTAACTGATATGAAAAAGCTTGCTGAAAGATTAGATATTCCTTTTGTATATACATTTGATATTTGTCCAACAATTGATAAAAATGAAGATCCAAGAAACCATCGAATTTCTTTGGATATTGTGCTTAAGAATGAATTTGAGGACTATTACTCACAGATAACAAATGGAACGCGAGAGAAGATATCTAATCACGATCAGATTATAGAGTGGTTGTTAAAAAATGAAAAGGTGTATTCGTGCAATGTTGCAATGAATAGTTTTGTAATTGATTACCAAGGCAATATGTGTCCGTGTATGAAATTAAGACACAGAGGAATAAAACTGGAAAAAAGCAATTATGACATGATTTGGGATGAGTTTGGGAAATATGGGGAATTGGTGGCATCGGATAAATATAAATGTAAGGGATGCGAGTCGATCTATTATTGCGATATTTGTCCGGCAGAAATGGATTTACTTTATGGAAATCCGGAATATAGAGATTCAGAAGCTTGTAAAAGTGCTCATATAAGAAAGGCATTTTATGAGGATAAAATATCGTTTGAACAGGCGATAAATTTGGCAAAACCGTAGAAAGGAGGCATTACTTTATGAATTATCAAAAACCAGAAATCAAAAAAGTTGTTGTGTCTGTAAAAGTTAATACAGAGGCAAGTGATCGTTCATCTTGCGAAGGTGGGCATTGTGTTAGAGCAAGATATGGAGAGGATCATTAATTAAATTACTTGTTTAATTTAAGTGAGCATATTTTGTAGAAAGGAGCAGATGTTTTATACATCGAAAGAAAAATGATTAAAGTATTAGATGAAAGAATTTGTGGTAATCCAGCATTTTGTGGAAGTGGTTTTTCATTAGATTTGTTTGCACAGAAGATATCAGAATTGGCAAGGATGAATGGAATTAACCTTACGATTGCTAAAGATGAGTGTAAGAAAAAAGGACTTCTTGGAAAGGTGTATCCATGTATTACAATCTATAATACAATGCATATGAAGGATTATTACGGATATGCGTTTGCATTTGACAATAATGAAAATGGTTGTTATTTGACACAGTATATGATTGGAGACAGTAAAAACTGGAGAAGAGAAGTATCAACTCAGCAGATGGGGATTCTTGGAAAAGCACTTTTAGGACCTAAAAATCAAAAGGAAGAGCATGCATTTTATGATGTCTTGAATGATATTTTTCAACAAGCATTTCAAGAAACGTTTAATGAAGGCTAAATAACATAGTCGGTGGAATAAGTAAAAAGGTCTGAATCACTCGTGTTGAGTGGTTCAGACCTTTTGATTACTAATTTTCTACATGCTCAGAGGTAATGATGCCTTCTTTTTCAGCCCAGTCATCAATGTTGTAGAAATTGACATAAATATTATTATTGTCAGCAATCTCTTTTGCATATTTTAATCCATATGGGTGACCACAGTCGTGTGCTACGTAATAGTAGTAAATAGCCAATTTTTGTGCCATTTGTATATTGCTCTGATTAGAAAGATGTTTGCTGGCTGACGCATAGCTTTTTGCTAATCCGTAGAAGGTTTCGATAGCTTCATCATTGTTTGAAATGAAGTTCCGTGCAGTTTCATAACAATCAATTCGCTTTTCGTCATATTTAAGGCTGGCATCGTTAATGTCAGAATAATTCCTTTGGTGCAGCACGGAAGTGGCTTCGTGTAGTGGAAAGACCAATTCATCTTGCCAATGTTCATAGCAGGTTGCCATTCCACAGTAACCACTGGCATTGTTTTGTTTGGCGGAGGCAGAATACCAATGAAAAGCTTTATCGTAATTGATTTCGCCACATCCATCATTGCATGTATAGGACAATGCAACGATATTTTGAGAGGAAACATCTCCAAGGCGAGCAGCTTTTAAATACCATTTAAAACTTTCTTCGGCGTTGCTTGAGGTAATGGTTCCAAGTGAGTATTCTGATGCTATGGCAATTATTGCATCTACATTTCCTTGTTCAGCCAATGGAACTAACATTCTCATAAATGTATTGAAATCGTGAGATGATATACCATAATAAAACATTGCTTTTGGATCATTTTTTTTTGCATCATTAGCATAGATTTTTTGTCGTATACTGTCAATTTGATATAGGATATTTTGATCACCATTTTTTAATAGATTATTAAATTCTTTTTGTGCCCAGGTTTCGCCATTATCATAAGCACGTACTATTTTTGTGAAATTGTCTTCTTTTTGTTTGATTGAGTTGAAAATAAAATTATTTATTAATCCCATGTGTTTAATTCCTCCCGGTAGTATTTTTATTACAGTTTATCATATGGAAAGGAATAAAACTTTTCCATTTTTTTCACTTTTAGTCAATGGACTAATATGAAATTTTTTACAGACTATAGTAAACTCATGTGGTATAAATTAAAAAAGAAACAAAAAATCAAAATACATTAGATAATAAAGACCTTTTCTTACATCATATCTATACCCTTGAAAATGGAGGAAAGGACAATGTAACAATCCTTCTATGTGAAATTAGCGAAGAGCTACACTGAAAAAAACGGAAAGATTTCGTGGAATACCATGTGCTACAATAGACATGGAAACAAAAATCACACAGTAAAAAGAAAGGAAGATGCATATGAAAAAGAAAACAGGAAGCCGGGTTCTGTCAGTAATTTTGACGGTATCCCTTATGGTTACCAGTGTGATCTGCGGAAGCTTTGCAGGTCATTCTGCGACAGCGCAAGCCGCAACGCGGGATGAAGCTGTGGCATGGGCGAATGCTCAGATTGGCAAGGGGCTGGATTACGATGGGGCTTATGGAAATCAGTGTGTAGACCTGATCAAGTATTATTATGATTATTTCGGTGTGGCAGGATATGCTACAGGAAATGCTAATGCATATATCACCAATGCACTGCCGCCGGGATGGGTCAGAGTGTACGGGGATTATCAGCCGGGAGATATTGCGGTATGGAAGGTGAATTACAGTTGCGGTACCTACAGCACGACAGCGTATGGTCATGTAGGTATTATTACATCAGCAGACAGCGTGGGATTTAATGCGGTGAATCAGAATTTTAATAATCAGTCCTATTGTACTCAGAACTGGTTTAATATATCGGCATTAGCCTGTGCAATTCGTCCGGTTTATTCAGGCAACACACCGGCACAGCCGGCAACTCCGAATATTACATTTGCTGACTTTAATCAAAATGGAGTATGGGATACAAACGCGGAAATGTATATTAAGGTGATGAATCCGGATAAACATACGGTCTCATCCGTAGGATGTTATCTTTACAATGCAAATGGAAATCTGGTTAAGAGTTATTCTGAAAATTGTGGTTTGTCTACAAGCTATGTGAATTATAACTGCAATCTGAATAATGATATGCAGATGACTTTGACTCCGGGAACAACCTATTATTTTGAACTGTATGCAGTTGTGGAGGGGCAGGAATTTAAGGATGCAAGGAGGAGTTTTACGACTACAGGTCAGGCACCGGCAGAGGTTACGCCGGAACCGGCTGCTCCTGAGACACCGGTATGCAAGGTGACACTGCCTCCGCAGACGAAGGCTCCGGACAATTCTGGCAGCCAGCTTCCGGATGATACAAAGGTATCAATGGGGGATACGACATCTACATCGAGACCGGAACAGCCGGCAACAGAGACATCAAAACCGGAACAGCCGGCAACAGAGACATCGAAACCGGGACAGACGGAATCACAGCCAACCGGGACACCTGCAGCTCAGGTGACAAATGCACCGGCGGCACGGACAGCAACCCCATCGTCTGTGAAGCGTGTCGATATCGACAATGAAAAAGTACCGTCAAAGCCGGGAAAAGTGGTGATCAAGAAAGTTTCTCCATTGAAACACGGAAAAGTGAAGGTTACCTGGAAGAAGGTGGCAGGGGCTGATTTCTATGCGATTTTGTACTCTACCAAAAAGAACTTTAAGGGTGCAGGGGTAGCAATGAAAGAGGGAAAGAAAGCAACACTTTATCTCAAGAAGAAAAAGACCTATTATATTTGCGTTCGGGCATGTGCTTATGGAAACAGTGCCAACAATAATCAAATTGTCACAGGAAAATGGAGTACAACGAAAAAGGTGAGGACTAGAAAGTAGATAATAGATTTGAGAAATGTTACATGAAAATGAGTACGAGGAGAAAACGGATATGGAAACAGAGTGGGACAGCTTATTTAGAGACAGCAGGTATGAACGCATGGCAGAGGCAATGAAGCTGTTTATCAAATGCTGTGATATATTGAAAAGAAGATATCTGGAAGCTGGGAATGAGAACTCGTTTGATGGTCACGTTGAGAGAATCGATCAGATTACAGCCGATATCTCTGGCATGTGGAATGACATTATTGGTCCGTTGAAGGAGATGAAAGCATATTTAGAGAGGCGGGCTGATACGCCGGATGCCGCGATATTGGAGCTGAAATTATGTGTTGACAATATTGTGGCGATGGAAGCAGATACAACGAAGCTTACCAGAGATTTTTTGAAGGTTTATAGTGATTATATGGCAGATCATTCCGAAAATAATACATCGGAGTTGCTGAATAACAGCCAGTGGAAGGAGACTGCATTCTATCAATTAGAAAGGCTGCAGGCCGCATTGTGGCGGTTTTGTGATGTGTGGGACAGCGAATACGACAAGGACATGTGGGTTGAGACGGGAGCAGTATATGCATCCCCGAGACCGGATGTAACAATGGATAAAGTATACGCATCCCCGAGACCGGATGTGACAATGGATAAAGTATATGCATCTCCGGAACCAGAGATGAGATGTGTATATGCGTCTCCGGAACGAATGGAAGGAAAAGGTAAAACCGGCAGGCTTTCTGGCAGGTATCCTGAAATGCATGCCAGGAAAAAGGATTCTTTGTTACAGCGTATCAGAAACCGATTGAAATAATTGTAAAAGGAATACAGGACTATGAATAAAGAGGAGTATTATTACCCGTTACGTACCTGTGTGTGGGAGATTACACTGGCATGCTGTTTTTCATGTCAATATTGTGGATCAAAGGCGGGGACTGCCCGTGAGAATGAATTAACGACAGAGGAGTGTCTGGACGTTGCGAAGCAGTTGGCAGAACTGGGCTGTGAAAGGGTTTCCATGATTGGCGGGGAGGTGTTTATGCGTCAGGATTGGCCGGTCATTGCAAAGGCTTTGACCCACCGAAATGTGAATGTATCCATAATTACAAATGGATATCTTTTTACGGAAGAGACTTTGGCGAAGATAAAAGATACAGGGATTGAATCTATTGCAATTTCCCTGGATGGTCCCGAAGAAGTTCACGACCTGTTCCGGCAGAAGGGCAGCTTTAAATGTGCAATGAAAGCACTTGAGGTATTAGTTGAAAATGATATACCGGTATCGGTGATCAGTACGTTACACAGCAGGAATGTCGGTCATTTGGAGGAAATGTATGAGCTGCTTCGGATCAAAAAGATTTTTGCATGGCAGTTACAGGCATGCTCTCCTATGGGAAATGCTTCCAGTGGTATTTTTTCCACGGAGATTGACTTTCAGCGTGTGATCAGGTTTGTGGAGGAGCATATTGCAAGCTCTGACTTTGCCATTGGGATAGCCGACAATATTGGTTATTATACAGAGTCAGAGGGAACATTAAGAGGTAATACCAGCGGACGGGCAGTTTTTCTGGGATGCGGTGCGGGACTCACGAATATAGGGATTGACAGTGTGGGGAATGTTCGTGGATGTGAATCCATGTATGATGAAGCTTTTATAGAGGGAAATCTTCGTGACCGTTCTCTGGATGATATATGGAACGATCCGGGGGCATTTTCCTATAACCGTCAATTTACGCCAGATCTATTAGAGGGGGCGTGCAGGGAGTGTGGGTATGCGGATCGATGTGCTGCAGGGTGCCGATCTTATAATTATTTTACCCACGGAAAGCTGTATGCATCCCCATGTTGTGCGAGAAATGGGAGATAGTAATAGTATTTGTAGGAAAAAGAAGGTGGTAATAATCTCTAACCAGGGAACGTCTGTTTTGGCAAATGTCGGATCAGGCGTTTTTTTGGTTCGATGAGTTTTTACAGTCTCTTTTCATTGTCTATTGACATAGAGTATATTACTTGCTATTATTGATTAACCAAATGGTTAATCGTATAAAAGGTGGTGAGCTGTTGAAAATAACATACGCAAATAAGAAAGTGGAAAAGTACTTTAATGATTATAGCATGATGCGTAAAAAGTTACCGATGGAATGGGTCCGGACGATCAAAAAACATATGGACAGATTGGAAGCGGCAGAGTGCTTTGGGGATTTTTTGAGCTTAGGACTGGGTAAACCAGAGCAGTTAAAGGGATATACTAACATAAGATATTCCCTGCATGTGGCTCCCCATGTCAGGTTGATTCTGGAACCAAACGCAGTACAGGATACAGTTATGATATGCACAGAGATAGAAGTGGAAGGAGTGAATGATTACCATGGCAGTAAAGAAAACTGGTATATCCCGTGATCTGATCATACATCCGGGAGAGACGATTTCAGATATTTTGGTAGAACGTAATATTACACAGGCGGAACTGGCAGCGAGAGCGGGGGTCTCGGCAGCATATGTAAGCAATGTCATCGCAGGAAAAAAGGACATCTCAGCCAACTTTGCATTTGGATTAGAGTATGCATTAGGGGTACCAAAGTCTTTCTGGCTTAATTTACAGGCGAGATATGATGCTGAATTACTGGAATATAATGCAGAAATGACGATCACAGAGGAGGAAAAGCAGGCAAGGGAATCATTGAAGGAGATTGTCAGTTATTTGCGGAAAAAGGGAAGGATTCCGCAGAGAGAAAAGAAGGAGGATTCTATATTATCCCTGAGAAAATCTTTGCAGATCAGTAATTTAGCCAATCTGAAGGAGGTTGCTCCAGCGGGGGCATTCCGTATGGCAGATAAAGCAGTTGATCCATATGTTATGGGTGCATGGATGAGGATGTGCAAGATTATGGCAGATAGTAGAAGTGTTGAGTCGCAATTTGATGCGTCAAGGATCGATGAGTTAGTTGATCAGATTAAAGGGATAATGCGAAAATGTGATCCGAATTTCCAAAAAGATTTAAGACAGGTTATGGCAGGTTATGGAATTGATTTTGCTGTTTTTCACAATTTTCGGGGAGCACCGGTTCAAGGATATATTTCGCAGAAAAGTGATGGGACATATCAAATAGTACTGACACTTCGTGGATCATATGCAGATATTTTCTGGTTTTCTCTATTTCATGAATTAGGACATCTGGTAAATGGAGATCTGGGTAAGAATGCAAGCTTTGTGGATGATGGAATGGATCGAAAGAAGGAGCAGGCGGCGGATCGGTTTGCCGGCGACAGGCTTATGAACCGTAATGATTATCAGGCATTTGTGAATGCGGGAGATTATAGTATAGAAGCGATCCGGAGATTTGCGGAGTCACAGAACGTCATGCCATATATCGTGATCGGGCGTCTACAGAGAGAAAAGCATCTGGGTTATCAGTACCTCAACGAGTACAAATTACGATACAAATGGATCCAGTAACCGCTTCACAGACATTTTACACAGATTTGACGTAAACAGGATAGCAGATTTTACTTCATAAATTTAAGATTAAGTCATCGTGAATAAAGCGATGGCTTTTTCTTATTTGTTGGAATTTTTTAGTTTCAATCAATTTGCTGCCTGTAGATAAAACAAAGCAGTATCGGCAGAACAGCAAAAAGAATATCGCATGGCCGGCTGATTTTGCAGCCGGCGGTCACGTGGTCGACTTTATAGAGAAAGGAAATGTAGGAAAATGAAGGTGAAATTAAAAACATATCTCCATCATCCCGGTTCTCTGGTGGTGCTTCTGCTGACGATCCTGTCGGCAGTGATCACGGTACTGGCACTGGGATCGTTGATTGTTTACATTCTGGTAAAAGGAGTGCCCCATCTGACACCGGAGCTGTTTGCCTGGACGTATAATTCAGACAATGTATCTATGTTACCGGCACTGATCAACACATTGCTGTTGACACTTCTCGCCATTGTGGTGGCAGGTCCCCTTGGAATCTTTGCAGCGATCTATATGGTGGAATATGCCAAGAAGGGAAATAAAATTGTCGGACTTGTCCGGGTGACGGCAGAGACGTTGTCAGGTATCCCGTCAATCGTATATGGATTGTTCGGAATGTTGTTTTTCTGTACAGCACTTCATATGGGATATTCATTGATATCCGGTGCGCTGACTGTGGCGATCATGGTATTGCCAACGATTATGAGAACCAGTGAGGAGGCACTTCTGGCGGTGCCGAGAAGCTACCGGGAAGGAAGCTTCGGACTGGGAGCCGGAAAACTTCGGACGGTGTTCCGGGCGGTACTTCCATCGGCAGTACCGGGAATTCTTTCCGGTGTGATCCTCTCCATCGGACGTATCGTGGGAGAGACAGCCGCTTTGATCTTTACGGCAGGTACGGTGGCAGCAGTTCCTAAGGTAAATGCCGGGATCAAGGGATTCTTTGGATCCTCGGTAAGAACTCTTTCCGTACATATGTATAACTTATCAAAGGAAGGTCTTCATACGGATCAGGCATTTGCCACTGCAGTTGTATTGCTGGTATTTGTGATCGTCATCAATTTTATCTCCAACATTTTGGCAAATAAGCTGAAATCAAAGATTTGATGATTGTGACAGACAGCATATTTTCTGCACAAGCAGTTTTGATATAAATAAAAAAGCAGATTTGTTTAGAAAAGAGGAAAAGTTATGGATACAGTATATTCAAATGTTGTAGTAGAGGCATCGGAGCATCCGGTATCTGCGGCAACCAAGTTTCATGTTGAAAAGTTAAATCTTCATTATGGCAGTTTTCATGCATTGAAGGATATTAATATTGATATTCCGCAGAACCGCATTACTGCATTTATCGGACCATCCGGCTGCGGGAAGAGTACCTTTTTGAAATCTTTAAACCGGATGAATGATTTGGTGGAGGGATGCCGGATCGAAGGAACGGTGATGCTGGGTGATGAGAATATTTACGGAGATATCGATGTGAATCATCTCCGGAAGAGAGTGGGAATGGTATTTCAGAATCCCAATCCATTTCCAATGAGCATTTACGACAATATTGCCTATGGACCCAGAACCCACGGCATTCATTCCAGACAGAAGCTGGATGCGATCGTGGAGAAGTCCCTGCGTCAGGCGGCGATCTGGGATGAGTTAAAGGATCGTCTCAAAAAGTCGGCACTGGGTCTGTCCGGTGGACAGCAGCAGCGTCTCTGTATTGCGAGAGCTTTGGCAGTGGAGCCGGAGGTGATCCTGATGGATGAGCCGACATCGGCACTGGATCCAATCTCTACCGCTCATATTGAGGAGCTCGCACTGGAGCTGCAGAAGGATTACACCATTATCATGGTAACCCATAATATGCAGCAGGCAACCCGTATCTCCAGCAAGACGGCATTTTTCCTGCTGGGTGAGATGGTGGAATATAACGATACCGAGAAGCTGTTTTCTATGCCGGAGGATAAGCGGACAGAGGATTATATCACAGGACGTTTCGGATGATGGAGCCTGTGGTGTATATTCTGTAGAGATATTAAAACAGCAGGCTATTGTTAATAAAGAAGTTCAAAAAAGAGGTGGCAGAGAAATGAGAACACATTTTGATAGACAGTTAAGTAAATTAAATGATGAGCTGATCGAGATGGGCAGCATGATCGAAAAGGCGATTGAGCATACCATCAAGGCTCTGGTAACACAGGATATTGATCTGGCAAAATATGTCATTGATTCTGATGAGCAGATCAACCGTCAGGAAAGAGACATTGAGAGTCTCTGTCTGAAGCTCCTGCTACAGCAGCAGCCGGTGGCAAGGGATCTCCGTCAGATTTCCTCCGCGCTTAAAATGATCACGGATATGGAGCGGATCGGAGATCATGCCGCAGATATTTCCGAGATCATTGTGATGCTTTTGAAAAAAAATCAGCCGTATATCAAGCATCTGGATCATATTCAGAGCATGGCAAAAGAGACATCTGTGATGCTGGTGGGGAGTGTGGATGCTTTTGTAAACCGCAATCAGCTTCAGGCAGCAGCTGTGATCGAGAAGGATGATGTGGTAGATGATCTGTTCCGGCAGGTGCAGACAGAGCTGGTACAGCTGATCCATAAGGATCCGGATTGTGGAGAACAGGCTTCTGATCTTTTGATGATTGCCAAATATTTTGAGCGGATCGGAGACCATGCTACAAATATTTCGGAATGGGTAATCTTTTCCCTGACTGGGGAGCATGTACATGGCAAATTGATCCCGGAGGATCAGGCACAGTAACGTTTTTTGGTAAGGAAAAGGAGGAACCAGTGTGAAAAATACTGCTGATGCAGTATTTTATCACACGGCTATTTGTGCCGCAGGCGTCACAAATTAGCCTTATTCGCAGAGCAAAATTTGATATTTTGCTCGCGGTTCCTTCGACGCGATGCGTCTGCGGAATGGAGGATATGATGAAAGCATATGAATGGATGTTAGATCATACAGATTGGAAGACAAAGACAGTGGGAGGTGTATGGCTTCTGATGCATACGGTACGCTGGCTGGCAGCGGGATGTGTGTTTGGCCTCCTTTTCTGTCTGGGAACAGGGAGTCATAATTACCAGAATACCGTGGGAGCTGCCGGGGCAGTTTTTGCTCTGCTGCCGGGAGCTGCTTTTGGTATGGCTGCATTGCTGGGAAATGAAAGGACAATAAAATAGTACTTTAGCGTGTAAATGAAATGCATAATTTTGTGGATATAGCAAAGTTCGCAGGCTTAGAAAGGAATGCAGATTTTTATGAAAAAGCTATCCAACGTCATACGGTCGGGAGGAGTTCCTGGCATCCAAAAAGTGGGTGCACTATTAAAAGTACAGTGGAAAATAAAATGGCAATATAGGAAAGGCATTGGTGTGGATGCCATATGCCCAAATGGCAGAGGTGCTGGTAAAGGCATTGAAGGAGGAAGGCTTTGGAATAAAGAATTTGGTATTCGATGATATGGGAGAATTTGTATTATCAGAGCCGAAGGCACAATTATTACGAAGCCGTGGATGGCTGGGCCTGTTGGCAGTTTTCATAGCGGGAATGGTAGGAGTGCCCTCTTAAGTAAAAACGTGGTGAAAAGGAAGTAAAATTTTTTACTTACATTTTACATAACCCCCATATAAGCTTTACAAGTGCTTGTTATGATGATTAGGAAGTAAAAAAGAAGAGTTGATAAAAGCACGTAAAGAAGATGGAGGAAAATTTATGAATAGTTCGGTTCAGATCGCATTTGGACTATTGGGAGGATTGGCATTATTCCTATTTGGAATGAATATGATGAGTGAGTGCCTGCAGAAGGCAGCAGGCGAGAAAATGAAATCGATTCTGGCACTTTTGACAAAAAATCCGATACTTGGAGTTTTGGCAGGTGCATTGACCACAGCAGTTTTACAGAGCAGTAGTGCGACAACCGTTATGACGATTGGATTCGTCAGCGCAGGTCTGATGAATCTGCCACAGGCAATTTCTATTATATTAGGCGCTAATATCGGCACTACCATGACAGCACAGATCATTGCATTTAAGATCAGCGACTATATTTATGTGCTGATCTTTGCCGGATTTATTGTTTCTTTCTTATGTAAATCCGAGAAGGTGAAAAACATCGGACAGACCGTTTTTGCATTTGGTGTTCTTTTCTTAGGAATTGAGACCATGGGAGATGTTATGAAGCCGTTGGCAGGAAGCCCGGTCTTTACGGCAATGATTGCAAAGGTGGCTAATATTCCGATCCTGGGCGTTTGTGTGGGAACATTAATGACACTTGTTGTACAGAGCAGTTCTGCGACCATTGCGGTTTTACAGAATTTTGCAGAGCAGGCAGGACCAAACGGAGCAAGTATCCTTGGCCTGGCGGGAGCGATTCCGATCCTGTTAGGTGACAATATTGGTACAACGATCACGGCATTACTGGCAAGTCTCGGACAGAGCAGGGATGCCAAGCGTACAGCTCTGGCACATTGTATGTTTAATATCAGCGGAAGCCTGATCTTTATCTGGTTTATCCATCCGTATGCAAAGCTGATACAGTATATTTCCCCGAAGGGACCGGAGGTGGAGGTGATCTCCAGGCAGATTGCCAATGCCCATACAGGATTTAACCTGATCATGACTATTTTATGGCTGCCACTGATCTGGCTTTTGGTAAAGATCGTAATGTTTATTATACCGGGAGACCAGAAAGAGAAAGAGGCATCACAGCCAATGTATCTTGATAATAATCTGATCAACCAGCCGACAGCAGCACTTCGTCTTGTTTCTAAGGAAGTGATCCGGCTGAGTGGCATTGTGAAAGAAATTATCACGGGGATAGCGGAGGTATCTTCTCTTAAAGACAGAGAATATAAGGAGAAGCTGCAGCAGAAGATTCAGACGGTTCAGAGTCTGGATGACAGAATCACGGAGTATCTGACCAATCTGTTTTCTGCGGGTGTGTTGACGGAGGAGCAGGCAACCCAGACCGCAGGGATTATGTATGTACTCAGTGATGTAAACCGGATCTCGCTGCTTTGCGGTGATATTTTATCGGTCTTTTCGGAGGAAGCACAGAAAACGAAAAAGTCCGTACTTTCCAAGGATGCGGCAAGGGATCTGGAAAAGAGCCTGAAGCTGATCGGAGATATGTATGATGCTTCTTTGAAGGTTATGGAGACCGGAGATAAGGATAAGGCGGCAAAGATCATTAAGAAGAGAGACAAGGTGCTGGAGCTGGATCTGAAGCTTCGCAAAGATCATATGAAGCGTGTCAGCACCGGTAAATGTAAGGCTGCATTGACGTCTTCATTCAATAAGATTCTTCACAGCATTGACCGTATGGGAAACAGCTGTGTGAATATTGCAGATGCAGTCGTGGAATCGGTGGATTTCGGGTATTTTAATTGATGTGGTTGTATGGTACAATTACTCCAAAATCAGGAAGGCGGGATAATTATGGCTTTGATTTATATTGTAGAGGATGATAAAAATATCAGTGAGATTGAGAGCTTTTCATTAAAAAATGCGGGTCACGAGACCAAAGAATTTGCTGATGGAAAGTCCTTTTCCAGAGAGCTTATGGATAAAAAGCCGGATCTGATCCTGTTAGATATTATGCTGCCGGATGAGGATGGGCTGACGATTCTTAAAAATCTGCGGGAGAGACGGGAGACAAGGAAGATCCCTGTTATTATGGTGACGGCAAAAACCACGGAGATTGATAAGGTCAAGGGGCTGGACAATGGAGCTGACGATTATATGACAAAGCCGTTTGGTGTGATGGAGCTTGTTTCCCGTGTGAAGGCACTGCTTCGCCGTGTGGGAGATCAGGATTCGGAGAAAATTATGCGGATCGGGGATCTGGTGATCGATGATGAAAAGAGAAAGGTATTTGTGGAAGACAAGCCGGTAGAGCTGACCTATAAGGAGTATGAGCTGCTTCATTATCTCGCACAGAACCAGGAGATCGTACTTCCGAGAGACAGTATTATGGAGCATATCTGGCACGCAAACTGCGAGATTGAGTCCCGTACGCTGGATGTGCATATTAAAACCCTGCGTCACAAGCTGGGGGATGCCGGAAAGTACATTAAGACAGTCCGTAATGTGGGATATTGCATGAATCTGGTATAGCATATGGAGGAAGTGTGCGAATGAAACGACGGATCAATTTTTTATGTATTATATTAACTTTTATCACTATTTTAGAGACAGTGGCACTTTCGGCTACTGTCTTTTATGGGGTTTTGACAAAAGAAGTCATAGAGAACCTGAAGACTTCTGCTGATGTGATGATCGAGTCCGATGCCTGGAATATTATTTCTAATCCGGATCACGCAGATATGAGGAAAACACCCAAAAGGATCCGGATCACGCTGGTGGGACCGGATGGCAAAGCAATCTGTGACAATTATGCAGACGTAAAGGATATGGGAAATCACAAAAACCGTCCGGAGATCAAAGAAGCTTTAAAGACTGGAACAGGACAGGCTGTCCGTAATTCCCAGACGATAGGAAAAAGTGCATTTTATTATGCTGTCCGTCTGGATAACGGAAATGTGCTCCGTATTTCTAAGGAAGTAAGCAGTATGACAGGGATTCTGATCAGTACTGTGCCAAGACTTGTGGCTCTCAGTATCCTTTTGTTTGCAGCATGTGTTCTGCTTTCCCATGCACTGACCAAGAGTATCGTCAAACCGATCGAGGAGCTGGCACAGAATCTGGAAGGACCTTCCATGTATCATGTATATGAGGAACTGGAGCCATATGTTACGACGATACGAACCCAGCATGAGGACATTATCCGAAATGCCAATATGCGTCAGGAATTTACTGCCAATGTTTCCCATGAGCTGAAAACACCATTGACGTCGATCTCCGGCTATTCGGAACTTATCGAGAATGGCATTGCCACAGGGGATGATGTACAACGTTTTGCAAAAGAGATTCACAAAAGTTCTAATCGTCTGCTGACACTGATCAATGATATTATTCGTTTGTCTGAGCTGGATGTGACTACGGAGGATATCATGGAGGAACTGGATATCAGCGAGATGGCAGCCAACAGCGTAGAAATGCTTCAGATGGCAGCAGAGAAGCATCAGGTCCGCATTTCCTTCTCCGGCGAGAAGCAGATGGTTATGGCAAACCGGCAGATGATGGACGAGTTGATCTACAATCTCTGTGACAATGCGATCCGCTACAACAATCCGGGAGGCAGAGTGGATGTTTCGGTATATCGTGAGGTTGACCGGATCGTGCTGGAGGTTAAGGATAATGGCATCGGTATCCCGGAGAAGGATCAGGAGAGGATCTTTGAGCGGTTCTACCGGGTGGACAAGAGCCGTTCCAAATCAACAGGAGGTACCGGACTTGGTCTTGCTATCGTGAAGCATATCATTGCGCTTCATGATAATGTGCGTCTGGAGCTGCGCAGTAAGCTGGGCGAGGGAACCACAGTGTATGTGTACTTTCGTGAGACAAATGTAGAATGATGAGAGGTCTGAACGTTAGAAATGATAAAAAGATTTCATAAAAAATAATCGCAGGATTGGAGAAGAAAACGGCGGAAATTTGTACTTCCGCCGTTTTTTCGTCGAAATATGCAGTTGTATTTGGCTTGCGGATGCTCTTTGCAATGCCCTAAAATAGTGGGAAAGGAGACCGGAAACAGCGGAAACGGAAACAGGTCGGATCACGGAAAATGTGTTGAAGATACGTTGTACCGGAAATGGGACAGCACAAGGAAAAGGGGAAAGGATATGGAAGCTATCAAGGTTTTAGTTGTTGATGATAACAAGCGGATCGTAACGATCCTGAAGGAAGCACTGGAACGGGAGACAGATATGGAGGTGGTAGGAACGGCGTCGGATGGAGAGGAGGCTCTTCGTAAAATATCAGCCTTGCGGCCGGATGTGGTGCTGTTGGATCTGATCATGCCAAAGGTGGACGGTCTGGGAGTGATGGAACGGATGAAAAAGGGGGCACCTACCATGTCGCCGGAATTTGTGGTGGTATCTGCAGTGAGTCAGGAGCGGGTGACGGAAAATGCGTTCCGGCTGGGAGCAGCTTATTATATTCTGAAGCCCTTTGATACGAGAGTTGTGGTATCCCGGGTGCGTGCTGTGGGACAAAACGAAAAAAGCATGACGGCCGGGGAACAGCGGGTCATTAATACGGTTTTTGAGAATAAACATAGACGCATGGCGGATACATTGGAGTCGGATGTTACGGACGTGATCCATGAGATCGGTGTTCCGGCACACATTAAAGGATATCAGTATCTTCGGGATGCAATTATTATGTCCGTCAATGATAATGAAATGCTGGGAGCAATCACAAAGGTGCTGTATCCTACGATCGCACGGAATTATAAAACCACCTCCAGCCGGGTGGAGCGCGCGATCCGCCATGCGATCGAGGTGGCATGGAGCCGTGGCAGAATGGAGACGATTGAAGAATTATTTGGCTATACGGTCAATTCCGGTAAAGGAAAGCCAACCAATTCAGAGTTTATTGCATTGATCGCAGATAAGATCCGGTTAGAGTATAAGCTTCGTGCCTGAGCGGTCTTTTGAAATACCGGATGCAAATACGTAACTTTTCATAAAAAACACTTTTCACAAGCTGCGAAATAAGGTATAATTGATACAATATGGTGCACGGACAAAAGAAAGATCCGTGGCATACATTGGAGTTTACAAACTGAATGGAGGGTGTATATGAAAAACATATTATTCGTGGCTTCCGAGTGTGTTCCATTTGTGAAAACCGGAGGACTGGCAGATGTTGTGGGGTCGCTGCCGAAGTACTTTAACAAGAAAGAGTATGATGTGCGTGTTATGATTCCGAAGTACGCATGTATTCCACAGGAGTGGAAAGACAAAATGCAGTACAAGACGCATTTCTACATGGATCTGGCATGGAGAAGCCAGTATGTCGGTATCTTAGAGATGGAGTATGAGGGAGTTCATTTCTATTTTATTGATAATGAGTTCTATTTTGCAGGTTTCCATCCTTATGGCAATATTTATGAGGATATTGAGAAGTTTGCATTTTTCTGTAAGGCAGCATTATCAGCAATGCCTTCCCTGGATTTCAGACCGGATATCATTCACTGCCATGACTGGCAGACAGGTCTGATCCCGGTATATATCAAGGACAGCTTTAATGATAATTCGTTCTACCATGGTATCAAGACCATCATGACCATACACAATCTGAAGTTCCAGGGTATCTGGGATAAGCAGAAGGTGATCGACATCACGGGACTGAATGAGTACTATTTCACCAGTGATAAGCTGGAGGCATATGGAGATGCCAATTATCTCAAGGGCGGTATCGTTTATGCGGATATGGTAACCACAGTCAGTGATTCCTACGCAGAGGAGATCAAGATGCCGTTTTACGGTGAGCATCTGGATGGGCTGATGCGTGCCCGCAGCAACTGTCTGCGTGGTATTGTAAATGGTCTCGACTATGAGGAGTACAATCCGGAGACAGATCCTCTGATCTATGCCAATTACAATGCAAAGACATTCCGTAAGGAGAAGATCAAGAACAAGAGAGGTCTTCAGAAGGAGCTCGGTCTTGATCAGAATGACAAGACATTTATGATCGGTATTGTTTCCAGACTGACCGATCAGAAGGGCTTTGACCTGATCGATTATGTGATCGAGGAGATCTGTGCGGAGGATACACAGCTTGTCGTTCTCGGTACCGGTGAGGAGCGTTATGAGAACCTGTTCCGTCATTTCGAGTGGAAATATCATGGCAGAGTTTCTGCTAATATTTTCTATTCCAATGAGCGTTCCCATAAGATTTATGCGGCATGTGATGCATTTCTGATGCCATCGTTGTTTGAACCTTGTGGACTTAGCCAGTTGATGAGCCTTCGTTATGGTACGGTACCGATTGTCCGCGAGACCGGCGGTTTGAAGGATACGGTAGAGCCATACAATGAGTATGAAGGTAAGGGAACCGGATTCTCTTTTGCAAATTACAATGCGCATGAGATGCTGGCGACTATCCGTTATGCAAAGGATGTATATTATAATCGCAAGAGAGAGTGGAATAAGATCATTGACCGTGGCATGGCAATGGATTTCTCTTGGAATCATTCTGCCAAAAAGTATGAAGATATGTACAACGAATTAATATAGTATTAAGTGAGGAAACATTGTGCGGTTAGATAAATATTTGGCACAGATGTCCCTGGGAACACGGTCTGAGGTGAAGAAATTCATCAAATCAGGCCGTGTTTTTGTCAATGGAGCTTTGGCATCGGGGCCGGAGCAGAAGGTGACAGAAGAGGACAATGTGGAGTTTGACGGAGAGAACATCTCTTATGAGAAGCATGTTTACTATATGTTGAATAAACCTCAGGGTGTGGTATCTGCTACAAAGGACAACACCTGCCGGACGGTACTGTCCCTGATCACGGACAGCAGCAAAAAGGATATCTTTCCGGTCGGCAGATTGGACAAGGATACGGAAGGATTGCTTTTGATCACGAATGACGGAGCATTATCCCATGAGCTGCTGGCTCCGGGAAAGCATGTATGGAAGACATATTTTGTCCGGGTTATGGGCACATTAGGGGATAATGAGGTGGAATGTCTGGAAAAGGGCGTGGATATCGGAGAGGACAAGCTGACGCGGCCGGCAAAGGTGCGGTGTCTGGATAAAAAGGAGCTTGATATGGTCCCGGAGGATCCGGGCTATCCGGGAGAGGACGAGTCCTGTCTGGAGCTTTCCATCTGTGAAGGAAAATTTCATCAGGTCAAAAGAATGCTGGCAGCCGTGGAACATCCGGTGCTTTACCTGAAACGTCTGAGTATGGGAAATCTGGAACTTGATCCGGATCTGGCACCGGGCGAATACCGCAGGCTCACACAGGAGGAGATCGCGGCATTGAAATGCAGATCAAAGGCTATGGCCGGAAAATGCGAGTGAAAGGCATGGCGATTGATACATTCATAGAGGAGTGGATGCATATGAATCAAAAAAGATGTACGAAAAAATGGACAGCAGCAAAGAGAAGACGACAGAGCATGATAGCTTCTGAAAGCCGGTATCGGGCCGATAAAACAGAGCGGCCGGGGGGCATTCATCGCAAATATTTTTTAATCTCCTCGGCACAGGACGGGATGCCGTTAGAGGGCATGATGGTGATTCCATCCCATCCCAGAGCCATATTGCAGATAGCCCATGGCATGTGCGAGCATAAGGAGAGATATTTGCCGTTTATGAGATATATGGCAGAGAGAGGATATCTTTGTGTGATCCATGACCACCGGGGACATGGTGCGAGCCGCAGGGAAGCAGCTTCGACCGATGCGGATAAAGTATTAGGAAAGAAGCAGGATATTCCGGCAGGGCTTGGATATTTTGGCAAAGACGGAGGCAGATTTCTGGTAAGAGATCTGCATCAGATCACCCGGATCATAAAAAAACAATATCCGGGACTGCCTTATTTTATGATGGGACACAGTATGGGATCGCTGGCGGTACGCTGTTATCTGAAAAAATATGACCGGGAGCTGGATGGGTTGATTGTGTGTGGCTGCCCCGGCAAAAATCAAATGGCTCCCCTGGGGTCTGCATTGATACAATTGTTGCAGAAAATGAAGGATCCCCATAGCAGGAGTATATTGGCAGACGGGATCTTTGCCAATATGTTTGATCGTCCGTTCCGGGCAGAAAAGCTGATCCACGCCTGGATCTGTTCCGATCATACCGTGGTGGAGAAGTACAATAAAGATCCCCTTTGCAACTTTACATTTACGTTGAATGGATATGAGTCCCTGCTTTGGCTGATGCGGAGCACCTATGACAGAAAGGGCTGGGAGGTACGAAATCCCAATCTGCCGATCCTTTTTATATCCGGAGAGGATGATCCATGTCTTGGAGGCAGCAAAAAGCTTTTGCAGGCGGTACAGCATTTAAAAAGACGCGGTTATGATTGTGTTTCCTTCCGGATGTATCCGGGCATGCGTCATGAAATTCTGAATGAAAAGGGACGTTTCCGGGTATACCATGATATTGCGTATTTCTTACGGAAGTTGGAGAGACATTAGTTCGTTCTTGGTGAAATTATGCGTTATGGTCAGGCTTGTCACCCGAAGAAAATATCGTTATAATGAAACAAAAGTGTATGGTAGTTGCATAGTTCTAAAATGAAAGCAGGTGATCGCAAGGCTGTATGAAGAAAACAGATATTTGTTAGAGAGTAATGTATTAAGTGATAATGAAAGAAAAATATACAATAGTACCACGATCCAGATGGATGATACAATGGCACAGAATGCATTGAAGACTTTGTCTGTCTGGATGGAACGTTATTATGGCAAGAAAGTTTTTATACTTTTAGATGAATATGATACTCCAATGCAGGAGGCGTATGTTCAGGGATACTGGGACGAATTTACGTCTTTTGTGAGAAGTCTGTTTAATGCGTCTTTTAAGACGAACCCTTATCTGGAACGGGCGATTATGACGGGAATCACCAGAGTCCGGTATTCAAAGTGTGTGAAGTTTGCGGAGCAAACTTCTAATGGCTCGGTATTAACCGAGCCTATTTTTCAGATTTAAATAATCTTCGTGTCGTAACGACGACTTCCAATCTGTATGCAGATTGTTTCGGTTTTACCGAGGAGGAAGTTTTTGCTGCACTGGATGAGTATGGAATGGGAGATATTACAAATATTGAGACATTGAGCATGTTTATGACAATGTTCCGGGGATGGTTTAAAAATAAAGATGCAAACTATAATTATTTTGTGAAGGCACTGTTAAAGGGCAGTCTCAAGGAAATGAATATTTATATGAATGATG